>SNQW01000205.1_pt1 | contig 35556 bp, 39 predicted proteins | sample 2580511 | NCBI WGS metagenome assembly SNQW01 (sample SAMN10953775, study PRJNA522744) | food fermentation metagenome | isolation source: 8-hour incubation of native-enriched microbial consortia from nixtamalized... | place: Mexico | collected 2017-09-24 | reverse complement strand
AGGAGGAGAGATAGAGAAAGAAGAGGGTGGATACGCCCTGCGCCCCGGCAGAAAAAGGCGGACGTGTCTTTTTCCAACCTCTGATTTTTTCCTTCTTTTCTTATCTCTCACCACAAGAATTTGTCGATGTATCAAATCAGATGTATATACATCTGATTTGATAAATTAACAAATAGTTGAAGAAAGACTGTTCATTTTAGACTTGTCTTTCTTGTAACTATTATAAGTGTTTTAATCGTTTATTTAATAGGTTGGCTTGATATAACGCTTGCTGATCTTGTAAAATATCACCCGGTTGATTACCTTCTCCTAAAATATATGTTGAAAAACGCATATTTAGGAAATCAAAAGTATATTGAAATTGTTGAATGAGAGGTAGCCCTTTTATTCTTGGTTCATCACCACCAACAGCTATCACGATTGCCTCTATAGACTGTAAGTGTTCTTTTAACTGTGGAAATCGTTCATCTCGTATCGCTTGGCTTAGTCGGTCAATCATGTTTTTCATAATACCCGACATACTATACCAATAGATTGGAGTAGAAAAGACGATGAGGTCACTTTCTAGGAAAGCTTTTATAATGGTGTCATAATCATCACTTACTAATTGAAAGCCGCCTTCAGCATGGCGTAAATCATGAATGGGCTGAATGGATAAGTTTTTTAAATAAATTTTACGATGTTTTATCCCCCTCGTAACCAAATCCGCTAGTTGTTCACTGTTGCTTTCCTCTCTGGAGCTGCCTATGAATGTTGTAATGTTCATATAGATCATTCCTTTCTATACTTTCGTATAGAAAAAGCTTATACTTAAATTCGTTATTAAAAAAGATGAACATTTCTATTGTATTAATCGATAAATCCGATTTAGGAGTACGACATATGGATATTAAGCATTTACATACATTTTTAATTGCTGCCGAAACATTAAATTTTACGCAAACAGCAAAAATATTAGATTACGCACAGTCTAGCATTACGGCTCAAATCAAGTCTTTAGAGAGAGAATTAGGGACACCTTTATTTGAGCGTTTAGGAAAACGAATTTATTTAACAAAGGCCGGTATGCAATTAAAACAATATGCACAAAAGATGGTAGATCTTAATGAAACCATGAGGAGAGTATTATCCAATCAAGATGAATCGAATGTAGTTTTAACAATCGGGGCACAGGAAAGTCAATGTACTTATCGTTTACCAAATATTTTGCAATTGTTTAAAAATCGTCACCCAAAGGTGAAACTAGTGTTTAAGCCTGTTCATACAATCGAGGCTGCCAAGGATTTATTGCAGTCTGGTAGTTTGGATTTGGCTTTTGTTACAGATACACATAAAGAAACACCAATGCTTTATACAGAGCAATTAATCGAAGAAGATTTGGTATTTGTAGTGGCACCTTCACACCATCTAACTCATAATAAGAATTTAACCATACAGAATATTGCACAAGAAACGATATTATTAACGGAAAAAGGCTGCTCTTATCGAACTCAATTCGAATATCAATGTAATTTAGAAGGTATTTATCCAGAACAAATAATTGAATTTGCTAGTATTGAAGCGATAAAGCAGTGCGTGATTGCCGGATTAGGTATGACATTGTTACCAAAAATGACAGTTAAAAAAGAGTTAGAAAAAGGACGATTAACAGAACTGGAAACAACGATTACAATGGGACAAATATGTACTAAGCTTGCGTGGCATAAGGATAAATATATATCCTCTTATTTGGAAGACTTCATAGAGATTGCCTGCGAACAGTATAAATTGTTTAACGGACATTTTATATAAGTTACACCTAATATTTTGACAGGGTAGCGTGGTTGGAAGGAGGAGGGATGGGGAAAGAAGAGGGTGGATACGCCCTGCGCCCCGGCGAAGAAAGGCAAACGTGTCTTTTTCCGACCCCTCCCGTTCTTCCTTCTTTTCTTACCTCTCACCACAAAAGTTTGTCGATTTATCAAATCAGATGTATATATCTAAAGCTGTTTTTGGCGAACAAGTATCATATATTACCGGACCAGCTTTGCAAAGTCTTGAAAAACTAGCCGACGATAATAAGCGATTTGATTTTTTCTTTATCGATGCTGACAAAGAAAATTATGAAAATTACCTAATATATTGCATTAGACTGGCGGAATCGGGTGCTTTAATAGTTACTGATAACGCACTTGCGGGCGGTAAAGGGTTAAATCACTGGTTTCAAAAAAACGCCAAAATCAAAACAGCCGCCAGCTCTCAAAGCCAGGCGGCTGTTCCCATATTTCCTTACTTGACCTCGTTCAGACGCTCTTCCAGACGGTCCCAAGTTTCGGTGATACCCTGTAGCATACCCATGTCCATGACGGTCTTGAGAGCCTCCGCAGACACATATTCAGCGCGGTTGACCAGCTTCGTCTTGCCGCCCAGATCGATGAATTTCATCGTGATTTCAGTCGATGGCATGGTCTCGTTCGTATTACCTTCGGCATCCGAAAAATAATCGGTGTAGATGATCGTCTCCGGCTCGACAATTTCCTTATAAACGCCTTTGCCCCAAGATTCCATGCCGTAAAATTGACCTTGGTTCTGATCGACACACTTCATACAGTAGTGCCAAACGCCACCCGGTCGGAAATCGACGTTGCAAACTGGAAGCTCCCAGCCTCTCGGTCCCCACCAACGCTTGAGATGCTCAGGCTCTTTAAACATCCTGAACACGAGATCGCGCGGCGCGTCGAAAACGCGCTCCAGCACCAGCACCCGCTCGTTCTCTACCCTCGAAACCATTGCGTTGTTTGACATTGTAAATCCTCCTCATCCATTTGAATGATCTTATGATTTTTCCTTGTTTTGCAGTTCCCGCAAGTAGTCTTCCAGATTGTCGAATCTGTCTTCCATGACGCGCTGGAAGGACTTCACCCAAGAATCCAGCGCTTGGAAGGGCTCGGGCCGGAGCTTGTAGATCCGGCGGTTGGCTTCGGCCTTCACTTCCAAAATCCCATTGTCGCTAAGCACCTTCAAATGCTTCGAGGCTTGGGGCTGGCGAAGCCCCAACCGGTCGGCGATTTCCCCCACGGTTAGGGGACCATCGCGCAAGAGTTCAACGATATCCATACGATTCGGTTCGGCCAAAGCTTTCAGCGTCGTCATGTCCATGCCCGGATTCTTTCCTGACATGCCGCTCACCTCATTAAATGATAGTCTCTCGGTATAATCTCATCTCCTTCATCACTATGGTTATCTTCCTGTTGATTTAAATATACATCACAAGGAATATTCCTGTAAAGGAATATTAAAAAAATAAAATGGCATCCGTTTCTGTTACGAGGGGGAATACCAACGAAACTGACACCATCCGCAAAGTAAATGGGGATAAAAGTGAACCCTCGTTGAATGTCAACGAGGTTCATGTTTTTCACTTTTTCTCGATATAGCCACGATAGTACGAGGGTTTTGGCGTTCAAAAATCAACAACTTTTTTATCACTGCTCAAATTAGCCTCAACTACTTACATTACTTTTCTACAGTAATTTCTCCATTATCCGTTGTTAATTTAATTAGGTTATCTCCTTTATCAACCACGGTACTTCCACTGTATTTGTCAAGGATATTGATATGTCCACTGTCTACATGGACGTCAAATGTTGCATTTGTGGGTTCTTTTTCTGTTCGAATGATGATACTTCCGTTATCAGAAGCTAATTGAATGGGGCGATCCAAGTGTTTGGTTATCACAGAGTTTTTTCTATTATTTGTTTTTCTTTAATCGTTCCATCTACATGATTAAGTGAGAGTTTCCCATTATCAGATTCTACATTGACAGTAGTGGAGGGTATATTTTTTAATTCAATACTTCCATTGTCTGTTTTTAATTGGACTGCTGTAATATTTTTATTGTCGATCACTTTTTCTTCTGAAACAGATACCTGTTTATTTGCTGTACGAAATGTTAAGAGGCTGCCCGCTGCCCCAACTATATAAATTACACTTGATATTTTGACAGGGTAGCGTGGTTGGAAGGAGACGATTCAGAAAAAGAAGAGGTTGGATGCGCCCTGCGCTCCAGCAAAAGAAAGGCAAACGTGTCTTTTTCCGCCCGCTGCCCTTCCTTCTTTTCTTACCTCTCACCACAAGAATTTGTCGATGTATCAAATCAGATGTATATAGTAAAATAATCAGTACAATAATAGATATTTTTTTATATTACTCATGTTTTAATCCACCTTTCACAAGTGATACGTTGAATTTTAGGTAACGTACAAATGAGTACATAACTACTTTTGTGGCAAAGAACATACCAATTGCAATAAACAGTCCTATTCCACAAAGTGCTATAGATACGAATAAGTCAAAAAGTTTGAGTGTTCCTGGATTGATTTTATCATCATTAGATCAGACTATAGTTTCAACTGCCATGCCGACCATAATTAAGGAATTAGGAGGACTTTCTCTGTATAGCTGGGTATTTTCTGTTTATATGTTGACTTCCACTACTCCCATGCCAATTTACAGTAAACTCGCAGGTAATATGACAGAATTGGTTATTTTCAGAGGTTTACAAGGGCTTGGAGCCCGGGGATTTGATGCCGATCACATTTACAATTGTCGCAGATATTTATCCTCGTGAAAAAATTGGGGAATTTCAAGGATTGTTTGGCTCCATATTCGCTTTATCTAGCATCCTCGGGCCGGATCTAGGAGGAGCTATTGCAGAATTTAGTAACTGGGGTTGGATGTTTTATATGAATCTTCTGCTCGGTATACCTGCTTTCTTCATCATGATGGCAGCTTTTAAAGAAAGTAAAAGCATTGAGAAACGATCCATTGACTGGTTCGGCGCGATTACTTTAAGTAGTGCAATTATTTTAATTTTGCTTACGCTTGTGCTAGGTGGAAATAGTCAAGGAACCGGAGTAAGTCCTTTCTATGCTGAATATATATTAACGCCTCTCATGATTGCTGTAGTTATTTCAATGAATCTCGGTGGACGTCTGATGAGCAAAGTTTCATATCGTACTATTCTCGTTCCAAGCTTGGCTTTAATAGCAGTCGGATTTCTCCTATTAAGTCAAATGACCGTGAATACAACCAAACTTCAAATTGTTTTGTATATGGTTGTTACCAGGCTGGGTATGGGGGCAATTTATCATACGATTGGTACTGCCGCACAAATGGCAGTGGATTCAAAAAAACGTGGTGTCGCCACCTTTTCACCCCAATTTTTCCGTTCCATTGGGGGAACAATTGGAGTGAGTGTGTTGGGCAGCCTACTTGCACAGCAGATGACCTCAGGATTAAGTGAACTTAGTAAAAAAATAAAGACTTTTCCTGAAAACCAGCTACAACATTTTACTAATCTACAAGTGCTTTTAGATCCCAATGCTCGTGCTTCTTTACCTAAAAGTGTGCTGCTTGAGCTTCAAAATATATTTAGCAATTCCTTAAATTATGTGTTCATAGTTGGGATGATTTTCGTCTGTATCGGTCTTATAGCGAGTGTCTTTATTAGCAATGACAGATTAGTCAAACCAACAACACCTAGTAAGGCTATAAAAGACTCTGAATCTATATAATCGTTCAAGACAAATCTGGTAACAAAATTGCTCTTTTTTGCTACCAGATCTGTTTATTCAGTTTAGTCCTTGGAATCATTGATAACTTTGTAACAAAAACGTTTAAAGAGGAGGGGAGATTGAACGTGGTAAAATTCGGATATATACGTGTATCTATAACAAAATTTGGAACTGCAAGAACATCAACTTAAAGAGGTCGGGTGCGAGCGAATCTTTTATAAAAAGGTAACTGGTACTAAACGCCAGTGACCTGAACTAAATCGTATGTTTCAATTCTTACGACCAGGAGATACAGTGATTTGTGACGGATTTAACTCGCCTTTTTCAATCAATGAAGGATTTACTTGAAATTGCAGAATTGATCGCTTCAAGAGGGGATCATTTACAGAGTCTTAAGGAGCCTTGGCTAGATACAAAGTCTGCACATGGAAAAATGTTGTTTACTTCTCCCTCTACCCCAGTTTAAAACCACATGGGATGGGTTAATGAGACAGCCCTTAACTTGGGAGTTGTCGACTAACGGGCTTTAACCACCTGAGAATCGTATGCTTTCAAGTGCGCAGAGTCTCAAATGTTGACTATATAGGCATTAACTAAAGTTTTAACATAATGATTTTTTGGCAATACTAACTCCTACGAACATAAAAAAGGAGCGGTATTAGATGAGAAAACTTACAATTACAAATACACATGGTTTCACAGCTGAAAGCCTTCTCAAAGAAGATGAAATGATGATACAAAATAGTAGCCAACCAGGAGAACTGGTCGTTGATTTCTTTACTGGCATAGGCGCTTCCATGGAAGCAGCATTTAATTTAAAACGAGATTTTTATGGATTTGAAATCGATACCGGTTATTATAATGACATACTGAAGCGTTATGATCGTATACATACATGAGTAAACACCGTGATTCTTTATAACAATCGAAAACAATCTCTCATAGAGGGTTTATATACAAAACCAGCCTACAACATTACTTGCTAGGCTGGTTTTTATTTTGCATGTAGTCTTTATGGGCTTTTGAAAAAAGAGAAAAAGAAACAAAATATGAAAAAGCGCCAAAATAGGCGCTTTCATAAGATATATTATTTTATAATACATTTATTGTAGAGTTGCGCTCCCTTGAATGCCAAGATAGGAACCATTTGCGTCTTGTATTTCAGATTTTACAGTACAATCATAATAAAGAACATTTGCGCCAAATCCTTTTGAATCAGTTGTAGGCCATGACTTTGCAGTGCTTGAAACAAAAGAGCTATTTCCAATAGTTTCATCGGCTACTTTACCAGCATATGTACCACCGCCTCCAATAAAACCATAAGCCACTATTCTTACAGTAGTTTTATGACTGTTAGGAGCTCCTTTTGTAACATTAGTTGTTAAGTTGCAAGAAATATTGTTTGACCACATATTGAGACTAACCTTTACTGTCCCTGATAAAGTTCCACCAAGAGCTGAATTAGAATCAACCCCACTAACCTTCCAAGTATCATCTTGTATTGATCTTACTGAAATTTCATCATTAGTTCCATTATTGGCTTTCATTGCATAACTTTGCACAAATCTTTGATCTTCTAGGGACATCTTCTCTCCTATATCATATTTATCAGCAATTTCTTGTAATTTATTGTCAATTTCTTCTTTGCTTAAATTCGCATTTTGAGAAGAGGTAACTTCTACAATTTGAGAGGCATCAGTCTCTGCTTTTTGAAAATCATTACTTGCGGATGATACATTTGCTAAACCTAAACCTAAAACTGCTGGAAGAGTAGTTGATACAACTTTTTTTAACATCAATATACCTCCCATTATTTGGTTTTCCTATATCGGGTTAATTAATAATATATCATTAGAAGGTATAAAGTTTTTGTTGTTTAATAATTAAATATGGGGCAAAATTTTTCCGTAAATTTCCTAAATTGTTTTTCAGATACATCATACTAAGCCTATGGTCTATACAATTACAAGGGAGGGATACTATATTTTTGTTTTTAGTTAATATCTAAAATGGAGATTCCTGATTTTGAAGAACTTAAACATATTATACGAGGAGGGAAAAAATGAGATTTATTTTGGAACTTTTGCGGATTATTATATTGTTACTACTTGTAGGTGGACTTTTAGGTTTTTTAGAGAAAAGCATTTATATATCTTTGGGTTTAAATGTAAACAATAATCCCTATATGTACTTAATCGGTATCGCGAATTTAATTCTAATTTTCGTAGTTTATAGGAATAAGTGGCAATTTTCTGGGTGGTATAAAGGCCAACAAAAAAGAAAGCTGCCTAAGCAAGTAACGATTCTTTTAATTACTATTGCTTGCACTTTGCTTATAATAACACCATTTTTACCTATGTAAAGATGATATAAATACGAGTCTAGGATTTAAGTCAATATCTTAGACACAAAAAAGTTAAGGTTTAAACTGATCCACTAGAACAAAAGATGAAAGATGTATTCTTAAAACAACGTGTTACAGCCGTTCGGCTGGTAATGGAAGTCTATCTGCTCTATCAGATCATAAAGGTATTTCGGCTCAATTAAATGGTGATGGCCGAATCAGAGTATATTTGTCATTTAAAGTAGAAAATGAATGGTTAGATAACTGTAGAATACCATTTGATCAACCAGATATAGCAAAGCCTCAGTTACTTGAACTTTTTGAGGATTGGTGTGAAGAACTAAAGAATTATATCTAATATGCTGATGGGGGCATGCTACCTCGCCGCATCTATATGCTGCCAGTGGGTTTCAGATGGACAAGAAAGCCAGGTATCACCTTAATAGGCGATGCCGCACATTTGATGCCTCCTTCTGCTGGTCAAGGCGCAAACCTGGCAACGTTGGATGCAACAGAACTGGCATTGTCTCTCGTCCATCATGAAGAGGTAAAAAAAGCAATTGAGGCCTATGAAGAAAAAATGTTCGAGTACTCTACCAAAGCAGCAAAGCAATCCAACTTTAATTCAAAACTCCTTTACTCTGATAATGCCGCATCCAAATTCGCAAATCTCATGAATCAATATAAGGGTACATGAGCAATTTGGTTTGTAAGCTCGCGGAAAATAAAAGCATTCTTTATATGTGCCTAGCAGATCACTATTGAATTGCACAACCCGAATGATAGATATTTAATAAAGTCTATTACTCGGGTTTTTATATTAAACACGTTTTGTGCTCTTCTTCTCCTTCTTTATGTTCCTTTTCTTTTGCCTCCAAGCCTGTTCCGGTCTCGATGAACTTTTACGCATTCTTCCTATCCGCTTTTGGATAAGGCATTGTAATAACTAGTGCCGTACAGACGGTTGTTTTTGCTCCAAAAAAGTAACCTTCACATTTCTCACACTAAGACCAAAAACCTTAATATAAAAGTAAAGTTATAAAAACAAACCCTAAAAGAAATTTTTACAACTTGCCGAAGGTTGTGCACTAAATTAGACGTACTCTGTGGTTTCGGGAGATTATCTATGCTATAGATTATCTAGGGTGGTGCTTGAAATTTCAAAGTCTCCCACGATTTGTCTGGCAATATTGTCAATTCTTATGAGGTCTTCTTCATTTAATATGACTTCCAATGCCTTACTATTCTCAACTAGATTTTTTTCTCTTCTAGTTCCTGGAATTGGCACAATATCTTCTCCTTGAAGTAAAACCCAAGCGAGAGCCACTTGAGAGGGGGAAATCCTTTTTTCGCGTGCAATTTTCTTAAGTTCTGAAACCAAATCAAGATTTTTCTTGAAATTTTCACCTTGAAATCGTGAGAAGTGACGCCTAATATCATGCTCGGAAAAATCTTCGAAACTTGTTATTCTTCCTGTTAAAAATCCTTTTCCAAGAGGACTATATGCGACAATACCTACTTCCAGTTCCCTTGCCGTTGGTAATACTTGTTCAATCTCGCGACTCCACAAGGAATACTCAACTTGTAAGGCGGTGATGGGATAGATTTTATTGGCTCTGATGAGTGTATCTGTCCCTACATTAGAAAGTCCAAGAAAGCGAACTTTCCCTTCTTTTACAAGCTCACTCATAGCTCCTACTGTTTCTTCAATAGGTACATTAGGATCGAGCATGTGTTGATAATACAAATCAATATAGTCCGTTCCTATCCTGCGTAAACTTTCATCAATAGCCTTTCTCAGGTATTCTGGATGTCCATTTATTCCAGTAACGTTGCCCTGTGCATCCCTTACAACTCCAAATTTAGTGGCTACAATGGTTTTGGAACGTCTTCCCTTTAAAGCTTTACCAACAAGGATTTCATTTGAGCCGCCAACACCGTACATGTCAGCAGTATCCAAGAAGTCTATACCCAAGTCAAGTGCCTTATGAATAGTTGATATGGATTCTTTCTCATCGGTTGCGCCATAAAATTCAGACATCCCCATACATCCAAGACCCAAAGCGGATACCTCTAATTGACCTAGTCTTCGTTTTTTCATATACGTGTCACACCAGCCTTTAGAAGAATTTATTATTAATGGTAAATATCCTATAAATGCTGCCCCGCGGAAGCAGTAACTATATACATCTAATTTGATAAATCGACAAATTTTTATGGTGAGAGGGAAGAAAAGAAGGAAGGGCGGCGGGCGGGAGCGGTCGGAAAAAGACACGCTGGCCTTTTTTCTGCCGGAGCGCAGGGCGCATCCACCCTCTTCTTTTTTCCGAATCTCCTCCTTTCAACCACACTCCCTTGTCAAACTATCAAGTGTAATTTATATAAAATATATAGGATAACTTCAAAAATAAATAGACTTTTTCTTTCAGGTGAGTTATTCTAATGATAGAGTGCGCCCATAAGAGATTCTCATTAACCTTCTATTTAAATAATAAAAATAAACAAGCCAATCAAGATATAACGAAATCTTGATTGGCTTTTATTTTCTTAATTTATATAAATCGCGATTAAGAATTCGACAAATGAACGTTTGCAATACGTGACAATACCCTTTCCATGTTTTCTTCTACGTAATGAGTAAAATCATCAACGGTTTGTGCGATCGAAGCTTGTGTAGGATGAAAACGATTGGCGATGACGACTTCCTTTAGCCCTTTCCACATGCGCTCGACCGGATTCAAATTGGGCGAGTAAGGCGGCAGATAGATACAGAAAAGTCGCTCCCGGTTTGTTTCAAAAAAAGGCTGCAGCTCTTTTGCTTTGTGGATACGGGCATTGTCTATGACAAGGATGACGCGTTTGCCTTCGTATCGTTCGAGAATCGCCATCAAAAAACGCTGGAAATCAGCGGTTTTACACTGCGAAGCAGGCTGACGGAAAAAATCACCCGTATGAACGTTAACCATGCCGAATAAGCCCACATAGGCATGGTGACCCTACGTAGGGATGTCTCTCTGCTTGCCTCGTTCGTTCCAGGTGGCATGAAGCACTTGATAGGCACGGATTCGACTTTCATCTTCATAAATCAATACGTCGTTATCGGTGAGGTTTTTTTTATCCAGTTCATCTGTTGGACAAAAGCCTCCTGTTTCTCTTTATTCGCTTTCGCCAGCGTATAGGTAGGCCGTGTGTAGCGTAAGTGTAGGCGATGAAGCAAATCTGTAATCCCGCTTTGGCTCATGGTAACGGCGAACTTGTCTTTAATTACGTACTATAAAATGCGTGTATTCCAGCAAGACTCCAGACCAAATCCTTCTTCTGTGAGATAAGGGCGTTTACCTGGCGGAGGTGTTTGTTTCAAAAGAGCCTCCATTCCACCGGTAGTAAAATTTTTGACATAAGTAGGCACACTATCTCGATGAAGGCCCAGGAACCGAGCGACATCTACGCCTTTCTGGCCTTCCATGACCAGGCGAACCGCCATGACACGATGGCGAAGTTTCACCGTTTGAAGTGTACGTTCGTATGTGCGTAGCGCTTCAACTGTCCAACCATGATTACAGGTAATTTTTAACGTTCTCATTACGTATCGTCTCCTTGTCCGTTGGTTTTAGCACCAGTATAGACAACTTTTGAGAGACATAAGTATGTAGAAAAGCTAATCGCGATTTATATAGATTTACAACTGTACTTCTAAATGGAAAGAATTTCTTTACAATTAGATATATTATAGTTAATATATATCTATAATATATCTAATTTGGAGGTTTTTATGATAGATCCTAGAATTATAACAAGTAACGAAATGAATGTTATTGGAGTAGCGACGCAGACAACGAATCAAAGAGAAGCGGAGGGAAATGGAGAAATACCAAAATTATGGGGGAGATTTGCTACAGAGCAAATAGACAAAGACATTCCGAATAAGCAACGGGAAAACCAGATACTTAGCGTATATACAGATTATGAAAATGGTGTTCATGGAAAGTACTCCTACATTATTGGTTCACAAGTTAGCAATTTCTCAAACGTACCAGATGGAATGGTAGCTAAGCGAATTCCACATAGTACATATGCTGTTTTTACTTCAAATAAAGGAGACATCTCTACAGTTGTACCGGAAGCATGGGCTTTTATTTGGAGTTGGTTTCAAGAATCGGATATGGAAAGGGCATTTACATACGACTTTGAATTATATGATGAGCGAAGTCTGGATCGTAACAATGCAGAAGTGGACATATATATTGCCATTAAATAAAGATGTATATCACTAAAGGAGAAGTTCCATATGCAATATAGCATCGGTATTGAATACGCACTCCATTGTTTAACATATCTAATCCATCTTCCCAAGGGAACTAGCGTAGGGATAAAAGATTTGGCTGCATTTCAAGGAGTCTCTGAAACGTATTTGTCTAAGGCATTCACCAAACTGAAAAAGGCAGGAATCGTTCACTCTATCCCTGGCTCCAAAGGCGGGTACCGGCTAGCAAAATCTCCTGAAGATATTACATTCTTAGATGTGGTTGAGGCGATTGAAGGAACGCAGCCACACTTCCTGTGCACGGAGATTCGGCAAAGCTGTATTATCCTCCAGAATAATGAATCGCCTTCAGATTTATTTAAAGCCCCATGTACTATACATAAAGTAATGGTGGAGGCTGAACAAAAAATGAAAGACTATTTAAAAAGCAAAACATTGTCCTGGTTAAACGATAATTTGCAAGCACAGTTACCACAACATTTGCTGCAGGCTGGTAGCGAATGGTTTGAAGATGCGATGTCACGCAGATAAACTTTAAAGGCGAAAGTCGATTCTCTGTACAGTCTGAACTGTAACCCGAATAATGGACACGTAAAAAAAGTCCGTTATTCGGGTTTTTTGTATGGGGAAATGATAGGGATACAGGTATAATCAACTCAATGAATACGAGTAAGGTAAAGAAACATGAGTGAAAAATTGTTTTCTAAAATTATTCTTCAGTCTAAAGCTCTTTTTTAGCATCTCTCGCTTGTCTCTGAAGCTTCACAAAACTATCTGTATACTTCACATTCGGCAGGGATAACGACCTGAGCATATAAAACGACGTCAAAAGATATCGACATTGTAATTATATTTCTTTAATAAAATTTTTAAGAAACAAAAACGATATACAGAAATAATCTACTCAATTTCTGTATATGTTTTGTATAGATACGATTGTTGCATTTAATGTGAAATTTTAAAATAAATGTATTATTTTTACTTTTATTGAATATATTATACCTGTGTAATAAATAAATCCATAAGGAGTGATTAATTTATGTCAGCACGTGAAGTACACATTACTGTTATTAACGTTTCGAGCTTTGAATTACAATTGGAGAGTAAAACCTATCTTAATCATGGAGAATGGATTTTGACACCTACCAATGTTCCTGAAGGTGGGAACCTAAACTTCCGGGCTGACTCCGATGGTTTTGCGACAGGTGCTGAAGGCTCGATCTTTTACACAGTACCTGACGGTGAAATCAAACTCTATTTTGATGATCCTTATGTAGGATCCAATGCTTTTGCAGCCACCACTTCTTCCCCGTCTGTTTCTGTTCAAGCCGTTGGTAGCAGTGGGAATGTCTGCAAAGTGATGTATGTCATTACCAATAAATAAGAAGGTTTTATTTATCGCCATAATGAAGAGTAGGTTAGCTGTATCTTGTATGAGCCCAGATGGAGTTCAACAAGCAATTATTGAATTTGAAAAGTAACATGATATAAGTAAAAGCTACTTCACTTATCAAAAGAGTATTGGAAGTCACAAATCTTATTAATATGTAAAAAGCCATCACTGCCTAAACAATATGGGCGGTGATGGCTTTTTTTGATAAGATGCTAGATTTAGACAAAGTACTATAATCAGGCTTATCATAGAACGAAAATCAAAGTATAAGGGAGGGGGATATTCCAATGAGAATGATACTATATAAATTACACTTGATAGTTTGACAGGGGAGTGTGGTTGGAAGGAGGAGATTCGGAAAAAAAAGAGGGTGGATGCGCCCTGCGATCCGGCAGAAGAAAGGCCAGCGTGTCTTTTTTCGACCACTCCCGCCCACCGCCCTTTCTTTTTTTCTTACCTCCTATCACAAGAATATGTAAATTTATAAAGTAAGATATATATAGAACTTCTACTTATATTCTTGACTTTATAATCTATATTTTGAGTAATAAGGTGATAGAAAATGTACATCCCATTATATAAAATTTCAAAATTAAATAGATTAATTTGGTTGTTCCCACCCCTTTATTTAATTCATGATATTGAAGAAATTTTGACTGTAGAAAAGTTTCTTGTTAAACATTCGAATGTGCTACCTATTAGTATCACGACCTTACAGTTTACTTTTGCATTTTTTCTTTTATGGATTTTAACTTTATTAGGATGTTATAAAGCCTCAAAGAAAAGGCGGTTTTTAGGCATGGAAGCCTACACTTTCTTTTCATTTTTAGTCCCTGGCATATTTTTAGCAAATGGTATCGGGCACCTTTTACAATTTATTTTATTCCAATGCTATGTTCCAGGTATTATTACATCTATTTTAGTCATATATCCATATTCATTTTTTACACTGAAACACTTATTAAATGAGAATTTATTGACAACAAGAAGATTTCTTTTGTTTTTATTTTTAGGGTTCATTTTGCAAGCTCCTTTTGCATTCGTAGCACTTTTGATAGCAAAATTATTAATTTAATGATTTTGCTATTCTTTTTCTACTACCGGGGAACGCTGATTCAATAATGTCAAGATTCCCAAACGATTTATAGTATTAATCAGGGGTTCCGGTGTAAGAAATCTACTAAACTTAGGCACACTAATAATATGATGGTACCATGACTAAATTTATGACGGCGGTCACTATTTTATGATTATTTGTTACCATATAATTCTAATTAGTTACAAAAAGGGGGTAATAACGTGAGCCAACAATATTCAGTAGTTTTTGTAAACAATTCAACAAACCTTGGAGATGTATGTGTATTTTAAAAAGATCCTAATATTGGGGTTGCGAATGTACAGTCTCTCGCATGGTTTACAAAAACAACGCATCCTAACACAAGGGCCGTTTTTAAATGAAATATTGATTACAGTTTTGTTTGGGCTGAAACAGGCGAACTTGTCCCTGGTGTTCAATTCATCGCAAGTGAAGTGCTAAACGCTGACTTAACACAGAACAATACGGTTTATGTAAGTAACTATACCAGATGCAAATATTCCCCTTAAACAAGCTTCTGTAGGGATAGGGATGTCTGGAAACGGCACATTCGCAGTACAAGCCCAACCCAGCCTGGGTTTAACATTTACGAAGCATTACATTTCATTTGGAACATTTACAGAGGGAGAAGTGCTAGACATAGTACAAATGACTAAGTTTGCAGAACTCAAGTTTGATCCAGGTGTCTATTCAATCACAGCTATATAAATTACACTTGATATTTTGACAGGGTAGCGTGAACACATGGACAATTAAATCCACGAATCAAGTTAATAAAGAATTGATAGCAGCACGGGCAAATAATCCGACTGCCCAACGACTTTTATAGACGTGCAGGAGGTTCCCCTTTTGTTAAAGTTAGCAGAAGGGCTTTAGTTTTAACAGAATAACAAGTTGATGATGTAGCAGCTGATGCATGGAACTGGGCAAATCAGCAACCGTATAACCATGGAAGAAAGCCACATAAACTTAGTGGTAATTTAAAGGGATATGTAGGATTTCATATAAATGGTCCTTATGTCTTTGTATTGCTTCAAGAATCTACTACTATAACGATAGTACGGGTAGGTGACTATCATTAAAATAGTAATATATTAATCGACAAATTAGGTAGGCCGTCCAAACAGGGCGGCTCCATTTTTATTTTTTGTTCATTAAGTCGTTATACAGAATATAAAAAACAATGGGATTATTGAGTAAAAGTAGGAAGGGAAAAACAAGTAAAAGGGATAAAATGAAGATAGATCCATAGGGGAGAAAGGAGTTGAAACAATGAGAAAAGCAATGTATATGATTATATTTTTCCTGTTTTTTCTTTTCTCCTTTCCTTTGTTTGCCAAAGCAGAAAGAATCGTTACACTTGATTCTACTAAAGAACGGTATGAATTGGCACCGTATATCGATATTCTTGAGGATAAAGAAAAAATGTGGACTATTACCCAGATAAGTTCTGAGGCATTTTCTGCTAAATTTTCTCCTAACCGTCAAACGTACCCGAACTTCGGATATGTTTCGTCTGCTTATTGGGTTCGCATTCATATGAACAACCGTTCTGTAGACCATGAATGGTGGCTAGAAATTAATGCCCCTCACATAGACCGCATCACACTTTATACACCTACTCCCGTCGGAATTTTTACGGCTAAGACAGCTGGCGATATTCTTCCGTTGCAGGATAGAGATATTAAGCATCGAAACGTCGTTTTTGTAGTTCATCCTGAACAAATGAAAAATGAAACGCTCTATCTGCGTATCGAAACGGAAGGGGCCATGCAATTTCCGCTTTTATTATGGAAACCACAGGCGTTCGCAAAGGCAAATCAATCAGAATTTTTTATCATAGGAATGGCCTCAGGTATTTTACTTGCAATCGCTATATACAATTTGTTTTTATTCTTTTTCCTTCGTATGAGGGAGTATCTTTATTATGTTTTATTTGTTTTTTCTTCTCTGTTTATGCAATTGGCTTATAACGGTATTGGTTATGAGTATATATGGACAAACTTTTCTTGGTGGAATAATATAGCTATCGTATTTTTTATGGCTTGTAGTATTATTTGGGGTACTTTATCTGCACGAAATTTTTTGAATATACAGATGTATGCTCCAAGAATAAATCGACTACTAATCGGCTCAACACTCGCTGGAATAATGACCTTATTTATCCTCCCATTCAGTTATAAGATTGCACTTCGGTTTGTAATGGGAGCTACAGGAGCTGTGACTATTATTGTTATTAGTGCCGGGGTATTATGCTGGCTAAAAGGATACAAGCCGGCCCGCTATTATTTAATGGCCTGGCTATCGTTTTTAATTTGTTCCTCATTATCTGCCATGGCTGATATAGGTTATTTTGTCGGTGCCGATTGGACCAGATATGCCTTTCAGTTTGGTTCATTGGTGGAAGCACTTTTACTATCGTTTGCTCTAGCTGATAAGATTAATCTGATACGTAAGGAAAAAGAGCAGGCAGAGGCCGAAGCAAAAAGAAATCAACAGGTAACGCTTGAAAGCCTGCGTAGACTCGATGAGCTCAAGGACGAATTTTTGACGATCACTTCGCATGAATTACGGACACCGCTCAATGGAATGATTGGTATTACTGATTCATTGCTCGATGGGGCGGCTGGGCCGATTTCGGAACAAATGCGAAAAAATTTATCTATGATTAGTACAAGTGCAAGCAGACTTTCAAAGCTCGTGAATGACATGCTTGATGTCTCACAATTAAAAAATCATGTAATGGTTTTGTATCGTAAGCCGATTCGTATACAGGATGTAACAAGAGCAGTATTGGAATTTTCAAGGTATCTTGCACAGGATAAGCCGCTGGATTTTCGAAGTCACATGTATGACTCGTTCCCTCCTGTATACGGAGACGAGAATCGGATTCAGCAAATTTTACATAATCTTGTTGGAAATGCGGTCAAGTTTACAGAGTCAGGCAGCATTGAAGTAGCAGCAGAAGTAGAAGGAGTATACGCAAAAATTTTTGTGCGGGATACAGGCATAGGCATACCAGAAGAAAAATTAGAGACTATTTTTAAGGAATTCGAGCAGGGAGACTCGGAAATACGCCGCCGTTTTGGAGGAAACGGATTAGGATTAAGCATTACAAAGGAACTAATAGAGATGCATGGTGGCATCATTAAGACAACTTCTAGGCCTGGTGATGGGGCGGAATTTATTTTTACCTTACCATTGGCTGAAAAGGCAGAACAGGAAGTATTGATTCCTTCTACAAAAGTTTACTATGAGGAAATAGCGACAACAGTAACACAGGAAGTTATTCCTTATACGACTGCAACGGAAAATGTACGAGGGAATATTCTGATTGTGGATGATGAGCCGGTAAACCTACAGGTGCTGATTAATCATCTTGTACTAGCAGGATATAAAGTGAGTACCAGGAAGGATGGGGAAGAGGCCATTCAGGTATTTGAGGAACGGGGCGGCTTCGATTTGGTGATTCTGGATATTATGATGCCAAAACTCTCAGGATATGAAATATGCCGCCTACTACGACAGCACCATTCGCTTACAGAACTTCCGATTCTAATTTTGACAGCCAAGAATCAACCCGAAGATATTATGGCCGCCTTTGAGGTTGGGGCTAATGACTACCTTGCTAAGCCTTTCGACAAGAGGGAGCTTTTGGCTCGGGTTTATACGCTTCTTTCGCTACGCAGGGCGATGCAAGAAATAAAAGACCATGCCAGAGAACTGGAACGGCTGAATACGGAGCTAAGCCAATTCAACGAGAAGTTAGAATGTAAAATAAAGGAACGCACGAGAGAACTCGAACAAGTGCACTGGAAAAATGCTGAAGCATTGGCTGAAAAATCGGTGCTCAAAGAGAGAAATCGAATTGCCGGTGAAATTCATGATATTGTAGGGCATTCATTAACAACGACAATCATTCAGCTTGAGGCAGGTAAACGACTACTAACGAAAAATCCGTCACTTGTATTAGAGAAGCTAGAACTTGCTCAACAACTTATACGTAAAGGATTGGATGAAATTCGTCGATCCGTCAAAACGTTGCGGAGCGAAGAGATTGATTATCCTTTTGGCCCGAGTCTTATTCAATTACTACAAGAAACAGAAAAGCATACGGGCGTGACCATAAATTATCAAATTTCTCCGCTGCCTGAATTGACTGCTTTACAAAAGAAGGCGTTATATCATGCATTACAGGAAGGATTAACAAACGGAATTCGTCATGGGAAAAGTACGAGTTTTACATTTTTTTTGTGTCAGGAAGACGAAATCTTGCTTTTTGTGCTTCAAGATAACGGACATGGTAGTGAGCAACCAATATTTGGATTTGGCCTTTCTACTATGCGTGAGCGGATTGAAGAGGTAGGTGGGACTCTCTCTGTGCATGCTAGGCGGGAAGAAGGATACCGGATTGATATTGTCCTTCCTTTATAAGAGGTGAGATGTTTTTTATATACATCTGATTTGATAAATCGACAAATGTTTATGGTGGGAGGTAAGAAAAGAAGGAAGGGCGGTGGGCGGGAGCGGTCGGAAAAAAACACGTTGGCCTTTCTTTGTCGGATCGCAGGGCGCATCCAATCTCTTCTTTTTTCCGAATCGCCTACTTCCAACCACGCTATCCTGTCAAAATATCAAGTGTAATTTATATAGGAAAGGAGAATAACAATGAGTAAAAGGAAAACTGGATTCCAATTCCTGGATTAGCTTTACTTGCTCTTGGAATTTCCAGCTCCGTACTAGCTATTCAGGACCATACATCTAGCAGTACTGAAGCCAGCTTTGTACAAAATAATGAAGAACAAGCTAAAGATCCCTATACGGATGCTTTTCATAAAAAAACATTAAACAACTTAAATTTTCATTCTTACATGTGAATCGGTTTGGAATTTAGGAATGTAATCATAGCACCCCGCTCGTTAACTGACCTGGATACGTTAAGGAACCAGACTTTCTGTAGCCTAACGCCCTCTATAGTTTAATAAGCTACAGTTAGTGAAAACTGTACATAAAAACATGCCAAAATAAAATACGGTACATACGTTCCCTTTTTGTGATATGATAAAATAGATAATATTAAAAAATTAAGGGAGGGGATTGTTTGGGAAATGTAAGTATAGTTAAGTTAGAACATTTTGAAGATAAATTTTTAAATGAATTAGAGAATTTTGATCTTCCTAAAGAGCAAATTCAATTTTCTGCACTTCCAAAAGATATTTTAAATACAACAGATGGGCAGTATCGCATTGTCATAACTAACAATGGACAAGCAGTTGGGTTCTTCCTTTTACATACAACAGATAAGGTTAAAAATTACTCAAGCAATCCAAATGCGTTGCTTTTGACTGCTTTAACCGTCGACCATAAGTACCAAGGGAAAGGATTTGCAAAGAAAGGAATGCTCGCATTACCACATTTCGTGAAAGAATTTTTCCCTTCTTATAATGAAATAGTTTTAGTTGTAAATGAAAAGAATTTTCATGCTCAAGCTTTATATAAAAAAGTGGGATTTAATGATACAGGAGAAAGAAAAATTGGACCAATTGGAAAGCAAATTCTGATGAGTCTGTCTATCGAATAATTTTATTCAACCGTCTAATTAATTGGACGGTTTTTTATTTAACATACCGTCCGCCTAAACTGTGTTCTTGTTAAGCTAACAGGATAGGATAGCACTAAAAGCATTGTTTATTCTAAAGGATGCATGATTTACAACACAGGAAATTGACAGAAACACATACGCAATAAGTGAATATGGACATTGGGAAAAAGTACATTCGTTTTTACTAATAGGTGAGGAGAAAGCTGCTCTAATTGATACGGGTCTTGGAATTGATAATATTAAAAGAATAACCGATCAATTAACCGATTTACCGATTTTTGTTCTGACAACTCATGTCCATGTGGATCATATTGGAAATCATGGGCAATTTGAAGAAATTTATGTTCATGAAGGTGATGCAGATTGGTTAATTAATGGTATCAAGGGATTAACGATTGAACAAATAAGAAAAGATATTGCCAGAGATATAACAAAACCTACTCCAGAAACATTTGATCCCGAGATTTACAATCCTTATCAAGGAGACCCGACTGGGTTATTGCAAGATGGTGATGTGTTTGACTTGGGGAACAGAAAATTAATTATACTTCATACCCCAGGGCATTCTCCAGGCCACATATGTATTTACGACGAGACAAACGGATATTTATTTACTGGAGATTTGCTTTATGATGAAACCCCTATATATGCCTTTTATCCCTCAACTAACCCTGTTGATTTAATAAATTCCTTGGAAAGAATATCAGGAATCAGCAATATTAAAAAGATTTATGGTTCGCATAATACTTTAGGTCTTGAACCATTCATTTTGCAAGAAGTAAAAAACGCTGTCAAAGAACTTAGAGAAAAAGACCTCGTAAAGTTTGGAACAGGAATTCATAAATTTAAAGGTTTTAGTATACAATTTGGCCTTTCTTCTGCCGGATCGCAGGACGCATCAAGCCAAGATAATTTCATATCATAAAGTGAAATTATCAGCTATTACTTTCTATAAAACACGGTAGAAAGGATAGTGTTTTTTGTTTTGGGAGTACTGGAGAATTTTATCTTAAGGGCGACGTGATAGGATTCCAACTATTGTAAAAGGATGTTTTGAACAAATATGCTCTTTTCTTTTGCTCGTTTATAAAGGTTTAATAGCCTTATTTTGCTTAAACTTTATATCTTAAAGTTACAATATCAAGTAATCAAAAATAATCCACCTTAATTTCAGAAAAGAATTGATTGTGACACCTCCTTAAATTTGGTACAATATCAATTGTTATTGATAATCAATATCAATTGATATTGTGGATGACATAGAGAAATGAAAAGTAAAAGCACTATTTAGAATACGGTTGGCGTAGTGAAGAGCAAGCATGCGTATATACTGGATCTGTTCGCATTTGCTGAAGGTGCGCTCATTGCTAAGGAATATGGAATTGCTCTTGTCGTGAAGAAAATATGAGTCCATGCCGTTACAAGCAGAAACAATTCGACTTATTCACCTTACGGTTATACATATGTATTCATTTATATAAGTTATGGTTAATATTTTGACATGGTAGCGTGGTTGGAAGTAGGAGAGATGGAGAAAGAAGAGGGTGGATATGCCCTGCGCCCCGGTAGAAAAAAGGCGGACGTGTCTTTTTCCGCCCGCTCCCACCCACCGCCCTTCCTTCTTATCTCTCACCACAAGAATTTGTCGATTTATCAAATCAGATGTATATAGTTTGGAATATTTCGTTAGAATCAAACTGGATTATCTTTTCATGTCCATCAGTGAAGATGCAGTGCTAAGGGAACTGAAATGACACAATTGGTTGGTGGATTATTGTCGTTTCTGTCATTGGCTCACCGTATTTCTTATATTTTCTTACAAAGTCCAAAATATAGTAACAGCGTTTGAAAATGTAAATTGTATTGAATTTATTATATGAAAAGAGGGATGCATGGTGAATTTAGAACAATTGTATGATGTAACGATTATTGGTGGTGGCCCAGCAGGACTTTTTTCTGCTTTCTATAGCGGTTTGAGGGAAATGAAAACAAAAATTATTGAATTTCAACCTTTTTTAGGCGGGAAAGTGCATGTTTATCCGGAGAAGATGATCTGGGATGTAGGGGGGCTGACACCAGTTCCGGGAGAGCAGTTAATTAATCAAATGGTTCAACAAGGACTAACATTCGAACCTGAAGTGGTTTTAGGTGAGAAAGTAACATCGATTGACAAAAATGAAGAAGGGCTTTTTATTGTACAGACTGCTTCACACCAAAAGTATTTTTCAAAGACAGTCATTTTGGCTATTGGCGGAGGTATTTTAAAGCCAATGAAGTTGGAAATTGAAGGTGCAGAACGCTTTGAGGTTACTAATTTACATTACACAGTAAAGTCATTGGAACGCTTTAAAGGGAAGACCGTTCTTATTTCGGGTGGTGGTAATGCCGCTGTTGATTGGGCGAATGAATTGGAACCGATTGCGAAAAAAGTGTACTTAACGTATCGAAAAGATATGTTAAAAGGACATGAAGCAGAAATTTCCCGTCTTTTTAACAGTTCCGTTGAATGTTTATTGAATACATCGATTCAAAAACTTATTGCTGGAAGTGACCATGAAAGCATTGAAGAAGTAGAGTTGATTAGCAGTGAGAATGGAAAGACGATTCGGTTATCTGTCGATGAAGTAATCATTAATCATGGCTATGAACGCGATAATGAATTGACGTCAAATAGTAATTTGAATATCGAAATGGCAGAGGGATTTGGCGTTGCAGGTAGCCCGATGAGTGAAACATCTGTGCCTGGCCTCTATGCGGCAGGGGATATTTTAAATCATGAAGGAAAGCTTCATTTAATTGCAGGAGCGTTCCAGGACGCGGCAAATGCCGTGAATAAAGCGAAGCAATTTATTATGCCAGAATCAAGTGAGACGGGAAAAGTCTCTTCACATAATGAAATTTTCAGGGAGAAGAATCGAGAATTGGTGAAGCATTTATATGCCATGAAAAACTGACTTAGCAAAGCGATAGTTGAATTTGGATTTGCAATAACGTTGCACTACCTTACCCTTTGAATACGATTATTCAAAGGTTTTTTTATAGTAAGCATTTTGTAAAATAGCTATTTTCATCGAAGGTGATTCTATATTTATTTGGAGGTATATATTTTTCTTGTTATTGTCAAAGCCAGTACAAAATTGTAATGTTATTGTTAAGTGGTTTCTATAAACCCACTTTTAAAAATTATATACATAGCTATTCAGGTGTCTATTTTAATAGGCTTAATAGGGAACTTGGTGAAAATCCAAGACTGCCCCCGCAACTGTAAATGTGGACGAAATGACATATAGACCACTGCATGATTGGCGCTCGATAGAGTAGTAATTATGTGGGAAGGGTCAAAGTAGGGTGAAGCATGAGTCAGGAGACCTGCCTGAATTTCTATTTTCAAATCTCCGGGGAGGTGTTTGAAAGGGCGTAAGATGACTATGCTTAGATATTGTTATAATTAAGTTGTGTCTCTAGTAACGTGTATATCAAGCCCTTCTTATTCTGGAAGGGCTTTTTTGTATGTGATTTATTAAGTTAGCGGTCATATGACCTTTCAATTTTATGATAAGGAAAAATGGAGGAGGAAAATGAAAAAGACCTATTGTTTAGCTATCGTTTGGTTATGTTTTTTGGTGATGGTGGCACTAACGGCCTGTGGTCAATCAAGTGAAAAAGAAATATTATCAGGGGAGCAGAAAAACGAAGCGGGAATGTTAAAAGGCTATGAATCGGTAACAATAAAAACTAAGGATCGAACTATTCAGTTTAATGAGATGCCTAAAAGGGTTGTAACGTTTGATATACATCCAGCAGAAATTATGCTAGAACTTGGATTGGAAGAATACATGGTCGGTACGGCTGCAAATCCTGATGATATTTTACCCAAATATAGAGAGGCGTATTCCAAAATTCCTGTTCTTTCTCGAGGTTTATACCCTTCCAAAGAAGCATTCTTGGCTGTAAATCCTGATTTTGTCTACTCGGGTTGGGACAGCACCTTTCAGGAAGATCGTGTAGGTACAGTGGACCAACTAAACGAATTAGGGATAAAAGCTTATTCGCATCAGTCATCAAACATTGTAGGTCCCACGCTTGAAGATGTATATCAGGATATTCGCAAAATCGGGCATATCTTTAAAGTAGAAGACAGATCGGAAAAGCTTATTGAATCACTTAACAATTCAATTAACGATGTAAGGCAGAGGATTGAGAGACGGATTGGTACAGTAGAAGACCCACTCCGTGTGTTTGTGTATGATAGTGGAGAAGATGTACCATTTACAGCTACTCAGACAATTTTGACCGAATTGATTAAGATGGCAGGTGGTAAAAATATATTTGATGATATTGAGAAAAATTGGACAACAGTTACTTGGGAAGAAGTTGTACAACGGAATCCGGAAGTGATTGTAATTATGGACTATGGGGATACGACAGTTGAGCAAAAGAAACAAGTTCTTTTTAACAAACCTGCTTTAGCTGATGTAGATGCGATTAAAAATAAGCGCATTGTAGTCATGCCGCTCGATTATACCTTTGAGGGAGTACGTATTCCGATCGCCTTAGAAAAGCTTGCGAAGTTCTTTTATCCCGAAGTATTTAAATAAGTGTTTCACAAAATAACTATTTTCACTGAAGATAAAATTGACTAAAGGGGTTCCGCTACATGCCCATCAAGTTAACTAAATTATACCAAGGGTGTTGATTATCCAGTATCATCCAGAGTGTATGGTTACCACAACGAGCCCTAAACGGGCGTCGGTTCCTCTCCCGCTCCGAAACACCCAGATTGCCGGTCCGGCCTTTGCGCCACAAAGCGGCTGTGTTCTCTCCTTGCGGGAAAAAGACGAGGGAACACGTCTACACGTGCACCTTCTTTCTTCCATCTTATGGATAATCAACAGGTGTGAAATTATACAACTGTACAATGACCGACTAAAACAATTATCTACTAAGAAGATTATATTCGAGGTTGATGAGGGGCCCCCGCCAACAAAACGCGGAAAGCATACAAAACAAGACTATATGGCTTTCTTCTGCCGGATCGCAGGGCACATCCAACCTCTTCTTCTTTCTGAATCTCCTCCTTGCAACCACATTCCCCTGTCAAAATATCAAGTGTAATTTATATAGGTAGGGTGACTCAAAATTCTTTCCTATGTAAACAATTGTTAATATTTAGAGAAGTGCCAGGAACATGACTGAGCGAACCTTGTTTTTTGTTAATTGTATGAAATTGATTGAGACTCAGCTTCCAAATCTTTTTTTATTTTATCAGGTTCAGGAAGTAAAAGATTAAAAATTGCTGCTCCCACCAAAATGATAATTGAGAAATAAAAGGAAAGATTATAGTTACCAATGTTGCTATACAGTAAGCCTGGTACATAGGCTCCTAGTGCTGACCCTATTTGGTGACTAAGGAATAACCAGCCAATGATAAAACCAACTGAATACTGTTTAAAATATTGTGTTGCCAGTAATTGTGTAGGAGCAACGGTTGCAAAATCAACCAAACCAAATAGTATAGCAAAAATAATTAATAGAGTAGGATTGTAGTTGTATAATAGAATAATCAGCGATAATGCACGTGTAATGTATAAAAAGAAAAGCATTTTTCGACTGCTCCAACGATCTGCTAGCACACCGGAAATTAATATGCCTACAATATTAAAACCAGCTAATATACTTACTGCCGCACTGGTCACACTCGTTGGAACCCCACACAACTGGGCAAATGGAATAAGGTGTGTATCCATTAAGCCTGTAGTGGTAAAACCACAAATGCCAAATGGTAAAATTAAGAACCAAAATTGTCGCTTACGAAAAACTTCCCAAATTGAAAAGTTTGTGTTTGTACCTTGCTGTTCAATTGTACTTTCTTCTTTATTATTCCCTCCAATAGGTAGCATTCCTTTTTCATTAGGATGGTTCCGTAAGAATAACAGTACAATAGGAAACACAATAATCATTAAAAAGCTTCCCAAGATCACAACGGTCCATTTCCAATCAATCCATTGAATTAACAATAAAGATCCGGGTACAAGCAGCATTTGTCCAGCTCCAAATCCTGCTTCCACAATTCCTAAAGCAAGTCCTCTTTTTTCATTGAACCAATTCGTGACGACAACTGTTGCAGCTACGTTTGACGCTCCACCAACCCCAATCGATACAAATATGCCATATAGAATAAACAACTGCCATGGATGATGGACAAAAGCAGTTAATAAAATACTAATTGCCACTAAAAAAGTACTGGCAGAAAGAATCAAGCGAGCACCAAATTTATCAACAAGCTTTCCTATTATTGGTTGAGAAAGTCCATAAACAATAAAGCTTAGTGTGGAAATAAGCGATACTGTTCCTCTGTCCATTGAAAAATCCTTTTCCCAAGGTTCAACAAAAGCCCCAAAAGAAAGACGAACGCCTTGAACAGCCAAAAGAGATAAAAACGTGATAAATAAAATAACCCAAGCATAGTGTAGTTTTACCTTCATAAATCCTCCTAAACTATAAACGCATCCGTTTCCCTTTATAATTTTAAATCCCAACATTCTTCGGTAAGGTTTTGTCCCCACAATAACTTTTCTTTCTTAACCTCAGTAATTTCAAATCCAAATTTTTTATATAGTGGGCGAGCTGTAGACATGCTACTTACAGTCCAAAGGAATATACGTTCATATTTTTTTTCTTTACAATAATCAACCAGAGTCTGAAGCAACTGAGTACCGATCCCTTCTTTACGAAATGCTGACTCTACAAGGAACCACCGAAGCTGGACTGTTTTTTCATTATGTTTTACTAGTCCAATGCAACCTACAAATTTCCCACCGCTTTCAGCTATCCAGATTTTTTCAATTTCTGCATCGAAGGTCTCATAAAGGTAGTCTAAGAAGGTTTCATCCCAACCGTATGTATCTGCAAAAAATGCTCTTTGTTTTTCAATGATAATTTTTATATCTTCGGAGAGATAATAATCCCTTATGGAAACTACTGATTCTTTGTGGTGAAGGTGTTGAGACAAAATACATTCAATGGTTTTCATTGAGTCTATAAGTTCTTTTTGATTTTTATCGTCTATATCTTTCAAAATATACTCAACTTGATGATTTGCTTTTTCCTCTAGCTTTTTATAAATGCTTATTCCTGATGTCGTTAAATAGACAAAATGATTACGGCCATCTTCCTCGCATTTCTGTTTATAGATTATATTTTCTTTTTCAAATCGTTTTATAATTCTACTAACATATCCGCGATCTAAACCTAAACTCTCTTGCAACATCTTTGCTGTACAATTGTCTGTATTATAAATTTCAAACAAAATACGAGTTTCTGTTAACGAAAAAGGGCTGTCATATATATGTTCATTAAGAAAACCGAGAACATTAGTATAAAAACGATTAAATTTTCTGAATTCATATGTGCATGAATTTATATTGTTTTTCATATTAGGAATTATCCCCTTTCTCAGAATAGTTGACTTTATCAATTATATTGAATCATACAGAAAATGATTGATTTAGTCAACTTTTTTATATGGATGTATCCGATATTTTGTATGCTAAGTATTCAAGAGAAAAATTTAATTTATAGGGGCAGGCACCTTCCAAAATAGTTGTTACCTTACTTGAAAAGTTCTTTGATTTTGGGAATTTATGATTATTTATTGAGAAAGCACAAGTACCTTAAACGTCTGTTTATGGTACTTCCTTTATTAAACTAAAGTGGGATGGTGGAGTATAAAAACAAATCGATCCGTAAATAAGCTCTTTATAATAATTGAGTAATACATTTACTTTTTCTTGATATTAAACAAATAGTGAATTGAAATTAAGACGGAATAATTGTATATTATGTATATGGTGTGTATCTATAACATATACAGTTAAATAAAAGAGGTTTTTCCATGAAAATAATTATTAAAAATAGTTCCGAACAACCTTTATATCAACAAATAAAGGATCAAATTAAGGGTGGAATTCTTCGACAGGAATTAAAAGAAGGTGAAAAACTTCCTTCCATTCGTTTATTAGCAAATGATTTACATGTTAGTGTTCTTACAACAAAAAGAGTATATGACGAGTTAGAAAAAGAAGGCTTTATTGTAACTACCGTTGGAAAAGGTTCCTTTGTAGCATCAGAAAACTTAGAAATGTTATCGGAATCTAAACGGCATATGATAGAAAAAAAACTCTCAGAGGTATGGCAAATGTCTAAAACTCTAGGAATAAACAAAGAAGAACTTTACTTAATGATGGATATAATTTTTGCAGAGGATGATGAATGATGAAAGCAGTTTTAGAAGTTAGTAACTTAAAGAAAGAGTTAGATAATTTCAGTTTAGATAAAGTGGATTTTTCAATAAAAGAAGGTTGTATAACGGGTTTCATTGGGATTAATGGCTCCGGGAAAACAACAACTATAAAAACAATACTTGGACTCTATCCCAAAGACAATGGTAGCATTAGTGTTTTTGGAAAAGAGATGGAAAAAAATGAATACATAGTAAAGAATCGTATTGGGGTAGTTTTAGATGAAGGTTATTTTTATGAAGAGATGACATTAAAAGAAATGAAGAGTGTTATTGCCCCTGCATATACGAATTGGGATGAATCTGTTTTTTTAAACTACATCAATCGATTTCATTTGAAACTAAATCAGAAAATCGCAGCCTTATCGAAAGGTATGCGAATGAAATTTGCCCTTGCATTAGCTCTTTCTCACCATGCTGATTTATTAATAATGGACGAACCAACAAGTGGGCTTGATCCATTAATTCGCAATGAGTTAATGGAAATACTTTTAGATTTTATGGAAGAAGAGGGGAAGAGTGTATTCTTTTCTACTCATATTACTTCTGATTTAGATAAAGTAGCAGACATGCTTATATTAATTGACAAAGGCAGAATTGTACTCAACGAGAGTAAAGATGAACTATTAGATAGACACGCTTTGGTGAAAGGGGATAATCGTTTAATTAATAAACACACAAGCAAATTATTTTTAAGTTTACGTCAAACAGCAGTTGGTTTCGAAGGAATTACCGATAAACTAGACGTAGTATATGAACAAATGAACGATTGTCTAATAGAAAGGCCATCTATTGAAAATGTAATGTTAGCCTATGTAAAGGAGAGATAAAAATGTTATTTCATCTTGTCAAAAAAGATTTGATTCTGGCAAAAAAATATCTATTGGTTATGCTTATTTTTGCAGTTGTAGCACCTATCTTTTTCTATTCAAAATTAAGATTTAGTAACGGTAGCTTTGCAAGTTTTCTTATTACTGTTTTGTTTATGGAATATATTTTGTTTAATATGGTTTCGATGCAAGAGGATAAATACGGAGGATCCGCACTTCTTTGTACAACCCCATATACTCGAAATGGTGTCATTAAAGCAAAATACCTATATGTGCTTGTGATTTTTATTGGGTGCTTTCTTTTATATAACCTTGCAACAGCAATTGGTTCATCTATAGGTTTGGCAAGATTAAATATTTATAGTGTAGGAATAGCCCTTTTGATCATTTCTGTTTTTTTCGGAATACTAATTCCTATTCAAACTAAATTTGGTTATGAAAAAACCAAGTATATCTTTTTTATTTTAATCTTTTTAACTCCATTTATACTACCTGCTATTATTGAATGGTATCAATCTACTAATTTTAATATCAATTTTAGCTTATCACTACCTCAAACAGTAAAAGTTTGGATGCCTTTTGTTATATCTATTTTAATTGGCTTAATCTCAATGATTATATCAATCCGAATCTTTTCAAAGAAAAACTTATAACCCCTTCTTTTGAGGTGAATATGAATGAAAATAATTATATTTGTATTCCTTTTTGTATTCTTTATGTTTGTGATTAAAAGAATTAGGGATAAATAAGAGATTCATAATTAATTTCTTATTTATATATACATCTGATTTGATACATCGACAAATTCTTGTGGTGAGAGGGAAGAAAAGAAGGAAGGGCGGTGGGCGGGAGCGGTTGGAAAAAGACACGTTTGTCTTTCTTCTGCTGGAGCGCAGGGCGCATCCAACCTCTTCTTTTTCTGAATCGCCTCCTTCCAACCACGCTACCCTGTCAAACTATCAAGTGTAATTTATATAGTGAACAGTTTTTATACTTTCCGAACAATAGCCAAATAAATGGATGATGCTATACTTTGAATAAAAAACACAAGCATTACATAATAAATAAAATATTCCTTATCTATTAACTTAAATATTGCTACTAATGCTACTCCAGCTAATATACCAACCGTTAGAACAGTATAAGATAATGATTTAATTTTCAAGATGAACATTTGACCTCTCTCATCTTGTGACTCCATCCGACGTTCAAATGTAATTTTGTAAATTTCTGCAATAAACACCAATACTACTAACACACAAATTACAATCGTAGTAATATTAACCATTATTCACCCTCCTCATATTTAAATACATCAGTTATCTCTTTCTCAAGTGAATTAGCAATTTTGAAAGCTAAAATCAAAGAAGGGTTATATTTATTTTTTTCTAAAGCTACTATAGTTTGTCGACTGACACCAACCGCATCTGCTAATTGTTGTTGCGTCCATCTTTTTTCAGCTCTTCCTACCGCTATATTATTTTCAAGCATGTCATTCCTCTCTTCTATTATATAGTTATATTAACTTAATAGTAATATATTTTTTACAAAAAGTAAAAAATATATTGCAATAAACCGAATAATACATTATATGTTTCACCGAAAAAACGTGAAAAGTGTAAGTAACGATTGTGAAATACTGTAAAATCCCTAATAATGCCGTTTTCAAATTACCGAAAAATAACAGATAATTGTTTTGAAACTTTTACATCACGGAGTGGAGAAACGATGGTCAAGATTAGTGTTGGTTTAAAATAAAGTTGCGCTGTTTATAAAAAGTCGTATCGTTTTGAAGAAAGTTTAACTGTTTGTAAAAAAGATGAACCGAAATATCTTATTTTACTAAAGGGGAATTTCCATTTTTTATTGCACTAACGGGGGCAGGTTAGTTGCACAAGTTATAAATTGAATGTTTAAAGTTATAGAGCATTTCCTTGTAATGAGGAATGCTTTTTATTTTGTCTAAAATTAAGAGGATAATTCTATAACAATAATAATATGACTTAAATCAATAAGGTTTTATTGTAAAACGATAAAACTCATGTTAATATCATATTGACAATAAATAAGTGAGGTGCTTTTTATGAAACGAGGTTCAACACTATTTTTAAAGATAGCTGTTATTCTTATTGGAATCCCAGTTCTTGCTTTGTGCATATTTTTAGTGCCTGGGATAGCGAATTATGCAGCAGAATTGTATCCAGATTTTGCTTATATGAAATATCTCCTTTTAATCGATTTGTATGCAGCGGCGATACCTTTTTACTTTGCTCTGTATCAAGCTTTTAAACTTTTAAGCTATATTGACAAGAACGAAGCTTTCTCGGAATTATCTGTAAGAGCTTTAAAAAATATAAAATACTGTGCAATCACAATCAGTATCTTGTATGTGGTAGGCATGCCACTCTTTTATCTCATAGCGGAGATAGACGACGCCCCGGGTATCATATTAATCGGATTGGTCATTATTTTTGCTTCAATGGTGATTGCAGTCTTTGCTGCTGTTCTCCAAAGACTTTTACAAGAAGCTATTAATATAAAATCAGAAAATGATTTAACGGTCTGAGGTGAATAACATGGCAATAATAATCAATATTGATGTGATGCTGGCGAAAAGGAAAATGAGCGTAACGGAACTTTCGGAGAAGGTTGGAATCACGATGGCGAATCTTTCTATATTGAAAAATGGAAAGGCAAAAGCGATTCGATTATCGACTTTAGAGGCAATTTGTAAGGCTTTAGAATGTCAACCCGGAGATATTTTAGAATACCGAAGTGATGAAGACACCCAAGATTAATAAAGTAGGTATATTTAACATTGAAAGGAAAAGAAAGCTATTTGACGGTGAACCTATGGACATAACCCTAAATCTATTTAGCTACTATACTAAGCAGGACTTACATATATTCAGAAAAAACCTTTGGAGGCACAAATCATGAGAGCACTAAAACAACTCGTTCGTTTTGGTTGGGAGCAGGCCCTATCATGTTTGTTTCCTGTCGTTATTTTTGCCTCTTTGGCTTTTACACAAATCATGCCACTTCCCTTCCTACCACGGTATGACTGGCTGCTCATCATCTGCCTTTTGATGCAGTGGTGGATGGTGCGTTCTGGGCTTGAAACACAGGATGAGCTAAAGGTTATCACATTGTTCCACCTTATTGGACTTGCTCTTGAACTTTTCAAGGTACATATGGGCTCCTGGTCTTATCCAGAGGAAGGATATTTCAAAATTTTTGGAGTGCCTTTGTATAGTGGATTCATGTACGCAAGTGTAGCGAGTTATCTTTGCCAGGCGTGGAGGAGGTTAAAGGTTGAACTGGTTAAGTGGCCACCGTTTTTAGTAGTTGTACCTCTTGCATCTGCGATTTATTTGAATTTTTTCACCCACCATTATTGGATTGACGTTCGTTGGTGGTTATCTGGACTTGTAATTATCGTCTTTTGGCAATCATGGGTCACATACGAGGTTGATGGAACTCGTTACCGTATGCCACTCGCACTTTCTTTTGTGCTCATCGGATTTTTTATATGGATAGCCGAAAATATCGCAACGTTCTTTGGAGCTTGGAAATATCCAAACCAAATCGATGCATGGAGTCTCGTTCATCTAGGAAAGATGAGTTCATGGCTCTTATTAGTGATTGTTAGCTTTCTTATAGTAGCGACGTTAAAGCAGGTTAAGGGAAAAAGTTCCACTAGGATGGATACTAGTCAATTTTTATAACTGTTAAGAACTCTCTTTTAAAAAAGTCGGATCCTTAGTATAGTAAGGAATTCGACTTTTTTAGGTTGAAGTTCTCCTAGCGTACAAAATTCTGAATAAGATAAATTGGAAAAAGCAACATTCGAATTGTTGCTTTTTCTTTGTAAATAGCTTTTGATCATACTGCCGGAATATATTTATTAGGGGTTCTCGTGGTAATATTCACTTAAACTATAGGGTGCTAATGTTCAACAAAACATACCCTAGAATGATCAAACTTTATTTCAAAGCTACAATACTATCCCATATTACAGGGGTAAAGGTAGCATACGTTTGCCACTCAGGATAAAAATGATATATCCCTACCTCCGAGGAAGTGGCTCGGTTCATTAAAACAGCAGAAGTCGTGTTCAATATTACCTTTACCCCAAGTAGTTATCCTATTCTTTAACTTCTTCTAGTGTATTCTTAATAATATCAACAACAGTCTGGGGCCGATCAATGTGAAGTGCATGACCAGCATCTTCAATAATAATTTGTTTACTGTTTGTAGATAAGCGTGTAAGATCCCTTTGGAATAACTGCCAAGCAGCAAAAGATTCAGGTGTATGATAAGATAATAAACCTGCGCTAACAACAACAAGAGGAATATTTCCTAATGACTTACAATTGCGAACCTGCTCTAAACTATCCTCAAACTCATTCAAAGGACCCTCGCTGCCTTCAGCGGAAAACTGACCGAAATAACCTACTTTGACTTCTTCACTAAATAAAGGTGCCATAATTTTGTTTTGATCCTCATGGGAAGAATCTAAAAGAATGACTGCTGCTACTTCCTCAGGATATGTGTGGGCATATAATCTAACATTTGCCCCTCCAAATGAATGTCCTACCAACAAATAAGGTGGTTTAACATTTGCTTTTTGAAGTAAGGTATGAAGATTTTGAACAGATTGCTTGCTATCCTGAGGTCTCCCGTCCTTTTCACTTTCACCAATACCTGCTCTATCATAAACAAATATCTTTGCAAATTTAGAAACTTCATCTTTAATAGATTGCCAGTAACTTGATGGGCAACCATATCCAGATTCAAATACGATTGTAGGATTTTCGTTTTCTACTCCAAAATGTTCATAATACATTTTGATACCGCCAATATCCTGTTTTTGGCCAAATTTAATCGTTTCATTCATATCAAAAACCTCCAAATTTATAAATTATTATACCTTTTTGTACGTAACCTGTATTATCATTAACAAAGTAATAAAGGAGTACGAAAATGAAAGTGGTACTTAAATCACCAACACTGATTCTTTATAAAGTTCAAACTATCTAGTCAGAACTTGGGATAAATATTGTTGCTAAGGAGATTGATTGTCTGTCAGTGGAAGGTTTCTTGCTAGCAAACTCCTTCATTAAAGCGTAGTAACGATGAAAAAAATCATTCTTTTCTTCTTCAGATAAATGTAGGGAGGTTATCCCATAACTAAACCCGTCGTCCTTATAGTTTTCAGCATCACGATTTAACAAATATCGTTGCATTTCCCCTAAAAGATGGGCATGATAGGTCATAAAAAATCGAAGGTGTTCATCTTGGGAATAAACGGAAAACTCCTGCCTAGAGAGTTGGAGATTATCTTCGATCACACTGTAAATCTTTTCGGTTGTGCCTTTTACCTGCCTTTCCTCACTGGCTTTGACAAGGTCTGCGTCAGTCAAGGTACTTAGTTGGCGATACATCGTTGCTTGTGGCACATCGCCGAGTTTGTTAATTAATTGATACACCGTCATTTTCTCTTCTAATAATGCTTGCACAATACGCATTCGAACGGGATGCAGCAGTATATCTGCTTTGTTTTTCAAATGTACAACCTCCTATGTTATTATCATTATCGATAATGATAATAACATAAATAGAAGAAATTAAGCAATACTGTTACGTTAATAGGAATTTCAATACGATTAAATAGATTTTTTCTGAAAAGTGAAAGATTTATCAGAAAAACGTTCCTTCTTCGAATTTGCTTATAGGGGTAGTGACAAGGTAGTTGCTCTATTATTTCCAATAAAAGCAAAACTTCATTGGCATCTCTCTGACGTCAATTTAGGGTAATTTATTATGATACAGTATTCAGTTCGTTGTGTCACTAACGGGCAAGTTGAGCAATTATAAGTAATAATGGGGTAGAATAATTGCATAAGGAGCATTCCTGTAATAAATGAAAATGCGATTGGATAAAAAAAGTACCTCCTGTTAACATACAGGGTGTCGTTGGCCACGACCCCGAAATAACAGAGGAGGTACTCACTATGAATGATAGCCAAAATCAACGCATTTCTCAAATTACAGACTCCACTTTGATTGTAGGTGTAGACATCGCAAAGCACAACCATGTGGCACGAGCGCAGGATGACCGAGGACTGATGTATGGGAAAGCTTTTTCCTTCAGAAGTACACGCCAGGGA
>SNQW01000204.1_pt1 | contig 35822 bp, 38 predicted proteins | sample 2580511 | NCBI WGS metagenome assembly SNQW01 (sample SAMN10953775, study PRJNA522744) | food fermentation metagenome | isolation source: 8-hour incubation of native-enriched microbial consortia from nixtamalized... | place: Mexico | collected 2017-09-24 | reverse complement strand
TTTTCAAATAGGTTTGTGAGCTGGTTTTCTGGTATGATAGTCATTGAGTAGAGTCCCTTCTTGGTGGCGTGGTAACCCTGAGAATACTCTACTTTTTTATGTTTTGGATAGACTCCAAAACTTGGTACACAACTTATTTTACGCCGTCCTTTTTGTTAATTCTATTTGTTTTATGCCATTACTGAATCGCAATAATTTGCCGCAGATCGCGCGAGTCGCCATGGAGTTTGGCTTCGGCGGCGTTCAGTTGCGAGGAGCCGTCGCCGTCGAGGAAGATGCCGTCCACGGCCGAGCCGGGAGCGATCTTCTCTTTGACAGCGGTACGGAAGGTCTCCGCCGTGCAGCGGGTCGGCGTGACGATCAGCCACAGCCGGCCCGCATCGTCGTAGACGAGGCCGGAGCGGAGGCGCTCCTCGTCCGGGTAGGGCAGATGCTCGGCGTCCACGGCGGCCGCCCGCCATCCGGCATCGTCCTGCAGCTTCATGCTGACGCCGCCCTGGGCGAAATAGCGGCCGCGATCGGTGACGTTGAGCTCGTCAGCGGCCGAGACGACCTGCACCGAAAAGCGGCCGGCCGCCGCATCCCAAACGAGCGTGCCGCGCGCGTATTTGGCGTTGAACCAGCCGGAGCCGTATTCGCCGGCAGCGCCCTGGACCGGCCGGTCATCGCTAACCGCGATGGATAAAACGGCGTCATTGTAAAAAAATCCGCCGTTGATGCCGTATACGCGGTAATCGCCCAGCGGCCGATCGGCGGCCCGCAGCTCGATTTGCTCCGGCGAAACGGTCAGCGCGTGCAGCTTCACGCCGTTATCTGCGGTGGTTTCAACATAAGCGTAAGCGTGGGGAAGGAGGAATCGGCTTCCCCACAGGAGCATCGCCAGGACACCGAGGAAGATGACCGCCGCCGCAGCGGAGGCAACGGCCCAACGCCCGAGTCCACCGAACGCTAGCGGCCTTTTGGCTCCGGCCGGCCCGGTTTCCTCGGACGCTCCCGGGCCTGCGGTTCCGGCCGTTCCGGTTCCAGCGGACCGATCCTGTTTCCCGGTTCCCTCGGATCCTCCCCGGTTCTCGCTGCGCGAACGCTCTGCTTCCGGGGTATCGAGTTCCCGGCCCTGCCCGTTACTCGGCCACATAAGCGGCGAGCAGACGGGTTGTGTTGATGACGGCCTGCTTGTGCGTCCGCTCCATGGCGTGCGATGCGTGCACGCCCGGACCGATCAGCGCGGCGCGGATGTTGTTCCCGCCGCGCAGCGCCGCCGAGGCGTCCGAGCCGTAATGCGGGTAAATGTCGACCGCGTGCGGGATTCCCAAGCCTCGGGCGAGTTCGATCAGCTTGCCGGTCATGTCGTAATCGTACGGCCCGCTGGAGTCTTTGGCGCAAATCGACACATCGGTCTCTTTGCAGCTTAAATCGTCGCCCATCGCGCCCATGTCGACGGCGATCATTTCGTTAATGCCGTCCGGAATCCACGCTGCGCCGTGCCCGACTTCCTCATAGTTGGAGATGAGGAAAACCAGATCATGGCGCGGCGTCCAGCCCTCGCGCCGGCTCGATTCCAGCAGCCCGAACAGGGCGGCCACGCTCGCCTTGTCGTCGAGGTGGCGGGACTTGACGTACCCGCTGGACGTAATGACCGCGCGGGAATCGAAGGAAATAAAATCGCCGGCGGAGATCCCCAGCTTCAGTACGTCGTCTCTATTTTCCACTAACTCGTCAATCCGCACTTCCATATTTTTCTCCTCGCGCTTGAAGTCGCGGGCATCGGTGTAAACGTGGACGGAAGGCTGCGCCGACAAGATCGTTCCCGTGTAAACCTTGCCGCTGCGGGTGTGGATTTGGCAGTATTCGTTTTCGATGCTGTGCATCATAAATCCGCCGACCGAGGTGATCTTCAGCGTGCCTTTTTCGGTGATCGAACGGACCATGGCGCCCAAAGTATCGACGTGAGCGCTCAGCGCGATCCGCCGGGACGAGTCGCGGCCGGGCAGCGTCAGGATGGCGCCGCCTTTTTCGTTAAACGAACAGGGGATGCCCAGGGCCTCCGCTTCGCGCCCGATCAGCGTCATAATACCGCGCGTAAAGCCGCTTGGGCTTGGCGTATCGAGCAGCGTTTTCAGAATGTTTAAAATATAGGCTTCATTGGGTTGAATCTTCATGGGAACCTCCTCAAAAATTAGGAACTCGCTGCCGCCGGATCAATGATCGGACGAAGATAAATCTTCCGCGGAAGGTTCCGCCTTCCCGGCGGCCTTTTCGTTTTTGCCGGCCGCTTTTTTCCCTTTTTCGGTTTTTTCCGGTTCGGGGAAAATGTAACCGGTCGCTTCCTGGATATGTACAAGCTTGGCCTGCAGACCTTTCACTTCCCGTTGCAGCCGGTATCCGCGGTAGATGCCAAACGAGCCGACGATGATGCCGCCAAGCAGCGTGCAGCCGAGGATCAGCAAGATCAGCGGAAGGCTGACGGCGCCGAACAATAAATTGACCTGCACCGGGTTGACGTTGATAACGGCAAACACGGCGGTGATCAAGGCGAAAATAAGCGCTAAAATCAAGGACCATTGAATTCGCATGAGGTAACACCTCCTTTAGGTCAGTATAAAATCCCTTGCCCGCTTGGGGCAAGGGATTTTATGGAACCGGGCGGCCGCATAGGGCGCGACGCTACTTCGTCAGTTGCTCCATTTGCTCGATGACGTCTTCGAACACGCTCATCGCTTCGCGGATCGGCTCCGGCGAGGACATGTCGACGCCGGCTTTTTTCAAAATATTGATCGAATAGTCGCTGCCGCCGCTCTTCAGGAAGCCGAGATAGCGGTCGACCGCCGGCTGGCCTTCCTCCAGGATCTGCTTGGAGAAGCTGGTCGCCGCGGAGAAGCCGGTGGCGTATTTGTACACGTAGAAGCTGGTATAGAAATGGGGGATGCGCGCCCATTCCATTTCGATATCCTGGTCGACGGCCATGTCTTTGCCGTGGTATTTTACGTTCAAATCGTAATAAATCGCAGACAGCTCCTGCGGGGTCAGCGATTCGCCGGCTTCCGCCTTCTCGTGGATGATTTTCTCGAACTCGGCGAACATCGTTTGCCGGAACACGGTCGTCCGGAACTGGTCGGCGTAATACGTCAGCAGGTACAGCTTTTGCTTCGGATCGGTCGATTTTTTCAACAAATAATCCATCAGCAGCGCCTCGTTGGTCGTGGAAGCGACCTCGGCCAGGAAAATCGTGTACTGGGCATCGCGATACTTCAAAGCTTCGTCCGAAAAATGGGAATGCAGGGCATGGCCCATCTCGTGCGCGAGCGTAAACATGCTGTTCAGGTTGTCCTTGTGGTTGAGCAGCACGTAAGGGTGGGTGCCGTAAGCTCCCCAGCTGTAAGCGCCCGTCCGCTTGCCTTCATTCTCGTACACGTCGATCCAGCGGTTTTCGAAGCCGGAACGAAGCGCTTTGAGGTAATCTTCGCCGAGCGGCTTCAGGCCGTCCTCGACCATCTTTTTTGCTTCCTCGTAGTTGATATCCCATTTGTATTCCTCTACGAGCGGGGCAAACAGGTCGTACATATGCAGCTCATCGACGCCAAGCAGCTTCTTCCGCAGCTTCATGTAGCGATGCAGCAGCGGCAGGCTTTCATGAATCGTGTCGATCAGGTTCGTGTACACTTCCTTCGGAATGTTGTCGCCATACAGGGACATTTCCAGCACGGAAGGGTATTTGCGCACCCGGGAATAAAACATGTTTTTGTTAATGTTGGCGGTTAAAGTTGCCGCGATCGTATTTTTTTGCTTGCGGTACGTTTCGTAAACGGCTTTAAACGCCCGCTCCCGCACTTCGCGGTCCGGGTTTTCCAGGAACTGAATGTAGCTGCCGTGCGTCAACTCGACTTCGTTCCCGTGTTCGTCTTTGATTTTCGGGAACTTCATATCCGCGTTGTTGATCATGCCAAAAATTTGCTGCGGCGCCTGCGACAGATTGCCGACCTGGGCCAGCAGCGCCTCTTCCGTTTTGCTCAGCACATGCGCTTTCTCGCGTTTGATTTCCTGCAGCGTAAATTTGTAATCCGCAAGCTCAGGGTCGCTGATCAGACGGTCAAGCTCCTGTTCCGGCAGGGACAAGATCTCCGGAGTAATGAACGACAGCGCTTCGTTGACCTCGACGCTGAGTTTTTTCGCCTTTTGCACAAGCGCCTGGTATGTAGGGTTGGTCGTATCCTCATCATGATGCAAGTGAGCGTAAACGTACAACCGCTCGATTTTTAAGGAAAGATCGTCTTCCAGCTCGAAAACGGCCTTGATGTTTTTGGCGTTGTTCAGTTGGCCTTCGAATTCGGAGGCTTTGCCCTTCAATGCCTTCAGTTCTTCGTACGATTTGTCCCAAGAAGCCTGGTCGGAAAACAGATCCTCAAGCTTCCATGTATTCTCCTGCGATACTTCCGAGCGTTTCATTAAGGTGCTCATCGGAATCCTCCTTTGTTTTGGGTAAGGTGAAGCCGCGGGCTGGCCCGCGGCGGAGCCGCCTTGCAGCGTGGAAATCAACAGGCAGCAGGACAGCAGCAAGGGGATGGTACGCGGCCATTTCATAACTAGGAAACCTCCCGGATGTCTTGATCGGAAGCCCGGCGCAGTACGATGATTGAATTTGCTCGCCATGGGCATTATCCTAGTATGGGCCGCCTGCCGAAGAAATATTTGCCACCCGCTCCTATGCCAGAAAGCTGTAGATGATTAAGCCAAACGACACCACTACCATAATCAGGGCGGTGAGGGCGAGGCCGCGTTTAAGCCGGGGGTGGATGTTGTTCTTGTTCATGATCAGTATGACGGCCAGCGCAAACGCACAAATAATGAAGATTAAAATGCTGGAACTGCTATTCATTCATCGTTGCCCCGTTTCATTAATATGATTGCCAAGCAGGCTTGGCAAAAGGAGAAATGACCGGCCGTCTAAACCTGCCTGAAGGCGTTCATGATGTCGCTCCATTCCGCTTCGTTGCCGGCAAAATCCTCTTTGGGAAAACGGCGGTTCACCCACTCCATCATCGCCGGACGGCTGAGGAAGGTGTGCGATTCTTCGCCCCACTGATCGGAAATTTCGCGGAGAATGATGTATTTGCCCTGAACTTCTACAGTCATCATATTCCACTTGTCTTTTTTGTATATTTCGTGTTTTTTGATCATCGCAATTCTCCAATCTTTGGCTTTGCTCGCAGGCTTAGACGCCGCGCATAATTGGTAATATTTTTATGTAAAATGATAACTCACGCTCTGGAGGAAAGCAAATAAAACGATCGTTTCTTCGCCGCCGGCGACCCGGAAAAAACCTTTCGAAAATTGTCACGTTGCATTGTCTGTGGGCATAGAGTATAATATGGATATTCGCCAACGATGGCGGTTATTTTTAGGAGGTTGTTCATTTGAAAGGTACAGTTAAATGGTTTAACGCAGAAAAAGGCTATGGCTTCATCCAAGTTGAAGGTGGCGAAGACGTATTCGTACACTTCTCCGCAATCCAAGGTGACGGCTTCAAAACTCTGGAAGAAGGTCAAGCCGTAGAATTCGAGATCACTGAAGGCAACCGTGGTCCTCAAGCTGCTAACGTAATCAAATTATAAGATCACTTCCGGCAACGGATCACTTATAAAGTTTGGTTCCAGGCGCGATAATGAAAAGCACAGCTCTTTATAGGGCTGTGTTTTTTTGTATATATTCGTATTTTAAAAAAAGACGGCAGATTGGTGACAATCCGTTGTCACCAATAGCCTGATATAGTGGACATAAGCGGGAGGCAAAGAGCAGGATGAAGCGAATGGACAGGATGATGGCGATCGTCATGGCGCTGCAGCAGCGTCCGGAAACGGCGCTGTCCCTGGCGGACAAGCTGGAGGTTTCCAAACGGACGGTGCTGCGCGATATACAAGCGTTGTCGGAGATCGGCGTTCCGATCAGCGCTGTGTCCGGGCCGGGCGGCGGCTACCGGCTGATGGACGGCTACCGGCTGCCGCCGCTGCAGTTTGATGCCGGCGAGGCCTTGACCGTTTTGCTTGCTTTGGACGCGATGGCCAAATACAGCGACAGCCCCTTTGGACAGGCGAAATGGACGGCGGCCGACAAAATCCGGTCAGCGCTGCCGGGGCCCATGCTCGGCCAAATCGCCCCGCTGCTTCAACATGTGGAGATGGAGGTGCCGGACCGCCGTTATAAGACGCCGCATCTGAAGGCGTTGATGTCCCACGCCGCCGAGGGGCGATGGCTGCGCGTGTTGTACCGGTCGCAAAACTACCGCCGGCACCTTACGATTCGGCCGAAGCGGGTGTATGCCGCAAACGGGTTTTGGTACTGTGAAGCCGAGTCGCTGGAGCACGGGGAGCCGCGGACCTTCCGCGTCGACCGGTTCGAGGACATCGCCGAAACTTCGCCCCCGCAGGCCGCGGGGGCCGAACAGAGGGAGGGCGGCACGGACGTCAAGGGAGTCGAGGGAATTAAGGGTGATAGGGATGTTTCGGACATAAACGGCAGCAAGGACGTCACGAACGTCAAAAGCGGCAAGGACAGTACCGCACCTCCGGCGGGGGGAGACACCGTGCATCTCCGCGTGAAGCTTACCTATCGCGGTTCACTGCTTGCCGAGCAGGATCCGCATTTCGGCCATGAGGTTCAGCAGACGGGCGATGAAGAGTGGCTGCTGGATTGCCGCTTGCCCGCCTCGGAGCTGAATTGGGCGGTGTCGTTCTTTTTTGCGATGGGGCCGGACGCCGAAGTGGCTGAACCCCAGGAATTGCGCCGGGCGATTCGCGAACGGGCAGTGGCTTTGGCGCAAAAATACCAGTGAAGACGAACATCTGCCGTTCCATTGCGATCGGGCGGTGTAACGGCCAAGAACTTGAACCTATATAAGGAGGAAGCGATATGGAAAAAAGAGAACGGGAAACTTTGCGGCGCGCCAGGGAGTTTATTTATACAAACGCCAGACTGCTGGATCGTAAAAGATTTGCGTTCCATTTTGAAGCCGGTTCGGCCGAGGAGGTTTTGGATGCGCTGAAACCTTACCAGAACGCGGACGGCGGCTTCGGAAACGCGCTTGAACCCGATATGCGCTGCCCGCAAAGCCAGCCGGTCACGACGGAAACGGCGCTGATGGTGATCCGGGAAGCCGGCGGGTTTGGCTCGGACATGATGGACGGGGTGCTGAGGTATTTGCGGAGCATCACTTTGGACGGCGGCGGATTGCCGAGGGCGACCACGGACGTGAACGCCTATCCCCACGCGCCTTGGTGGACCACCGAGCGGGACGGGATTCCTTCGCTGAATCCGACCGGCAGCATCATCGGGATGCTGCTTGCTCAGCGGGAGCGCACGGATTTTGCGGAGGAAGCGTGGTTTCGGAGCAATATCGCTTTTCTGTGGCGTTCGCTGGAGAGCGGTGGCGTCCCGGGGGATTACCATGACGCTGCGCAGTGGATCGCTTTCTTGGAGCATGCGCTGGAGCCGGACCAAGGGAGGGCGGACCGGTTGAAGGCGGTGCTCGATGACTGGCTGGCAGGGCCGGGCGGCATCGAGCGGGACCCGCTGGCAGGCGGCTATGTCCACAAGGTGCTGGATTATGCGCCTGCGCCGGACAGCTACGCCGCCCGCCTCGTGAGCGAAGAGGAGGCAAACCGCCATCTCGACGCGCTGATCGCATCGCAGCAGGAGGACGGCGGTTGGCCCTTGTCGTTTCCGGCGGTAAGCCCGGCGGGAGAACAGGAGTGGCGGGGCTGGCTCGCCGTGGACAGGCTGAAGACGCTCAAGGCCTACGGGCGGTTGTAAGATAAAAGAGGTCCCCGCGAGCAGCTTCTGCAGCTGTCCGGGGACCTCCTTTTCTTGAAGCCACCTCTCATTGGAAAAATCCAATAGATTGACGTGGACATCGAATGCAATTTTGAACTCACATTGGAGATATCCAATAGATTTCGCGTAAACCGCCCGGTTTGCACTCTGCCCAGCCTACTCTATTGGAAAAATCCAATCAAGCGGCTGTACTTGCTAGTTATCTTACGATTCTATTGGATATTTCCAATCAGCACGTTTCAGCACGTTGTGTGTCAGGCTGCGTGAACTTATTACCGGCTAAACAAGCATGTAGTTAAAACAATTTTCAGCGCTGCCCGGAGCTACTCCACGATTCTAAGAATTTCCGCGACCTCTTTGCGGGGCACGGGTTTCGGCGCGATGGCCGGGTGGCCAAGCGCGATCACCATGTTTACTCCGCGGTCGGCGGGGATGTCGAGAAATTCGCGCAGCTTCTCCTCGGCCAGCAGCACCGGTCCGGTCATCGGGCAGGTGGCGAGGCCTTTGGCGTGGGCGGCCAGCATCAGGTTTTGGGCGGCGAGGCAGCTGCTTTTCAACCCTTCCTCCTGCCACACTTCCGGCGAAACAAAGTCGATCGGATCGAAGATTTTTTCGCGGAATTTGGAAGTGTAGGGGGTCGAAAGGCAGACGATCAGGGCAGGTGCCCCGGAAAATGCGGTGGCATAAGGCCCAAACGATTTCACGAGCAGCTTCGCTTCCCGTTCCAGCCCTTTCCCGGCGGCGCGGGCCGCCGTTTCATGCAGCTTCTCCCAGGTAAACTCTTCGATTTGTTTGATTTTCTCCGAATTAATCACCACGATAAATTCCCAGGTTTGCGAGTTGGTATCGCTGGGCGCATAACGGGCGCAGTCGATAATGTCCTCAATATCGGAAAGACTGACGCGCTCCTCGGTAAATTCCCGGATGCTGCGGCGGGTTTTGAGCACGTCTTGGAACAATGCGAACTCCATATTTTCACCTGCTTTATATGATTTAATACCAGGTACTATCATCTAATAATAACTATTATATAGTAACAAACCTATCGCAACAACTGATCTTTCAGCAGGTTAATAGGGAGAGCGTATTGCGACAAGGTGGTCTCTCGGGCGCGGTCCGGCTACAGGGGAAGCGCCTCAGGCTTCTTCATCCAGACCGGCAGATTTGTTCGGGCTAGCCCGGCGGACGAAATAGCGGCCGGCAAAGCCGATAAACGCGACGAGCGAGGAGCCCATAGCTACCCAATAAAAAATTTGTCTTCCCAGCTGTTCAAAGACGATGCCGCCAAACGTGCCGCTGAGCAGGCCGGACAGGCTCGACCACATGATGGTGTAAAAGGCCATTCCCGTTGCCCGGAATTGTTCCGGAACCAGCCGGGTCAGCATGCGGATCGCCGTCACGTAAAACACGCCGAACGTCAATCCGTGCATCATTTGGATCAGCAGGACGCCGTAGGCCGATTGGGTTAATCCCATCAGGAAAAAGCGGACCGCAAACAGCAGGCTGGCGAACAGCAGCAGCGGCAGTTCCTTGTATTTGTCCCCATGGAAGCTGAGATAGATAAACACGGGGATCTCCGACAACGACGAGGCCAGCATCGCCCAGCCGATCAAGTTTTCGCCGGCGCCAAGCTCCCTAAGGGAAATCGTCAGGAAAGCGTCGTTCATCCGCGTGCCGATCGCCAGGCAGAAGACGCAGCCGAAAAACCAAAGCAGCTCCTTCTGCTTTAAAATCGTCCAAATTCCCGACAAATTCATTTTTGCCAATGATGCCGGCTGATCCTTCACCCCAAGCACGAGCAGCAGGGCAAGTCCGGCGACCGCCATTTCCACCCACATCGTGTTTGCGGAGCCGACGCGGTCAAGCACGTAACCGATGGCGATGGCAAATACGGCGAATCCGACGGACCCGAACAAGCGGATCGAGATAAAATTGATGCGATGCCGGTTGGCGGTGGAGATGAGGATCGTATCCGACAACGGAAAAACAGGGTAAAAGAAAAAGTAGAACACGGTAATCACGGCGATAATGACGGAAAACGCGGTGGACTCCGACAGGACGAACGCCAGCGCGGCTTGGCCGGCCAGCAGGATCAGCAAAATCCGTTTGATCGTTTTATAGCGGTCGCTCGCGAGGCTCCACAGCAAATTGGAAAACAAGGATATCATCGGTCCAAGGGCGTACAGGAGGCCGATCTGGCTGCTTGTGAAGCCAAGCTGCGCATAAAAAAGCGGAAAATAGGAGGAAACAAGGACGCTTGTTCCGTATACTGTAAAGGTAAAGGCTCGAAGCCACTGGATGTCGGGTTCGGCCAACGGTCTTATTTTCATGCCGGTTTCAAAACTCCGTTTCTGATGAATGAAGTTACCGCTAGTATAACAGAAAAAACCAAAGCGGGCGGTACTAAAAATTCCACTACAGGCAGTTTATTTTATACGATAAAAGGAGGCTTTTCGCCATGAATCATTCCTGTTTTGTGTACGACGAGCGGCTGGACATTCACGTTCCGCTGCTGGAGCGCCCTTTTGAGGAATACGCTTTGGAGGAACGGTTGTCGATGATCGAGGTTTGGGAGGACATCCGCGGCCGTATTCCGAGCAAAGTGATGGTGCTGGAACGCGCGATCGAACGGATGCTGCGGGAGATGAACGAGGAAAGCGATTTCGAGAGAAGCTGCCGGATTAACGGGGAAATTGCCGAGCTTGCCAGCCGGATTAACGATCTGCATATTTGGTACCGGACGACCCAGGACGAACCCTCGGTCAAAGGGCATATGTGATATTGATTATATTTGTGCTAAAAGTTGGATCATATTATAATAAAGAATGATTTTCTTTTCAGTTTGATTTTCAAACTGCGCATTACACAATGTAATGGGGGCAGGGCAGTGATTGAACTTGAGCAAAGCCGAAATCAGTTTCCGAGAGAGCCGATCCGGCTGATGAGCCGGGTATACAAGTTTATTTTGCCGGACGTCCGTCAGAAACTGGATGGCTGGAGAGAAGAGGCGGAAGCCATCCCCGACCCTGAACTCAGAAGGCAGGCGCTCGCCAGCATCGCAACGAAAGAATTTCACTGCCAGGGCGGCGCCGTCTACGCTGCCGCTAACCTGCCGATGCGCCATATTTTGATCCCCTTAATCGTAGCATTTCAGACGATCAGCGATTATTTGGACAACCTGTGCGACCGCAGCACCTCCAAGGATGAGCAGGATTTCCGCTTATTGCACCAAAGCATGCTGGATGCCGTTAATCCCGGCGGCATGCTGCAAAATTACTATGCCCTGCGTGCGGAGCAGGACGATGGGGGCTATTTGCACCGGCTGGTGCGAACTTGCCGGGCGAATATCGCCGAGCTTCGCGGATATGCCGCAGCCATGCCGTTTATTATCGATTTGGTTGGGCTCTACTGCGATCTTCAGGTGTACAAGCACATCGATCCGCAGCTGCGCGAAGCCAAACTGTTAAGCTGGTGGGAAACGCATGAATACCGGGCGCCGCAATTGCGCTGGAACGAATTTGCCGCCGCCACCGGTTCGACCTTGGGCGTGTTTATGCTGTTTTTGGCGGCCAGCAACCCGGGTTTGGACGGGAAGAGCGCCAAGGTGATTCATGATGCTTATTTCCCCCATGTGTGCGGGCTGCACATTATGCTGGATTACTTAATTGACCAGGCGGAAGACGAGCTTGGCGGGGATTTGAATTTTTGCAGCTATTACGATAATAAGGAAACGATGCTTGACCGAATTGCGTTTATCGTCGAGGGAGCGCGGCGGGACATCAAAAAGTTGCCTGCTTCCTCGTTTCATAAAATGATTATAGAAGGGCTGCTGGCGCTTTATTTGTCCGATCCGAAAGTCAGCCAGCAGGAAGACATCCGTGAGGTATCCCGGCGGCTGATGCGAAGAAGTCCGCTGATGAGGTTGTTTTTCTTTGTCAATAGCCGTTGGATTCGCAAATATTTGTAAATTTTTTAGGAGGAATTATCATGTCAGCAGTGAAAAAAATCGCAATTCTTACGAGCGGAGGAGACTCTCAGGGCATGAACGCTGCAGTGCGGGCCGTCGTGCGCAGCGGATTGTTTTACGGGCTTGAGGTTTACGGCATTCAGCGCGGCTATCAAGGCCTGCTCAACAACGACATCTTCGCGATGGATATCCGCAGTGTGGGCGACATTATCCAGCGCGGCGGAACGATTCTGCAGTCGGCGCGGTGTCTGGAGTTCAAGACGCCGGAAGGACAGCAGAAAGGGGCGCAGATTTTGCGCGACCGCGGCATTGACGGACTGGTGGTTGTCGGCGGCGACGGCTCCTACCAAGGGGCCGAAAAGCTGAGCAAGCTGGGCATCAAAACGATGGGCCTGCCGGGAACGATCGACAACGACATTTCCTTTACGGACTACACGATCGGCTTCGATACGGCCGTCAGCATCGTCGTCGATGCCGTCAACAAGCTGCGCGACACGATGTCCTCCCATGAGCGGGCGTCCGTCGTCGAAGTTATGGGCCGTCACTGCGGGGATATCGCGCTGCACGCCGGTTTGGCCGCGGGCGCCGAAACGATCCTGGTGCCGGAAGTTCCGTTTGATCTGAACGAGGTGGCCGATCGTATGAGACAAAACTTCGACAACGGCAAACGGCACAGCATCGTCATCGTGGCTGAAGGCGTAGGCAAGGGCGATGACGTCGTGGAAGCGATCAAGAAGCGCCAGCCTTCCCTGGAGCCGCGCGCAACGGTGCTGGGCCATATCCAACGCGGCGGTTCGCCGACTCCGTTCGACCGCAACCTGGCCAGCCGGCTTGGCGACTTTGCCGTTCGCAGCCTGATCGCGGGCGAATCGAACAAAGCTTGCGGCATGATCGGCGGCGAAATGGTGCTCACCGACATCGAGAAGGTCGTCTCCACGAAAAAGCAGTTTAATATGGAATTGTACGAGCTGGCTTCGCGGTTGTCGCAATAAGGGCGGGGAGCTTGGCATAATTTACTATTGAGCCAAATAAAACGGGCAAGTTATAAGCCGAGCCGGGTTTTCCCGGTTCGGCTTTCTATTCTTTGCGATTAACGGATACCATAGCAATGGACATCATAGGCTTTTCGAATCAAACTATGGCTTTTCGAATCAAACTATCGTCCGCCGGAGATTTAACGGTTGCAGCAGCGGCTAATTTGCGAAAAAAGCCTTTTTCAAAACTCTAACGTTTGTGATCGCCGTTATTTGCCTGAATCTAAGTAAACTAAGCCGGAATTCAGTGAAATAAGCGCTATGGCAACCGTTACAATTTGAAATCAACGCTTTTGGAATAAATAACGCTTGTGGCAACCGTTAGAATAGTGGTGTGGCTAGAAAATGTATCTTGTCTGATTTGATACAACGCTAGTGGGTTCAGTAATTTTTCGAGTAAGCAGGGGCTCTCAGGTCCCTCGGCCCAAATGAGAGGCGCTAGTCTTAGCCAGTAACCTGCCGGGAAGTAAACTAATGTAAAACAAAGGAGGACATCGACATGTACCTGTATCGATTGGAGGCGGAGACTTCCGCCGGGCTGCTGGCGCTGGTCATTGCCGCGGAGGGGGAGGAGCAGGCGTTTGCCGCCGCGGAAGAGCATGTGCGGCGGCATATTTTGCCGGCTCCGGCGATCGGCGAGATCAGCATCGTGGAGAAGAAGCGGATCGCGCCCGGCGCGGGATATGTGATTCAAAGCGGCTCGCCGGCCTGAAGCTTGCGGCCGATTCTCCGCTGGATGACGACAAGGCGGCGCAGCAGCAGGACGGCGGCGACGGCGAGTCCGGTGATAAGGCCGACCCAGTAGCCGTAAGGGCCTTGCGGCGTATAGTTGGCCAGCACAAAGCCGAGCGGAAGCCCGATGATCCAGTAAGCCAACAAGGAGATCCAAAAACCCGGATTAACGTCCTTGTATCCGCGCAGCACGCCCTGGGTAGGCGTGGCGATCGCATCCGACATTTGAAAGAAAATGGCGTAGATCAAAAAATGCTTGGTCAGCGCGACGACGTCGGAATCGCTGGAGTAGATTTCGGCCACGCTTTGGCGGAACAACATCAGGAGGACGGCGGTAACCAGCGCCATCCCCGCGGCCGTGCCGACGCCCAAAACGGCATATTGGCGGGCGTCCTTCAGACGCGCGGCTCCGGTCTCGAAGCCGACCAGGATGGTCAGCGCAAGACAGATGCTAAGCGGAATCATGTAGAGCGTGGAAGCGAAGTTGTTGGCCGCTTGATGAGCGGCGATCGTTAGCGTGTCGAACCGGCTCATCAGCAAGGTGACGGCGGCAAACACCGCCGTTTCGAAGAAGATCGCGAAGCCGATCGGCACGCCGAGCTTGGTGAGCTCACGCCATTTTTCGAGCGATACTTTATGCAGCTTGCGAAATACGCCGTAGGAAGCAAACGGCTCGCTGCGATGCACGATCCAGACGGCGATGAGAAAGATGCACCAATACGTAAAGGCGCTGGCGATGCCCGATCCGATGCCGCCGAGACTTGGGAAACCGCCGTGGCCGAAAATGAGCAGGTATCCCGCGCCCACGTTCAGCGGCAAGGAGATCAAGGTAATGATCATCGAAGTGCGGGTTTGCCCCAACGCGTCGATGAACGAGCGCAGCACGATGTATCCGAACAGCGGCAAAATCCCGGTTGAAATGGCCACGAGAAAATAAAAGGCCACATGGTGCACCTTCGGCTCGAGGTTCATCCCGTTCAGCAGAGGGGAGATCGCGAAGCCGCCGGCAAGGAGCACCACCAGCCCGACGGCGAACCCGAACCATAGCGCTTGAATTACATGGTATCCGACCTTGTCGTGCCGGCCGCCGCCCACCAATTGCGAAACGATGGGGGTGATGCCCATCAATATTCCGCTAAGCCCCGTCTGCACCGGGACCCAAAGGCTGGACCCGATCGCGGTTCCGGCCAGGTCCGCCGGGCTCGCGTGCCCCGACATCATCGTATCGAAAAATGTCATTAAGGACATCGTTACTTGCGTAACCAAAATCGGGATAAGAATACGAATAAATTGCCCGTATTTTTGTTTCAAGCCGTTAGTTTCTTTCATTGGTCCATACTCCATTTCCTGTGCCGGAAACCATGCCAAAACGCAAAAACGCCAAACCAAACCCGGGCGCTTGTGGCCCGGGTCCGGTTTGCTTGATGATCCCGGGCGCTTATGGCCCGGGTTTGGTTGGATGGTTTACCGTTAATTTCCCTATTATGTAGTCTGTCCGCAAATGGTGCAGCATAACGTTTTTTACTTATAGGCCACGCCCTCCGTATACCGGTTGGACGCGTTCCATAACAGGTACTCGTCGACGTTCATGTCGCGCAGCGCGCGGATTTGCTCTTCGACTTCATGTTTGCCGTATTTTATATAATGTCCTTTCCCCAGCCAGCTCGCCGTAAAATCCTGAATCCACGGACGAACGATCGGCTGCTCCTCGCCAAGCGGGGCCAGTTTGTCCTGGGTATCCTTGATGGCTCCTTTGATCGTCTGGTACGGCGCTTTGTCGGGATCTTTGGCGTTGAACCAGCCCGTCGAATAATGGCTCGGGTAGATCATCGGGCAAATGATGTTGACCTGGTCTGAGATTTTGACAAAATCCTGGCCGATGCCCTCCGCGGCCGGCACCGACGCCGCATAGCCGAAAATATCGACGGAAACGCGGATGCCGAGCGGCTCCAACTGCTCTTTGGCGTATTTCACGAACGAGGAAACGGCGTCCACGCGGCTCATCCCGCTTTTTTCATAGTTTAACGAATCGGCTCTTTTCTCAAAACCTTCCGGGAAACGCACGTAATCGAACTGGATTTCTTTAAAGCCGAGTTTGGCCGCTTCCTTGGCGATTTCGATGTTGTAGTCCCACACCTCTTTGCTGTAAGGGTTGACGAAGCTGTCGCCGCCTCCGTTGCTCCACACGGAGCCGTCTTTTTGCACAAATGAATATTCCGGATGTTTTTTGGCCAAAATCGTATCCTTGAACACCACAATTCGGGCGATCGGGTAAATGTCGTGTTTTTCCAGCCGGTCCATCAAAGCGCCGATGTCGCGAATGAACGGCTGGGCTTTCCCCAGCTTGTTCAACTCGGGGTTTTTCGTTTTGTAAGTGATGTAGCCGGTATCGTCTTTAATGTCGATGACCATGGCGTTTAGATCCGTTTTATCGACGAGGTCGACCAGCTCGTTCATGCGCGAGCCTCCCGCGCTGTACGCCGTGACGTAAATCCCCTTCACTTTGGGAGCCTCCCCAAGCGTAACGCTCTTCAGATCGGCAGGCGTTAACGGATCGTCGATCCGGCCGGCGGCCAGATTGGCGGCCATCGTTTGCATGACGGATGGAAGGATGGATTCCGAGTTGCCGTTCCCCGCGGCTTGATCCGTCGCCGGCTGCGCGCCTCCATTCCCCATACTCAAGGCCAGAAGCAGCAGCGTCCAGATGACATTCATTTTCAATTTCCTCTCCCTTGTATACACTCGCTTTTGATTATATCGGAAGGAAGGTCCCCAGAAAGAACAGGATTGTCACAATTGGAAATATTTTTAAAAGTTTCATAGATTATCGCTTAAAAAAGGCCGCTTCTCTTGCCGGAGCAAAAGAAACGACCGGGTGTTACGGTTATCGCTTTGTTAATGAAGCAAAGCCGGATTTTGGTGCTCGCAGATGCTGAATTGGATGATCTCCAGCGCGTCCTGCGGTTCCAAGATGGTCAAGCCATCCCGGAGGACGATCATCGAATCAAGTTCCTTCTGCTTCAAGAAAGGCAGCATGTCAGGGAACCACTTCATGACGATCTGTTCCAGTTTTACCGTTTCCATTTCCACATTCATCACCCTTTCCACTTAAGAAATATTCACCCCGGAATGTTCCTAAATCGGAAAAGCACAAAGCCTGTGAAAGCAGGTAAAGCTGATATTTATGGAATTGACGAAGGAACCGCTTAGTTCATTATAGCAGAGAAACCGGCGCTTGAAAACGGAGGATCGTTCCATAAACCGGTCATCTTCGGCGGAAAGAACCCATGATGCCGACGGTCTCCACGATATTGACGAACGCCTGCGGATCGGTTTGCTTGATGATTTCCCGCAGCTCGGTCAGTTCGTATCTCGTCGTCACCGTCATCAGCATATCTTTTTCCTTATGGGAAAAAGCGCCCTCCGTTCTGATCTTCGTCACCCCGCGGGGCAGGGTCAGCAGCCGCTGCACCATCGCTTCGGTTTTGTCGGTCACGATAAACAAGGTGATTTTAATGTGGCTGACGTGAATGAGATCGACGACTTTGCCGGTGATGTAAATTGAAATCATCGAGGCCAGCGCGAGATCCCAGTTCCCCTCCAAATATCCCATCGCCAGAATGACGCTGGCGTTCAGGCCGACCAGCACGTTGCCGACCGGAAAATCGCGATACCGGGTGATGATCGAGCCGATGATATCGAACCCTCCGGACGATCCGCCTACCCGGAAGGAAATCCCGCTGCCGATCCCCACGAGCACGCCGCCGAATACGGCGGAAATCAGCGTGTCGGAAGCGAGCAGCTTGTCCGGCGTCGGGATGAGTTCAATGAACCAGGTGGCTCCGGCTACCGACAGGATGCTTAGTCCGACGAAACGTCTGCCGAGCAAAAACAGGCCGGCGATCAGAATCGGCGCGTTGTAGGCCAGATACATCGTGCTGATGCCGAGCGGAGAAAAATACGCCGTAAGCATGGCCAATCCGGATACGCCGCCGCTTAGCAAATGGAGCGGAACGAGGAACAAATTAAAGCCCGCGGCGATCAGGAGAGCTCCAAGCAGAATGACCGCGGCATTTCGAATTTCTTTAATCATGGATCTTCACCTCGGAAATAATAGAAGTATCCCAACCTGCTTGCTGGTGTTCCATTTATGTTTTGTGCTATAATGTTTGAGATATTCTTGAGTAGGGAACCTTTTCGGTTATTACGATAGAGCGATATGTAAAAATTACAGGCTGTTTGGACAGTCTATAAACGTTTAGCGCTACTTAAGAATACAGTTAAGCCGGTGGGAATGTCCACTATATAGAAGGAGTAGAACAATTTGAGCACATTTGCAGAATTCGGCCTAGAGCCTAAAGTATTACAAGCCATAACAGAACTTGGTTTCGAGGAAGCGACGCCGATTCAGGCGAAGTCGATTCCGATCGCTTTGACCGGACGTGATTTAATCGGACAAGCCCAAACGGGTACAGGGAAAACGGCGGCATTTGGCCTTCCGTTGATCCAAAAAATTACGAAGGAAGAAGACCGCATCGTAGCCCTGATCATGGCGCCGACCCGTGAACTCGCCATTCAGGTCGCCGAGGAAATCGGCAAGCTTTCCCGCTTCAAAGGCATACGCTCCCTTCCGATCTACGGCGGACAAGATATCGTACGCCAAATTCGCGCTTTGAAGAAGAAACCCCAAATTATTATCGGTACGCCGGGCCGTTTGCTTGACCACATTAACCGGAAAACGATCAAACTCGACGATGTGCAGACCGTCGTTCTCGATGAAGCGGATGAAATGCTGGATATGGGCTTTATGGATGACATTCAGTCGATCCTGAAGCTTGTGCCGGAAGAACGGCAGACGATGTTATTCTCGGCCACGATGCCGGCGAATATCCAAAAGCTGGCGCAGCAGTTCCTGAAAAATCCGGAGCATGTCTCCGTGATTCCTAAGCAGGTCAGCGCGCCGCTGATCGATCAAGCTTACATCGAAGTGCACGAGCGCCAGAAATTCGACGCTTTGACCCGCTTGCTGGATATGGAATCGCCGGAACTGGCGATCGTGTTCGGCCGGACCAAACGCCGGGTTGACGAGCTGTCGGAAGCTTTGCAAAAACGCGGTTATTCCGCCGACGGGCTGCACGGCGACTTGTCGCAGAACCAGCGCGACAACGTGATGCGCAAGTTCCGCGACGGCAGCATCGATGTGCTGGTGGCTACGGACGTAGCGGCACGGGGGCTGGACGTATCCGGCGTAACCCATGTCGTCAACTTCGACCTGCCGCAGGATCCGGAAAGCTATGTGCACCGGATCGGCCGGACCGGGCGCGCGGGCAAAGAAGGGGCCGCCTACTCGTTTGTGACGCCGCGGGAAATCGACCATCTGCATTTTATCGAGCGCATCACGCGCCATAAAATCACCCGCAAGCCTCTGCCGAGCATCGCCGAAGCGATCGAGGGCAAGCAGCGGATCACCGCGGAGCGTCTGCTGGAGCTCGTTGAAGCGGGCGAACTGAACGAATATAAAGGCATCGCCATTCAGCTGCTGGAGCAATACGATTCGGTGAACCTGCTGGCAGCCGCATTCAAGCTGATTACCGGGGATAAAACGGAAAATTCGTCGATCGAATTAACGCCGGAAGAACCGATCCGGGTAAAACGCCGCAATCCGGACATCCGGTCCAGCGGGCGCAAGCCTTCGGGATACGGCAGCCGCGGCGGAGGGTATCGCCGGGACAACCGCGAGGGCGGCAGCCGCGGCGGTTATGGTTCCAAAGGAGGCTACAGCCGGGACGGCGGGCGCGACTCCTACCGTTCCTCCGACCGCAAACCTCGCTCCGGCGGCGACCGCAGACCTTCCAAATACAGCGAAAACAAATCTTTTGACAATTGACAAAACAAAGAAGGCGGAGATTATCTCCGCCTTCTTTGTTTTATCTGCGCTTTGAATTAGATGAACAGCGAACGGCTCACAATAACGAGCAGAATAAACAACACCAGAATTACACCTGTGGAAGTAAAGAAACCTCCTCCAAATCCCAAACCTGCGGACATGAGATAACCTCCTTTAAAAATTTGAGATGTTTTGTGATTACGGTATATATTATGGCAGACCCCATGCATGGGATTAGACGCCAACCCATAATCGTCAAATTAGGCGCTGGAATGGGATGGACGAATCATGTATAGTTAAGATAGACGGAAACAAACTATGCTCGAGAGGAGATTTTTGCTTGGAATACAAAGGTTTTATGGGCGGTTTTTATAAAATCACCGAATGGATTATGAGGATCTCAGGCAGCAACCTGCTGTGGCTCCTGTGTTCATCTCCGTTTTTGTTTTTCTTACTGATGAGGCTTTTAATGTTGCAAACCCCCTCGGCGGAACCGGAACTTCTAACAACGTTATGGGCGATGGGGATATTGGCACCGTTTACATTGTTTCCCGCCACGGCCGCGCTGTTTTCGGTGACGCGGAAATGGGTGATGGGCGAGGCCGATCTGAGCATCATCAAGGTTTACTTCAAAGGATATAAGGAAAATTATAAGCAAAGCATGCTGGGCGGTATTTTCTATACGCTTTTAATCGTGATCATGTACGTGGATTACGAGGTATACATGAATCAAATGAACAGTATGCAGATCCTTGGCATGATTATGCTGTTTTTGCTGTTTCTGCTGCTTTTGTCCCTGTTCAACTTTTTCTCCCTGGTGGCGCATTACCATTTGGGCGCGGTCCAACTGATCAAAAACGCGATTTTGTTCACGATCATCCGTCCGTTCCGCACGTTGTCCACGCTGATTTGCGCGGTGGTGCTCGGGTTTTTGACGATGCGCTTCGGCTGGCTGATCCTGTTCGGCTTCGGCAGCCTGACGGCGCTGGTCGCTTTTTACAACTTCTACATCGCGTACAATAAAATCCAGGAGAAAGTGGAGAAAATGCGCCAGGCGGAAGAGGAATCAAACGGTATAAACTTGTCCAAAACCGATGACGATCTGGAGCTGAACCTGCCGGCGGGCGAAGACAAGGAGAAGGACTAAAGCGGTTTGATAACTTGCTTTCCCGCCCTTTAAACCGCTTTCAAATTTTCTTTGTTTTTCCATCCGGCCTTGGTTTACATTTCGATGATGAAGCACTATAATAGGTTTACGTCCTGCGATGTGCGTTGCGGTTTCATGTTGTTTTGAACCAATGACAATGTCTCGGGAGACCTATATTGCGGCGCGGCTGAAAGGCCCTATCCACCGGATGAGGGGACTTCAAAAACGTCGTTGCGGTCACCCACCTGCGGGTGCAGGTTCGAGACAGCGTAACCGGACGGCATAGGCGGGTCTACATACGAAACGCGAACTGCACCTTGTCCTCTTTTTGCACAAAAGGGAACGGGGTGCTTTTTTTGTTGCGCGCTATCTGCGGCGCTCGCTTTTGTTTGTCTTCCAACAATGTTAAACTATGAATAAAGAAAACGCATACCCTAAAGGTTTTTTAAGGATCGTGAAGGAGGAAGAACAGTTGTCATTGAAGCGAACGTTGACGGGAATATTCCGGAGCCAGGAAGGAACGAGCGATCGCGCCAAGGTGCCCGAACTGAAAACGAGATATTACCAGCTTTCGAAAGAGAAGCTCTGGGACGAAGTGTCATCCACGCTCAAAAAAATCCCGGGGTACAAGGTGCTGCACGAGGTGCCGAACGTCGGCGAAATTACGCTGGAGAAACGCACCGCCTTTGGGAGAACGATGGACATAACGGTGTCGATCGTCGGCACGGGGCCGGTCCGCAGCGCGGTGGACATTTATTCCGCGACGCGCGGGTCGCTTGGCGATTTGGGGGCAAACTACCGTACGATTCTGCATCTGTTTTCCGTTCTGGACAAGAAGCTGTCCGCGTATAAAGTGTCCTCATCTACATAATGTACGCCAGTAACAAGCTTGCCGTATGGACGCCGAAGCTTCAAAGGTGCGCCGCCATACATCAAAAAAGCGAGCAGGGAGAGTTCTCTCCTACTCGCTTTTCATTTTGACTCCGGTTTAGGACAGCAACGCTTTAACGGCCGCTACCGGCTTGTCGTAATCGGGATGCTCGGTCATTTCACCCAGCACTTGAACGTATTGGATTTTGTTCTCCTTATCCACTACGAACACGGCGCGCATATCGAGCGCGAACTCTTTGATGAGAACGCCGTATGCTTTGCCGAAGGAATTGTCTTTGTAATCGGACAACGTAACGACGCGGTCAACGCCGGCGGCACCGCACCAGCGGGCTTGGGCGAAAGGAAGATCCGCGCTGACGGTCAGCACAACGACATCGTCGCCCAAACCGGAGGCTTCCTCGTTAAAGCGGCGGGTTTGCGCGTCGCATACGCCCGTATCCAAAGAAGGGACGACGCTGATCAGCTTGATTTTGCCGGCAAAGTCCTGAAGGGTTGCTTCCTCCAGCAGATTTTTATTCAAGCGGAAGTCTGGGGCCGTGTCGCCAACCTTGAGCTCCGGTCCGACCAGGGTAAGCGGATTGCCTTTGAATGTAGCTACGTTTGCACGTTCTTGCGCCATGTACATTTCCTCCTAAACAGATGGATTTATTCATTCAAAATTAATTATAATCTTTTTAAAAAGAAAATGTCCAACATCAGGAAAAAAAGAATGCAAAGGATGGATCCGATGATTTTTATCCGCTATGAAAACTGGAGAAGTTATATCCGTTACTATCCCGTGACCTGCTTGCTATTGGCCGCGAACATCATCATGTTTCTCGTTTTGACCGTTAACGGGGGGTCGCTAAACACCGATACGCTGCTGAAATATGGCGCGATAGCCAATTTCGGACCGTTCGAGCACGAGTGGTGGCGGCTGTTCACGGCGATGTTCCTGCACATGGGCTTCGGCCATCTGTTTTCCAATTCTTTCGCGATTCTCGTGTTTGCCCCGCCGCTGGAGCGGCTGCTTGGCCACTGGCGCTACGCGCTGCTGTATCTCGGCAGCGGCATCGTCGGCAATCTGCTCAGCTTCGGGATGTATCAGCAATCGGGGGAGCTGCACCTTTCCGTCGGCGCTTCAGGCGCCGTCTACGGGGTGTACGGGGCGTTTTTGTACATCGCCCTGCTCCAGCGCCACCTGATGGACGAAAGCTCGCGCAAGACCCTTTACAGTTTGCTGATCGTCGGTGTCATTTTTTCGCTGGTGGCCCCCAAAATCAACTGGATGGCGCATTTCGGCGGGCTTGTCGGCGGCTTTTTCATCTACGGATTGATTATCCGAGTGTTAAAACGGCGTTGAACCGGGGGCGGGGAAATGGTACATTTATGTTAAAAAGCCTTATTTTTTAAAAGCCCTAATTCGGATTATCAGTGGATGCGAAATGGAGCGATCAGAACTCGTGGAATTAAGACAATTGCAATATTTTGTGAAAGTGGCCAGAAAAGAACATGTTACGCAGGCGGCCGAAGAGCTGCATGTGGCGCAATCTGCCGTAAGCCGGCAAATCCACCAGCTTGAGCAGGAACTGGGCGTCAATCTGTTTATGCAGAAGGGAAGAAACCTGCATCTGACGGCCGTCGGGCAGCTGTTCTGCAGCCGGGTGGAGACGATTCTGAAGGATTTGGACCGGGCGGTGAACGAGGTTCACGAGTTTATCGACCCGGAGCAAGGGGAAATCCGGCTCGGATTTCCGAACAGTCTGGGTATTCATATCATTCCCAGCGTCGTGGCGGAATTCCGCAAGCTGTATCCCAACGTGAAATTCCGTTTCCGCCAGGGAACCTACCCCACGTTAATCCGTGACGTCGTCTCGGGAGAAGTGGATCTGGCCTTTATTTCTCCGTTTCCGGAAAATCATGACCAAGTGACGGGCAATGTGGTGCTGACCGAGGATTTGGTGGCGATTTTGCCGCCGGGACATCCCTTGGCCGGGGAGCAGAGCATCAAGCTCAGCCAGCTGAAAGACGAGAAGTTTATTTTGTTCAGCAAAGGCTATTCCCTGCGGCCGATCGTTTGGCATGCCTGTCTGGAAGCGGGATTTACCCCGAAAATCGCTTTTGAAGGGGAGGAGACCGACACCATCCGGGGGCTGGTGGCCGCCGGTATGGGCGTCAGTCTGCTGCCGGAGATGGCGCTGTTTCAAAGCTTTACGCTTCAGCCCAGCCGGGTGCGGATTTCCGAGCCGAAGGTGACGCGAACGATCGGACTTATCCATAGGATGGATGAAAAGCTGCCGCTGGTGGCCCAGTCGTTCCGGGTGTTTTTGCTGGAATATTTCGGACTGCAGGTCGATACACCGCCGGCCCAATAGCAGTGCTCAAATCTTTGCCGAAACAAAACAAGCGCCAGCGGCCGGGGAAGATCGATCCCCAGACCGCTGGCGCTTGTTTTTGTAAAATGAACGGCTAGTTGTCTTCGCGGCTGCTCGTGCCGCTGAAGAAGATCAAAGCATAGCGGAACAGCTCGAGTAAGGAAACCAGCGCGGCGGCGACATAGGTCAGTGCGGCGGCGTTCAATACTTTGGCAACGCCGCGTGTTTCGTCGTGCGTAATGAACCCTTGCTGCACCATGATTTCCTTGGCCCGGTTGCTGGCGTTGAACTCGACCGGGAGCGTAACGAGCTGAAACAAAACCGCGGCCGAGAAGAAAATTACGCCGATGCCGACCAGATTGTACGCTCCGAACAAGAATCCGGCGAGAAGCAGAAACGGAGCGACGCCGGAAGCGAAGTTGACGACGGGGAACATCCGGTGGCGCAGCACCAGCATCGGATATTTCTGCTTGTGCTGAATCGCGTGGCCCACTTCGTGGCAAGCCACCGCCACGGCCGAGATCGATCTTTCATAATATACCGGCTCCGACAAACGGACGACGCGGTGAATCGGATCGTAGTGGTCCGACAGGGCGCCGGGGACCAGTTCGATCGGTACATCGTACAGCCCGTTGGCGTCAAGCATCCGTCTGGCGGCGTCATGTCCGGTCAAGCCGTACATGTTGGCCACCTGCGCGTATTTGTTGAAGGTGCCCTTGACCCGAAACTGCGCCCACAGCGACAAGGCGAAGGCAAGAAGAATCGGGATCAGCATAACGTCTGAATATAACATGCATCATTCCTCCATTTAGGATTAAAGTTGCTCGTTGATGAGTCAGAGGCTTCCTGCTGCAGGCAATTATACGTTATGAAAAAGGGCCGTGATTGATCAGGAACCGGAGCGCTTCCATGCAGGCGAGGCTTTGCGGCATCAGGTGCGCAAAGGCGCGTTTCACCTGGTTCGGCTGCAGATTGGAGATCAAGGGCTCCAATTCTTTAACCTCTCTTTGCAGCTGCTGCAGGTGAAGTTCCAGCGAACTCAGCTTCTCGGACACCTGTTCCTCGTGCGTGACGCGATCCCACTGCTCCAGCTTTTCACGGATTTCTTCCAGCGTATATTTCTCCTGCTTCATTTGATTAATACGTTCCAGTCTGGTCAAGGTTTCAGCGCTGTATAAACGGTAATTTTTCTGCGTCCGTTTCTCCGGGGAAATCAGCCCAAGCTTGGTGTAATAATCGATCGTGCGCTCGCTGACGTGTGCGGCCTTGGCCAGTTCCCCGATCCGGTACATTTTCTTTACTCCAATATGATCACCTCTCCCGCCTATCCAATGCTTATATTTATATCTTATGCATATTTATGATACCGATCATTAAGCGTACAGTCAAACGTCATACTTTATTTTTTATAGTAGCTGCGGCTGGGAAGCGTAAAGAAATCGGCAGTACCCGATTTCGGCGGCATTTTTCATGAGCTCCAAATTAAGCCAAGCGGACAGTTCATAAAACGGTTTGCCGCTAAAAGGCCATTTTGTTCGATCATCTGTGTGCCATTCATCATTTGACAATCGGTCCGTTGCAGCTTCCCATTGCTTTTTTAACTGAAGGATTTTGTCATTTGCTTCTTTGGCGCTCCCGGGGCAGGGGATATTCTCACGAGTCAACGTTCCGTCTCCGAATGAATGGTCAAGAACCATGGACCACCAGAAAATAATATGCCATGTAAGCCAGGTTATGCTGGCGGGACCAATCTCGTATCCTTCAAATTCCGGCCAATCTGCACGCAAGTACCCCGATTCATTCACAAAATGAAGCCCCGTTGAGGCGGGTCTCCAGAAATATTCGTCGTCTGTAAGCCCGGTTAAATGGATATCCAGCATTTGAGATGAGATCTGGTACTGGAAATGGAGGGCGCTTTGAATGGCGTTTGCAGAGTGCTGCAGATTCTTATCTTTCATGTTACATTCCTCCTGACTTTCTAATTAAGCCAATATTCTTGACCATCATCGGTTCTCCCCATAAACCCGTAGTCAACCAGATACCGTCTGATTACTGCGTAATCCTCATAAATTTCTTTCAAAATATGATTTAATTCTGTTTCGGAATACCGTTTGTCAGGCTGAAACTGTTCTGCAATTTTGGATAAGACGACAATTTTTTTCTTTTCCTTGGCAGGAAACTTTATCAATTTTAACGGAGATAAGCTTTCAAAGGCTGTTTTTAAGGTTTGATCCCTTTCTTTTTCCGTAGTGACGTACCGATCATCTACCATCGTTGCATGGTCATGAACCGGCACAATCGCATCTTCCATGGATGGCTTCTTCGCCATGACTTGTTCGTAAACGGCCAAATACATTTTGGCCTGTTTCGCTTTTTCGCGGAACATAAACCTTTGATGTCTTACCGTGGATAGGGAAACTCCAAGTTTAGCAGCGATTTCTTTGTCGGTTAGTCCTGAATACATAAACCATAACAATTGCTTTTGATTGTCCGTAAAGTTATTGTATTTTGATTCTGTATCAAGCAGTTGTTTCAAATTATCGCCGTGTTCAGTCTCCGCATGTATGCCGGCGGCTCGAACTGCTTCGAAGAAGCGATTGTTGAACCTATAAATCTCCCCGGTTTCAAACGTCTTTCCGCAGATGTTGCAAATATAGGAATGATTCTCCTCTTGAAAACTAAATCCCCGTTTAAGATCCTCTACTGATAGCCGGTCAATTTCCATGATTATCATAACTCCTATTCATTGATTCGTTTATTTATTTTATAAATGAATTATATTTTTGTTTATTAATATAGTCAACATAATGAAATAAATTATTAAATTGCCGCAAAAATTGGGCTGCAAACCTTCAAGTATCCTCGCTGAAGCCGTTCGGTCGTGAGGATGATGAAATTTTCGGCCAGCTTCATACAAAATACGTGTATATAAACATTACATATCATGTTAGTTTACATGCGATTAATCAATTTTTTTCAAAAAAACTATTGTCATATCTGCTTCTTTAGTCTTATAATCACTTTAACAATTCATTTTGTGTTAGGAAACATAACATTAGGGGAGTGTGTAAGATGAAAAAGAAATGGCTCTATGGTCTATTGGCATCGGCAGCAATATTTGCATTTCCGGTCTCGGCTTATGCAGCGGAAGGGGAGATTACCGCACCGGTGCTTGAGCTGGGCTTGAACTCATTGTTTGTTTTCGTCGCGGCGATGCTGGTATTTTTCATGCAAGCCGGATTCGCCTTGCTGGAGGCGGGCACGGTCCGGATGAAAAACGCCGGCCACGTAGCGGGTAAAACGGTGCTGACGCTGGGCATTGCCGTGCTTGCCTGGTGGCTGCTCGGCTTCGGCTTCGCATTCGGCGACGGCAACAGCTTCCTGGGAACAACCGGGTTCCTGTTTGGAGGCGCGGGGGATATCGGTTCGTTCAGCGTTTTTGCGGAAAACGGCGTCCCGCTTAACCTTAACTTTCTGTTCCAAATGGCTTTTGCGGCCGTATCGCTGGCCATCGCTTGCGGCGGTATGGCGGAACGCGCCAAGCTTAGTGTATATATCGTTTTCGGAACGATCTTTATCGTTATTATTTATCCGATCGTGGCTCACTGGGTGTGGGGCGGCGGTTGGCTCGGCAACTTGGGAATGCAGGATTACGCGGGTTCGACCGTCGTCCATCTGACCGGCGCAACGGCGGCGTTTGCGGCAACGATTTTGCTTAAACCCCGTCTTGGCAAATACAACAAAGACGGTAAGCCGAACAATATTCCGGGGCACAACCAAGTATTGACGGTTCTCGGCGTTATCATTTTGTGGATCGGCTGGTTCGGTTTTAACCCGGGCAGTGCCTTGACGCCGCTGAACGATGGATTTTTCGGTTATGTCCTGATGACGACCAACCTGGCCGCTGCAGCGGGCGCTGTGGCCGCTCTGCTGATCTCCTGGGCGGTTATGGGCAAATCCGACATTCCGAGCATGCTGAACGGGGTGCTGGCTGCACTCGTTGCCATCACCGGTTCTTGCGCATTCGTGGACGCTTGGGCTTCGGTCGTGATCGGCGCCGTCGCCGGGATCCTGACGTTCTTCACCGGAAGATGGATCGAGCGCGCCGGCATAGACGATCCGATCTTCGCTGCCTCCGTGCACGGGATCGCCGGGGTATGGGGCGCGATTTCCACGGGGCTGTTCGCCACGCCTGAGCTTGTAGAGAAGACCGGAGTTGGCGCTCCAGGCCTGGTTTACGGCGGCGGATTCGGACAATTGGGAGTTCAGCTCCTTGGGGTTATCGGCACGTTTGCGTTCGTTCTGGTGCTTTCCTTCCTGATTCTTGGGGCCATGAAATGGCTGATGGGGCTGCGCGTGACCGAAGAAGAGGAAACGATGGGCCTTGATATGAGCGAACACGGCACTTACGGTTATCCCGAACAAATGAGTTTGCTGAACAAAAATACTTCTTCCGGCATTCCGGCTGAATAATAATAATGCGAGAATATACCTTATGAAAGCTTGGGGTTCCGGGAACAGGAAGGGAGATGGCGCCCATGAGCCACGAAACGGCGATGAACAGCGGCGGTCTGCAAGCGATCCGGTCGGCATCTTCTCCCGGATCGCTCAGGTCGGCCAGAATCGAGGAGCAGAACCGGCTGCACGCCCGCTTCGCCTCGATGCCGATTCTGGAATGGAACCGCGCGGTTGGGGAAATGCATGACGCCGTCATGGGGCAGGCTTGCCATTTATGCGAAGAGTTGTTGCGGCAGGAGGGCTTTGGCCCTCCTCCTTCACATTATGCTTTCGTTGCATTTGGCAGCGCCGGACGGGCGGAGCAAACGCTGTGGAGCGACCAGGACAACGGCCTGGTTTACGGGGACGGCGATGACGCGGAGAACGCCGCTTATTTTGCAGCGTTCGGGAACAAGCTCTCGCAAATTTTGGAGCAGGCCGGTTATCCTCCGTGCCCGGGCAACGTGATGCTGTCGAACCCGCTGTGGCGGGGCGGTTTGAGCCGTTGGGAGAGGCAGTTCATGGAGTGGCGCGAGGCGCTCGGATGGGAGCAAGTCCGCTACTTGATGATCGCTTCGGACATGCGCCATATCTACGGGGATCAGGCGTTATCCGGCGCTTTGCGCAAAACGATGAAGCGGATTATGGAACTTGATCAAGGGACCGAGCGGGACGTGATTGCCGCGGTTTTGCGCAATACGGTGCGCCACAAAGCCGCGCTCAATATCCTCGGGCAGGTGATTACCGAAGCGGCCGGCGAGCACGCCGGAGATTTTGACGTAAAATACGGCCTCTATATACCGATTGTGAACGCGGTGCGTTATTTTGCCCTGCAATATGGGATCGAGTCTTCCTCGACCGGGAAAAGGATTTCACAGCTGTACCAGCTTGAAGCGGTTCCGGCCCGGTGGCTGGAATCGTGCCGGAAAGCTTTTGCTACGGCGGTTAAATTCCGGTCTATCGCTCCGCCGAAGCTCGAAGACGGGATGTTGACGGGTACCCACTATTTGCCGCAAGCGATGATCAAGCAAAAAGAGCTGCGGCGCGAGCTGCGGGATGCTCTCGGCACAGTCAAGCTGATGTACCGGACGCTGCAGAGACAACATCGGTACGCGGAAAGGAAATGGCTATGAAAGAACCTATGAAAGGAAACGGCGGTTTTTGGGATGCGTTAAAGGCCGGCGGAGTGCCCAGGATCGCTTCGATGCTTGGGGCTCCCAGCGCCCAGCAAATCGCGTTTGTCCGTTCGCTGACCAAAGGGCAGCGGCGCCCGGAGACGCTCCACGTTCCGCTATCGGAACTAAAAACAGCGGTCTTTGACCTGGAGACCACCGGATTTCATTACCATTACGGCGATGAAATCCTGTCCTTCGGGGCCGTCAAAGCGGAAGGGGAGGACATTAGCGAAGAAGTCTACTATTCCCTGACCAAACCGGCCTGCACGATCCCGGAGCGAATCATCGAGCTGACCGGGATTACGCCGGAGATGGTTCAGGATGCGCCGACCCTGCTCGAGGCGCTGCGCGAATTTATGGCGTTTGTGGACGACCGGGTGCTGGTTGCGCACGGAAGCGCTCATGATAAAGCTTTTCTCGATGTGGCGTTGTGGAAAACGTCCAAGGCTCACCTCGGTCACCGGGTGCTCGATACGATGATGATCGCGCGCAAGCTGGAGCCGGACCGGCCGATCTCCGGGCTCGACGAGTGGCTGAATGTATGCGGGATTCCCATTACGCGGCGCCATCATGCTCTGGAAGACGCCAAAATGACGGCGCGGCTGTGGACGGTGCTGATCGGCCGCTTAAGGGATCGGGGGGTAATTACGTTAGGTGATCTGTACACGTTCCTGAGCAAAAACTGATGATAAGGAAGAGTGATTGCTAAGTATAACTTCCTTTTATCGCAAGAGAAACCGCCGGAGAAATTTTCGCTCTATTCATCCGGCGGCCCCTTGGTTTGTAATTCGTGTCTTGGTATCCCTGCATGCCGCTTTGCACGATTATCCCTCTTGTTCAGGGGGGAGAGGGTGGGGGGCTGATCACGGTACTTTCATTTTTCCCGGTGTTTTGCCCCATTCCTCCCGTCAGGTCTGCTTCACTTCTCCATAAACCTCCTGCTCACAAATCTGTCTAACGGTCTCGAACTAACGGTCTCGAAGCAAACGATCTCGAACTAATGGTCTCGAACTAATGATCTCGAACTAACGGTCTCGAACATGTCTGCTGCTCCAAACCTATTTTCTTCTCCTGAATTAATCTTCCTCACTGTTACCGGATCAAACGGGATAATCGCGCAAAGCATCCGGACAGCGGATGTTGATCTGCCGACCAACCCAGCTATGGGTTTAGACTAATCACGTCCTGTCCTCCTACGGATGCGCGTTGCAGCGCATAGCGGCCGTCCGCTTCGCGTACAATGGAATAAGCGTTTAAACTCCAGCCGTCCGGTTCGCCGGGCGGCTTGTCATTTCCCGCAGGCGAGCCGATAAGATAGAGCTGGACTTGGGCGGCGAAATGCTGCAGCTGTTTTAAATCCTCCGGCGAAGGCACAGGCCTTGACGTGGGATGGGTGTGAAAAATCCCTACTAACGACGGATCAAAGCAACTGCGCACCCATTCGTCCGGAGCCAGTTCAAATCTGTGCAGCGGGGCTGGCGACGTATTGGCTACAGGGAGGTAGCCGGTGATGACTGTGAACGGGGATTCCGCGTTCGTGCCGAACAGAAGCCCGCAGCCTTCCTCGGGGAAACAGTTCCGCCCATGTTCAAGCATTTGCCTGCGTATGCCGTCCGGTATAATCCATTTATTTTCCATTCGTTCTCCCGCTTTCCGTGTCCTGCCGCTCCAGGCTGTTTCGAATATTGTAACAAATCGCGAAAAAAGGGTACAATAGCGTAAAAAGAAGGCTATAATAGCCGGAAAAGGAAGAACAGGATGAAACGAAACCGATGGATTTTGTCCGGCGTTCTGCTTGTGCTGCTGGTGCTTGTGTTGATGGACCGGGGCACACAAGAGGGCTGGCGGTCGATCTTTGGCGGGGCCGGTTCCGAAGCGGCAGCCGGGAAAAACGGGCAACCGCTCGCGGCGATGGCTGCGGCAGGAGCGCCGAAGCCGGGCACGCCGTCTCCGTCTTTTTCACTGATGGGGCTCGATGGAAAGCAATATGACGTCGGCGGCAAACGGGATAAACCGCTGCTGCTCAACTTTTGGGCTTCCTGGTGCGATCCTTGCAAGGAAGAGGCCCCGGAGCTGGTCAAGCTTGCGGATAAATACAAGGATTCGCTTGACGTATACGGGGTTAACGTGACGTTTTACGACAAGCTGGACGACGCCAAGGCATTTGTCAAAAATTACGGATATACCTTTCCCGTCTTGCTCGATGAGAAAGAGGAAGTGTACAGCCGGTTTAACGGCGTCGCTTTCCCCACCAATGTGCTGATCGACGAGAACGGCATCATTCAGGACGTCATCCTCGGCGTCATTTCTCCGGAAGAGCTGGAGGCGAAAATTAAAAAGCTGCTGTAAAGCAGGGATTGGCCGGAAAAAAAAGCGCGGGCGGCAGGAGACTTCTCTCCTTGCGCCCGCGCTTTTTGTTTAACCAAACGGCGGATCATTGATTCACCAAACCCGTGCCGGCGTACGGGAGTTCCTCGTAATCCTCGCGTTTCACCTGCCCCAGCAGAGCATACCGGATACTGTCGACCAGCGCTTCCCAGCTCGCTTCGATTACGTTGCTGGATACGCCGACGGTGTTCCAGGAGTTGGTGAAATCCTTGGATTCGATCAATACGCGCACTTTGGAGGCGGTGGCGTCTTTGTCGTCGAGGACGCGGACTTTATAGTCCGACAAATGCATATCCTTCAGCCCCGGATAATACGAAATCAGCGCTTTGCGCAGCGCGTTGTCGAGCGCGTTGACCGGACCGTTGCCTTCGGCGGCCGTATAGACGCTGGCGCCGTCGATGTTCAGCTTGACGAAAGCTTCGGACACAACCGGTCTGTCGGCCGTTTTTTCCACCAGCATTTTAAAAGATTCGAACACGAACAGTTCCTTAAGTTCACCGTTCGCCTGGCGCAGCAGCAGTTCCAGGGAGGCGTCGGCCCCTTCGAATTGATAGCCCTGGTGCTCCAGCTCCTTGATTTTGCTGATCACCGCCCGTGTGCTCTCGTTTTCCGGATCAAAGTCGATGCCCATTTCCTGCGCCTTGGACACGATGTTGCTCTGGCCGGCGAGCTCGGAGACGAGCACGCGCTGGCGGTTGCCGACCAGTTCCGGGGCGATATGCTCGTATGTGCGGGAATCGCGAAGGATCGCCGACACGTGGATGCCGCCTTTGTGCGCAAATGCGGCCGTGCCGACGTAAGGCTGGTTCACCGGCATATGCACATTGGCGATTTCGCTGATGTAGCGCGCCGTATTGGTCAACTGCTTAAGCTGCTCCGGTTCGAGAACCTGGTAGCCCAGCTTGAGCTGCAGATTCGGGATGATCGAGCATAGGTTGGCGTTGCCGCAGCGTTCGCCGTACCCGTTCATCGTCCCCTGAATTTGCGTCGCCCCCGCCCGCACCGCGCTAAGGGAGTTGGCCACCGCCAGCTCGCAGTCGTTATGGGTGTGAATGCCAAGCCGCGATCCGGTGATCGTACCGGCCAGCACGCTGACGATATCGTGCACCTCATGCGGCATCGTTCCGCCGTTCGTATCGCACATGACGAGCCAGTCGGCTCCGGCTTCTTCCGCTTTACGCATGACGGACAAGGCATATTCCGGGTTGTTTTTGTAACCGTCAAAAAAATGCTCGGCGTCGAAAATAACCTCCAGCCCTTGCCGTTTCAAATAAGCGATGGAATCGTAAATCATCGCCAGGTTTTCCTCAAGCGTCGTTTGCAGCGCCGTATGCACGTGGAAGTCCCAAGATTTGCCCACCAGCGTCGCCGCCGGCACGCCGGACTCGATCATACGGTTCAAATTGGCATCATGTTCGGCCAAACTGTCCTTCCGGCGCGTGCTGCCAAAAGCGGTGATTTTCGCCTGAAGCTTGAGCTCCTTGACCCGCTTGAAAAACTCGATGTCTTTGCTGTTGCTGCCCGGAATGCCACCTTCAATGTAATGGACACCCAGCTGATCCAGCTTCCCTGCGATCTTCAACTTGTCGTCCGCTGACAGGCTGATGCCCTCGCCTTGAGTGCCGTCGCGCAAAGTGGTGTCGAAGATGGATAAAGCCTTTGACATGATGGAAGTGTCCCCCTTTGGTTGTTTTCGAAAATACAAGCTCCGTGTGTATTAATTTCTAATTATAGCATCTGCTATTTTAAATGTAACACGCTTTTTGCGAAATTGCATGGTCCAATATTGACCGGCATTCCTTGGAAAGGTATGCTGAGGGGGAGAATAACGAATGATAAACGAGGGGAAGCAACGTGAAAAATGCCGCTGATTATTATCCCGCCCGGGGCAGGGTCATTCTTCATGTCGATATGAACGCCTTCTACTGTTCGGTGCATGAGGCGGAGGAGCCGGAGAAATACCGGAACCGTCCCACGGCCGTGGCCGGCAGCGTCGAACTGCGCAAGGGCGTTATCGTCACCTGCTCCTACACGGCGCGGAAAAGGGGGATTTCCACCGGAATGACGGTCAGCCAGGGACTAAAAAAATGTCCCGAGCTTCTTGTCATTCAGCCGGATTTTCATTTGTACCGTAAATATTCCCGGGCGTTCATGGACATCGCTTACGAATACACGCCTTTGCTGCAGGCGATGTCGATCGACGAATGCTACCTGGATATTACCGGGTCCAAGCAGTTCGGCACGCCGCTGGAGATTGCGGCCCAAATTCAGCAAAGAATTAAAAACGAACTGGACCTTCCCTGCAGCATCGGCGTTGCTCCCAACAAGCTGCTGGCGAAAATGGCCTCCGATATGAAGAAGCCCAACGGCATTACGGTGCTCCGAATCCGCGATGTGCCGCGGCTGTTGTGGGACAAACCTTGTAACGAGTTGTTCGGCGTCGGCCGCAAAACCGCGGAGAAGCTGAAGAAGATGCGGATTTACACGATCGGCCAGCTCGCTGCCGCGGACGAAAACAAGCTGATCGAACGCTTCGGCGTGGCCGGAGCCTGGATGAAGCGGGCGGCGAACGGGATCGACGATTCCCCGGTGAACGACGAACGCGAGAAAAACAAGTCGATCGGCCATACGACGACGCTGCCGGCAGACATCAGCCGGATGGAGGATGTGCAGCGGGTTATGCTGAATTTGGCCGACCAGGTTGCCCGCAGGCTGCGGCGGCAGCAGCTGATGGCGCAAACGGTGCAGATCACGATCCGCACGCCGGATATGAAGACGATCACCCGCTCGCAAAGCCTTGAGACGGTGACCGAGCAGGCGGAGGAAATCTACCGCGAAGCCTGCGAGCTGTACCGGCGGCACTGGAACGAAGATAAACCGGTGCGCCTGCTTGGCATCACGCTGCAAAATCTGGTGCCCAAAGAGGAGGCCGCGCTGCAGCTCGATCTGTTCGATTACGAGCAGCAGCCGAAAAAGGAATCGCTCACGCGGGTAATGGACATGCTGCGCGACAAATTCGGCGAAAACGCCGTTTTGACGGCGGGCATGCTGACCGACGATCCTTCGGCGCTGATCCGCGACCACAAAATTCGCGGCACCTCGCTGCAAACCGACTTTCTCCGGGAACAGCGGGAGAATCATCCTGATTCTCGATTGGAATAATACGGAAAATGAATTGAAATTGCTTTCTATTTATATTATAGTGGTCATGGTGATATAAAACACCGGACTTGTACCGTTTATTCAGGAGGCAGATTAAAGATGGCAAAATATACTTGGGTTGAGAAGGACACTTGCATTGCGTGCGGCGCTTGCGGCGCTACTGCACCGGATATTTACGATTACGACGATGAAGGCTTGGCGGAAGTTATCTATGGTGAGGACAAGAACCGCGGCGTGACGGAAATCCCGGAAGATTTGTACGACGATCTTCAAGACGCTTGCGACGGCTGCCCGACCGACTCCATCAAAGTGGCGGATGAGCCGTTTAATAAAGAAGGCTAATTTCCGATAGCGAGTTCATGCTGAAGACCTCACCGCAGCGGTGGGGTTTGTTTTTTTTAAGACAGTTTGAAGGGGCGGTTTAGGCGGACAGGGGGCGGTGGGGAGTTTGAGTGGTTCAACTGCAAAAGTGCATTCCAAATCCTAGGGATCAGCAATTATGGAGCGTCTGAAATGCAAAAGTGCATCTGATTATGAGCTTTTTGATAAAAAAGAGTTTTTTGAGCGGAAATGAACTGTAGTTTTGCATTTGAACCACCCTTTTCGAGGAGTTTCCGGCTCGGCCCCCTAATTCCGGAGTCTACACCGTCAAAATAATGTGTGTCGTACGATTGCTCACTTTTTCAACAAATTACAGCGTTCTATGGAATTTGGCTTGATCTTCTTCCTTCAGTCGCTTGACCCATTCACTGAACACCGTGGGC
>SNQW01000202.1_pt1 | contig 36386 bp, 33 predicted proteins | sample 2580511 | NCBI WGS metagenome assembly SNQW01 (sample SAMN10953775, study PRJNA522744) | food fermentation metagenome | isolation source: 8-hour incubation of native-enriched microbial consortia from nixtamalized... | place: Mexico | collected 2017-09-24 | reverse complement strand
GGGCGGCGTGTACGGCGGGAGCGGGGGTGGGGGAGAGTTAGAGTCTTCTGGTGACCCCGGAACTCCAAGCTCGCATCGTCGCGGACTCACGCGACCGCGTGGCCTGGATGAGGGCACGATCGCGCGGCATCACGGCGACCGACGTCGCCGGACTCACCAGCGAGCGCTCGATCGCCCGTGCTGCCGACGCCAAGCTCGGCGGCGGGCCGCGGTTCGGCGGCAACGCCTACACCGACCACGGCCGGCGCCGCGAGCCGGAGATCGCCGCCTGGGTCGCGGCCACGCACGGCATCTTCCCCTCCTCCGCGCTGTTCCGCGCCGAGGTCGAGCACCGCCACCTGGCGACCCCCGATGGCATCTCGGTGGATGCGGATGGTCGCGTCAGCCTCGCGGAGATCAAGACCACCAACAAGGCCTTCCGGGGGATCCCCCGCACCTACCTGCGCCAGGTGTGGTGGCAGCAGCACGTGCTGGGCGCCGAGCGCACCCTGTTCGTGTGGGAGGAGCACGTCGACTTCTCCCCCATCCACGACGAGCCCCGCTGCGTATGGATCGATCGCGACGAGCGCGAGATCGCGAAGCTCGTCGGGCTCGCCACCGATCTCATCGACGAGCTGTACCGCCGCACGACCGGACGCACCGTCCCGGCCCGCTCCGCCTCCCCCGTGGATAGCCGCCGCGAGCAGCTCCGCGAGCGCGACGCCTTCCGCGCTCTCGCCCTCGCCGACTGAGTCGACCGAAGCCCCGCAGCCGCCGGGACGCTCACTCTCCGTCAGGGTTCGCGAGAGAGCACGCGGGCCGCCTCCCCCGCGACCTCGGACGCGATCGTGTCGAGGAGCGCGGAGCGCAGGTTCCATTGCTGCCAGTACAGCGCCACGCGCAGGGTCGGACCGCCGAGCGCCACGAGACCGGGCACCTCCTGCAGTCGCGGCACCATCCCCCATCCGAGGCCGAGACCGACCGCGAGCGCATAGTCGTGCGATGCGGGCACGTAGTGCCGGGGAACGCCGGCCGCCGGCACCCCCCGCGCGGCCAGCCACTCGTGCTGCAGGGTGTCCCGGCGGTCGAAATCGACGAACGGCGCGCGCGCCAGAGCATCCCGGGTCACCCCGTCCGGGAACCAGCGACGGGCATAGGCGGGTTCGGCCATGGCGCGGTATTCGAGCACGCCGAGCGCCGTGACCGTGCAGCCTGCGACCGCCGTGGCCTCGCTCGTCACCGCCGCCATGACCGTGCCCGATTCGAGCAGGCGGGCGGTGAAGTTCTGATCGTCGCGGTGCAGGTCGACATCGATGTCGTGCGCGGCGGAGAGCCGGGCCATCGGAGCCAGGAACCAGGTCGCCATCGAATCCGCGTTGACGGCGAGCGGCACGCTGATGCGCCGCCCCTCGGCACTCCCCTCGATTCCGACTCCCGCGAGAGCATCCTCTTCGAGGAGGGCGATCTGCCGCGCGAGCCGCACGACGGATTCTCCCGCCTCGGTGAGGCGGACCGGCTTGCTGCGCACGAGGAGGATCCGTCCGAGGTGCTGCTCCAGCGCCTTGAGACGCTGACTGACCGCCGACGGGGTGACCTGCAGCCGACGCGACGCGGCATCGAGGGTGCCCTCGTCGGCGACGGCGGCAAGCGTGGCGGCGAGCTCCGGGTCGATCCTCACATCAGTGATGCTAATGGTGCGGAAGGAATCTTCGCTGCACCTCATGCTCAGCCCCCATAGGCTCGACACATGCTCACCGTCCTCGCCGGTCTCGGCCTCGGCCTGTCGCTCATCGTCGCGATCGGCGCGCAGAACGTCTTCGTGCTGCGCCAGGGGATACGGCGCGAGCACGTCCTCGCCGTCGTGATCGTCTGCGCCCTCTCCGACGCCGTGCTGATCATCGCCGGCGTCGCCGGGCTCGGGTTCCTGTTGTCCGCCGCACCCTGGCTCGTCGTCGTGGCTCGCTGGGCGGGGGCGCTGTTCCTGCTCGGATACGGACTGCTCGCGGCGCGGCGGGCCTGGCGGGGCGGCGAGGAGCTGGTGGTCGACGGGGGCGACGCACCGGTCCTCGAGGCGTCCGGGGGCACCGGCACGCTCACCCGCACCCGCCTCGCCCCGGTGATCCTCACGACGCTGGCGTTGACGTGGCTGAACCCGCATGTGTACCTCGACACGGTGCTGATGCTCGGCTCGATCGCGGCGACGCACGGGGAGGAACGGTGGCTGTTCGCCGCCGGCGCGGTCGCCGCGAGCCTTCTCTGGTTCACCGCTCTCGGCTTCGGCGCCCGCTACCTCGGACGGTGGCTGCGCACCCCGCGCTCCTGGCGGATCCTCGACGCGGTGATCGCGGTCGTGATGATCACGCTGGCGGTGAGCCTCGTGCTCCCGGTGCTGGGCGCCTAGCCCCTCACGCCGCGTCGATCTGCGACACCCGCGCCCGGATGAGCGCGCGGACCGCCTCCACCGGCAGGGGACGCTCCGGCTGGAACCGGATCGTCCCCTTGTCGAGGCTGACCCCGGGGTGACCTGCGAGGAGTTCCGCCACGGCAGCGACCGCCTCGGGGCTGAACGGGTAGACGCCGATGTGCTTCTTCGCACGCATCACCGAGAGCAGCGGCTTGCCGGCGTACACGAGCGCCGGCATGCCGTAGCCCTTGCCCTGCTCCGCCTCCGGTACCTCCTCCGTGGCGATCCCATACACGCCATCGATCACCGCACGATCCGCGGCGTCGAGGTCGGTCAGATAGTCGTCGATGGTGCCCACGCACCGCATCCTGCCATCGAATCCCGTCGGGGTCGAGGGCTCACGCGCCGTCGAGGGGCCGGAGGATGCGGGTGAGGAACCGTTGCGTGCGCTCGTGCTGCGGGGCGCTGAAGAGCTCGGCGGGCGGCCCCTGCTCCACGACGACACCGCCATCCAGGAAGAGCACGTGGTCTGCGGCCTCGCGGGCGAAGCTCAGCTCGTGGGTGACGACGGCCATCGTCCATCCCTCGTCGGCGAGCTCCTTGATGACGAGCAGCACCTCTCCCACGAGCTCCGGGTCGAGCGCGCTCGTCGGCTCGTCGAACAGCAGCAGGTCCGGCTGCAGGGCCAGCGCCCGCACGATGCCCACCCGCTGCTGCTGCCCGCCGGAGAGCTGATGCGGCCGCGCGTCCGCCTTGTCGGCGAGACCGACTCGGGCGAGCAGCGCCTGAGCCTCGGCGACGACCTCGTCCTTCGGACGACCCTGCACCCGCCACGGCCCTTCGATCACGTTCTCCAGCACGGTCAGGTGCGGGAAGAGGTTGTGGTGCTGGAACACCATCGCCGACCGGTCGCGCAAGGCGAGCCGCTGCTGCTTCGCGACGCGGGGCTTCGGGCGGACCTCCGGTGCGAAGTCGATCTCCGGCCCCCCGGCCATCGCGATGGTGCCGGCGTCCGGCGTCTCCAGGCCGTTCAGGGCCCGCAGGACGGTCGTCTTGCCAGAGCCGCTCGGCCCGATGAGCACCACGACCTCGCCGCGGTGCAGGGTGAGGTCGAAGCCGCGGAGCACCTCGGTGGCGCCGAAGCTCTTGTGCAGCCCGCGGGCGGTGAGCAGCGGTCCGGTCGTGGGGTCAGTGCGCGACACGGCTGTCGAGCCTCCTCTCCAGGGCGCTCTGCCCGAAGGAGAGCACCAGGCAGATCACCCAGTAGACGAGCGCCGCGGCAAGATACACCACCATGAACTCAAGTGTGGTGGAGGCGATCTGCTGCGCCACCTTGAACAGCTCCGTCACGAGGATCAGCGACGTGAGGGAAGTGTCCTTCACGAGCGAGATGAACGTGTTGGACAGCGGCGGCACCGATACCCGGGCGGCCTGCGGCAGGATGATGCGGGTCAGCGTGCGGGTGCGGTTCATCCCGACCGTGTACGCGGCCTCCCACTGCCCCTTCGGCACCGAGAGGATCGCCGCCCGCACGACCTCGGCGCCGTAGCCGCCGACGTTGAGCGAAAGGGCGATGATGGCGCTCGGCCACGGATCGAGGGTCACCCCGACGGACGGCAGTCCGTAGAAGATCACGAAGAGCTGCACGAGCATCGGCGTTCCGCGGATCACCGAGATGTAGAACCGCGCGATGCCGGACACGACCGGATGCACCGAGATCCGCATCAGCGCCATGCCGATCGCGATCACGAGCCCCAGGGCGAACGACACCAGGGCGAGCGGGATCGTCGCCGTCAGCCCCGCCCAGGCGATCGGGCCGAGCGAGGAGAAGAAGAGCTCCCAGGGATTCTGCATCGCCTACTGCGAGACGTCTTCGCCGAAGTACTTCTCGCTGATCTCGGCCAGGGTGCCGTCGGCCCGGAGCTTGTCGAGCGCTTCGTCGACCGCATCGACGAGCGCCTCCTTGTCCTTCGTGAACACGAAGGCCTGCTCCCCGGCTTCGTCGGTCTCCGCGGCGATCTTCAGGCCCGTCGGGCTGTTGGTCGTCTCATAGTCGAGGAAGGTCAGCTTGTCGTTGACGGTCGCGTCTACACGCCCCTGGCGGAGGAGCTCCACGGCCTGCGCCCAGCCCTCGACGCCCTCGACCTTGGCGCCGGACTCTGTGGCCAGCTCGTACCAGTTGCTCGTGAGGGACTGGGCCGTCGTCTTGCCCTCGAGGTCGTCGAAGGACGAGATGGAGTCGTCGTCCTCCTTGACCACGATCACGCCGGGCGACACCGTGTACGGGGCGCTGAAGAGGTACTTGGCCTCGCGCTCGTCGTTGATCGACACCTGGTTCGCGATCACGTCGAAGCGGCCGGCATCGAGTCCCGCGAAGATCGCGTCCCACTGCGTCTCCTGGAACTCGACCTTCAGGCCGAGCTCGTCGGCGACGGCCTGGATGATCTCGACGTCGTAGCCGGTGAGGTCACCGGAGCCGCCGTCGTCGTGGAAGCTGAACGGGCGGTAGGTGCCCTCGGTCGCGACCGTCAGCGTGCCGTCCTTCACCAGGCCGAAGTCGGAGCCGGCGGCGCTCTCGCCGTCGGTGCTCGTGGGCGTGCTCGATCCGCTGCAGGCGGTCAGGGCCGCGGCGGCGACGACGAGTGCGGTGACGGCGATGAGACGACGGGACATGGACCCTCCTGGGGCGAGAAAGCGCGGATGCGAGTTTACGCGACGACCGCGGGAACTCCCCCACAGTACGCGTCGCCTCCGACCTTCCCCGCATTGGATGACGCCGGATGTCGGGGGCGCGACGCCTCCGGGAACGCAGAACGCCCCCGGGCGGACCCGGGGGCGTTCGGTGCGACGGGTGCGAGACCCGTCGACGCGTCAGATGGCGTTGACGTCCAGCGGGATGCCGGGGCCGAACGTGGTCGACACCGCACCCTTCTGGATGTAACGGCCCTTGGCGCTGGACGGCTTGAGGCGGACGATCTCCTCGAGAGCGGCGTCGATGTTCTCGTTCAGCTGCTCGGCCGAGAACGAGGCCTTGCCGATGACGAAGTGCACGTTGGCGTGCTTGTCGACGCGGAACTCGATCTTTCCGCCCTTGATCTCCTCGACGGCCTTGGCCGGGTTCGGAGTCACGGTTCCGGTCTTCGGGTTCGGCATCAGGCCACGGGGACCGAGCACCTTGCCGAGACGGCCGACCTGGCCCATGAGCTCCGGGGTCGAGACCGCGGAGTCGAAGTTGGTCCAGCCGTCGGCGACCTTCTGGATGAGCTCGGCACCGCCGACCTCATCGGCGCCGGCCGCGATCGCAGCCTCGGCCGCGGGGCCGGTGGCGAACACGATGACGCGGGCGGTCTTACCGGTGCCGTGGGGCAGGATGACGGTGCCGCGCACCATCTGGTCCGCCTTGCGGGGGTCGACGGCGAGCTTCAGCGCGACCTCGACGGTCGAGTCGAACTTCGCCGAACCGGTCTCCTTCGCGAGCGCGACGGCCTCGGACGGCGTGTAGAAACGGTCTGCCTCGATCTTCTCGGCGGCAGCCTTGTAAGCCTTGGACTTGGTAGCCATGATTATTCTCCTCAGCCCTCGACCGTGATGCCCATGGAACGGGCGGTGCCGGCGATGATCTTCGAGGCGGCCTCGATGTCGTTCGCGTTCAGGTCGGCCTGCTTCTGCTCGGCGATCTGACGGACCTGGTCCTTGGTGATCTTGCCGACCTTGACGGTGTGCGGGGTGGCCGAGGCCTTCTGCACGCCGGCCGCCTTCTTGATGAGCTCCGCCGCGGGCGGGGTCTTCAGGACGAAGGTGAAGCTGCGGTCCTCGTAGACGGTGATCTCGACGGGGATGACGTTGCCGCGCTGCGACTCGGTCGCGGCGTTGTACGCCTTGCAGAACTCCATGATGTTGACGCCATGCTGACCGAGCGCGGGGCCGATCGGCGGCGCCGGGTTGGCGGCACCGGCGTTGATCTGAAGCTTGATCAGGCCGGTCACCTTCTTCTTCGGTGCCATTCTCTTTCCTTTCCTCGAGGCGGATGCGAGCATCCGCTTCTCCCACGGCTCCGGCCTTTCCGGCCCGTGGTCGTCTCTGTGCACGCCGAAGCGGCACACAAACCACGTAAGTCTACCCGATCACTCCCCCACTGGCGAGCCGGCCCCTTGCGTGCGAGCCGGCCCTGTACGTGCGTCCGCAACGGGCCGGGAGACACGAAAGGGGGTGGGTCGGGGGAAGAAAACGGCCGCCTCGGAAGAGGCGGCCGTTTTCGTGACAGTGTCAGATCATCTTGGTGACCTGGTCGAACGACAGCTCGACCGGGGTCTCGCGCTCGAAGAGGGAGACGAGCACCGTGAGCTTGCCGCTCTCGGGCTTGATCTCGCTGATCGAACCCGGAAGACCCGCGAACGAGCCCTCCTTGATCGTGATGGTCTCGCCGACCTCGAAGTCGACCTCGGCGGGAAGCGGACGGGCGACGGCGACGCCCCCCTTGGCCGCGATGTTCTTGGCGGTCGGGACGTCCTTGACCTCGACGAGGGACTTCAGCATGTTGAAGGCCTCTTCGAAGCGCAGCGGCGTCGGGTTGTGCGCGTTGCCCACGAAGCCGGTGACGCCGGGGGTGTGCCGCACGACCGACCAGGTGTCTTCCGTGAGCTCCATGCGCACCAGCACGTAGCCGGGGATGCGCACGCGGGTGACCATCTTGCGCTGGCCGTTCTTGATCTCGACGACGTCCTCCATCGGGACCTCGACCTGGTAGATCTCGTCCTCGACCTCGAGCGTCGACTTGCGCTGCTCGATGTTCGCCTTGACCTTGCGCTCGAAGCCGGCGTACGAGTGGATGACGTACCACTTGCCCGGGAGCATGCGCAGGTCCATGCGGAAGGCCTCGTACGGGTCTTCCTCGGACGCCATTTCGTCCTCGTCCGACTCGGCGGCGGGACGGTCGTCCTCGCCGTTCACGTCGGGACCCTCGTACGGGGTGACCTCGTCGGCCGCTTCGGCCTCCTGCTCCGCGACCTCTTCGGCCACGGAATCGTTGAGGACCTCGGCGGCGGCTTCGGACTCCGCGGCTTCATCCAGGTTCAGAGCGTCGTTCACGATGGCGTCCGCCTCCGGGTCGTCGATGTCGATGTCGATGTCTTCCGTCTCCTGCTCGCCGTCCTCGTCCTCGACGTGGACCGCGACGTGCTCGGCAGAGGTGACCGAGAGCTCCTCGGCGGCGAGCACGTTGCCCTCCTGGGCCTCGTCCTCCTCGCTGGACTGCTCTGCGGCGGTCGCCCAGTCGGCGTCGTCGGAATATCGTTCAGACACGTTGCTTCTTCTCCATAGCTGCGGCGGTTGCCGCGGGGGTCATCAGCCAGGGATTCCGAACACGTAGTGCGTCAGGAGCCCGAAGACGTAGTCGAGACCGTAGACGATGCCCATGACGATCAGGACGAAGACGAGCACCACACCCGTGAACTTGAAAAGCTCCTTGCGGGTCGGGGTGACGACCTTGCGCAGTTCGGCGATGACCTGGCGGATGAACAGGGCGATGCCCCCGAAGAACCGGGAGAAGGGGTTGCCCTTCTTCTGGCGCGTGGCGCCGGCCGCGACGACGTCGCCGCGCGGTTCGTCCTGATCCATCCTGAATGTACCTTTCGTGTGTCAGCGTGCGCTGACGCGCAGGGCGGACAGGAATCGAACCTGCAACCTGCGGTTTTGGAGACCGCTGCTCTGCCAATTGAGCTACCGCCCTAGAGACCCGGAGGTCTCGGGGATGCCCTCCCCACCCTGCCACCGGCCGATGTCGTAGACGCCAGGCACGGCGAAAGAATGCAGAGAACAACTGCTCACCAAGCATACGGCATCGATCCGGTGGTGCCGAACAGGAAGCGGAACCGGCGTTGTTGCTAGGCTCGGCGGGCGGACGAAGCAGGAAGGGACGCATGTGAGTGGGGATGTGCAGCAGTTCCAGGTGGACCTGCGCGGAGTCGTCGATCTGCTCAGCCGGCACATCTACTCCAGCCCCCGGGTCTATCTGCGGGAACTGCTCCAGAACGCGAGGGACGCGATCGCCGCGCGCCGTGAGGTCGACGGGGGCGGCAGCCGCATCCGGATCACGCCGCTGACCGCGCAGTCGGGCGAGTTCGTGCTCCGCGACGACGGCGTGGGCCTGACCGCCGCCGAGGTCGCCGATCTGCTCGCGACCGTCGGGCGCAGCTCCAAACGGGACATCTTCGACCTCCCCCGGAGCGACTTCCTCGGCCAGTTCGGTATCGGGCTGCTGAGTTGCTTCATGGTCGCCGACACCATCGTCATCCGCTCCCGCAGCGCCAGAGGCGGCTCCGCGGTGGAGTGGACGGGCAGCGCGGACGGCACCTTCCGCGTCACGGAGATCGACGACGACCTCCCGATCGGCACCAGCGTGCACCTCGTGCCGCGCTTCGACGCCGACGAGCTGCTGCGGCCGGCGGCCGTGCACGAGCTCGCGACCACGTTCGGGGAGTTCCTGCCGGTGCGGGTGACCATCGACGCGCCCGGCGGGGATATCGACGTGACGCGCGAGCCTCCTTTCCTCGACCCCGCCGCCGATGTCGAGGCGGCCGTGCAGTACGGTCGCGACCTGCTCGGGGCCGCCCCGCTGGACGTGATCCCGCTGAGCGAGCCGGCGACCGGGACGCAGGGCCTGGCGTATGTCCTGCCCTTCGCTCCTCCGCCCGGCGCCCGGCAGGCGACCCGCATGTACCTGGGGCGCATGCTGCTGTCCGAACGCGTCGACGACGTGCTGCCCGACTGGGCCTTCTTCGTTCGCGCCGTCGTCGACTCCACCGGCCTCGCGCCGACCGCGAGCCGCGAGTCCCTCGTCGAGGACACGGCCCTGGAGCACGTCCGGGAGCAGCTGGGTGCCGGGATCCGCCGCTGGGTGCTCGAGCTCGGGCTGCGCGAACCGCATCGCCTCGCGCAGTTCGTCGCGGTGCACGAGGTCGGACTCAAGTCCCTGGTGCGCCACGACGAAGAGCTCGCGCGCTTCATCACCCGCTGGCTCACCGTGGAGACGACGCACGGCACGCTGCGGATCGGCGAGCTCGTGGAACGGTACCCGCACGTGCGCTACGCCCAGACGGTCGACGAGTTCCGCCAGGTGGCGGGCATCTCTCCCTCGGACGAGGTGCTCGTCAACGGCGGCTACCTCTACGACGCCGACCTGATCCGCCTGCTCCCCGACCTCTACCCGCAGGTCACGGTGGAGAAGGTCGACGTGACCGGGGAACTCGATCGCCTCGACCCGCCGCCGCTCGACGACCGGGACATCGCGATGTCGCTGGAGTCCCGCGCCGGCGCCGTGCTCGCCGCCTCCGACTGTGCCGTCGTCGTCAGGGCGATCGATCGCCCCGAGTTGACCGGACTCTACGTCGCGGACCCCGAGGTGCTGCGGACGATCGACCGGGGGCGCACCAAGGGCATCGCGAGCACGCTCTGGGGCGGGGTGCTCGACCGGATCGATCAGACGCTCTCCTCCGCGCGAGACGACGATCTCACGGCCCGGCTGTGCCTGAACTGGTCGAACCGCGTCGTCCGCGCCCTCGTCCGCGTCGAGGACGACGCGGTGTTCGCGCGCACGGTCCAGCTGCTCTACATCCAGGCGCTCCTCGCGGGACATCACCCGCTCTCGGACGCCGACCGGGCCCTCATGACCAGCGCCCTCTCCGACCTCGTCTCGCTCTCCGCCGGCATCGAGGGGGACACGCTTCCCTTCGACGCGCGCTGACACCCCCGACTACCCGAAAGGGCCCTCCATGGCACGTCCGAAGAAGCGCTTCCAGCAGCTCATCGAGGAGATCGATCGCACCCCCTGGGGCCCGGCCGAGCAGGCCCTCGTGGCGGAGGCCGTCGCGCTGGCCATCGAGATCGGCGACGAACGGCTGGAGTACGAGGCCCGGATGCGCCAGACCGCTTCGGCGAACATGGTCGGGGCCACCGACGTCATGCTCAACTCCTTTGCCTGGTGCCTCGCGCACCACGACGCCGACCCGCAGCGGTTCCCCGCCGACCTCGACAACGGCGGCGCCGACCTCATGTGGCAGTTCAAGTGGATGGCGTCGTCCCTGCGCTCCTCCCCCGCCTTCTCGCAGGAGCAGATCGCCGCGGTGCTCGACGACATGGAGGCGCACTACCGCGCCGCAGGACTCGGCCTCAGCGGCGTGCTGACCGCCCGTTTCGAGGACGCCTGGGACGCGGGCCGGTTCGACGCCGCCGAAGCCCTGCGGGTGCAGCTCGAGGCCACGCCGCGCGACGAGCACAGCCACTGCGACGCGTGCAGCCGCAGCCAGTTCGCGGGCTTCTTCGCGGAGACCGACCGCGACGCCGACGCCATCCGCCTCGTCGAGGAGATGATCGAAGGCGGCTTCTCCTGCGGCGAGGAGCCGGAGCATGCGCTCTCCCGCGTCCTCCTCCCCTACCTCCGCGCCGGCCGCACGGAGGAGGCGAAGACCGCGCACCTGCGCAGCTACCGCCTGGCGAAGGACAACCCCGACAACCTGCGCATCGTGGCCAACAACATCGTGTTCGCCGCGATCACCGGCAACGAGGCGCGGGCACTGGCTCTGATCGAGAAGCACATCGCGTGGCTGGCCCACGACGGCCTCAACGTCGACGCGCACTTTGCCGCCCTCACCGCCTTCGCGGTCGCTCTGGACCGCGTCACCGCCGCCGGTCACGGCGACACCCCGGTCCGCGGCGCCGATGCCCCGGCGCTCGTGTCGCTGCTGGGCGCGCACGACGGCCCGTGGAGCGCCGCCGACCTGGCCGCGACCGCCTGGTCGACGGCGGAGCGCATCGGCGCGGACTTCGACAAGCGGGACGGCACCGACGGCCACGCTCGCAGCCTCGCCCGGATGCGTGCTCTCGCCGACGAGAGCTACGACGTCCCGATCCGCTCCGACGCGTTCGTCGCTCCCGCTCCCGCCACCGCTCCGGCAGATCCGCAGGCCTGGTACGAGCGGGCGATGCAGCTCGCGCAGTTCGGCGCCGAGCAGGAGACCCTCGCCGCACTCCCGCACGCCCTGGAAGTCGATGACGCCGCCCAGCGCGCGCAGCTCCTGTCGATGCACCTCGGCATCCTCGTCGCTCTCGACCGAGTGGAGGATGCCGAGCGCCTGCTTCCCGACCGGATCGCCGCGCTGCGGGCCGCCGGGAACGACGTGCAGGCCGACCTCGAGGAGCGTCTGGGCCTGGCGACGTTCGGCCTGCACACCGACGAGACCATGGCGGCGCTCGAAGAGGAGCTGGCTGAGGCCGACCGTCTTCCCGCGTGGTCGCGCGGCGACCTGGCGATCAGCCGAGCGTCGCTGCACCTCCGGGCGGAGGAGCCGGATGCGGCGCTCGACCTCGCCGAGCTCGCCGCCCGCTCGTTCGCCGAGGCCGAGGACACCCGGCTGTCCAACACCACGACGCTCGTGGCGATCGGCGCGGTGCTGAGCAAGGGCGACCTGGACGCCGGTCGCACGCTCCTCGACCGCTTCCTCGCCCAGGACGACCTCTCCGCCGGCCACCGGGCCCACGCGCTGCAGACCCGGGCCCGCGTGCGCGGCGGCACGGGTGCGTACCAGGACGGGGCCGTCGATGCCGACGAGGTGTGCCGCCTGCTCGCCGAACTCGGCGCCACCCGGGCTCTCGCCGACGCGCACGTGCTCGCGGGTGCGCTCTGGGAGGACGCCGAGCAGCCCGAGAAGGCCGTCACGCGCTACCGTCTGGCCGCCCGGCTCCAGGACGAGGGCGATCGCACCGGCGTCGACTTCCGGCTGGCCAGGGCGATGCTCCGTGCCGGAGACGCGGAAGAGGCCGCGGAGCTCTTCGGCGACGTGCTCCAGCGCGAGGAGATCGCCGAGACCCCTGCCGGCTCCCGCGCCATGACCGCCTCCCTCCTGGCGCGGTCGCTCGCCGAGTCCGGGGAGTACGGTCAGGCGGTCGGAGCGCACGGCTACGCGGCCGAACTGTTCGGACAGGCGGAGGCGCACGCCGACCAGGCCATGGCCATGACGGAGCAGGCGAAGATCCTCGCCCGGTTCGAGGAGCACGACGACGCGGTGCGGCTGCTGGAGGGCGCTGCGGACATCGTGCGGCGCGCCCCCGAGGCCGTGGGCGCGCTGTCCGAGGTGCTGCACAGCCTCGGCCAGGCCTACGCAGGCCGGGGTGACGAGCGCGCGTTCCCCCTCTTCGACGAGGTCGCCGCCCTCGCCCAGGAGCACGAAGCCGGCTGGCTGCTCGCCGACGTGACCGACTCCCGCGGCCGCGCACTGGCCCAGCTGGGCCGGATCGATGAGGCCGTCGCCGCTGCTCTCACCGCCGCCGACGGTTTCGCGGCGCTCGGCGACCAGGGCGCCGCAGGAAGCTCGGAACTGTTCGCGGGCCGGGTGCTCGCGGGGAACGACCGCCCGGCCGATGCCGTGCCGGTGTACCGGAGCGCCCTGGAGCATGCCGAGGGCTTCCCGCCGCTGCGTCAGGTGGCGGCGCTGGAGCTCGGCGACGTGCTGGAGGCGCTGGGGCGGCACGCCGAGGCCGCCGCGGTCAGGGCTCTCGTCGAAAGCTGACGCGACACCGGCGCGGGATCCGGAGGGGATCCCGCGCCGATGCGGATGCGGCGGAGGGCCGCGTCAGAAGAGCTGACGCCAGTTCGCCCGCGCGAGGTCGAGCAGCTCGTCGCCGCGACCCGACATGACCGTGCGGATCGCGTAGAGCGCGAAGCCCTTGACCTGCGCGGCCTCGATCGTCGGCGGCATGGACAGCTCCTGCCGCTCGGTCACGACATCGAGCAGCGCGGGACCCTCGTGCGCGAGGACCTCGCGGACGGCCTCCGGCAGATCCTCGCTGCGCTCCACACGACGGGCGAAGATCCCCATGGCCTCGGCGATCGCGGCGAAGCTGGGGTTGTCGAGCCCGGTGCCGTAGGTGACGAAGCCGGCGGCCTTCATCTCCAGCTCCACGAAGTTCAGCGACGAGTTGTTCACCACGATCGTCTTGACCGGGAGCCCGTTCTGGGTGAGCGTGAGCAGCTCGCCGAGCATCATCGCGAGGCCACCGTCGCCGGCGAGCGCCACGACCTGACGGTCCGGATGCGCGACCTGCGCGCCGATCCCGTGCATCAGAGCGTTCGCCATCGAGCCGTGCGTGAACGATCCGATCAGCCGGCGCCCCTCGCTCATGGACAGATACCGCGCGGCCCAGACGGTCGGCGACCCCACGTCAGCGGTGAAGATCGCGTCGTCGGCGGCGTACTCGTCCAGCAGACGTGCCAGGTACTGCGGGTGGATGGGCCGCGTGCCCTTGGCCGGCACCGCGAGCTCGTCGAGCTTCTTCCGCGTCTTCCGGTAGTGGGTCACGGCGTCGTCGAGGTGGCCGCGGTCGTCCTTCCGCGCGAGGCGGGGCAGCAGGGCTTCGGCGGTGGCCTTCACGTCACCGACGAGGCCGAGGTCGAGCGGGTGGCGCTTGCCGAGCTGGGACCCGCGGATGTCGACCTGGATGGTGGTCGCGTGCTCCGGGTAGAACTGCTCGTATGGGAAGTCGCTGCCGAGGACGAGGAGCGTGTCGGCGGCCTCCATGGCCCGGTAGCCCGACGCGAAGCCGAGCAGCCCGGTCATCCCGACATCGAACGGGTTGTCGTACTCGATGAACTCCTTGCCGCGCAGCGCGTGGACGATCGGGGCTCCGAGCGCATCGGCGAGCGCGATCACCTCGTCGTGCGCGCCCTCCACGCCGGCCCCGGCGAGGATGGTGACCTTCTTGGCGGCGTTCAGCATGGTCGCGGCCTTCTCCAGCTCCGGGCCGCTGGGCTGGATCAGCGGGCGGGTGCGCTCGATCACCACGGCGCGGTCGTCCGCGATCTCCGACAGCGCCACGTCACCGGGGATCACGAGGACGGCGACGCCGCGCTGCTCGATGGCCGCGCGCATCGCGATCTCCATCAGCCGCGGCATCTGCGACGGATCCGCGACGTATTCGACGTAGACGCTGCACTCGCGGAACAGCTCCTGCGGGTGGGTCTCCTGGAAGTACCCGGTGCCGATCTCGACGGTCGGGATGTGGGCGGCGATGGCGAGCACCGGCACCCGGGAACGCTGCGCGTCGTACAGGCCGTTGATGAGGTGCAGGTTGCCGGGGCCGCACGAGCCCGCCACGACGGCGAGGTCTCCGGTGGTGCCGGCGTCGGCCGCTGCGGCGAAGGCTGCGGACTCCTCATGGCGCACGTGCACCCACCGGATCCGGCCGTCCTTGCGGAGGGCGTCCGTGAGTCCGTTCAGGGAGTCGCCCGGGATGCCGTAGACCCGGTCGACTCCGTTGGCGTTCAGAGTCTTGACGATGTTCTCAGCGACATTGGCCATACCCCGACCCTACGCCCGCCGAGGCCTCCCCGGGCCGGGCTCAGTACTCCTGCGGGCCGTCCCGGTCGGGCTCGGGATCGCGCCGGAACGCGCGGCCGGACACCGATGCCGGGGCGATGCGCACGTACACCCGCTTGTCGGTCGGGATCCACGGGCGCAGGCCCGCCGCCTCCGCCCGCTCGAGGTCGGCGTCGGTCTCCAGAGCCTGCGCACGCCCGCGCACGATGACGCTCCAGGCGGCGGTGTCCGTGTGGTCGTCGACCTCGAAGAGCACGTCGGCGTTGACCGTCAGCTCGAACAGCTTGCTCCCCGGGGCCGTGCGGAACAGGAGTCCTTCGCCGTCGACGGCGTAGTTCACGGGGAAGATGTCGATGGTCTCGCCGACCCTGGTGACGAGCCGCCCGAGCTCCTGGCTGCGCAGGTGCTCCCAGCTCTGCTCCGCGGTGAGGGTCTGGACCGGATCCGTGTGCGCACTCATGCCGCCATTGTGCCTCGTCCGTCCTCGACGCGCACCCCACTGGCCCGGCCCCTCTCGTGCGAGCGGCCCCCTTGCGTGCGTACGCAAGGGGGCCGCTCGGCCGCAAGGGGGTGGGTCGACGGTCAGCCGATGCGGATCAGCTTCTTGTTGACGAACTCGTCGGCGGCCAAGTGGCCGAGCTCGCGGGCCGTGCCGCTGCGCTTGATGCCGCCGAACGGGAGCTCGGGGCTGTCGGCGAGCACGAGGTTCACGTAGACCATGCCCGCCTCGATCCGGTCGGCCACCCGCTCCGCCTGCGCCTCGTCCGTCGTGAAGACGTAGGAGCCGAGACCGAACGTGGTGTCGTTGGCCAGCGCGACCGCCGCATCCTCGTCCGCGACGCGGTACACGACCGCCGCGGGGCCGAACAGCTCCTCGCGGTAGACGTCCATCTCCGGGGTCACGTCGGCGAGCACGGTCGGTGCGAAGAACGCCCCGTCGCGCGTGCCGCCCGTGAGGAGGGTCGCACCCTGGGCCACGGCGGTGTCGATCTGCTTCTGCAGGTTCTCGGCCGCCGCCTCCGACGAGACCGGGCCGAGGACCGTGTCCTCCAGCGTGGGATCGGTCGCCTCGACGGCCGCCATCGCCGCCGTGAACTTCTCCACGAACGCGTCGTAGAGGTCGTCGACGATGATGAAACGTTTGGCGCCGTTGCAGGCCTGACCGTTGTTGTCGAGCCGCGCGTCCACACCCGCCTGCACGGTGGCGTCGAGGTCGTCGGTGGAGAGCACGATGAACGGGTCGGACCCGCCGAGCTCCAGCGCGACCTTCTTGAGATTGCGCCCGGCGACCTCGGCGACCGCGGCGCCGGCGCGCTCGGAGCCGGTCAGCGACACGCCCTGCACCCGCCAGTCCGCGATCATCGCCGCGATCTGGTCGTTCGTGGCAAGCACGTTCTGGTACGCGCCCTTCGGGAAGCCGGCGTCGTGGTAGATCGCCTCGATCGCGCTCGACGACTCCGGGCACTGCGGCGCGGGCTTCAGGAGGATCGTGTTGCCGACGATCAGGTTCGGCGCGGCGAAGCGCACGATCTGGTACGCCGGGAAATTCCACGGCATGATGCCCACGAGCGGCCCCAGCGAGGAACGGCGGATGATCGCCGACCCCTCCCCGAGGATCTTGATGGGCTGGTCGGCCATGATGTCCTCGGCCTGGTCCGCGTAGTACTCCGCGATGTCGGCGGCGAAGTCGACCTCGCCGAGTGCGGCTTCCCGCGGCTTGCCCATCTCGCGCACGAAGATGTCGGCCAGCTCCTCGCGGCGCTCGCGGTGCAGCTCGGCTGCACGGCGCAGCAGCGCGGCACGGTCGGCGACCGTGGTGGAGCGCGACCACTCGCGGTGCGCCTCGTCGGCGGCCGCGACGGCCTCCTCGATCTGCGCGTCGGTGAACGTGTCGTACGACGCCAGGGTCTCGCCGGTGGCGGGGTTGACGACGGCGTAGTCGGTCATGTCTCTCCTCCTCTTGCCGTGCCGGTCAGGAGACCGGGATCAGCGTGTACTTGGTGGACAGGTACTCGTGGATGCCCTCGAAGCCGCCCTCGCGACCGACGCCGGACTGCTTGACGCCGCCGAAGGGAGCCGCCGCGTTGGAGACGACACCCACGTTCAGACCCATCATGCCGGTCTCCAGCGCGTCGATCATCCGCTGACCGCGCTGCAGGTTCTCGGTGAAGACGTAGGAGACAAGGCCGTACTCGGTGTCGTTGGCGAGGCGCACGGCCTCGTCCTCGGTCTCGAAGGTCGCGATCGCGAGCACCGGGCCGAAGATCTCCTCGCGGAGGATCGCGGACCCGGGGACCACGTCGGTGAGGACCGTGGGCTCGTAGAACGTGCCGGTGCCCTCGAGCGCCTTGCCGCCCGCGAGCAGGGTCGCGCCACGCTCGACGGCGTCGTCCACGAGCTCGCCGGCCTTGGCCACGGCGTCCTCGTCGATGAGCGGGCCGATCGCCACACCCTCTTCCGTGCCGCGGCCGATCTTCATGCCGTTGACGCGCTCGGTGACGCGCTTGGCGAACTCGCCCGCGACGTCCTTGTGCACGATGAAGCGGTTCGCCGCCGTGCAGGCCTGACCGATGTTGCGGAACTTCGCGGCGAGAGCGCCGTCCACGGCCTTGTCGAGGTCCGCATCGTCGAACACGACGAACGGGGCGTTGCCGCCGAGCTCCATCGAGACCCGCAGCACGCCCTCGGCCGCCTGGGCGATGAGCTTGCGGCCGACCTCGGTCGATCCGGTGAAGGACAGCTTGCGCAGCCGAGGGTCGGCGATGATCGGGGCGGACAGGGCGCTCGACTTCGAGGTCTGCACGACGTTGACGACGCCCTTCGGCAGACCGGCCTCCTCGAGCAGGGTCGTGAAGAAGATGGTCGTGAGCGGCGTGAGTGCCGGGGGCTTGATCACGACGGTGCAGCCGGCGGCGAGGGCCGGGGCGATCTTGCGCGTGGCCATCGCGAACGGGAAGTTCCACGGCGTCACGAAGAACGACGGGCCGACGGGGCGCTGCGACACGATCATGTGACCGGTGCCCTCGGGGTTGAGGCCGTAGCGGCCGCTGATGCGCACGGCCTCCTCGCTGAACCAGCGGAGGAACTCGCCGCCGTACGCGACCTCGCCGCGGGCCTCGGCGAGGGGCTTGCCCATCTCGAGCGTCATCAGCAGCGCGAGGTCCTCCTTGCGCTCCTGCACGAGGTCGAACGCCCGGCGCAGGATCTCGCCGCGCACGCGCGGCGCCGTCGCGGCCCACTCGTCCTGCGCGGCGACGGCCGCGTCGAGCGCCCGAATGCCGTCCGCGGGGGTGGCGTCGGCGATCGTGCGGATCACCTGGTTGGTCGAGGGGTCCTTGACGTCGAAGGTCGCGCCGGTCTCCCCCTCGATCCACTCCCCGCCGATGAAGAGGCCGGTGGGGATGCTGTCGAGCAGCGCCTGCTCGTTCTGAGTGCTCATGGATTCTCTCTCTTTCAGACGGACGTGGGACGACGGCGGCGGCTGGGCGGAGCGTCCATACCCAGCGTCTCACCGCGGAAGAAGGCGGGGCGGCGGATGGCGTTCCAGATCATCACGGCGATGCCGACGACGATGATGAGGATGCCGAGGATGAAGACGATCCCGATGCCGCCGATCTCCGACCCGGAGCCGTAGGCCGGGTCCATGGAGTCGATCAGCGTGGTGAAGAACAGGATCGCCAGGATGATGCCGCCCACCAGCGGGAACAGGAAGGTGAAGAAGACGTTCCGCGCCGAGTCGAACCACTGCTTGCGGAAGTACCAGACGCAGGCGAACGCGGTGATCCCGTAGTAGAAGCAGATCATCATGCCGAGCGTGAGGATCGTGTCCCACAGCGTGTCCTCGCTGACCACGCGCATCACGGCGTAGAACGCGGAGGCCACGATGGCCGACACGATCGTGGCGTAGCCGGGGGTGAAGAACCGCGGGCTCACCTTCGCGAACGACTTCGGGAGCGCACCGTAGTGGCCCATCGCGAGCAGGGTACGGGCCGGACCGACGAACGTCGACTGCAGCGACGACGCCGAGCTCGTCAGCACCGCGAGCGAGACGAGGAACGCGAGCGGACCGAGGATCGGTCCGGAGAGGTGGAAGAACACGTTCTCCTGGATGTCGCCGTTGCCGAGGCCGAGCTCCCCCGTGCCGACGCCCGCGAACATGATCATCGCGACGGCGAGGAGCAGGTACAGCGAGACGATCGTGAGCACGGTGACGGTGGCCGCGCGCCCCGGGGTCTTCTCCGGGTCCTTCGTCTCCTCGTTCATGGTGAGGGTGACGTCCCAGCCCCAGAAGATGAAGATCGACAGCGACAGACCCGCGGCGACGGCGCTGAACGACGAGATCGCGAACGGGTTGAACCAGTTGAGGTCGAACGGCTGGTAGTCGAAGCCGTTGCCGCCCACGGCCTGCACGATCGCGGCGACCGCGAAGAACACGAGCACGAGGATCTGGAATCCGACCAGCCAGTACTGCAGCTTCTGCGTGGTCTGCATGTCGCGGTACGACACCCACGTCGCGCCGAGCATGAAGAGCAGGCAGACGCCGATGTTGATCCAGGTCACGCCGGCGAGATCGGCGATCTCCGGATTGCCCGTGATCTGCGACAGCAGCAGGAACAGGAAGTCGACCGCGACGCCGGCCAGGTTGGAGAGCACGAGGATCGTGGCGACCACGAGGCCCCAGCCGGCCATCCAGCCCACCCACGGTCCGAACGCCCTGGCGGCCCAGGTGAAGGACGTACCGGAGTCGGGCATGCGGTTGTTGAGCTCGCGGTAGCCGAAGGCCACGAGGAGCATCGGGATGAAGCCGACGAGGATGATCGCCGGGATCTGCGCGCCGACCTCGGACGCGGTGGGGCCGACGGCGGCCGTGAAGGTGTAGGCGGGGGCGATGCACGAGATGCCGATCACGACGGCGCCGATCAGACCGACGGTGCCGGCGCTCAGGCCCTTCGTCGAGATTCCGGTCGTGACGCCGGATGCGGGCTCCGTCGCCCGGTTGGTGCTGCTCATCAGCGGTCTCCTGCTTCATCGCGGGTACGCGGGACGACGATCATGGGGACGGGCAGCTCGTGCAGCATCTTCGCCGCCGTGGAGCCCAGGAAGAGGCGGCGCGGCTGCGCCAGCCGGCTGGAGCCGACGAGCACGACCTCGCCGGGGAGCCAGGAGAGCCCGGCCACGGCGTCCTCCACCGTCTCGCCGGGGGCCTCCTCGACGACGGCGCCGAGACCGTCCGGCAGCCGCTCGGCGGCCACGGCCAGCACCTTGTGCGCGTGCTCGCTGCCGGCGAGGCGGATGGCGCCGGTGTCGAGCCCCGGCGGCACGTCGAACGGAACGAGGGACACCAGGCGCAGGCTCACCTCGGCGGCTCCGGCGAGGGCGACGGCCTGGTCGAGCACGCCCTCCGCGCCGGGACGGGTGCCGACGGCGACGGTGACGCGCGGGAGCACGTGGTCGTCCTGCTGCGCGAGACCGGCCGGCGCGAGAGCCACCGGGATCGGCGAGGAGTGCAGCAGCTCCGAAGCGACACTGCCCAGGCGGTGCCGTCCGAAGAGGCCCCCGCCGGCCGTGCCGATCACGATGACGCTGGCGTCGAACACCTCACCGGCGGCGATGAGGCCCTCCGCGAACGACTCCGAGAAGCGCACGTGGCCGCTGCGCACGAGCTCCTGCGGCAGACGCACGACCGCGTCCTGCAGCCAGCTCCGCGCCTGCTTCCGGATGACGTCCTCGTAGGCGCGCTCCGGCGGCACGGCGGCGCTCCGGGTGCCCTCGGTCGGCAGCACGATCACGAGGTGCAGGGTCGCGCCGATGCTGCGCGCCAGTCGCGCGCCCAGCGCCGCGGCGTCCGCCCCCGCATCCGTCGCCGTGTAGCCGACGACGACCGAGCCGGTCATCAGCCGATGCTCTCGGGAGCGCCGGTCTCGCGACGGGCGTCGACGATGTTCGCGGCGACGAGGTGGCCCATGCGGATCGCCCCGTCGACGTGCTGGTACCCCGCTCCGGCCATGTCGCTGCAGGCGAAGTGGATCGGGCCGACCGGCGTGCGCAGGTCGGCGCCGTAGCGGTGCAGGCCCCCGAGGTCGAAGCTCGCGGCGTACGCGCCGCGGGTCCACTCCTCGCTGCCCCAGTCGCTCTCGTAGTAGACGACCGGGTTCTTGGCCTCGGGACCGTAGTAGTGCGAGAGCGACTCGAGGATGCGCTCCTTGCGCTCCTCGGCCGACAGCTCGAACACGCCGTCGGCGTTCGCGTCGGACACGAAGCCGACCAGGGTGCCGCGCTCGTCGCCGTGGTTGGTGTTGTCGTACGCCTCGTGCGAGAGCTCGTACGGGCTGAACGCCGTGCCGCTCAGACCCTGCTCGCGCCAGAACGGGCGGTCGTAGACCGCGTGCACCTTGATGACGAAGCCCATCGACAGGTGCTGGTGCAGCTGGTGCTGACGACGCGGCAGCGGCGGGACGAACGAGATGCGGTTGTAGAGGATGGGGGCGTGCGCGAGGATCGCATACCGCGCCCGGACCGTGAGGTCGTCGGTGGTCGCCACGACCCCGTCATCCGACCACTCCAGGCTGCGGACGGGCTGGTTCAGCAGCACGTCGTCGCCCAGGCGCTCGGCGAGACGCAGCGGCACCTGCTGCAGCCCGCCGACGACGCGCTTGTCGAGGATGAAGTCCGCGTCGACGAGGTTCGAGTACGAGCCGGCCGAGGCCGCCATGAGCAGCGACTGCAGCAGCGAGAACGCGTGGGTCGGCTTGGTCAGCATCGCCGAGCCGGTGGCGAAGGCGAGGTTGCGAACAGCCTCGTCGTCATCGGTCTGCGCGCGCAGCCAGGCGTCCCACGAGATCGAGTCCCACTCGGCCGCGTTCGGGTGCTCCCACGGGCGGTCCGGGTCGATCTCGGCGACGAGGGCGTCGAGGATGCCGGTGATGCGGGCGATCACGGCCTCGGTCTCCGCCGACACCGGGAACATCTCACCCGTGAAGCGGTGGGCCTGGCCATCCGGGCCGACGTAGACGCTGTCGCCCTCGCGGTACCGGCTGTAGGTCTCGAGGCCCAGCTCCTCGATCGTGTCCTTGAGCGCGTCCTGATCGGGCGAGACCCACTGGCCGCCGATCTCCAGCATCGCACCGTCGATCACGTCGGTCCACAGCCGGCCGCCCACGCGGTCGCGGGCCTCCAGCACGGCGACCGACAGTCCGGCCTTCCGCAGGTCGTTGGCCGCCGTGAGCCCTGCGGCTCCGGCGCCCACGATCAGCACGTCGCGCGTGATCTCAGCCATCTGCAACTCCTTCGTCGTCGGGGGATGCGGGGGATGAAGTACCGGTCGCGTCCCGAAATCCCCCGATCCGGGGACGCGACCGGACAGATGTCAGGCGCCGGCGAGCGCCTCGGCCACGACGTCGAGGCCCTCGTTCAGCAGCTCGTCGCCGATGGACAGCGGCGGGAGGAAGCGGATGACGTTGCCGTAGGTGCCGCAGGTGAGGACGATGACGCCCTGCGCGATGCACGCCTTGGCCACGGCGGCCGTGAGCGCGGCGTCCGGAGCCTTGGTCTCCGGGTCGACGAACTCGGCGGCGACCATCGCGCCGTGACCGCGGACGTCGCCGATGCGGGCGTCCTCGGCCTGGAGGGCGCTGAGCCGCCCGATGAGGATCTCGCCGATCTCGCGGGCCCGCTCGATGACGCCGTCGTTCTCGAACACGTCGATGGCCGCCAGCGCCGCGGCACAGGCGATCGGGTTGCCGCCGTAGGTGCCGCCGAGGCCGCCGGAGTGCGAGGCGTCCATGATCTCGGCGCGACCGGTCACGGCCGCGAGCGGCAGCCCGCCCGCGATGCCCTTGGCGGTGGTGATGAGGTCGGGCTCGATGCCGAAGATCTCGCTGGCGAACATGTGGCCGGTGCGGGCGAAGCCGGTCTGCACCTCGTCGGCGATGAAGACGACGCCGTTCGCGCGGCACCAGTCGACGATCGCGGGGAGGAAGCCGTCGGCGGGGACGATGAAGCCGCCCTCGCCCTGGATAGGCTCGATGATGACGGCCGCGAGGTTGTCGGCGCCGATCTGCTTCTCGAGCTGCAGGATCACGCGGGCCGCGGCCTCGCCGCCCTCGAGTCCGTCGCGGAACGGGTAGGACATCGGCGCGCGGTAGACCTCGGGGGCGAACGGGCCGAAGCCGCTCTTGTAGGGCATCGACTTCGCGGTCAGCGCCATGGTGAGGTTCGTACGGCCGTGGTAGCCGTGGTCGAACGCGACGACGGCCTGGCGTCCGGTGTGCTTGCGGGCGATCTTGATCGCGTTCTCGACGGCCTCGGCGCCGGAGTTGAACAGGGCGCTCTTCTTGGCGAAGTCGCCGGGGGTGACGCGGTTGAGCGCCTCGGCGACGCCGACGTACGACTCGTACGGCGAGATCATGAAGCAGGTGTGCGTGAACTGCGCGGCCTGCGCGGCGACGGCCGCGGCGACCTTCGGGTGCGCGTTGCCGACGGTGGTCACGGCGATGCCGGAGCCGAGATCGATGAGCGAGTTGCCGTCGGCGTCGACGACCACCCCTCCCCCGGCCGCGACGGCGGCGACGGGCACGGTGTGTCCGACACCGGCGGCGACCGCGTCCGCCTTGCGGGCGAGGACCTCGGCCGACCGCGGGCCGGGGAGTTCCGTGACGAGGCGACGCTCCTGCGGGAGGTCGGGGCCGCCGAGGGGGACTGCGGGTGCTGCGGTGTCGAGGAGAGCCATGTCGCGAGCGTACGGCGGCAGCGGAGACGCCCGCATTCGCCGGAACGTACAATCGGAGAATTGATTTCGCCGTCTCGTACAATCGGAGATCGCATGGCCCCCACCCATCCGCCCACGCTGTCCGCCCTGCTGCGGCGTCGGGATCTGGACCTGCGCCTCGTCTCCGCCGCCGCCGACCTGCCGGACGGCGCCCTCGACCGTCCGCTGCGCTGGGTGCACAGCTCGGATCTCGCGGACCCGACGCCCTTCCTCGCGGAAGACCTGGTGCTCCTGACCACGGGTACCCAGTTCGACGACGCGGACGCCATCCCGCCCTACGTCGTGCGCCTCGCCGAGCGTGGGGTGCTGGGCCTCGGGTTCGGCACCGACGTGCATCGCTCGGGAACGCCGGAGGAGTTGATCGCGGCGTGCGCCGACCAGGGCATTCCGCTGTTCGAGGTTCCGTACCGCACGCCGTTCATCGCCGTGGCCCGCGCGCACTCCGAGGCGATCGCGGCGCAGGCCTACGCCCGGCGCACCTGGGCGCTGGACACCCAGCGCGCCCTCGCCCTCGCCGCGCTCCGACCGCGCGGGCTGGACGCCATCGTCACGGAGCTCGGCCGTCGTCTCGGAGCCTGGGCCGGCATGTTCGACGCGGCGGGCGACCTGCTCGTCGCCCACCCCCGCGATGCCTTCTCGACGACTGTCCGGGAAGAGCTCGGGACGCGGGTCCAGGAGATCCTCGACCGCGGACTCGAGGCGGGGCAGTCCCTCACCCTCGAGGCGCACACCTTCATGCTCTTCACGGTGGGGCGGGGCGGGCACCTGCGCGGCGTCCTCGCCGTGGAGGCCGACGCCCTCGACCAGGAGGCCAGAGCCGTCGTCACGTCGGTCATCGCGATGGCCGGACTCGCGCGGGAGCAGAGCGAGCAGCTCGCCCGCGGCCGACGGCGGCTGCACACGCAGCTGCTGCGCTCGCTCCTGGGCGACGACCCCGGCCTCGCGCGCCGGGTGCTCGGCAGCCTCCCGCCCGCCCCCGTGGTGGTCGCCGTGACCGGAGAAGCCCCGGCGGAACCGCTGCTGGACTGGTGGGAGCGCCGACGCCTCGAGCACGGGACCCCGGCCTTCCTCGCGGACTCCGAGGACGGCGTGGTGGTCTGCATCTCCGTGACCGACGAGCCGCTTCTCGACGATGTGGCCGCCCGCTTCACCGCCCGCATCGGCGTCTCCGCTCCGGAGGGCTACGACGCCTTCTCCCGGGCGCACGCGCAGGCCCTCGTCGCCCTCCGTCAGCCCGGGACGAGCGGCGCCGTCCGGTACGCCGACACGGTCGGGTCGAGCCTGCTCACCGCTCTGGCCACGGATGAGGCCCGGCTCGTCGCGGAGTCGCGGCTCGCCCCGCTGCGGGAACACGACGCCGCCCACGGCACCGCGCTCGAACACGCGCTGCGCACCTGGCTCGACCACGACGCGCGCGCCGAGCAGGCCGCAGCCGCCCTCGGCATCCATCGCCACACGCTCCGCTCCCGGGTCTCCCACGCCGGAGCCCTCCTCGGGGTCGACCTGACGACCTTCCCCGCCCGGGCCGAGGTGTGGGCCCTCCTGCAGACCGCCCGCGACTGACCCGGCCCCCTCCGTCCCCGCCACTCCCTCCTTCCTCCGCGACGCCTGCACGACCGCGCGGCACCTGCACGACGGATCGGGCCGATGGGTCGTGCACCCGGACCGGGGTCGTGCAGGCGAAACCCGAAACCCGAACCCCGGAACCGGAGCCGACGGACTCAGCGGGCGAGGAGCCGCCGGGAGGCCGCGATGTCTGCGGCGGTCCGGGCGACGAGCTCCTCGACCTCGTCGAAGCGGAGCGTCGGCCGGAGCAGCGCCACGAGCTCGACCGACAGCCGCTGCCCGTAGAGGTCGCGGTCGACGTCGTGCAGGTGCACCTCGAGACGCCGCGCCCGGTCGCCGCAGAACGTGGGATTGACGCCGACGCTCGCCGTCGCCTCCCACCGCCGGTCGTCGCCGGGCAGCCGCGCCCAGGCCGCATAGATGCCGTCGTCGGGCAGCAGGCGCTCGGGCAGGGCGAGGTTCGCGGTCGGGAAGCCGAGCAGCCGGCCGCGACCGTCGCCGGAGACGACGAGCCCGGAGAGCACCGGGAGCGCCGGTCCGGTCACACGTCTGCGACGGGCGAGATCGCGCGGTAGCGGCTCTGGTGGAACACGAGCGGCTCGACGTCGTCGAAGAGCGTCACGTCCTGGATCTCGTAGAGCGCGATCTCGTGGTCGCCGCCGTCGAAGGTGCTGTGCAGGCGGCAGGTGAGCCAGAGCGCGGCGTCGTCGATCAACACGGCCCCGCCCTCCGAGCGATGCCAGGCATGGCCGCCGAACCGGTCCCCTTCGCGCGCGGACAGCGAGCGGCTGAGCGGCTCGTGGTGCGCGGCGAGGACGCTCATCCCCAGTTCCGGGACGGCGCGCAGCACGGGCCACGTCTTCGAGGTGCGGGCGGCGCTGACGGCGACGAGCGCGGGCTCCAGCGAGATCGAGGTGAAGGAGTTGACCGCCATGCCGACGGCGCGGTCCTCGACGTGGGCGGCCAGCGCGACCACACCGGTCGGGTAGACGGAGAAGGCGCGACGGAGAGCGCGGTCGCGCGGCAGGGCGTCGGTCACGGCAGTGGTCATCACGAAGTCCTTTCGTTAGTCAACTTTGACTAGTTTGAATCATATGCATTTTTGACCATGCAAACAACCGGTTTCACGACAGCGAGCCGTTAGCATGAAGCGCATGTCGACCACCCGCCTCGTCGTCCTCGGTGCCGTCAAGCAGTTCCAGCCCGTGCACGGCTACTTCCTCCGCCGCGAGCTCATGACCTGGCACGTCGACGAATGGGCGCACATCCAGCCCGGGTCGATCTACAACGCCCTCCGCGCGCTCGAGGTCGACGGTTACGTGGCGGAGAGCGGCACCGAGACCGAGGGCAAGCGCCCGGCGCGCACCACCTACCGCATCACCCCGGCCGGCGAGGTGGAGCTGCAGCGCATGCTGCGCGAGAACCTGTGGAACGTCGCGGCATTCGACACCCAGGCGATCATGACCGTGGCCTCGTTCATGTTCGTCCTCAGCCGGCAGGAGGTCATCGCCGGCCTCGAGCACCGCCTCATCAAGAGCGACGCCATCATCACGCAGAACGGCTTCGACGTGCAGGACACCCTCCGCTCGGAGACGACCCCGGAGTACGTCCGCGAGATCTTCGACCTCTCCACCGCCCGACTCACCGCCGAGAAGGAGTGGCTTCTGACGCTGCTGGAGCGGCTCCGAGCCGGGGCGTACACGTTCGCCGGTGAGACGACGGAGACCGAGCCCGCTCCCCCGCGCTGACAACGGAAGGCGCACGGCGGGACTCAGCGCCCGGCCACCATCGCCTCCAGGGCGGCGACGGACAGCGCCGGAGTGGTCGCGCCGCGATGCCGGGCCACGATCGCCCCCGCGGCACAGGCGCGCACGAGAGCGTGCTCGATGTCGTGCCCCTGGGCGAGCCCCGCGGCGAGGGCGCCGCAGAAGGCGTCCCCGGCTCCTGTCGTGTCGACGGCCTCGATGCGGAAGGCCGCCACGTGCACACCGGGGTGTCCCGACCGATGCAGCGTCACCCCCGCGGCCCCCTCCGTGAGCACGACCGCTCCGGCACCGGCGCGGAGGAGCCGCTCGACGCCGCCGAGCTCCGCGCACTCCGTCTCGTTCACGACCAGCACGTCCACCTCCGGCAGCAGCGCGACCGCCGCCTCGTGCGCGGGGGCGGCGTTGAGGATCGTGCGCGCCCCCGCACCCCGGGCGACCACGAGGGCGGCGGCGACCGCGGCGAAGGGCACCTCGAGCTGAGCGAGCACCACAGCTGCCCCGGCGATCCCGGCGAGGGCATCCTCTGGAGTGAGCTCGCCGTTCGCGCCGGCCGCTACGAGGATGCTGTTGTCGCCGTCGTCGAAGGCCAGCACATGCGCGACCCCGGTCGGCGCGGACGCGGAGCGGCGGAAAGCGGCCGCCACGCCCGCCTCTGTCAGCGCCGCCTCCAGCACGGCCCCGGCCTCGTCCGCTCCGACGACACCGCAGAACCGCGTCGCCGCTCCCGTGCGCGCCGCCGCGACGGCCTGGTTGAGGCCCTTGCCGCCGGGGAAGCGTCCCCCGGCCCGACCGAGCAGCGTCTCGCCGACGCGAGGTGGCCGCGAGACCTCGACCACGAGATCGAGGTTCGCGCTCCCCACGACGGCGACGCCGGCAAGGGTCTCAGACACGGGCCATCGTCCGCCGGAACGACGAACCGATGTGGGACTCGGCCAGCGCAGGCGTCGGAGTGCCCATCAGCCGTTCCCGCAGCGACTGCGGCTCGGCGGCGGGGTCGCTGATCGCCCCGCGCTCCTTGAGGATCGGCAGCACGTGCTCGATGAAGTCGGCGGTCGACGCCGGCGGGATCACCGGGGCGAAGAGGAAGCCGTCGAGGTCGGCGCCGTCGGCGAGCTCCATCATCCGGTCCGCCACCTGCTCCGGCGTGCCCACGATCGGTCGGGCGCCCACCCCGTGCGCGTGCCAGTCGCCGAGCACGTCACCCACCGTCTTGTCGGCGAAGCGGGCGACCTGCGTCTGCGACAGTTCGGTGCGGAGCTCGGACATCGGCGTGCTCGGGTCGTACGACGACAGGTCGAGCCCGGTGAACCAGGCGTAGGACGCCACGGTGACCTCGGGGTTCTGCGCGTCGGCGACCTCCGCGTAGGTGCGGCGCGCCTCCTCCTCGGTGCTGCCGACGACCGCGGCGAACGCCGACATGATCTTCACCTCGTTCGCGCCACGGCCGTTCTTCACCGCCTCCTCGCGGATCGCCGAGGAGTGCGCGCGGAGCTGCTCGACCGAGCCGCTGCCCACGAAGATCGCCTCGCCGTGCTTGCCGCCGAACTCGCGGCCGGCGGGCGACGCCCCGGCCTGGAACAGCACCGGCGTGCCCTGCGGCGAGCGCTGCGTGTTGCCGTAGCCGTGCGAGCGGAAGTAGGGGCCATCGTGCGCGATGCGGTGCACCTTGGCCGGGTCGGCGAAACGGCCCGCCTTGTCGCGCTCCAGGGCGCCTTCCTCCCAGGCCTCCTCCCACAGCTTGTAGACGACCTGCATGAAGTCGTCCGCCATCAGGTAGCGCTCGTCGTGCCCGACCATCGGCACGCCGAAGCCCTGCACTGCCGTGTCGGCGGTGCCGGTGGTGACGACGTTCCAGCCGATCCGGCCGCCGGACAGGATGTCGAGGGTGGCCAGGCGCCGGGCGAAGGAGTAGGGAGGCTCGAGCAGGGTCGACCCGGTGGCGACGAGGCCGAGGCGGGTGGTCTCCGGGATGAGGGCGGCGAGGATGATCGCCGGGTCGAGCCGGGGCAGGTCCAGGCCCTCGACCGAGCAGATGTCCGGGCGCTCGCCGGCGACGTCGGCCCAGCCCCACGCATCGGCGAGGAAGAGGAAGTCGAAGCCCGCGTCCTCGACCAGGCGCGCGGTGTCGCGCCAGTAGTCGAGCTTGTCGAAGAGGTAGCGCCGGTTGTCGGGGTGGCGCCAGGTCGCGGTGCCGGAGTCGTTCGCCTGGGCGTTCTCGAAGAGTCCGAGCCGCAGGGTCTTCACGGGGTGCTGAGCGGTCATGGCGGATGCCTTCCTGGGAGTGGGGGATGGTGTCGTTCGGAGTTTCCGGGCACGCCGGGGGAACCCGGGGGCGCAGGGGTCGCGCCCCCGGGACCGGGGGTCGTATGGTCAGCCCTTCGCGGTGACCTCGCCGTCGCTCCACCACAGGACGCGCCGGCGCACGACCGCGAGGAGCACGATGAGCAGCACCCCGAGCAGGCAGAGCAGGGCGATGCTCGCCCAGGTCACGGGCAGGTTCGCCTGCGCGGCCGACGTGGTGACGAGGGAGCCGAGTCCGGCCTGCTGCCCAGCCGCGACGAACTCCGCCACGGCCGCGCCGACCACGGCGAGGGGCAGCGCGATCCGCAGACCGGCGAACACGTACGGCATGCTGCCGGGGAACCGCAGCTCGCGGAAGATCTCCCACCGCGAGGCGTGCAGCGTCGTGAACACGTCCATGGCCTTCTGGTCCACGTCGCGGAGACCGGCGAGCGAGTTCACGAGCATCGGGAAGAACACCACGAGGCCGGTGACGATGAACTTCGGCACCATGCCGAACCCGAAGGCGACGACCAGGGCGGGAGCGATCGCGACGATCGGCGTGACCATCACGATGATGACCAGGGGCATGACGGCGCGCTCGATGATCTGGAACTCGGCCATCACGACCGCCAGGAGGAAACCCGCCAGGATGCCTGCCGAAGCGCCGACGACGACCTCGAGCAGCGTCACGAGGAAGTTGGACCAGTACATCCCCGCGTCCTCGACGAGGCTGGCGCCGATGGCCTCCAGCGTCGGGAGGACGTACGGGTTGGTCCACGCCACGATCTGCCAGAGCAGGGCCGCGATCACGAACGTGATCAGGGTCGGCACCCACGAGCCCCAGCGGAGCCACCCGGGGATGCCGCGGCGGGGCTGCGCCTTCAGCCGGGCGGTGGCGAGGGTGGCGGTGGTGTCTCTCATCGTCAGCTCAGACATGGGCCTTCTCCGTCTGCGCGCGCAGCGCACCGCGCACGACTGCCTCCAGGTCGCGGAACTCGTCCGTCGCGTACGCCTCCTCGGTCCGTGGCCGCGGGAGGTTCACATCGATCACCTCGGCGATGCGGCCGGGGTGGGCCGCCATGACCACGATGCGGTCGGAGAGCATGATCGCCTCCGGCACCGAGTGCGTGACGAACATCACGGCCTTGCGGTTCGACTGCCAGAAGTCCAGCAGGGCGATGCGCTGCAGGTCGCGGTTCATCTCGTCGAGGGCGGAGAACGGCTCGTCCATCAGCATGATCGCCGGGTCGAACACGAAGGCCCTGGCGATCGCGGCGCGCTGCTGCATGCCGCCGGAGAGCTGCCCCGGGTACTTCTTCAGCGCATGGCCGAGGCCGAACGTCGACAGCACCTCGGCCGGATCGCGGAGGGCGCGGTCGCCGTTGGCCCCGCGGTTGATCCGCACGGGGAGCTCGACGTTCTCGCGCACCGTCTTCCACGGCAGCAGCGCCGGAGACTGCGGGACGAGACCGATCTTCTTGTCGCGGGAGGCCGCCGTGACGCTCTCGCCGTCGATCGTGACGGTGCCGGAGTCGGCGTCGAGGAGTCCGGCGACCACCTTGAGCAGCGTGGACTTGCCGCACCCGCTGGGCCCGATCACCGACACGAACTCGCCCCTGCCGATCGTGAGGCTCACGTCGTCGAGCACCGTGACCTTCGCCCCGTCGACGCCGAAGGACTTCGAGACGTTCGTGACCTCGACGCCCGCGCCCTGTGCCGCGGTCATCACTTCTCCGTCCAGATGAGGGTGTCGCCGTCGTACAGGTCGGCTACGAGGTCCGGGTCCATCATGTCGGCGATGGCGGGGAGGTCCTTGACGTCGCCGTACTCCTGCACGATCTCGTACTCGGGCTGCCACATGTCCTCGGTCTGCACGCCGGGGTTGCCGCCCGCGCTCTCGCGCACCCAGGCCGACTCGACCTCCCACGTACGGGCGAGCTGATCTCGCGGGAACGCCGCACCCTGACCGTTCTCCTCCGCCAGGGCCGCCAGCATGTCGATGCATTCGTCGGCCTCGTCGAGGCAGAACTGCAGGGCCTTGAGGCTCGCGCGCATGAAGTCGGCCGCGACCTCGCGGTGCTCGTCGAGGAAGCGCGAGTTCACCTCCATCACGTTGTACGTGCCCTCGACGCCGAGGTCGGAGGGCAGGAACTCGCTGAACGGGAGGTCCTGCGCCTTGAGCGTCTGCGGCTGGTTGGAGGCGTAGCCGACGATCGCGTCGACCTGCTCGCGCACCACGACGGTCGGGTCGTAGTTGGTCATCTTCACCATCTCGACCTTCGAGACGTCGACCCCGGCCTCGTCGAGCATGGCCGAGGCGATGGGAGTGAGGTTGATGAAGTAGCCCAGCGAGCCGCCTTCGAGGTCGGTGAGGTCGTCGAGCTTCTCGTTGCCGAAGATCGAGAACGGCGGGGTGGTGCCGTAGGTGGCGACGGCGGTGAGGTTCTTGCTGTTCGCCGCGGCGAGCATCACATCGGAGGCGGAGCCGAGAGCGGTGAACTGCGCCTGCCCCGAGGCGACGAGCTGCTGCCCGTTCGCGCCGGAGGCGTTGATCTCCACGTCGAGGCAGAGGTCGTCGAAGTAGCCCAGCTCCTTCGCCAGGAACACGTCGAGCTGCCCGGCGCTGGCGGAGTAGCCGTAGCCGGAGATGTAGGTGATGGTGCCGGCATCCTGGTTGCGCTGGCAGGCGTCGCTGCCGCCCGCGCTCGTGGGGGCGGTATCGCCGCCGGGCGCCGGCGAGGAGCATGCTCCGAGCGTCAGCGTGGCGGCGAGAACGCACGTCAGGGTGGCAGTGGTGCGGAATCGGGTTTCCGCAGAGGAAGTAGCCATGAGGGTCCCTTCTCGGCCGTTCGTCATTGATGGCTCGATGAAAGTAACATAGTCAATCTTGACTAAGCAAGATCAAACTAACATCGTCCTGCACGATCCGGCCACGGACGCACGACCCTGCCGCCCACTGGGTCGTGCACGCGCAACCCCGTCGTGCAGGCGAGGCACGAACGGGACGGGATCGCAGAGGTGGGGCCGGGGTCGGTCCGTGTCGGGTCCGGGTTCAGGCGGGGGTTTCGCGGAGCGGCCAGGCGGGCCACCAGCCGTCGTCGAGCCCGCGCAGCAGGGCGGTCGCGCGCTCCCGCTCCTCCGCGGGCAGCTCCGGGAGCGGGCCCGAGCTGCTCTCCCGCCGCTCGCCGTCCGGCGACCGGACCTCCGTGTACAGCCACGCACGGCGACCGACGGGGTACTCCTCCCGGAAACCGCCAGCGGCGATCGACATCAGGATCCGCTCCAGCTCGTCCGCCGCGGTCTCGGCGGTCTCATCGCACGCATCGCAGATGCACGACGGAACGATCGCGTGGAACAGGGCGCCGGCCTCGACGCAGACGGAGGGAACGGCCGGCGTGATCGTGATCTGCGCACCACGCGCCGGTGCGAGCACGATGCGCTCCGCCCCGTCCTCCCCCACCTCTCGCCGCACCTCGACCACGTACTCGCGGGAGAGGTGCTCGACGAGCGCGTCGACCACGAGAGACAGCGGTGCGAAGCGCTCCGGGTGGGACTCCTGGGAGTACGACTCCTCCGGCGCGATGCCGTCGGGCCAGCGGTGTCCGTAGCGGATGACCTCGCCGCGGTCGTCGTGGAAGGTCAGGATCGGGAGAGCAGGCCGGACATACGCGCGCGCCGGGACGATGACGGCAGCGGGAGCGGAATCCTGCGCGGACAGCGCCCTCATCTCCTCGTCGTCGATGTCGTCCTGTTCCCACGACACAAGCATCTGCAGGAACGCATCCCGCTGGTCGGGCTGCTGCACCATCCCCTGCACGAGGCCCGCCACCGGGATCGAGAGGGTGTTGGTCCCGATCTCCGGCTCGCTCGTCATCCGCCATGTCGCGGCGGGGTGCACGACCGCGATGACGTTCCCCACGAACCGCGCCGCCGCCGTGGCCAGCGTCTCGCTCTCGAGCACCTCAGGATGACCGGCGACGAAGTCCCACGTCGCCGCGAGGTCGCCGGCCAGCATCGCGGGGTCGACCCCCTGGCTCCGCGCGAATGCGGCGAAAGGCTCGAAGCCGTCGACGAACCGGACCGGTCCCGGGGCATCCGCCCGCGGGGGCATCGACAGGATCGCGGCGCCACCCGCGTCGGGCATCGGACCGAAGGGACCGGGGAAGACATCGCTGCTCATCGACCGAGCGTACCGAGCGGGATCACCGGGGCGCGTGAGACTCCAGGAACTCGTACACGTCGGTGGTGTCCACCCCGGGGAATGCGCCGGTGGGCAGCGTCGCCAGCAGCGTGCGCGGCGTCTTCACGTTGGGCCAGGAGTTCTCGCGCCACCGCTCCTCCAGCTCGGCGGGAGCCCGACGGCAGCACACCTCGACCGAGTGCTTCGACACGCCGCGGTGCGGGGTGTCCCTGCCCACGAACCACCTCGTGTCGTCGAACCGCACGCCCACGCTGACCGAGTGCAGGCCCTCGCTCGATGCCTCCACGCGGGCGGTGCACCAGTAGGTGCCGTTCCCGGTGTCGGTGTACTGGTGGTACGGGTTGAAGCGGTCTTCCTCGTCGAACACCACCCGGGAGGTCCACCGCCGACAGCACATCTGCCCCTCGATGGCGCCAAGGCGGTCGGTCGGGAAGTTCACGTCGTCGTTCTCGTACGCCTTCGTGATCGTGCCCGACTCGTGCACCTTGAGGAAGTGGACGGGGATGTCGAGGTGCCGCGTGGCGAGGTTCGTGAACCGGTGCGCCGCCGTCTCGTACGACACCGAGTACGCGTCACGGAGGTCTTCGACGGAGATCGCGCGCCGCTGCTTCGCATCCTTCAGGGCGGGGACGACGTGCCCCTCCGGGATGAGCAGGGCGCCGGTGAGGTAGTTCGTCTCGACGCGCTGACGCAGGAACTCGGCGTAGCTGCGAGGCTCGGCGTGCCCCAGGATGCGACTCGACAGCGCCTGCAGCACGGCGGTGCGGGCATCCCCCTTCGCCGGCACGCTGCTCGACAGATACAGCCGTCCGTTGGCGAGGTCGGCGACGCTGCGGGTGGTCTGCGGCAGGTCGGAGGCGTAGTGGAGGGTGAAGCCGAGGTACGCCGCGATCTCGGAGGCGGTGCGCTGGGTGAGCGGCCCCCCGGGATGGCCGACGGCCGCGAGGATCTCGGCCGCCTTCGCCTCGAGGTCGGCGAAGTGGTTGTCCTGGCGCCGCATCAGGTGTCGGAGCTCCACGTTGGCACGTCGCGCCTCCTCGGGCGTCGCCGCGCGCTCGTCCTTGAGGCGGTCGATCTCACCCTGCAGGGCGAGCAGCGCCTTCAGCGCCTCCGTCGGCACGCTCTTGGCGATGCGGAACGGCGCGATGCCCAGCGCCTGGAACGTCTGCCCCTTCATCGCTCGCTCCAGCGCGATCTCGATCGCGCTGCGCTCGTCGAGTGGTTCCCCGGAAAGCAGCGCGTCGATGGTCGCCCCGAGGGCACGGGCGATGGCCTGGAGCTGGGTGAGCTTGGGCTCGCGCTTGCCCGTCTCGATCATCGACAGCTGGCTCGGCGCCCGATCGACCGCGGCGGCGAGCTCCTCCAGTGTCAGGCCCCGTGCTGTGCGCAGCTGGCGGATGCGTCGTCCGACGGTAAGGGCGTCGGTCTCTTCCGTGGCGTCGTCCATGTCGGCTCCTCTCAGCCCGCCGTCCGCGTCGGTGCCGGATCGGGAATGCTCCGCGCGAGGCTTTGCCGGGATCCTTCTTGATCCCACCAGCCTGGGCGAGCGGTGCGTGAGGGCTGAGTCTGTCACGAAAACAGAAATTCGCGCAAACTTCTCCTCGATTCAGCGTGGGAGAGCAGGGGAACTTCACACAGAGTGGAGGCACGCCATCGGCACCGACGCCGATTCCCATCCGAGGAGACACCATGACGAACACCGCAGCGACCCCCACCCCGCGCCCCGCCGGCCTGCGCGCCGGCGATCAGGTTCAGACGGCCGCGGAGCTCCAGGAGATCTGGGACACCGACCCCCGGTGGGACGGCGTCGAGCGCACCTACTCCGCGGAGGACGTCCTCCGCATCCGCGGTTCGGTCCGCGAAGAGGCCACCCTCGCCCACCGCGGGGCGGAGAACCTCTGGAACCTCCTGCACACGGAGGACTACATCCGGGCTCTCGGCGCCTACACCGGTGGCCAGGCCGTCCAGCAGGTGCGCGCGGGCCTCAAGGCCATCTACCTCTCCGGCTGGCAGGTCGCCGCCGACGGCAACCTCGCCGGTCAGACCTACCCCGACCAGTCGCTCTACCCCGCGAACTCGGTGCCGGCGGTCGTGCGCCGCATCAACAACGCCCTGCTTCGGCAGGACCAGCTCGAGCACGCCGAGGGCGAGGTCACCCAGGACTGGCTCGCGCCCATCGTCGCCGACGCCGAGGCTGGATTCGGCGGGCCGCTCAACGCCTACGAGCTCGCGCAGTCCCTCATCCAGTCCGGTGCCGCGGGCATCCACTGGGAGGACCAGCTCGCGAGCGAGAAGAAGTGCGGCCACCTCGGCGGCAAGGTGCTCGTGCCCACCCAGCAGCACATCCGCACGCTCAACGCGGCGCGCCTCGCGGCGGACGTCGCCGGCGTGCCGACCGTCATCATCGCCCGCACCGACGCCCTCGCCGCCGACCTACTCACGAGCGACGTCGACGAGCGGGACCGGGAGTTCACCACCGGCGAGCGCACCTCGGAGGGCTTCTACCGGATCCGCCCGGGCATCGAGTCGGTCATCAGCCGCGGCCTCGCGTTCGCCCCCTACGCCGACCTGCTCTGGGTCGAGACCGGGGAGCCGGACATCGCGCTGGCCCGGGAGTTCGCCGCGGCGATCCACGCACAGTTCCCCGGTAAGCTCCTGGCCTACAACTGCTCGCCGAGCTTCAACTGGAAGCGCCACCTGTCGGACGCCGAGATCGCGACGTTCCAGCAGGAGCTGGCAGACCTGGGCTACAAGTTCCAGTTCATCACCCTGGCCGGGTTCCACGCCCTGAACCACTCCATGTTCGACCTCGCCCGCGGTTACGCCGAGCGCGCCATGAGCGCCTACGTCGAGCTGCAGGAGGCCGAGTTCGCCGCCGAGGCCGACGGCTACACCGCCACCAAGCACCAGCGCGAGGCGGGCACCGGCTACTTCGACGTCATCTCCACCGCGCTCAACCCCGACAGCGCGACCTTGGCCCTCGCCGGCTCCACCGAGACCGCCCAGTTCCACTGATTCTCCCCCGTATTTCTCCCCCCACTTCCCCCGAGAC
>SNQW01000201.1_pt1 | contig 36609 bp, 39 predicted proteins | sample 2580511 | NCBI WGS metagenome assembly SNQW01 (sample SAMN10953775, study PRJNA522744) | food fermentation metagenome | isolation source: 8-hour incubation of native-enriched microbial consortia from nixtamalized... | place: Mexico | collected 2017-09-24 | reverse complement strand
TTGGCTACAATATCCTCCAACAGGGTGCCGAAGTAGGTAGCATCATTCTGGAGTTCTTGAGGTATGACTTGCCCAGTTTTTTCAAGCCATAATTCAAATGGTGTTTTCCATTTGTTGATACCAAGAATGATCGAGGCGTCAGAGCCTCCGATACCATGAGTTCGCAGTTGAAGCCAGGCTTCATGGTCCATGTTCAGCGTGCGTGCGAGTACGTTTGCTTGCATGATAGACCTCCCATTTGATTTTCAAGGTTCAATCGTGGTACATTGATAAAAAGTTGTTTTCTCAAGTGACCAGTTCCCGCTGGTCATTTTTTATTGCATTGCTCTGGTAGTTCTCGAACATCGCACACTTCATCTAGTGCGCGTAGAAGAGAGTACGCTTCACTTACGCTCATTTGAAGGTTCGGTGTATCTTGATGAAAAGGAAGCGCAATTTCCACAGTGTTCTCTATCCGTCTCATAATGATCACGTCTTCTGTTGGAAAGCAGACGCCATTTTGAAACTTCACTGCACGAATCATATGTTTCACCATCCCTTCTAGCCTGTCTCATCAGTAGCAGGAGGCTATTCCTGCTAGACCAGGCGCCACAATGGGCGCTGGTTTCGACATTTGATTTTTGATAAGGTCAGTGCTATTCTAAAAGTGAACTTTTACCAAGTTTCCTTTACTCATAGCCCGCCTGCACGCGGGCTATTTTTATTGCCCTGGTTTGTAGATAATAAGTGCTTCATCAGCATTACAACCGAATTTGATATCAATGATTGCAGCAGTGGGATTCGCCGCTAACCAGTGATTAATCTGCTTTTCAATACTTCCAGATACGTGATAAACTCTGATTTCATTTGCTGTTCCAAGCATCTCCTTCACCTCCTCTCAAAGTACGTCCCTCATATAATCCCGGCGACCAACTTCCGTTTCGAACCAGTAACCACCAACACTGTTGCTAGGCTCTGAAAAGTCCAGCTTGTCCACTTCGATAGTTTCCTGAATGATTGGTTCAATCAGGATCCGGTCTAGCAGCTCATCAGCACGTTCCCAGCCGACCTCATCAATCAAGATTCGTTCGACCATAGCTTCATCTAGGCGACGGCCAAATTTCTGCCGGACTATGAGTGTTTCAACTACAGCGTCGATGACGATGTTTAGTTCATCTGTTTGGTTCACTTCTTCACCTCACTTCTGTTATGTATTGCACTCTAAATGCTGACACAGCTACGGATAATTGGTTGAGAGTTATCTATTTATAAGGTTCCGTAGCTCTGGCAGCAGCCCGAGTGGGCTTGCTGTTTATACGAACGTATGTTATGCTGTTTATGCATTGATTAAGCGTGAAGCTGTTTGAGTGTTCCAGCACTCGGCAGCTTTTTTCTTTGTAAGAAAATGTGATAATTCGTGATATCGTTGTAAGTTCAACTTGTGATAAGACCATGCTGCCTGATAGCCTTTCTCTTCACCGATTGCCTTGTATGCTTCAGCCAACTCTTCGTATTCCTTGGCTTCCTGCTTTGCTTCTTTCATTTCCAGTTCGATTCGATTCAGTTCCAGACGATGTTGATAAGCTTCGTTCTGTTCGGCATCCATCAAGCTCATATCGTAGCCTGCTGTGCGTTCTAGCACTTCCTGCATACGCATGTTCCAATTCATCGTTTTCCCTCCCGTACTTCCTTCTCGTATTCCTCAAGCAATTCAGCCCGATTTAATCCGTACATTTCTTCAATCACACCAAGTTTTAAAGCTGCCTTATCTAGCACATCTTTTACTTCCATCCAAAGTCGTTCGCCTTCTATCTGCCGATTCAGTGAGGTTTTTCTCGATACCACAGTAGCCTCCAGTACCCTTTCAAGGTCGCGTATTTCTTTTAGGACTAATTCCTTCATTGCCGATGGATGAATATCAATGTCTGGGTCCAAGTCCAGCAGGTTCGATATGTAGCCTCCAGACCGTTCTGCTGCGATAGCTACTGCAAAGCGCCAATCTACCGCAGCTAGTGCCGGATCGTTCTCTTCCTGCCATCTTCGTTTACCGTTTTTAATTTTGATGATGGTTGATTTTTCATATCCAAGTTGTTCGGCGAGTACCCCTGCTGAAACATCTTTCTCTTCGAGGTACTGTCCGATTTTGTCCGCAATGGACATGCTCTCATCTCCCTTTTGTCCCTGTTTGGTTGCAACCCCCATGCTATGCTTGTTTTAAAACGAACAGTGGTAGCTCACCTCCCCTCTCGCGTTCTATTCGAGCCGCGATGCTGAGAGCAAACGCTTCGAGATAATCCATCTCCCTGTTCTTCTCTTTGGATGCCGGAAGTTTTGCGATACGCTCAATTTCAGCACTGTGGAAGCGCATGGCATCAATGATGGTCGGGAAGTCATCAGCTGTTGTGATATGGTTCATGCCGTTTCCTCCTTTTTCGCTTGTTCCGCTTGTTGTTTACGAATGCTAGCGGCGAGATTAGCACGAGATGCCCAATCAACAACTTGCTTATAAAGCTCTGGGTTAACCTTTGAAATCATGCCGGTGATATCGGGATTATCTGTTTTTTTCAATTGCTTCTCCTCCCTTTCCAACTAAGGTTGGTTTTAATTTGTAGGATTTTCCTCCCCTCTGTCGAATTATGGTATATCGGAAGAACTAGACTTTGGCGAGTGGCGTTCTTCTAATCCAGATAGACAGGAGGTGGAAATATGAAATGGGTTCCTAAAAGTCCTATTAAAAGTTTTGTTCCTAAGCGTTTAAATGTTTTAGATTATAGAACGACCTGGAAATTTGATTTTATAGTGTGCGAATTTGTCATGGATAACGGACGAAGAGTAGAAATCGAAGGATTTGATTCCTTCAAACAAAAAGTGGTTAAGTTCGTCCTTACTGACAAAAAACGTTTTTCCTATGGATTGATGAATGATATCTTCAATGTTGAAACTCAAGAACGATTTGATATTGAAGCCGAAAAACTGGCAAATGATTTAGTTTCACAAGTTCTTTCTGATTCAACCTCAGCTTCACCAAACGGATTGGGTCATACCGTTGAAGAAATCGAATGTATAGAAACAATCCAAAAGGATGGACACAAGTTCCTTCTAATCACAATGAAAGCAACTGGTGTTAGTGGTTCTCTAATTGTTGAAGTTCCGTTTCCAACTTTCTAACCCGGCGATTACAGCGTTGAATATGTCGTGAGGGAAACTCCCTTCACCAATTTCAAAATGCTTAGGCATCGCTTGTTGCATTACTTTTAGAATTTGGTTTTTATCAGCCGTCGCTTGCTCGGCGGCTTTCTCCAACTTCTCAACACGAGCTTCTAACTCAACGATACGTTGTTCAGTCGTTTTCATGTGCTCACCTCCTTCCAATCGAGGTTGGTTTTGGTAGTACAGATGTGTAAAAAAATTAACTGCGTTCTATGAATTCCCTAATGTATTCTTCGCAGTTCTCTGTTTCATCAATTGAAGCGATGAACTCTTCAAGATTGGCAACTCTCTTTTGTAGTTGCTTGAATTCTTCTTTTTCTCTACGCTCTTTGAGTTTGTAGAAAGCTGATTTTATAGCGAGAGTTAGTTGGTCAAAAACATCTTTGTCTTCCTGTGCAGATTCAACTAGCAATTCACTTGTGATGGGGCCGAAGTAATCATCAACAGCAATCCAATCTAATTCACCAGCAGCCGCTTTATTGATGATTTCTTCGCAATCTTCATTAAAGATGAATCCTGTACCAGCCATATCTTTTATAAACTCACAAAACGGAGTTTCTTGTCCGTCGACCGTAATTTTAGGAAGTGTTTTACTCATAGCTTTGTGCCTCCTTATCTTGTTAGCTAATTGTTTTTAATGAACCAATAGATAGTTCTTTAACGATAGTTGTGTAAATCTCTTTTAGTCGCTTGTCAGATTCAATTACATCAAGCCTTGAAGCTTCTTTGATTTTTGTTTTTGTTGCGCCATTTTCTTCTAATCGTTTTTTCAAATTTGCCAATCTTACATTAAGCGCACAACTCGCTCTATCTTCGAGCATCTTGTAACTGTTGCTTCTCAATTCGCGATAGTCTCCACCTAACCTGAATGCCGCTGCGTTCAGCATGGAGTTAATTGATTTCCGCCAGTTATCATCACGTTGAAGAAAGGTGTTTTGTATGACTGCAATGTGTTGTTCAGTTGATTGTTGTCGTTCTTCTAATTTCTTGATCCCTTGCTCCATTTGAATCAGTAACTGGAGTTGTGGACTAAGTTGAGAAACATCGAAGCCTACTTGCAATTGTTTTTCCATTTCATCGAATCTCGTTACATATGCTGCTGTGAACAGAACACCCTTTTCACCAGTCATTTTGTTTGCAATCATGTCACAACCTTTTCTGGTGAGTAGGTAGCACGGCTTTGTTCGGTTCAAGCTATCTTGATAATTACTTTTGATAAAGAAATCAGTTGAACGGAATTCTCCGTTTAACAAATACTGGATATAACTATCAATCTTTTCAAGCAAATCAGCATGACGAACGTTTATCATTTCGGCAACATTGCGACTGTCAACAAGTAGTTGACCTCCTTGATTGATGATTGTTAATTGGTTCATTTTGTTCGCTCCTTTCAGGCTGAATTTTCGTCACACGCATGAGACACATGTTCTAAAAAAAATATGTCTTCAAACGCATGTTCAGGAAATTTACTAAGTGTTTTTGCAATAAAATCTTGACCTAAAGAAAACCTTTTATCCCTTGGAGATCTTTTAGCTCTCCACAACTGACTTCTTGATATACCTATATAATCAGCAAACTCTTGATCGGTCATTTCTAGCTCTTTTTGTAGAGCATCTAAAACATCGGTTTTAAGAAGTACTTTCATCTTAAACCTCCTTTCTTGTCTCACGCCTGTTACAACCTTATATTAACACGCGTGTAACAAGTGTGCAACAAAAAATTTCATTCATGTTACACTTTTTGTTTCATAGATGATACATTATTTTGTTATGATAAAGGTGGTGGAAAATTAGGTGGTGATAACGGTGAGTTTAAAAGCATTTGGAGTTTATTTCTCTAAACTCAGAGAAGAAAGCGGATTTAGAAGTCAAAGAGAATTAGCAGATAAATCAGGGGTAAGCCATTCTACGATAAACCGTATTGAGGCCGGAACGCACAGAGCGAGCCCCGAAACTTTAAAATCCCTATCATCTTTTCTTAAAGGTGTTACATATGAAGAGTTGTTAGAGAAACTGGGATATATCGGTCACCCGAACTATGAGGTACGACGTTATCTTAAAGACATTAATCAAGATAAATCGACGCTTGGGAATTTTGAGCCAGAAAGGTACTGGCGAGAAATAAATGAAGATGATAAATCTTTTTCTAATCCCACACTTTCAATTTTTCTTAGGAGGCTAAATCAAGGTATAAAAGAAAAAGATTTATCAATTGAGGAAATTGCAGATTATTGCGGAGTAACTACTGACTATATTGAAACTTTAACAACTATTCCAAAAAAACTCCCTGGGGTTGGTACACTCTATAAACTGGCAGAACTCATCGATGTTACTCCTGACTATCTCGGAGGATATACAGATGATCCGCAAGGTCGAAGCCCACATACGCCAAAGCCAAGGGATTTAAAAGAGATCATGGAGAATCAGGAAGTTTTGTTTGATGGTGTGCCAATGTCTGAAGCAGATCGCCAGAAAGTTTTAGGCTTCATGGAGGCAATGTTCTGGGATGCAAAACAGAAAAATAAACGTAAGAAATAAAAAAAGGAGGATAAGCAGTGAGCGAAAAGTTATTACAACAAATACTCGATGAAATGAAAAACATGAGAAATGACGTAGAGCTTATCAAAATTCAAGTCGATGAAAACACAAAAATGGTACAAGCTGTACGTGATAATCAACTAGAACAACGTAGTCAAAGCGATGCTGTGACTCACGAAATAGCTCAACTAAGTGGCATGATTGAAGCACGCTTTAATAAAGTAGACCGTTCCTTACGATTCCTCGAAGCTGATCTTGATACCATGTATGAGAAAACCACAGCCAACGAACGAGAAATCAAACGCATGAAATATTCTCAGTAACCTCTCAAGCGACTCCGTCCAGTCGTTTTTCTTTTACTTTCCAAAGAAAAAATACACATTTTTGGGAGGGTATATGAGCAACGATGTTCATCAAGAAGTTACGGACTTAGTCCGTAAACATAAAATAACAGATCCTTTTGAGTTAGCTCAGAGAATGAATATTAACGTCTGGTTTTTGGACTTGCCCGATGGAGTACGTGGATATTATTATCGCGTTTTAAAACGTCGCTATATTGCGGTTAACAAGAATTACCCTTATGAAATTCAATGTTTTGTTTGCGCTCATGAGTTAGGACATGATCGCTTGCATCCTGGTATGGGTTATTATTTCATCGAAGATAATACACTCTTCAGCCCAGGAAAATTTGAAAGACAAGCAAATCGTTTTGCTGTTCTTCTATTAACTTATAACACTGAGGCGATAGAAGGAGAAACAATAGAGCAATTCTATGCAAGACATGGCATTCCGAAAGAAATTATCGGAAACATATAAAAAGGGGGCTTTATTATGGACAATTTGTTATTAAAGAAAGATTTGAATGGTGAAGAGTTATCGATGGTACAAAGTGAACTAGAGAAACAACAAAAAAGTAAAGGTATAATGTATGCTCTCTGGTTTTTTACAGGGGGGATTGGCGGACATCGTTATTATTTAGGAGACATCGGGATGGGCATCGCCATGACGATCACTCTTGGGGGACTTGGATTTTGGGCTTTAATTGATGTATTTTTTATCGGAAAACGTTTGGAAAAAAAGACAAACCAGTTAGAGCTTGAAATAATTCATAAGGTAAAGGCTCTATCTAAAGGTAGAGAAGTTGTAGCGACTAAACAATAAAAATTTATCCAATTATCTATTTTGCTATTATAACCTATAAATCATTTTATACCTTTAGTTGTGGCCCTTCTTGGGCTCTTCTTTTTCACCATAAAACAGAACAAACATTCTCATTTTCTATACACAAGTTATCAACAGGATATCAACAATATCCATAGGAGGAATAACATGAGAGCAGTAATCTACAAACGTGTATCAGTGCTCAGAAACCATATAGAAGGAACCTCTCTTGATGTTCAGCACGAACGTTTAGAAGCATATGCCAAAGCGCACGGATGGGACGTTGTGAGGGTATATGAGGATGCTGGGATATCAGGAAAAGATACCAACCGGCCGCAACTTCAACGGATGCTACAGGATGCCGAGAAGGGCGTCTTTGACGTTATACTTGTGTATAAGTTGGACCGTCTCTCCCGTTCGGTATCAGACTTTCACCAGCTTGCTAATTTTCTAGATGCACACAAGATAGCACTAGTTTCTGTTACGCAGCACCTAGATACTTCTTCTCCAACTGGACGGCTGCTTCGTAACATATTGGTAGACTTTGCGAATTTTGAGCGTGAGCTTATAACTGAGCGCATTATGGACAACAAACTGCACCGAGCAGCAGAAGGGAAATGGAATGGAGGACACGCTCCCCTTGGATATAAACTCGTGAATAAGAAGTTAGAAATTGTACCTGAAGAAGCTGCACAGGTACGAGAAGTATATGACTTATATTTGACCAACAAGTTAAGTATGCGAAAAATCGCTAAAATGACTGGGGTTAGCTTCTCACGGGTTGAATTAATCCTTACTAACCCTATATATGCCGGAAAGCTAGCTTACGGGAAAACAAAATATAAAAATACAAAAGGACAATTTGAAAGAAAAAAACCTGAAGAATGGATTTGGGGAGATTCCGACCATGAGCCAATTATAACTTTTGAGGAATGGCAACGTGTACAGGAAATAAAAAAGGCAAACACACGAATTCCAAAAGGAAGAACAGAACATCAACTATTCCAAGGTTTATGCTATTGCGGAAAATGCGGAAGAAAACTTTACTTCTTCTGGAATGGAACAAGCACTAAACCCTATGCTTATTATCGTTGTCACGATCACAATCGCTTTGAAGGATGCCGTTCTCTTTCTGTTAGTCAAACAGAACTTGAAGAAAAAGTGGTTCGAAAATTAAACGAACTACTTTCCGATAAAATGTTCTGGAAATCTGTGAAAGAAAATATAAAAAACGGAAAGAAGAAAAAAAGTGACGAAGAACGGGAAATTGAGGTTATCGATAAAGGCCTGCAAAAAATCGAAGAACAAATCAAGCGATTAATAAAACAGATGGCAGATGCCGATATTGCTCATTTAATCAAACCGCAGCTCATGGAACTCGAGAAAGAACGCAAAACACTAATAGAAGATAAAGATGTACTTCTATCACAACAAACTGAACAAACCGTAATTAACACCGGTCTTTCCTCTCAACTAATGAGAGAGGTAATGGATGGATGGGAGTATTTATCGACGGAAGAAAAATCAGAAGGTATCCATCTCCTTATTAAAAAGATCACCGCCTTTACTGAATATGTAGAGATTGAATGGACAGACTCTGCTCTTCCTAATGTCACCTTTTTACGCAATAAGATGGCGAAGAACGGCCGTATTACGGAGTATTGTTTTTGAAACTGAATCTGTTGTGGTGTATACATCATCTATTAGCACAATAACCGGACAGTTAGAGAGTACGATCCCTTCCTCCGGCGAAAAATGAAACACATTCCGCAGCGCATTCAAACGACCTGTACGATCTCGCTGGCTCTGCTTCTCGGTGGCTTTCTTTTTCTCCAATAGCCCATGTAACGGAACACCAACTTCATGCGCTAGCAGACACGCCATTTCCTGTGCCTGATTAAATGTTCGTTCAAGCAGACGCGCTTCATGTAGTGGAATATAAGTAAGACAATCCACCTTCATTCCGGCATAATGCAAACGCCAGGCACGCAGCAGCAAGGATACCATAACTTCTGCTAATTTCCGGTCACCGCGGTATTTATATTGTGCCAGCAGCCCTTTCATCGCCTCATTATAGCGGACGGCACTACGTGAATAATGAATATGCTGTTCCGTACGGCGCGCACAATCTCCACATACAGTGTTTGCAACCCATGGACGACCGCACAACTGACATATATTGTCTAGGATAAAAGCGAATTGTTCCTTACATACAGTGCACAACGGCACCGTATCTTCCATTCCTCCCATCCCCTGTGTAACGTAGCGTACAGGATGGGCGCATAAGGAACAAAGCGGCGATGACGGATATAGTAGATTTAATATCCCATTAATGACACCTTGCCAACCACTCATCTACTTCCCTCCTACATTGACATAGCCCATCTTCCGAGCCAGACGGTTCATTTCCTTAATCTGTTGGATCGCAGCTTTCATGGTGTCCGTTACTTCCTCTGCCATAAAGATAACTTGACCGTACGGGTCAGAGGCCGAGCGACCGGCCCTGCCCGCAATCTGAACAAGGGCCGCTTCGTCGAACACAGGCGCGTCCGCCTGGCATACCAATACCTGAATACCGGGGAGCGTCACTCCCCGCTCCATAATCGTTGTTGTTAACAGGGCTTGCAGCCTGCCTTCCCGCAAAGCCATGACTTTAGCTTCCCGTTCCGGATCGGACGCGTGAACGGTAGCGGCTTTTGCCTTCCAGCTTTCATTGTGCGATATGATATAGTCATACAATATAGGTAGCTGACGAATGGCAGGAACAAAGATAAATACAGGGCTGCCTTCTTTCTCACTATGTTCTATAAAAGAAAGTAGCGTAGGAATTGGCTTTTTGGTACTTAAACGAGCGTTTAGTTTGCTTTCCCGGTAAATGTCCGGCTCAGGAAGCGGATGACCATGATAACGAACCGGGATTTTCACATGTGGAAGAAAATCCTTATGATTTGCGGACTTCTGCATTCTCTTTTGGTAGTCAGGCCGTGGAGTAGCGGTTAAATAAACGGTCTTGCCGGGCAATGTCCGGGCACGGTTCACTGCAAATGGTAGCATCTCATCGCTTGTATACGGATACGCATCCACCTCATCCATAATGACAACATCAAACCTGCGATAGAACCGAAGCGCCTGATGCGTGGTCGCCAATACAAGTCTGTCGGCGATCCACTTCTCCTGCGGCGGCGTGTTGCCATGCAGTACCGCCAATGCATAGTCTGGAAACACTTGGCGCAACCGTGGTGCAAGCTCCAGCACAACATCGCGACGCGGCGTCGCCCATAGTACGCTTCGTCCATTCTCCAGCAAATAACGCAGAAGCGGGAACATCACCTCTGTCTTCCCGGCCCCACATACCGCCCAGACGAGGAATTCTTGCTTTTCGCCGCTTGTCCTCTCATAAAATTCCAGCATACTCCGCGCAGCTGCACATTGTGCTTCGGTTAACTGTGGATAAGAATTCAGTGCCGCTTCCATATGAATGTTTTGCTTCACTTTCTGTCTATCACAAGGGAATAAATAATATGGAACGCAACAACTGCTCCGGCCCATAACAAGACAACGCCTACAGTACGCACACTCTCCTTGGCAACGGTGACAATACACAAGATGGATATCTTTTTCATCTGCGCCACACCGATTACATCGGTATGCCGACTTCGAATTGCCTCGTCCAAACCAACGCATTCGCTTCATCCAGGTAAAGAAGGAGAAGAATGATTCTTCTCCCTCTTCTCTTTTCGAAACCGCTTCTAAAGAAGCAGTACATTGAACTTTTCCTGAAGTAACGAGTAAGCTAAGTAAATCGTCTATCTCTTTTTCTTGTAGCTTTTTCAGCTCATCCTCCTGGGATCGTAATGCCCACTTTACTTCCTCTTCCAATAAAGCCCGACCTTGTAGTCGTTGACATATGTGCTCAAGCAACTCTGCCTTCATGATTCACGCTTTACGACCGTATCTTTCATCTTCTTCAGCGACTACGGGAGCGAGCTCCATCACACACTGCCCATCTATTTCTTCTGAACCTTTGCATTTTCGAATAGATAATTGTCCATCCCCTAGTACTTCGATTCGAACAAAATCATTTAGCTGAATACCCACCTCCTTCAATATTTCGTCCGGCAGCCATACTCGTCCTTCATCATCAAGACGAACATGTGAATTTTTTCCCATACTATATCAGGCCTCCCTTAATAGTTTTTATGTATTCGACTTGTGTACATTTACATTTCGACAACATCCATTATTTTCCTTTTCTAATTTACTAAATTTTCTTTTTTTGTTATTGGAATTTATGTCTATTTCGACAAAATTTTCTGTTTGACAACATAAATAATCGGACAGAATGGGGAACAAGAGGTGAATATACGATGAAAAAGGCCTGCATACATAACGAGTACCCGTCTCCAGCGCGCGAGGCATTTTGGAAACGAACCCGTAAAATCATACCCGGCCAACACGCCCGCTCCCTTTATATTAATACGACAGACCCGGCATATTACGAAAAGCTGCTTCGCTGCAACCGCCACAACGTACGAGCATTGTATCATCTGGGGCAGGCGTACGAGAAGCAGGGTGATATACGGAAAGCTCAAGACTATTATCATCGAGCAATACAAGTAGATCCCCACTTCGAGGCAGCGGTTGGTGCCCTCGCTATTCTGCATCGTAAACAGGAAGCGCATCGGAAGAAGCTCGCCCTACAAAGCTTCCGTGAAATGCGGCGGGCAGCCCGAAGGCAAAGAGGCCTGTCCTTATTTCAAACGATGAAAACTATCATGGTTTCTTATCTAGTGCTTCTGCTATTTATCTTTGGCGTTCTTTTACGATAGTTGTCGTTGCATGCTTCCCTTTTTTCTACTCACAAAAAATGAGACAGCCTGGGTGAAGGAGTCTCATTTTTTATGCATGGCGTACATCAAACATCCATGTCCCAGGCGGAAAAGCATCTGGCTGCATGTCGGTTTGCTCAAGCTGTAGCTCAGGCCAGTTACGTCGGATAAGCGAAAGAATCGGATGCACGGTTTCTTGCTGCGGTAGATAAACCTTTAGCGGAATCCCCTGTACGGTAGAAGTCCATATCGTATGTCTAATTGCATATTCAAGCTGTTCTTCTGTATCTTCAAGCAGAAGCAAGACAGGCAGCGGTGTATCTTGCGCGTGAGTAGAAAGATACATCGTAGGGGGCGTATGGTCAAACAAAAACGAGCCTCCCCATACAATAAGCCAAGTACCAATCAGGTAAACCGCAAAGGTGATGCCCAGAATCGGCCATATCTCCATCGCGTTTCCCTCCCTTTTGCTTATATGATATGCGTGGTACGCCTACGATGTGCTATAAGAAAAACGTGTGAGCATTGCCGTGAGGGAAATAACTCCTATAAACAAAATGTTATACACGGGAACACCCAGCTTCGGATGAACATAGCCGAAGAACTGCTTCGGCAAGGCATCTTCCCGTCCCATCGCAAGCAAAAGACGCGAGGCACTCGTTTGTGATGCCAGGGAAGAGGAACAGACAGCCACCATCAATTCTCCTAGAAAAAGCGAGTGCAGAAACGCTCCTTCTACAAGCGTGGCAATCTCTATGGACGCTGCATCAATATCCTGGTACGCCGTAAAGTTAGATGTACAAACTGGAGGAAATAAGAGGTTCCCGTAAACAGCAAGCCGCCTATTAACGCTACCAGAAAGATGGCTCTCGGAATGGTTTTCTTCGGATTTAGATGGCCGCCCCCGACATAATCAGCCCGAACTCAATGTCTGCCAAATAAAATGGCTACGGCGAGAATAGAGCCTTCTCACCTGTGCCCCCTGTGAGCGCCTTGATCAAGATGCGTACAAAGGTAAGCGTTACGAGTAATTGAAACGAACAGCGTATTAATATTTGCCGTCAATCTCACACCTAATAAGATGACGACAGTAAGAGAGGTCGCAAGGATAATGACCTACACCTGATATGGAATGTCCGGAAACGTAGTGGAAAGATACACCCCACCAATTGCGTAGTTCACCATCGGAAGAAATAAGTAATCAAGCATCACCGCCCGGCCTACAATAGAGTCACTACGATCGCAATATACGCTGTAGCTGTATGTCCTTTCGTCAGGTTTGCCACAACCCCGAAGGAGTCAAACACAACGAGAGGATCCATATAAGCGAGCCCGATAATAACGACTGGCAGCAATGTAAGCATTCGCTTTAAATTCGTCTGTTCTCCCAATAAAATACCCATTTTTTCCAATTTCATGAAATATATCGGGATAGCCTCCGATGTCGGATGCTATCCCGTTTACTTGACGATCATTTATGATTAATTAAGCCGTTTTCATAATTGGACTTGTTTTCTTAATTACGTACCAGCCCATTCCTCTTGCCTGTAAACACTCCAGGAACGGAACAGGCTCGATTTTCTCCGGCGGAATGCACCCAGTGGTTTTCAGGAGACCCTCCGCAATCATATCTACAGCAGCAATCGGAGGAACTCCCGTTTGCCATACAGTTGCCTGGAAGCCAAGCTTGTCGTAGATTTCATCGTGGTTCGCCAATGTGTATACGAACAGCTCGACGTTTTGATCACCTTTTGTCCCTTTCACTAAAGCACCTACGCAGGAATATCCATGAATTTTTCCTGCCAACTCTGCAGGCTTCGGCATGGTCGTCACAACTACGTCACGCGGAATCACATCGACGCCATTTACTTTAATCGGCTCATCGCTGTCAAGTCCGAGGTAACTTAATACCTTCAGTGTATTGATGAAATCAGGGTGAAGCGCGTAACGGAACTCCACATGCTCGCATCCTTTACCGATGGACGTTCCTAATGTTGTAGTTTCTTCATGCTCTACAACATAGCAATTCAACCAGCCAATCGGTTCAGGGAATTCGAATTCTTCTACGTTCATAAACGGTGTTGGATAAAATTGCTGTCCATCTTTTGCCGTCCAATAATTCGGTTTTGCCAAACACTCTTTAATCGCGGTCTGCGGGCTAAAGTAGGCGCAGAATCCATCATAATCAACTTCGGAGTTATCTCCATCAAGAATCGTAATCGTTTTGACCGTATCCATTTGATCTGCGGCATACCGTGCGGCAATATTGGAGAATCCCGGATCGCAACCCAATCCCATAATTCCTACGATTCCCGCTTGTTTAAACTTCTCATCCCAATCCAATTGCTGCAACAGCAAGTCCGGACTATCGGATGCCATATCAATATAATGTGTCTTCGTGTCAAGGCATGCTTGCATTACGTCAAAATTGTATTCCGGTATCCCTGCATGGAGTAGTACGTCAACATCCTCTAGAATTGATGCGACACTTTCTGTATCGCTTGCGTTCGTTTGGCAAACAACAACTTCTGCAAACGTTTGCTTGCGCAGCTTTTCCGCAAATTTCTCTGCTCCTTCAGTAAAAATATCCGCCAGAATCAACTTCTTTATATACCCTTTTTTCACCACCTCAGCAGCGCAAACTTGACCGACACCGCCAACGCCTAAAATCACAACTTGTAAACTCACAAAGTCGTCCTCCTCAATGTAATAAAAAATGGATTCTATCTTCGTATTCGAAACAACCAACGTTCTACCATAAATACCTTATCTACCCTTCTCACTTGTCGTGCCACTTCCTTTCATATAATAAGTGTAGTTTAATTAAGCCAATCTGGCCTAACGCTATACTATATGAGCAATATCCATACCAAATGCAATACGTTATTTTTGCAGCATTTTCTTTTTGTTCTATGTTCCTCTCATTCTTAAAAAAGAAATCAGTCACAAAAAACACACATAAAACATGTGATTATATATTGACTACAACTAAAATTTCTCGAAGCATATAAATAACGTCCGCTTTGTGGCGACCGGCAAAACATCTGGGGATGACGGGGCAGGAGACAGTTGCCGGTCGGTTTCGTCCCTGATGCTACACGCTCCACACAGTAAAGAAAACTTGACTGGTGCCGCAGGCAACAGTTCTAGTTGCCCTTATGCAGCTCTGCTGTAAAAAACAAAGGGGACGCACGCCGTACGCGTCCTTCTTTTCTATCCATCTATGGATACTAAGGGTGTTGATTGTTCCAAGAGGATAAGACCACCACAACGGGACACAAACAAGGCCTTTCGTTTCCCTCCCGAGCGGTTGACCCAGATGTTTTGCGGTCCCGCCTGGCGGGGGAAAAAGCGACCTTCTACGCTTCCGTGCGGGAGACGAACCGACGCCCGTTTGGGGCATGGTGTGGTAACGATCTACTCTGGATCGTACTGGATAATCAACACCCTTGTGTTGTTTTCTTGCTTTACAGCAACATATTGTTTCTTATCCATCAAAAAAAGCCTGGAACGCTGCTTTCAAGCGTTCCAGGCCCTCTATCTCAAGGTTAATTAAGACAATTTAACCCAGCCGTTCTTAATCGACATAACGACCGCCTGCGTACGGTCTTGTACATCTAGCTTCTGCAGAATACTGCTGACATGGTTTTTAACCGTTTTCTCACTAATGAATAGCTCTTCACCGATCATGCGGTTGCTTTTTCCTTCAGCCATCAGCTGGAGTACTTCGCGCTCACGCGGCGTCAGAGCCAGAATGTTACTTTCCTTGTCCGTTCCGCCAAGTTCACTCACATCGCTGAGGAGAACGTTCTCATCGTGACTATGCTCGATTGTGCTGAGACGGCGGAATTCGCTAATAAGCTTGCCTGTTACCTTCGGATGAATATAGGCTTCGCCTGCAGCCACCGAATTAATCGCATCGATGAGCGCATCAGAATCCATCTCTTTCAGCAGATAGCCCGCCGCGCCGGAACGCAGGGACTTATATACATAGTTCTCATCATCGTGAATCGACAGGATGATAATACGCGATTCAGGAGCGCGTTCCTTAATGCGCTGTGTCGCCTGTACGCCGGTCATCTTCGGCATATTGATATCCATCAAGATAACGTCCGGTTGGAAATCTGCCGCCATCTGACATGCTTCTTCCCCATCCGACGCTTCTCCGACGATTTCAAAGCTCTCTTCCATCTCCAGAATTCGCTTCACGCCTTCACGAAACAATTTGTGGTCATCTACTAGTAAAATCGAGATCTTTTGGTCCGTCATACTAACCTCCATATGTTAAGGTGTTGTTTGTTCGTTGCTATGATCGTTGTCTTTCTCTTGAATGCGAAAGGGAATATGGAACAGAACGCTTGTCCCTTCTCCAGGCTTAGAATGAATCGTCATCTTGCCTTGCAAAAGCTTTACCCTTTCCTTGATCCCCATAATTCCAAATTGCGGCCGTTCCGCCTTCGTTGACTGATCGAATCCGATGCCATCGTCTGTGACAATAGAGTGTACCGCATTCGGTTTAAACTCTAGCCGCACTTCCACATGCTTGGCCTGCGCATGCTTCGCTGTGTTATTCAGGGACTCCTGAATCAGACGAAACACGGCAACTTCAATCGAATTCTGCAGACGACGTTCCGGTGTAAGCAATGTAAGCTTCACATGGATGCCATGGCGTTTGTGGTATTCTTCCAAATACTTACGAAGCGTAGGCACAAGTCCGAGGTCATCGAGAGCCATTGGACGCAGATCGAAGATAATCTTCCTTACATCTACAAGACTTGCCCTTGTAAGCTCTTTTAATAACCGGAGTTCCACCTTTGCCTCGTCAATTCGATTTTGATTCAGCATTTTCTCAACAATTTCACTTCGCAGTGTCACATTCGCCATTGATTGAGCGGGACCGTCATGAATATCACGAGCTACCCGCTTGCGCTCTTCTTCCTGCGCCTGGATAATCTGAATCCCGAGCAGTTGCTGCTGTTGGGCCGACTCCAGAGCAATTCCCACCTTTCTCAGGTCACCCTGCAGGTAGTTTAACACAAGACCTATCTGGGAAATCAAATTCTCCGATTTCTCGATGGTCTGCAGGATATTCCGATGGCGGCGCTCCAGTTCATCCCGACGTTGCCTGAGGCGCAGTTCCTTATCTCTTGATAGCGATAGCTTAATTTGCATCTGGCTGGCTTCTTCATAGGCTTCGCGAATATCGGACTCACTGTATTGGCGAAAGCTGCGGCTAATGTTCGCCAACTTCTGGCGTGCTTGCCTTGCTTTTATCTCCAGGTGATCCGTCTGGGCAATCACCCTTTCAATTTCATCCTTCAGGGCTTCCAGTTCGAGGCTAATGTGATTGCGCTCTTTGTGCGCATTCTCCGCAATGTCGAAAATCTTCTCTTTACTTTGCTCCACCGATGAAATCGTACGTTCCATGACTTCATCGAGTACGTGGATATTAATGTTGGCCTCGGCCATGTACATCCCCTTCCTATTCCATTAGCCAATAAGTACCATCCCAACTGTTACCTTCTACGCTTCTCTTCCTTAGGGTTGTTCCCACTTTATAGGTAAGGAGAACAAAAACTCTTTACCTATTGTACCATTCATCCCAAATAAACAAAACAAGACCCATACACTATTGAAGTGATGGGTCTTTAGTCGTATTTTATTAACGAGCAGACAATTCTGATGCTTCTTTCTTAAGGATTTCCGCTTTGTCTGTTTGTTCCCATGGTACATTTAGGTCATTGCGGCCAAAATGTCCGTACGCAGCAGTTCCGCGGTACATCGGACGACGCAAGTCAAGCTGCTTAATAATACCAGCCGGACGGAGGTCAAAATGTTTACGAACAAGTTGCACCAGGATGTCTTCTTCCACTTTGCCAGTGCCAAACGTATCCACGCTGATGGAAACAGGCTGTGCTACACCAATCGCATAAGCCACTTGAACTTCACACTTCTCCGCTAATCCTGCTGCGACAATGTTCTTGGCTACGTAGCGAGCCGCGTACGCGCCGGAACGGTCTACTTTTGTCGGATCCTTGCCGGAGAATGCACCGCCGCCATGACGAGCGTACCCGCCATACGTATCAACGATGATTTTACGACCGGTAAGACCGGCATCACCCTGCGGTCCACCGATAACGAAACGACCAGTTGGGTTAATGAAATACTTCGTAGCATCATCCAGGAATTCTGTCGGAACAATCGGTTTGATTACATGTTCTTTCAGGTCTTGCTGGATTTGCTCCAGAGAAACAGCCGGGTCATGCTGCGTGGAGATAACAATCGTATCTACGCGTACTGGCTTGTCGCCTTCATACTCCACCGTAACCTGGGTTTTTCCGTCCGGACGCAAGTATGCAAGCGTGCCGTTCTTGCGGACTTCCGTGAGGCGACGGGAAAGCTTGTGTGCCAGCGAAATCGGAAGTGGCATTAATTCCGGCGTTTCGTTGCAGGCAAATCCGAACATTAAGCCCTGGTCACCCGCACCGATTGCCTCGATTTGTTCATCCGTCATTTGACCCTCGCGCGCTTCAAGCGCCTGGTCAACACCCTGCGCGATGTCAGGAGATTGTTCGTCAATAGAAGTCAACACTGCGCAAGTGTCAGCATCGAAGCCGTACTTAGCGCGTGTATATCCGATTTCACGGATGGTTTCGCGAACCACCTTAGGGATGTCTACATAGCAGCTTGTCGTAATCTCGCCCGCTACGAGTACCATACCTGTCGTTACGGAAGTTTCCGCCGCTACGCGTGCGTTTGGATCTTTGTCGAGAATTGCATCGAGAATTGCATCAGAAACCTGGTCACAAATCTTATCCGGATGTCCTTCCGTAACCGATTCTGATGTGAAGAGATGACGGCCTTTTTTCAGCGTCATATTCACGTACCTCCTTATAAACCATGATTCATGGATGGTCTTACCAAGATACGGTACTCCCTCCCCAAACTTGTCGCAAAGCAGTAAAAAAACCTTTTCCATTATAATGCACTCTGGAAAAGGGTTCGTTTTTTACTCATTCTTTGCCCTTTATCATCCAGAAAAGTATGTATGTGCCATACCGTTCTGCTGGTTAGCACCGTTCATCGCGTCCGGGAAGCGCTTTACTTATTAGGAGCTCTTCGCTCTCTGCATCTTCTTCCACGGGAAGCGCGGTGTGGTTGCCGGGCTTCATCGGGCCAGTCCCTCCGCCTGCTCGGGATATAAGGGTCTTCCGTTCTAGTTGAGGATATCTTATTTCTCCTGTCATGTCAACATGCAAAAAGCGGAGGAGGCAAGGCGGGTAAAGGTACATTCTGGCATGCTAAGTCGGCAAGGAACTGTATACAAACAGTCAAAAAGCAGGGAATGAGCGTTGTTTATCTTTTCGCATCCCCTGCTTTATCTATCGTTTCTATCTTTATTTAATCACATACGCTCCACGAATCATCACGTACGCCGGACCTTTCACCACTTTGAGTCCGCGCTCATCGTTCTGCGGTAACAGCAAATGATGGTTAGCCGGAATGTTCTTACCTTTCGTGATGTTCGTTCCCGCCGTTAAGTCTGGCAGCCCATAGCCATCACCGACCGGTGTGTGGGCAACCGCTTTGCCTGTACGCAAAATCAGTTCTGTTCCCGCATAGCCGATGACAGTACTACCCTCTTCCACTTTCTCTACCACCAGCGTAGCCGACTCACCCGGCGTAGGATTCTGCGTACCGGAACCGGACCCTTTTACCTGGTTAAGAATGTCCTGTCTGATCTGTTCCACATAGCTTTTCGTCACAACTGGGTCCGCATCAGAGCCAGGCTCAGCCGGAGCAGCCGCCCCCGTTGAGAGTGTGCTTACAATTACGGCCAGCGCCGCGCCAGTAACGCCGTATCCCCATTTCTTCATGCCTTTTCCTCCCTCTACGTATACATTTTCCGGGTCCAACGGGCAGTAAGACCCCCTTTACGCACGTTACGCGGGGGATAACTGCCCCTAAGACCCCGATATGTGCAACTAACCATCAGTGGAGGATACCTCCACTGATAGGAGTTTTACTTTACCGTATGTATATACGCAGTGGCGAGAAAAATGTTGTGAAACTGGCAAGATTACTTCACATGTACGAAAATGTTCTGATCACGTTTTTCCACATAAATAGCGGGGAAATCATTATTCAACTTGTCGAGTGCAACCCAAATCGTTCCGTTCTCATTGCGCACATACGGATTATCTTTCACCGAATACTTACGCGTCGTATCGCCACAACGGAAGACGGCCTGCTGACTTGAATCGTCCCAATACACCTGGCATTTGTACAGCTCGGCGAATGGACGGAGTGCAATAAACCACTGCGTACCTATCTTCTTAGCCATTCCTTCCGCCGCTGGAAAACCAGCTACGCTCACCGTACCGTCCGAATTCAGACGAAGCGCGGTTGAACCGTTTAAATAGGTGATGGCTCTCATCAGTTGGTCATCCGGCTTTTCTATTACAATATCGGGCATAATACCCTTACCGTTAATCTTATTCATCTGCGGTGAAAAGTACTCATCCACCGTCAGTCTTAAGATACCGCCCTTCTCAAGCGGCATGAGATCCTGTACAACGCCCTTACCGAATGTTTTTGTCCCGATGACGGTGCCTACCTTATAATCCTGTAGCGCACCGATCAACATTTCCGAAGCGCTGGCTGTCTTTCCATTCACCAGCACAGCCATAGGAACCTTCATCGCTCCCGGTGTTGCTCGAATGTCAGTCTGTTTTCCTTCCCGGTTCTTCACGTGTACCAGCGGACCATTATCGACGAATATATCTGCAATCTCTAGCGCTGCCTTTACATATCCGCCACCGTTATCACGTAAATCGATAATGAGCCCCTTCATGCCGTCACTTTCCAGCTTGGATAGATGCTTGTGGAATATCTCTCCACTGTTTTCGGAGAAGCCATAAAGCGCGATGTAGCCGATTTTATTGTCCAGCATCAGACTATCCACCGGAGAGAATTGCATCGCCTCCCGTTTCAATGCCACAGTACGCTCCTTGCCATCCCGTTTCACGGTTAGCATGATAGATGAATCAGGCTCCCCCTTCATCAATTCCATCACCTGTTCGGTAGATTTCCCATATGTTCTTCTACCGTCCACCGCTACAACCTCGTCTCCCTCCTGCAAATCGGCCTTCGCCGCCGCTGTATCTTCAAAGATGCTCTGAATAATCAGCTTTCCATCCTGTTGCTGTATGTATATCCCAATCCCGACATACATCCCTTCCAAATCATTGTGAAGATCTTCAAATTCCTTTTCTGTAAAATACGTACTATACGGATCACCAGTTTCCTCTAACATTCCCCGGATCGCACCATCTGTCAAACGCTTGACATCCAGCCTATCATTCAGATGCTTCTCCATCACCTGTGTAAGCACCTCATGAATACGGGCCTCCTGAGCGGCGTACGGATTATCCCCCTTTTCCTGCTGCGCGCTTTCTGCCGCCCAGGCTGGCAGAGCAGCGCCGCTAATGCTGGTTACTAGTGCTCCCCAGACAAGTAACTTTCTCATTTTTTTGTTCAAGTTGCTCAACTTCCTCTCCAAATGTAAAAGCCTCCACTATTAAACTACACCTGACGCTACAACAAATGTAGAACGGTGTGAGTATGCAAACGTATCCCTATTACATTCGACACGCACGGCCTTTATCCTTTTTCTTCCTATGAATAAACTGTCAATGCTGCATAAACCTTACGCCGCAGCCACTGACGATTCACCTGCTTACCTTCCACTACTAATTGCGAGGAACGGCCACCGTCCAGATTCAGTGCGGTATGGCATCCCGCCTGGCGCAGCATATCGGCCAGTTTCCGGCATGTCAATCCTGCGGGTCTTCCGTCGGTCACCGCTAAAATCACACTATCTTCCGCAATTCCGATGGCGGTACGAGGATGCTCCTCTGAAGCGATGGTCGCTTCCATATATGCACTCGTTTCCAGGCTTGGCAGCAGCAAAGGCGAGGACTCAAGCGCCCACCGCATCCCGGCAAAATCACCAATTCGCTTCCCTTGCTTCGTATCAATCCGCACCTCTCCCGATGGATCGCAATAGACGAAGTATCCACCCAGCGAACGTTCGATAATCGTACCATTGCTATACTTCATGCCGGAGATAGAATATCCACCATCCAGGTGAAAGAAATTGGCGTTCATTAATAGTATCGGCAATTTTCTTCCTTCTTTTTTTAGTCGAGCGTATGTATGGATTAATAATTCCCCTTCCGGTAGGCACGGGACAAGCTCCATTCGCATGCTGTTCGGGATTTGTACCAGGTGCAGAGAATTTTCCTTCCAATATTTCATCTCGGCTTCTTTCTCCTTTGGGCGTTGATTATCCATATAGTGGAAAAAGGTACATGCGTAGACGTGTTCCCTCGTCTTTCTCCCGCAACGAAGTCACACGGCCACTTTGTGGCACACAGTAAAGAAAACTTAACTGGTGCCGCAGGCAACAGTCCTAGTTGCCCTTATGCAGCTCTGCTGTAGAAAAACAAAGAGGACGCACGTCGTACGCATGATTCTCTTTCCATCCACACTATGGATATCAAGGGTGTTGACTCCTTAGAGAGGAAGAGGCACCAACAACGGGGCATGAACAGGGCTTTTCGTCTCCCTTCCCGAGCGGTTGTCTCCAGCCAGGAGCAAGAAGCGAGCATGACAACCTTCTGCCCGTTTGGGGCGCGTTGTGGTGACTATACACTCTGAATGCTACTGGATAATCGACACCCTTGAGAATTTATGTTTGATGCAAGCAATGAACATTCTTTAGCAATTTTAGGCAAAAAAATGGCTCACATCTATATGTACGATTAAATCGTCACGTTTGTTTCATTCAATATGGCTATTATATACATCTGATTTGATAAATCGACAAATTCTTGTGGTAGGAGGTAAGAAAAGAAGGAAGGGCGGTGGGCGGGAACGGTCGGAAAAAGGCACGTTTGCCTTTCTTCTGCTGGAGCGCAGGGCGCATCCAACCTCTTCTTTTTCTGAATCACCTACTTCCAACCACACTACCCTGTCAAAATATCAAGTGTAATTTATATAGATATAAAAACGGCTCCCTGATACACCAGGGAGCCGTTCCTTTCATACGAAACAATCGAATGTCTCTGTAAGAATTTACACTTTAAATTTTGCCACAAGAACCTGAAGCTCTTCAGCCATCTTGCTTAAAGCCGACGAGGAAGAAGCAATTTCCTCCATGGCCGCAAGCTGTTCTTCAGTAGCAGCCGAGATGCTTTGCGTACCTTCTGTCGCCTTTTCTGTCACTTTCGTAATCACATCAATCGAGTGAACAATCTGGTCCGTATTTAATGATATGTCCTCGGTAGCAGCTGATACTTCGCTTATTTGCTTGGCTGCACCATCGACCGCCTTCTCGATATGAGCAAAAGAATCACCCGAAACATTTACAACTTCTATACCTTCCATAACATTTTGTGTGGCAGTCTCCATCGAAGATAACGCTTGTGCCGTTTCCTGTTGAATCCGTTGAATCAAATCTGAAATCTGTTGGGCCGAGCTTGCTGACTCTTCCGCCAGCTTTCGCACTTCATCAGCTACAACCGCAAATCCTTTCCCCTGCTCACCTGCTCTTGCCGCTTCGATAGCTGCGTTCAGAGCGAGAAGGTTGGTCTGGGAAGCAATATTGCCGATAACACCTACAATTTGGCCGATTTCTTCCGAGCGACTGCCCAGACGTTCAATATTCTCACCCAGCCGCCGAACCGTATCTTGAATTGCCTTCATCTGCTGAACCGCATGCCTAATCGATACATTTCCTTCCTGAGCAGCCTCAGAAGTGCTGGCTGCGGATGCGGAAACCTGTCGGACATAGGATGCAATATCTCGCATCCCCTCAGACATTTGATGAATCGCCGTAGCACTCTCCGTTACACTTTGTGCTTGCTCTTCACTTCCCGCAGCCACTTCCTGTGTAATAACCGCTACCTGCTCGATCGCCTGCGACGTTTGTTCGGAACTAGCTGTCAACTGCTGAGCGGAAGCTGATACTTGTTCCGACTTTTCACGAACCTGGTAAATAAGAGTACGTAAGCTGCTAACCATCGTCTGGAAATTCCTTGCCAAATCCCCGATTTCATCTCTTTTTGACGTATCAACCTGTTCCGTCAAATCCCCCTGGCTAATCTTCTCTGTAGAACGCTGCAAAGCTTGCAAGGGCCGTACAATGGAACGACTGATAAAGAAAATCGCAATAAAAGCAAGAAGCAAGGCCCCTGCAATCACAAATAAAGTTGTATAAAAAATGCCACTGGCCTGTTTATCTACTTCACTCGCACTCATCGTACCACCAATCTTCCAGCCGGTTAGCTGATTCGTGGCAAAAGCTGATTTTTTGTCCTCGCCTTTAAACGTATACGTTAACGTGCCATTATCTTTCTCATAGAAGGAAGAGAAGAAGTCTTCCTTTAATTCTACGCCTGCTTTTTCCGTCGGATGAGCAATAACTTTTTTAGACTTATCCAAAATGAATATGTATCCCTCATGCCCTACCTTAATATTCTTGGCTAAATCGCTAATATGATCGAGATTAAGCGTAAAAGCAAAAACACCGGAGCCGTCTGCCAGCGTCTGTGCAACAGAAACAACAACCTCGCCCGAACTTGATGAAACATACGGTTCGGTAATGACAGTACGACCTTTGTTCTCCATTGCTTTCTTATAAAAGTCCCTTGTTCGCGGATCATATCCTTCGGGCTGCTTTACCTGCGGCTCCTGAATCATCAGACCACTTGCTGTCCCAACAAAAACACTCGGGCTATCAGGATGGGTATCAATATATTGACTTAGCCTGGCACGAATCAATGGACTGTCTTTTCCTTGAATCATCGAAGCATTAATTTGCTTGGAAAAATAGTTAGCATCAACGATTTTATTTTTCAGCAAGTTATCAATTGTGCTATTTACATACTCAACGCTTTCCGCTGCACTAAATATAAGCTGACTTTCGATTTCTCTTTTTGCTTTTCCATAAGCGACTATTCCTATTATGAGGCTTGGTAACACGACTAACAAAACGCAGGATAGAATGAGACGATTTTTAATCGTAAGTTTCGTATGCTTTGTCATCGATTGCAGCCTGCCCTGCTTTTTACTCATAAATCCTTCTTCCTTTCTTATGTCAAACTATAAAGATCCGTAATCTTAATGAAGCAAGGCCAAGAAAACTACTTGAGACATATAGGCTATCTTTCAACCTTTTTTATATGATGTATTCTTTGATACACATACAGTAGTTTTTCAGTGGTTCTATACTGTTCTTCAATGTCACGGGCGGCATATAACATACGGACCAAACTATCTGCCTCCTGCAACAATTCCACGATATTGGTAGATGAACGTATGCGTTTCTTAAATAAAAAACTAATCACCATACTCCTCCTTGCCCTCATTTCTCCCCCTTTGTCGTATTCTTTGTACCCCATATCCTAGTTCAAACGTCTGAAGTCTTATTTCCTACCAATTGTCCATATATTGGAGTATATCTAAGAAGAAACTATCACGATTCATATTTTCCCTCCTTATATTCGCGTATCCAACGATATATCGTTAAGCTGCTTATTTGGTATTTCCTAGCTACTAAACTATAATCTCTCATCTCCAACGCCTTTCTAATAACCTCATGTTTAAAATGTAAAGAATAATGCCTTCTCACAATTCGTCTCCTTTCTGAGTATTGGCCTATGATAATGTAACAAAATAAACATTCTGTTAATTTTTTTGTCCTATTCGAAGAGAAATGAAATTAATAAATATACAAAAAATATTAATTTTGTCTTCAAAGAAAAAAGTGAGGAAGAAAAACAAACAACAGATTCCTCCTTTACATATCAAAGTGTTTACTATTTTTATTTTCGTTTAAAATCTTTTTGAATAGAAATTTGGAATTATATGTTTATACAATCCTCTTTTTTAAGCTTTTAGAAGGAATGAATCCCATAGGCTTTTTAGCCCACAAATAAGCAGTTTGTATTCTAGATTTAAAGAAAAAAGACCTGTATAATATAGTTTGTTTGGATAATATTACTTTTTAATCTAACAGAATGTTTATTTTGTTAGATTTCTGAAAAAGCTCCCTGTAAACATGCATATTTTACAAAATAAAAAAGCGTACGAAAGGTGGTGAGACCCTTCGTACGCCCTACTACATTAATATACAGCTTTTATTTTGCGTCTTGATTATCGGCTGGCTTCTCCGCTTTCGGCTCGGCTTTTAGCTCAAGATTCGTCTGCACAATCACATTGTTAGCCGCACCGTATTGCTTATCTACATCTTCCAGTTTCAGAGGAATCGTATGGGTTCCCTCCTGTGCCACAACATATACATCTGTTTTCAAATCCAGATTCAGCTTGAAGCCTTCTGCTGGACCCCAGCCTGTCTTATTGATATCCCACCATTTTCCTTCTGTATCCTGTGCCCACAGCTGTACACCTTCAACATTAGATGGTTGAATACGTACATGACCTTCATACGCATGCGCATTATCTTTGTCTACTGCCAGGCTTACTTTTACCGGCTGCATGCCTGCGAATACCTCAGCAGCAGTCTTGCCATCAGCCGGAGCCTGGCTCAGCAGCTCACGTGCCTCATAGCTTGCAGGTACACCTTCCGTTACGAACTTATACGCATTATATGCATGAGCTTCTCCGTTCACTTTACCGATCCAGTTCTTCGCTTCTTCGTAGTTACTGATTACTTCTTCCACTTTCACTTTTTCTGGCAGAGTTAGCTCATCAATCATCGCATTAACTTTTAGCGCATTCACACCGTCCTTGACAGTAACCTTCGGCAGGGATATGCCTTGATCGGCCGCAAGCTCTGCGTTTTTCGCTACCTCCACCGTCTCAACAGAAGAATTGCCTTTAAAGTTAACCTTTACATTCTCCTTGGCAACCTGTACGTCCTTCAGCTTTGAGTTCTCGAATACAACTGTATTCGTATCTCCGCCCTCGATTAGCGTATTGCCTTCCACTGTTACGCTTTTCGCTTCGAAATCATTCTGCACTTCCTTAGCAACCGTTACATTGCCCTTCACCGTCAGATTATGAAGCGATATGTAATTCGCATGCACCGCCACGTCACCTTCGACAATCGCCTGGTTTCCATCCAGCGTCAGATTGCCACTGAATTCCGGTTTCCCTTCCTCTGGGGCTTGTCCCGCTGCTGTAAGCTCCAGACCTTTTACCTTTGTGACGTTTTTATCTCCATCTACCTCCACTTTTACCTGAGCATCTTTCAGCGCAGCCGCATTCTTCTCATTGAAAATACCTTTTACGGCATCAGTCAGCTTGTATGACTGATCGTTCAATGTCAGCGTATCGGCAGTTATACCTGCTACTGTACCAGCTTGCTCTGAAGGCGTATTATTATCTTTCAGCACGTTCGCAAGGTTGACAGCCATAACAGCCATCTCTTGACGTGTTGCTGTATCTCTCGGATTGAAGTGGTTATTGTATCCAATCATCAGCTTAGAATCCATAGCCACCTGCACGTATGGCTTCGCATCCGGCCATACTTTATCAGCATCTGCAATGGTCAGGTTATCCCCTTTTCCTTCTGTGCTGATTTTTGCTGCTTTTACGAGAATAATCGCCAGTTCCTGGCGCGTAATCTTATCGTCAGGGTTGAATTTTCCTTCTTTTTTGCCCACCATCAGGCCGGCTTCTTTTACCGCTTCAATCTCCTTAATTCCCCATGCCTTTACATCCGGGTAAGAAGAGACGGTCTTATCTGGCAATTTGAGATCCAATGCACCAGACATAATAATAGCCGCTTCCCGGCGCGTCAGATTATTCAGCGGATAGAACTTTCCATCTGGGTATCCGCCGATCCAGCCCATCTCCTTAGCCTGGGTGATTTGCTCACGAGCCCATGATGCAGCCGTATTCAAATCCGGAAATGCTGGTGTTTTCTGCTGCTCTGTAACAGCAGGCTTTGTCGAAGTCGTAGGCGTTGCCGTATCATCAGCAGCCCAGACTGCTCCAGGAGTTAATACCATAGAAAGAACTGCAGTGGTTGTTAATACCTTGTTGAATGTCGCTTTCACTTTTTTTCTTCCTCCAGTAAAATTAAGTAATATATGAAGTTTTTTATAACATTACTTACATTATCATATTTTACCTGTCATATCTTGTGGAAATTTAATCCCAATCTACGTATTCGTTCCATTACCTGAAGGCATAGAGGCGTCGGAATATTTTATATCCGCCGCCCCTAATTCTATAACCCTATCCTTTCTCTACGGCTATCCGTAATTTCTGCATGGCACGCTGCTTTTGCTTTTTCGCGCGTTCATACGGAATACCTAACCGTACGGCCGCCTCGCGCAATGTCATTCCTTCACGAATATGCAGCGACACACATCTGGCCTCTTCCTGTGACAGATACGCCATCCATGCCTGCCATATCAATTCCTCTTCCATATCATGATCTGTTGTCCCAAGCAGCAGTTCCATCCGCTCTGCGCCTTCTTCCTCATGCGATGCAGGAAGTGAAGGCAAGCAGTGTCGCTCTCTCCACCTCTTCTCCCGGGCATACCAGTTGATTACGGTTCCTTTCACAGAAAGAAAGAGGTACGAGGAAAGAGCCATTCCACGCTGTTCATCGTAATAGGGAAGTCTCTTCCAACACGCGATCCGTGCTTCCTGCTTCGCCTCTTCTCTCAAAGGCCCCGGTGGAAAACGTGCCACCCACTTCTCAATCAGTGGCTCATACTCTTCAAAAAAGCTTGTCCAATCCCATTCCTTCATGCTTCTCCCACAATCTACGGCGACCGGTCCCGCATGTATTGCGCGCACCTTCATCTTACCGGCTTTCCACATTGTCAGCAGGGCGTTATGTAAGGATACAGAAGGAGAACGTGCTTTTTTTCACATGAAAAACGATCGTTATCTTATACATAGAGTAAAAGAGAAGGCATATATGTGAAGATACCCTTAATTTAACGGAGGTCGGCTTCGTGTTATGTATCGGTTACGCACATGCTCGGCATTACGCAATTGCCTCATCAGCTGCCTGCGTGAGCACGCAAGCTCGAATGTGTGACGATCTCTTAGAACCAGTGTGCAGAGTGAATCTTCCGAATTCACGGTATATGTCTCAACCGAAGAATGACATGCATACACTGTACGATGATAAGGATTAGAAAATCCAGGATAGCCAAAAGGTATAAGAACGAAATCCCGTTGCAAAATCAGGGGTACATGCTTACGCTGTCCGAGCGTCTCGCGGGCAAACCTGCGCACAAGCTCCTCATCAATATGACACTCTCTGATTAATCGCTTACAAAACTGCGTAACCGTGCATTCTGTATAATATTCCTCTGGTCCGATATACAGCACCGTAATCTCACCCCTTCCTTGCAATTGTCCAGGATGAAATAGATGCCCATACAGCATAAACATCTCAACCGCTTTCGTCTTTGGCAATAACTCAGTCATACAACTCCTCCTCACTGAATGATTATAGAAAACACTCTATATATGTATTATATTAGTATTTTTTGTAGAATTAGGATGTCTTTCATCGCAAATTCTGCGTTCGCTTTCCAAATTCCCACAAATTACAACCGCATTTTTCCACAAGCAAGAAAAACACGCGGGCGTTGCCACTCGTCCTTTTTCCACAAAGAAGCCAAACGGCCGCTTTATGTCACTTCGGGCGGACCGACAAAACATCTGGGTATATCGGATGATGGAGACAGTTGTCGGCCTTTTTCGTCCGTCGTGCCACACGCTCCACAGGGAAACAGCAACGCTTGGCACACGCCTCGCGAGTTTTTCAAATAATACAATTGGAAGAAACGATATATCGCTTTCTTGCTTTACAGCGACATATCGTTTCTTATCCATCAAAAAAACCTTCCGCCAACAAGTAGCGGAAGGAACATTACCTTTGTGCTTCATTATTTATATTCAAGCAAGTAATCAAACAGCTGCTTACGAATACTTGAGAAACTATCATTCAATTGCAACAACGCAGCATCGATGCCTCCAATGCCGTCGTAGACAAGCATGCTCGGTTTATTGGCTCCGAACTCCTTGCCGCGATCCAGGTATGCTTTAAGATTAGTCGTATTCTCCGGCTTTTGACGCAGGCTCCAATCCCATTCCAGCATCGTACCGCCGCCTGTCTCACGGGCCAGCGTATACGCTTGTCCCAGCATATCTACGCCACGGAACTTCTTCCGGCCGTCAGCGAAGTAATAGTTCGGTTGGAACCAGGCGAAGTCAATACCCAGTGTCTTCCACTTCTCCGCATTCGTAGCACCCAGATACGGAGCCCAATACATCTTGTACCCTTTCTTATGTATCAGATCAGCTACCTGCTTCACGACGTCCTTATTGTTATCCGGAATGCTCTCCTGTGTCCAATAGAACCCGGCTAGACGCAACCCTTCCGGCTTCGCTTTCTCCCAGTTCGCTACTGCCTTCTCAATATATTGGCGCTGCAATTCCACTCGGTTATCGTTAAGGAACGGTACTTTCTTCTTCTCTACAGGATACGGCAACGCAAGAATAATATTAATCGGCTGCTTATCACCCATCTGCTGCTGTGCTGCAAGCGATGCCTTCGTCAGCGTCTCAATGCTATCGCCCGGTTTGAAAATATCGTCCAAATATCCAGTCAGCGAAGGCGAATTACCTACTTCGTACTCCATCATGGAGAAGCCACGCTCAACCATCGCCAACGGCACCATAATGACTGTCTCGAACATCCGCTCCTTCTGTCCACGAACATCCGTTACCAATCGCTTCGTCAGCGTCTCTACTCTAGTCGGAGGCGGCGTCATGAACAGCGCATTGCCCAGCTCGCCATTCTCTACTGTCTTCTTATCCGTAAAGCGTGCATACACCGGTTGCACCTCTCCGTTCGGCGCATACAGCCAGTGGAAGCCACCATTCTGCTCTACTTGATACCAATCGCCCATACGTGCGTAGGCGACTGTCTCTCCTGGCTTCTGCCATGTTCCCGTATTGCGGGAAGACGGATTCGGATATTGATACAAGGGCAGGGCCTGCTGGATGTTAATCCGCTTTACTCCAAGCTCCTTCGTCATATAGCCGCCGTCATCATATAACCAGCCTTCACGCCCGTTCACTTTGACTTTATACCAGGTCGTCCCCTGCTGGGCAAGTACCTCAAGTCGCTGTGAAGCAGGCGCTGCAATCTTCTCTGATTCCGGGTCCGCTTCCTTGTAAACAGGTAGCGGATGATGCAGATACATATAATTTTGTGAGGAAGGAATGGCATCTCCCGTCATCTTCGGCACTTGACGGACATACACTGTTCCCGGTGCCTGCTTGACCCATACTTGCTTTGGTCCATACTGAATCTGGTACCAATCCCCTGACTTATTTATCGGTTTCAACGGCATACTCTGCGCCGAGATAAAACCTGCCTTTTCTTCTGTCTCCTCAGGCGTATTATACGTGAACGCATTGCCCAGGAAGAAAAGCTCATAGCCCGTCATATCCATCTGAGGCAGCGGAGCCGGTACCTCTGGCTGCTGCTCTTTCGGTTGTGCTGTAGCCGGTTGTGCCGCCGGCTTTGCGACAGGAGGCGTCTTCTCCGCCGCCAGAACTCCACTCCCTGCTCCCGCTTCACCTAGCGTTAATACGCATAAGGTACAAGCCAGAGCCTTTACAAATTTCTTCTCTTTCTTTCTTCCCACAATTACATACTCCTTTCACAAACCTAAAGTAAAACTTCCATCAGTGGAGGCTTTCTTCATCTCCCACTGATGGTTAGTTGCACTTATCGGGGTCTTAGGAGCAGTTATCCCCCTCGTAGCATATGTGAAGTGGGGGGCTTACTGCCCGTTGGACCGGGATAAATGCTCAAATTCTACTATCCATCTACTACTTTTTCCTATATTTGACTTAGAGTCAAGTATATTATGAAAAAAAACGATAATTGTTCTATCATTTTTTATTCTTTATCCCTTTGCTGACAAGGAATAGAGAGAAAAGGCATCATATAAAGAGACGCACAATAAACAGTAATGTTGCTGGGAAAATGCAAAAGAAATAACAGTTCATTATTCATATGAGGAAATTCCTACAAAAAGAGCAGGGGAGAACTGCTCATTCCCTCCTGTTCCTTTTACTATATAAATATCATCAAAGTTTAAAGTAATGTACAGCTTGGCGCATTTCATTTGCCATACGGGCAAGCGATTCGGCAGAAGCCTCCATTTCTTCCAGCATCGCCGCCTGCTCCTCTGAACCGGCAGCAATATGCTGCATGCTATTCGATGATTCTCTTGCAATATTCGCCATCTCATTCATAGAGGCAGTAATCTGCTGGGCACCGGCTGACATTTCCTGTGATGTTGCTGCCATCTCTTCAATCTGACCTGAGATATCCTCTATTTTCGCAGAAATGTCCGTAAATAGTTCTCCTACCTGTCCTACAACCTCTTTACCTGATTGCACGCTCTGCTGGTTCTGTTCCATAGACTGAACCGCCTGAGTGGTGTTCATTTGTACACGGGCAATCAACTGATGAATTTTCTCGGCCGACCTGGCGGTTTGATCCGCCAGCTTACGAATTTCATCTGCAACAACCGCAAATCCCCTGCCTGCTTCACCTGCCCGTGCAGCTTCTATTGCCGCATTAAGTGACAATAGATTCGTCTCCGCTGAAATATCAGAGATAAGACGTAGAATCTCATCGATTTCTTTTGAATCCTGCTGTAAAAGCTCAATCTGCCTGGCTGTCGTCCCTGTCGTTTCCTGAATTCGATCCATCTGTTCAATTGAATTCACCACGCAAGCATTTCCTTGACGGGATTGCTCCTTCACATCAACCGATGCTTCAGCGATTAAGGAAGATGCCTCCGCCACACGCTGTACACCATTCGCCATTTCTTCCATCGCATTCGCACTTTCTTCGACGCTCTGCATCTGAACCTCTGAGCCGTTGGCTACAATCTGGATGCTGTCAGCCATCTCATTTGTTGACGTCATCCCTTCCTCCATGCTGGCGGTTAGCTGTTCAGAAGACGCAGCTACCTGAGCAGCACTATAGTTTACATGACCGATAAGCGTATGCAGTTGATCAGACATCGTATTTACTGCCTGAACGAGTTGTCCGGTCTCATCTTTCGTATTGATATTCAGCGGCTCTCCCGTTAGGTCCCCTTCTGAAATACGCCGTACATGCTCCGTCACTCTCACAATCGGTTGAGAAATAATATGGGCCATATAGAAGGAAACGATGACCCCAACCAGAATCGCCAACAGGGAAATGATGCCTGTCATCACCTTTGATTTATGACCGGCCTCAATTAATCGTTCCCCTTCGCCTTTCATTTTTACCTGTCTTTCGCTCGACAAGTTTTCAAATCCAGCCATCAGCTCACGTGCCATTGGCTCTGCCGTATTTTTCAGAGCAGAAAGAGCGGCTGCCTTATCCCCACGATCATATACATCAAAAATGTTCTGTTCAATAAATGTTCGCCACTGAACGCTTTTATCAATTAATTGCTTTGTTTGTTCATTCTCGCTTACCTCGCTCATTTTTGTCTGAATGGCTTTGCTCTTCTCCGTATATTCGTGGAATTTATCTTTATATTCACGATCACCAAATAGCATATAAGCGCGTACAAGCGCAATACGCTGGGCGATGTTAAAATTCAGATTACCATCTTCCACTATTAAAGTAACCTGTTTATTAATCATATCCTCTACATTGTGTTCAAACTTGTTCATCTCAAAAAACATAAGACCAGCTAGGACAGTAAGTAATACCAACACTGCAGCAAAGCCACCTAATATTTTCGTCCGTAATCTTTTCATTCTCCTTACTCCTCCCGTTCTCTATAAGTCCTTTTATCGAACGTCTTCCTCTATCTTGTACGCTATAATGATAAGACATCCGCACAAGCTAAAAGACCTTTTTACTATGTTTCAGTAAGTAAAAGTGCTCCCCAACTTAATTATCTTACCAAAAATTACAACATAAACAACACCTTTATAGTTCTTTCTGCTTATGAACTTTCTGTCACAATAAAAAGCCATTCTCTAACGTGTTGCAAGAGAATGGCTTTTTACCATGTCAGGTGTATGTCGATATGCAAAGAAAAAGGTCATCACTAGGAAAATATCTACCCTCTAGTCTGCAAATAATTCATTCCAATGTGTACCCCCGCCTATGAGTTGAACGCCAGCAGCAGTCGCACGCAAGGCAAAGTGCTGTACATCTACCTTTTCTGCTTGAACACGGACAACACCAGCTTCCAGTTGCATATTCACTGTCTGTACCAGCCCCTCAATGCTGGAGTAATTCCCGTTTAAAAGGATAGTAGCAGTTTTTGTTCCATCACTTACTGTAAATTCCCGACTAGCATTCTGCTTTTCATCTTCACCGCGGAAAATTTGCTGATTGAAGAATTCTGTTTGATTAGCTCCGCCAACCTCCAGAATAGCACTGGCCCCTGTATTAGTAGACTTAATCTGGAACGTATCGTCATCTACTTGTTCTGCTACTGCCTGTAGAGATGGCTCGGCAGACAAATAATCATTAATTCTACTAGCCAAACCTTCTATATTGTTATACTTCCAATTTAATACAATCGTTGTTGTATTCGTTCCATCGCTCACTGTAAATTGTCTGTTCTTACTTGTATCCTCATCTGTGCCGCTATAAGTCGTTTGAGAAAAAAAGAAGTCCTTGTCTTTCCCATCGATTATTAACTTGGAACTTGCCCCTACAGGAAACCCTTGCAGAACAACCTGTTTATCATTCAACGCTCTTGCTCCAGCTATCATATCCGGTCCCTGAAAGTATGAATTGAATATAGACGCGATAATATCGGCCTGGTTCTTAGCCATATTCATGTTCGGATCACCATATACGAGAGGCCAATAAAGTTTAATAGTTACTACTCTGGAGCCATTGCTTACCGTAAATTCCTTAGGATTAGCAACAAAAAAGTTTTTATCGGCGGGCATCTCGTTACTTATAGCTGTTGGTTGTGTATCATAAATAGTTGTATAATCTAATTCGGTAATCGATTTACTTTTAGCAATCGCCGGTTGAGCAGGAACTGTTGCAAAATCAAAGCTTGTAATTTCACGGCTTGTGATGGAAGGTAAAGTATTATCGCTATTCTCGTTTTATACCATTTTAACGAAATGGTTTTCGTTACGAGCCTACACCGTGCGGGCGCCTTTTAACGCACACGGCGTGCCACCAGCAGAAAGAAACTTATACTCGTTTTCACTTATAACAAATAAAATATTCCGGAAATTATAACCAAAAGAAACCCCTACAGAAGTAGAAGCGATTATACTATTCTTCTATTTCCGTAGGGACTGGTCTTAATTCCAATTCGCCCGTTATAAAGAAACTGTATTTTCTTCCCACTGACTGGGTTCCTTCACTCCGGTCTGTTTTCCCCTCCCACCATGTTACCATGATGGTGCATACGGCAGACCCTCATCGCTACTATGAACCCGCCGCCATCCTCCCCGCTTCATTGGCGCTAACCCGCCTCTTCGGAGAAGACTTCAAACGTTCCGTTCTGTCTATCCCTTTGCACAGTTGCCAATTGACAGTTGAGAATTGACAGTTTCAAGGAATTCACTAACTGCCAACTGTACATTGTCAACTTTCAACTGCTCTTTTGATGGCCTTAGGTTCCCACTGTTCAGGAGCAGGAACGACCCGTTTAACAGCCTGAATTGTCCGGATCGCCGCTATGCTATTGCAAGCATATGGGCAGATGCTGAACTGCTAGCATTTTACACAGCACCCGCTACCCTGCCCTGGATCAACATGGGTTCGTCGCCTAACCATAGCCATCTTTTAAGGAGCCCCGCCTCGCTTCTGCGAGTACGACTTCACCTGACTTCACCCCTTCAGCCGGATAGAGCCTCACTGGATGCAGGAGGATTAGGCACATGACATTTCAGTTGAGAGTTGATAATTGATAGTGGTTAGTTTTTAACTATCAATTATCAACTGTACATTGTCAACTAAATTCGGCTGTTGTCATGGGCGGGAATTTCACCCGCCAATTCGACAGAACAGTTAGAGAAGCCCTCATAAAAGCTTTCCGTAGAAAGCCATGGTATGAGATATCCTCCACTTCTTTCACCCGTATGGAAATACGAACTTATGAAGTAACGTTTCGTTTAGTTTTGTTGAGCAGTTTCGATTTCTACCTTGTATGTTTTACCGTTCATCAATCCAGTGATTTCTGTGCCTGTCAGTGCTTCTGCAGCCGAGTTCTCGGCTCCTAGCGTACCGTTTGCCTTAACTCCATACTTCTTGCCATCCACCGTGACAACATATTTTTTATCGCTTGTTAATCCAGTGATTTTACCATTCCCTGCTGTTGCACCAGCCACAGAACCACTTTCTACCACTACCAGCATCGGTGCTTCTACTTCTACCTTGTACGTCTTACCGTTCATCAATCCAGTGATTTCTGTGCCTGTCAGTGCTTCTGCAGCTGAGTTCTCGGCTCCTAGCGTACCGTTTGCCTTAACTCCATACTTCTTGCCATCCACCGTGACAACATATTTTTTATCGCTTGTTAATCCAGTGATTTTGCCATTCCCTGCTGTTGCACCAGCCACAGAACCACTTTCTACCACTACCAGCGTCAGTGCTTCCACTTCTACCTTGTATGTCTTACCGTTCGTCAATCCAGTGATTTCTGTGCCTGTCAGTGCTTCTGCAGCCGAGTTCTCGGCTCCTAGCGTACCGTTTGCTTTAACTCCATACTTCTTGCCATCCACCGTGACAACATATTTTTTATCGCTTGTTAATCCAGTGATTTTACCATTCCCTGCTGTTGCACCAGCCACAGAACCACTTTCTACTACTACCAGCATCGGTG
>SNQW01000200.1_pt1 | contig 36619 bp, 31 predicted proteins | sample 2580511 | NCBI WGS metagenome assembly SNQW01 (sample SAMN10953775, study PRJNA522744) | food fermentation metagenome | isolation source: 8-hour incubation of native-enriched microbial consortia from nixtamalized... | place: Mexico | collected 2017-09-24 | reverse complement strand
CGCATTAGGTAACCTTGACTTTTTGGTCTTAAGCTTAAAAAATGACTGTAAAAAAATCCATTTATAGTTTCAATAATCCAAATGTGGGTTTTGCTGAAAATTGATGTTAGTGTTCTTGCAACGCTAGTGCATAAAGTGCCGCTATTTTGAAGGGCGACGGCAGCGTCGTTCCATTTATAGCTGGCTGTCAAGCGCCGAGTTAAGGTTGAGGCCTGAGAAATAGGCAGCGTCAAAAAAAATAGAGATATAAAGTAAGTTATGGGTACAAAAAGAGCCTCGCTGCGGTACAGGAACAAAGTCCGGCCACGGCTCGGCTCTAGCTTAAACGGGGCTTACATTTATAGACCTTCGGCGTTTTTTACGGCATGTTCCCAGCTGGGAAAGTAAAACAAAGCGTTGCGCATCAACTCCGGATCATGCTGCTTGACCTGCTTTTTGCTTAGCGAACTGCCTTCCGTTTGCAATTGCTTGATTCTGCGGACAACCTCATCGGCTCCAAGAGTAGCATCCATTAGCTTTGCTCCTTCCGTATAGAGTTGCTCTCTATTATTGCTAATATTTTCCTGAATATACCTGCATCCGGAGAAATGTCGTCGATCCTTCAAACGCCGGGCCAGGGGCTGTATGGTATAATTTAAATGCGAGTTCAAAAAGTCAGGTTTTCAGGACCGAGAAGGTTGGATGAAGCTAGGGACTGAGTAGCGGAGCGTAGGTGAGCCTACGTGAGCAACGGAAGGCCCGGCTGAATTCAAGATTCGACGCCGACCCCTCTTCATAAACGGCTTCGTCATGGAAAGATGACTTTTTGAGCAACCTCTTTTAAGCAAATCGTTCTTAAGGGGGACCCTATGAAAGCCCAAGATGATAAGCAAAAACCTATCATTAAAGAGCAGCCTGCCACCTACGACGATTATGCCCGGCTGCCCGACGACGGGAAGCGCTACGAGTTGGCGGACGGCGTGCTGGAGCTAATGTCGCCTGCCCCGACGCCCAAGCATCAAGTGATAAGCAACCAAATTCAGAATTTACTAACCAATAGTTGTCAAACAGAGTATATCATTTTCGCCTCGCCCGTTGATCTCATTTTGTCCCATACGGAGGTCCGTCAGCCGGATCTGGTTATGGTACACCGCAGCAGGATCGAAATTATCACCCGCCGGGGAATCGAAGGGATCCCCGATCTGGTCGCGGAAATCCTCTCGCCTCATTCCGTCAAGCGGGACAAGCAAAGCAAGCTGAAAGTGTACGCCGCCTATCAAATTCCGGAGTATTGGATCATCGATCCGGCCCACGAGTCGCTGGAGCAGTATGTGCTGAAGGACGGCAAATACGAGCTGCTGGAAGTGTTTGACCGCGAGGAGACGGTCCGGTCGGAGCGCCTTCCCTGCGTCTCGTTTACGATGGGACAGGTCGTCGACGCGGCTGCGGGGTTGCCGGGGTGAAGAGAAGACCGGCAAAGTGGCGGCATCGGATGGCATGTAAGCCGTCTGGCGCCGCCGCCATTTTTATAGATTTTACTAAAAAACCTCCGCGCGGATCAAAAACCGCACAGAGGTTGCGCCAGCTTACGGCTGGTTTGCTTCATTTTCATATCCCGCAAACGGGTCGTCGATCTTCAGCTTTTGCGCTTCGGCGTCGCTGACGCCGGCGTACAGCTCGGCCTTTCCGCCCTCGCCGCGGACAAGTCCGCCGCTGAACACGACATCCGCCAGGTCCGGCCGCTTGGACGGCCCCTCCAGAAAATCGGCGCGCTCCGCGATGATCTCCATATCCGAGTAGGTGCCGTTTGCCGGATCATAAACGAACACCATCGGATAATAGTGGCGGTCCCCTTGCTCGTCGAACCGGGCGATGTGGCCCAGTACGCCAAGCTTCCCGTTCGAGAGCACATGGATCTCGTTGCAGCCGCCCCATTCCTCATCCCGGAATTGCTCCAGCAGCGGCGCCTCCAGCACCGCCTCGACCGTCAGCTCACTCAGCGCATTCACGCGGGCGAACCCGATTTTCCCTCTCCCCCCCTTCTCCCCTTGCGGGCGCGTAAACACGCCGATCGTCCCGTCGGACAGCTCGACCAAGCGCAGGTCCTTCATTTGGTCCGGCCCCCGGAAAAACTGCTCCAGGTTAGCGAGGCTCGGGCCTTTATAAAACACCGTGCGCCAGCTAACCTTGCCCTCCTCGGACGGATGCGGGAAGGTTTCAACCCCGCCGAACACCAGCTCGCCGGAGATTCTCGTCAAGAACGGATCCTGCAGGGCGAATACCGGAGCGCCGTCCCGCGGCGTCCACCGCTCCTCGCGGCGCACGAAGAAATGGATTTCCGATACTTCGCTGTCCCGGTTTTCCACCCGCCCGGCAATGACCGGTTCCCCTTCATCCTCGAAAGGAGCCGAAATATTATAAACGTCGCGCCCCTCAACGCCGTCAAACAACAGCTTTTCGGCTTGAGCAGGCTGAGGTTTGTTTTCCTTCGTTCTGTAAGCTTCCACCAATTCGGCGCATGACTTCACGTTGCCGTTTCCGAACAATACCATTCCCGTTATCCCTTCCATTCGGTTTGTTGTAATGCACTCATAAGCTGCGGGAGATCAACCGCTGCGCAGGCCACGGAATCGTCGGACGCCCCATAGTACATAAGCACCTGATTCTCCTTGACAAACGCGCCGCAGGCAAAAATGACGCTATGGAAAAATCCGCTGGTCTCGTAGTCCGCTTCCGGCACGATAAACGGCTCCTCCATGCGGGCGAGCACCCGGTCCGGCCGCTGCAGATCCAGCAGCGCGGCGCCCATGCAGTAACGATGGCTTTGGTCCGCCCCGTGGTAGAGAATCAGCCAACCGGCCTCCGTTTTGATCGGAACGCAGCCGGCACCGATCCGTGCGCCGTCCCACTTGCCTTTCCGGAGTCCCATCAGGAACCTGTGATTGCCCCAATGCCGCAAATCCGGCGATTCGGCCAGCCAAATTTCCGGCTCCCCGATGCCATCCGGAACCGGGCGGTGCAGCATGTAATACTTGCCGTCAATAGCCTCAGGAAATATCGCAACATCCTTGTTCGTCGGCGCCAGAATCAACCCCTCTCTGGTAAACGACGCAAAATCTTCCGTCGTCATCCACCCGACCGCGACCCCTCGATCCGAGACGGCGCTGTACGCGATGTGATAACGATCCCCGATGCGGGTAACCCGCGGATCCTCGATCCCCCAGCGTTCCAGCGGGCCCTCGGGCAAAACGGTCGGTCCCTCGTCAACCGTGAACCGCACGCCGTCCCGGCTCCGCGCCACGCGCAGGTGGGAAATCGAAGTCAAGTATATTGTAGCGCCTTTGCGGTCGCGAATCACCCGGGGATCGGAAAAATCCAAACCGGAATTTTCCTTGTCCACGGCCACGATGTTCATGATCGGCTCCTCCGCATCATCGCCGCTCCGCTCCGCGTTCAGCACCGGAACAAGCACGCGCCCGGGATCGGTCTGCCGGGGCCGCTCGGCCACCCGGAGCAGCAAAATCACCTCGTCCCCGTACTGCGCCACCCCGGCGTTAAACACCCCAAGCACCTCCCAATCCGGAAAGGAAGGCTGCACATCGCCGGGCGCGATCAGCGGGTTGGCGGCCAAGCGCTCGATTTTGATTTGTTGCTGGATCATTTTTTCTCCTCCTATCCCTGAATCTCAAAGCTCTATTCTTTCATTCCCGTAAACGTAATGCCTTCGATAAAATACCGCTGGGCCATAAAAAACAGCAGAACGACCGGCAGCGCCACCAGCGTCGACATCGCCATCAAATAATTCCACTGCGGCGCCTCGTTGACGCCGCCCATAAAGAAGTACATGCCCACGTTCAGCGTATACATCTTCATATCGGACAGGTAGATCAACGGGCCCAAAAAGTCGTTCCAATATCCGCGGAAAGCGAAGATCGCCACCGCCAGCAAAGCCGGCTTCACCTGCGGCAGCATGATGTGCAGGAACGTCTGGAGGAAATTCGCGCCGTCGATTTCGGCGGCGTCGTCCAGCTCCCGCGGCAGGGTCATGAAAAACTGGCGGAGCAGAAAAATGTAAAACGGTCCCCAGGCCGTCCACGCGCGCAGCACCAGCGGGTCGAACTGGCCCGTCAGGCCAAGCTTCTGCCAGATCAGGAACGTCGGAATGAGCGTGACGTGAAAAGGCAGCATCATCGTGGCGAGCAGGACGAGAAAGATGAATTCGCTGCCGGGAAACCGGAAGCGCGCAAACCCGTAAGCGACAACCGTCGAGCTGATGAGCTCGGCAACGAGCCCAAGCGCTACGATAAAAACCGTGTTGAACAGGTAGCGGTTAAAAGGCATCGCCATCCAGGCCTCCCGGAAATTGTGCCACTGCGGCGGATCGGGAATCCACTGCGGCGGCCAGGCGAAAATATCCCCTTCGGCCTGCAGGGCCGTCGAAACCATCCAAAAAAACGGAACGAGGATGACGGCGGCCAAAAACGTGACGACCACGTAGATCACAGCTTTGTTCAGCCATTTCAGCGGTTTGCCGGAAATCCCCCCGGCGGGGACAGCTGATACCTTGGCCATAAAAGCACACCTCCTCTTTTAGCGCCTTACATCCGATTCGTAATGAACCCAGGCCGGGCTGGAGCGGAACACGAGCAGCGTCAGCGCCAGGATGATGATGAACAGCACCCAGGCGACCGCCGACGCTTCGCCCATGTGCAGCTGCGTGAATCCGCGCTCGTACACGAGCTGGTTCATAAATTTGCCGGCCGCCGTGGTCGGACGGACGAACATGGCGATCGTAAAAATCTGCAGCGCTCCGATCATCCCCATGATCACCTGCAGCAAAATAACCGGGGAGATCTGCGGAATCGTAATGTTCTTGAATTTGGCGAATCTCCCCGCCCCATCGATTTCCGCGGCTTCGTACAGGGAGCTTGGAACGCCCTGAAGCCCAGCCAGAAACACAACGGTATTCGTACCGAAAATGCCCCATAAGCTCATAATGATGAACGCCCCCAGCACATAATGCGGATCGCCGAACCAGTTCGGCTTGTCGACGCCAAACACCGAGAATAACGGCGACAATACGTAATTGATAATCCCCGACTCGCTGTTGAACATCCATCGCCACAGCAGCGCTACGGCCACTTCCGGCATCACCGCCGGGAGAAAATAGATCGTCCGGTACGCGCCGATCCCCTTGATCTTGTTGTTCAGAAGCATGGCGACCAGCAGGGCTCCGATCACCCCGATCGGCAGGGAAAGCGCGGCGTACAGCAGCGTAATCCGCACCGACGGCCAAAACTCGATGTCGCTCGTAAACAGTTTGATGTAATTGCCGGCCCCCGCCCATTTGTTGCCGCCGAATATGGTGGACTCGGTGAAGCTTAAGTACAGGGATTCGAACAACGGATACAGCGTAAAAATCAGAAAGCCGACGATCCAAGGGGAAACCAGCGCCAGGCCAAACGCCTGCTTTTTTTTCCACCCGAGTTTTGAAAATACAAAGTACAGCAGGCCGGCAACGATCAACAGGAAAACGGGCACCAGCAACCATCTGGCCAGCGTAGCGATGTGGTTTTCCATGCCGCTTCCTCCTTTCCGCGCTTTTGCATAGCAAACCGCACTATTTCATCGCATTTTCCAACAAAGGTTTGACCTGCGGAATCAGCTTTTCCGGATCGTCGCCGCCGTTGATCAGCGGATCCATCAGCTGCGTCGAGTACACGTTGTCCCACTCCGGATATTTCGCGGAATAGCGGTAAGGTCTGGCATATTCCATGGACGCGATGATCGCTTCCAGCGAATGGGCCTTCTCCGGATGCAGCTCCTGCAGGGTCTTAAGATCGGCCAGCGATTTGCGCGGCGGCATGATCTTCCAATGGTGGATCGCATCGGTCAAATCGAGCAGCGCGTCGAAGGCGGCGTCCGGATGCTTTGTTTTGGCGTTGATGCCCATGCCGAGGATGTCCCCGAACGTAGCGTGAATTCCCGAGCGCCCGGCCGGCACCATAAACGCCTGCACGCCCGCGACGGTCGAATCGAGGTCGTCGGCCGCCCCGCCCATGAACATGGCCACTTGGCCGTCGCGGAACATTTTGTCGAAGCCGCGGTCGCGGATGATTTGTTGTGACGGCGTCAGCGGGCCGTTCACCAAATCGGCGTAAAACTTGTAGGCCGCGGTCGCTTCTTTGGAGTCGATCGGCGACTTCCCGTCCTCCGTCAACACCTCGCCGCCGTTTTGCCAAACGAACATTTGCGAAGGCGGCCAGCCGTTAAGCGTAAAGCCCCACTGCACAACCGATTTTTCGTCGAACCCGGCTTCGCCCGGATGCTTGCCGGTTTTATCCTTCGTCAGCTTCGTCGCGGCATCGATGAACTGATCCCAGGTCCAGGTTTTATCCGGATAGCTGGCCCCGGCTTCATCGAATAACGCTTTATTGGCATACAGCATGACCGGCTGCTGAATCCAGGGGAGGCCGTAAATTTTGCCGTCATGCGTAAATGGGCCTAGCGATGCTTCGTAATAATCGTCCAGTTTGGCGGCGTCATGGCTCGATCCCTTCAACCGCTCGGCAATGTCCAGCATGGCCCCCTCCGCCGCGAACTGGGCCGCGCGCTGCGCGTTGATCCAGAACAGATCGGGCCCGGAATCGCCCGTCAATTGCGTAATCAGCCGGGTGTCGTATTCCGCGGGATTCGAGTCCTGCACGATCTTATACGTCGCCGACTTTTCGTTCAGCTCGTCGAGGATGGTTTGCAGCTCTTTCGCCTCATCGGCCCCGGCCCAGGTGGTCAGCCGCACTTCGACTTTGCCGCCGGATCCCCCGGCCTGTCCGCCCCCTTCGCCGCCAGCTTGATTTCCGCTTCCGCCGCCATTGCCGGAGCAAGCGGACAACGTCAAAACAAACGTCAGCGCCAAGCTCATTAACCATAAAACACGTCTTTTCAAATGAATGACCCCCTAATGGTTAAAATAAGGATGATGCGGATGGAACATCATAAGCCGTTCCTTTTGTAATCTTATTTGTAACGTTACTTTCAAATTACAAGTTAATTATCCAATCTAGTGACAGCGCTGTCAAGATATTTTTCGCAAACTTTCGACATCATGATAACCTTAATATAAAGCTATCATTGTTTACTTTTTGCACAAGCGTATGTTATATTCAATTTGTAACGTTACAAAACTGCGTTTTCCAAAAGATAATAGAGAGAGGATTTCATAAAATGAGTAAAAAAGTCGTTATGCAGGATATCGCCGACCGTTTGAATATTTCCAAAAACTCGGTTTCCCAGGCTCTGTCGGGCAAAGATGGAGTCAGCGAGGAGACGAGGCGGAAAATTATCGAAACGGCCGAGGAAATGGGCTACAAATACGCCAAAAAGCAATCGGGCGGCGACAAGCAGGTGAAGACGATTGGACTCATTGCCTCCGAATTTGCTTTTTCGATGAAGAACTTTTTTGGCGAAATCTATTTGTCGATCGAGCGGGAAGCGACGCGCCACGGGATCAAGCTGCTGATCCAATCGATCACGCCCGACATGAGGGACAGTCTAATCCTTCCCTCCTTCATCGGCGACGACGGAGTTGACGGAATCCTCATTCTTTCCCATATCAGCACGCCCTATATCGAGAAGGTGATCGCCCAGGAGATTCCGGCGGTGCTGATCGACCATCACCATCCGCTGCTGCACGCCGACGCCGTGCTTACGAACAACCGCTTCGGCGCGTACACGGCCGTTAAGCATCTGCTGGACCTGCACCACCGGGACATCGCCGTGATCGGCAACGTCGATGTTTCCCCCAGCTACCAGGAGCGTTGGGAGGGTTACCTGCTCGCTTTGCGGGAGCATGGCATTGAACCCCGCGAGGACCGCATGCTCGTTCACGTCGCCGAGGATGAAACGACGATCGACGATGCGCTGCGCGGCATGACCAGCCAGCCGAGCGCCTGGTTCTGTTTAAACGACGGCTTCGGTTTTTACGTATGCTCTTCGCTACGGAACGCCGGGCATCAAATTCCCGATGACATTTCCATCTGCGGGTTCGACAACACCCACTTCTCGCAAATGTCGCTGCCGAAAATCACAACGATGGACATCGATCTGCCCCTGTTCGCCCACAAAGCCTTCTCCCAGCTGCTCTGGCGGATCGATCATCCGGAAGAAGCGTACCAGGAAATCCTGCTCCCCACCCATTTGATCGAACGCGAATCGACGGGGGCGTGCAAGCGGTAGGAGGAGATGGATGCAGGGAGCAGATTGAATATCGAAAAAAGAACGCCGGGAGCGTTCTTTTTTTGTGGACAAAAGCATCTTTTTTACCATTTTTAGAAATTTTAAGGTTTCAATCGTCGATTTTTATGGTTAAATATTTATAAAATTCCATATTTTAATAGAAAGGTGTGATCATCATGGCATTCGTATCCTGCTCTGAAGAGGCTCATCGTATCAGCGGATTATGGGAATTGGACCACGCGGAGGACTTGTTCAAGGACCAGCTGCTGAACCGGACCCCGGCGGCCGCCGAGGCCGTTCAGGAAACGCTGCGGCTCGATGTGGACGGCCCTTATCCGCTAATGGCGGCCAGCGGTGCCTGGAAACAGCCTGAATTGTACATTCATTGGACCGCCAAGTTGGCCGCGCTTGGCTCGTCAGCCTGGGAAGGGCACATCATTTTCAAGGATGGGAATACTTCGCAGTTCCCGTATACGTTCGTCAACATCGCCCTGGAGGAAGCGCCCTCCAACCTTCTAAAAGTGATTTTCTCCGACGGCAGTTCTTTTACGCATACTTCTTATTACCGCTGGACTTCTCCTTATTTCCATCCCGTTCAGTTCGAATTTGACAGTGAAGACGGGGTAACTCCCGTTCTCGCGATCGACACGCACGCGCATCCCAACCATCCCGCCACCCTGCCGAGTGAACAACTCTCGATTGAAAATGTGTTCCGCCGCGCCGGCTTCGACGTAAGCCTATCCGCAGGCGCAAGCTCGATTCCGATCTCCGAAGCCGGGCTGGATGTGCGCTGGAGCGACGCGGAGATGCATGACGCCATGCAAAGGCATTGGTCGCAGTTTGCCAATGAGCCGAAATGGGCCTTATGGGTATTCTTCGCTTCCCTGTATGAGGAAGGGGCTTCCGTGGGCGGAATTATGTTCGACAGTATCGGCCCGCAGCACCGCCAGGGAACGGCGATTTTCAATCGCTCGTTCATCAGCGTTCCCCCGGAAGGTGAAAGCCGGCCGGAGGCGTGGACGGAACGCATGAAATTTTGGACCGCCTGCCATGAGATGGGACACGGGTTCAATCTTGCCCACTCCTGGCAAAAAGCGCTTGGCGAGCCGTGGATTCCTTTACGGAACGAAGCGGAAGCGCGCAGCTTCATGAACTACCCTTACAGCGTTCGGGGCGGGGAAACCGCCTTTTTCGCCAACTTCGAATACCGTTTCTCCGATAACGAGCTGCTGTTCATGCGCCACGCCCCGGAGCGTTTCGTGCAAATGGGCAACGCCGAATGGTTCGACCACCACGGCTTCGAGCAGCACCGCCAGCTGGCCAAACCGTCCTTCGAGCTGCTGCTCCGGGCCAATCGCGAAACCTTGCGCTTTGAATTCATGGAGCCCGTTGTGCTTGAACTCAAATTGACTAATTGGACCTCCGAACCGCAAATCATCGACCGGCGGATATTAAGCGACCCGGACCACATGACCGTTATCGTGAAAAAACAAGGGAAAACCGCGCGCAAAGTATCGCCTTTCGTCCATTATTTTCGGAAGCCGGAGCATGAAGTGCTGGCCGCGGGACAAGCGGTGTACAACTCGTTATTTATCGCTGTGGGAAAAAACGGCTGGGAGGTGGCCGAACCGGGGGATTATACGGTGCAGGTGGCGCTGCATTTCAAACATGAGGATGTCGTGTCCAATCCGTTAACGATTCGCGTGGAGCCGCCCATGGACCGGATGGAGGAATTTTTGGCGCAGGATTTCTTCACGGAAGCGACGGCCAAAACCCTTTATTTTGACGGGACAAAATATGCGGAGAGCACTAACGGCGTACTGGAGGCGATCGCGGAACGGCTGCCCCATCGCAAAGCGGCCATACATGCGCAAGTGGCGCTGGCCATGCCGATGACCAAGCCTTACAAGCTGCTGGGCCAGGACGGGCGGATTCACATCATCCCACCCGCGGTCGAAGAAGCCCGCAAAACGCTGGCCCCCAGCCTGCTGGAGAACGGCCATCTAGCCGCGGCCACGCTCGGACATATCGATTACCGGCATTATATGGACCGCCTCTCCGAATCGGTTGCCACCCGGGCCGGCAATCCCGAGGCCGCCGCCGACATCCAAAGCAAGCTGCTGCAAACGTTGACGGATCGCCAGGTGCGGCAAGACGTGCTGGCCGGTATCAAGGAGAAGGAGGAAGATTACCGGAGCATGCGCGCATAAAAAGAAAAAACGGCAAACGTTGAGCCATTGAAAAGCTCAAGCGGAAACATAAAGACAAAAAATGGCGTTATTTGGGCGGTTTCCGCCAACTTGAGAGAAATAAAGGAAATTTATGTCGCTATATTCTTGAATCACAGGGCGATGGCCGACTTTTGCCCCGCTCCTTGGAAAATAAGGACATATAATTCCGCTAATGGGGATAAACATGTTCGATTCCAAAAAATAAGACCATAAAGTTCCGCTATTTTTCATTAGGAGGTACCTGCCCCGTAGATAACATGCGATTTCCGGATCTACGGGTACCCTTACGCCTCGGCCCTCCCGTTTTCCTGCCGGAAACTGCGGAGGGCCTTTTTGCGTGGGTTTTAACCGATCCAGCCTTTGATCAAAAACCAGACAACCGGCACGAGCAGCGAGGGCAGCATATTCAGCGTTTTGCTTTCCTTGATTTTGAGAATGGATAACCCCGAGCTGGCGATCAGAACACCGCCCACGATCGAAACTTCCGTCAGCAGGTCTGCCGTCAGGAAGGGGGCCAAATAATCGGCGCTCATGTAGATGGCGCCCTGCCAGAGAAACAACACCACCGCGGTCAAAATAATGCCGAGACCATAGGATGAGGCCAATACCATCGAGGTGACCAGGTCGAGAGTAGCGTTCATGAACAAATAAGTGTGGTCGCCGCGGATGGCGCTTTCGATCGGCCCCAAAATCGACAGCGTTCCAATGCAAAAAAGCAAAATCCCCGTGGATAACCCTTGTCCCAAATTCGAAGTTGAAAAGCGGCCAACCAGCCTTTGAAACCTGCCGTCAATATCAAGCGCGGTTCCGATCAGGCTGCCGACGGCCAAGCTGATGATAAACAATACCGGGAACACGCTGTTTTTCATGTTGGTAACTACGGCGTTGATGCCCAGCACGGTCGCGGCAAAACCGATGGCCGTAAACAGCGCGGCCTGGTATTTTTCGCTTAAGCCTTTTTTGAAAATGCTGCCGATGAGGCTTCCGGCGATAATCGCCCCAACGTTAACGAGTGTTCCGATCATATACTTTACTGGCTCCTATCCGCAAAATGTCATAATCCTAATCCATGATAACGTATTGCGGGCGGTTTATAAACCCGAATTTACTTTCCTCCGGGGGCCTGCGGGCCGCTCAAAAGAACGGGGTTGACTTTGACACTAGTGTCAAACTTTAAAATAAGGTCGATCACGAAAAAGGAGGTTGGAACCATGGAAATCAAGCAAAGCAGACAGCCGCAAAATCAACCAAAAAGTTCAGCAAGCCATCGATAAAGGACACGGCGCGGACAGCTTCTCGCGGCTGACACAGGTGTTTAAGCATCCGTCCGCATAAAGCCCGGTTCAGCTTGCACTGATCACCATTCATATAAATGGAGGAATTACCGATGAATCCTGCGATTTCCAACCCAGCAAGCCATAATCCCGCCGACTACCCGGTTACCGTGTTAGGTCTGGGCAACATGGGATTAGCCTTAGCCGATGCGTTATTGAAGGGAGGTTATCCCGTCACCGTCTGGAACCGTTCGCCCGAAAAGGCCAAGCCTCTCGTCGTCCGGGGAGCCAGACTGGCTCGTACCGTCGGCGACGCGGCGGCGGCCAGCCCCGTCGTCCTCGTCTGTTTGTCGACTTACGAGGTCACGAGTGAACTGTTGGAACCCGCCGCCGGAATGCTTGAAGGCCGCCTGCTTATCAACCTGACGACGGGGACGCCTCAGGATGCGCGGCAAACTGCCCGTTGGGCCGAGGAGCATGGCGCCGGTTACCTGGAAGGGGCGATTATGGCCGTACCGCAGATGATCGGAACGCCGGAAGCGCTGATTTTTTACGGCGGCCCGAAGCCGCTTTTTGAGGCGCATCAACCGATGCTGAAAGTATTGGGCGGCCAAGCCGCTTACCTCGGCCCCGATCACGGCGTGCCGCTGCTTTACGATTTGGCGCTGCTGACCATGCTTTACGGGGCATGGTACAGCTACTTCCACGCGCAAGCTCTGCTAAGAACGGCCGACATCTCCGCTACGGAGTTTTTGCCGTATGCGGAAGATTGGCTGAAGCATTTGATCGTCCCGCTGCTTTCCGACCCGGGTGCGGCGGCCGCGCTGGACCGGGGAGACCATGCGACCGATGTATCCAACATGAACGTCAACAAACAAGCGTTGGATCATATCGTGCAGTTCAGCCAAAACATGGAGATTCCCGCCGACTGGCTGCTGCCGATTCAAGCGCTGGCTGCGCGCAAGGTGGCCGAAGGCTACGGCCAGGATGCCTTTACCCGGGTTTATGAGGCGATTCGAGGTTAAAACAGTTGAAAAAAAGCGCGAGCAAGGGGCCAGATGCTCCCCCAGCTCGCGCTTTCATGTTTGATCGGGAAGTCAGGTTCCTGGCGTTAGTTCGCCGCTTCGACGAGAGGCGTTTTTGCGGAAACCCGCCGTTCCTTCATTTGCTCGATCTGCCGCCCCAGCCCTAGCTTTACCGTTTCCAACGCGCTGATCTGCTTATCGACCTGGTCGATTTTTTCCTGATACAACTCCAGCATTTCCTGACAGAAAGAGTATTCCACAGGGCCCGCATCCTCGCAGCCCAGGATGTTCTCGATCTGCTCAGTGGTCAGACCCAAACCGAGATAAAGCTGAATGATGCGGATCCGCTCAACGGCGGATTCGTCGAACTCCCGGTAGCCATTATCAAGGCGAACCGACTTAATGATGTTCTTTTTCTCATAATGACGGATGGATCTTGCGCTTACACCGGTTTTTTGGGACAACTCGCCGATCTTCATGACCTGCCTCCTCCTTTGCTCCATTGCTACGACATATTGTAACGCCGGAAGCCCCGCTGGTCCATAACGGCGCATTCCATCCCCGAAAAGACGAAAAAATCACAGGCAAGCATGCCTGTGATTCCTTCATTTAGCGTGGGCAAAAACATTCGTTAATCATTGTGCGAATGTATTATGTACCGGATCGTAAGCTTTAGGATTCGGCCCGTATTTGTTATCGCCCGGCTCGCTGTCAAGGCAATAAAATACGAGTAAAATGATGCCGCCGACGATCGGAATCAGCCCGAGCAAAATCATCCATCCGCTTTTTCCGATATCATGCAGTCTGCGAACCCCAACCGCCAGGGACGGCAGCAAAATCGCCAGAGCGTAAATGTACCCTAAAATCGTACCTACACTTACATCAATGAGTCCTCCCACAAACCCAAGGATGAACGATACGATCACGTTGAACAGGGCAAACATCCAAAATTCCTTGCGCCTTGCTCTCCCTTGAAATCCGACGTAGTTTTTCAATACCTTCAAATACCATTGCATGTAAAACTCCACCTCTTCTTAAATTGATTGTTAGCTTTTGCCCTCCTGCTTTAGAATATATCGGAAATCATTTAAAATTATTAATAAAATTCTTACTAATTTAACCTAAAGGTCCCGGCGCCTTCAATCGACACCGGGACCTTTGTAGTTCCTTAGCACCAAAGAATCAAATACCTTTAACGGAATATTCCCATTCCCAAAAAAGCGGCCCATAATGCGGGTAGTCCGCTTCCCCTTGTTTTTCCCATAGTATGCCCTACCGCACTTATCAAAAATATTTTTTGCTGCTATGATTATATACAGCGAACATAGATAAATAAAATGAATGTTTATGATGATTTGCATTTATTTTTTTCATATTAAAGGAGAGGCCATGAGTCTGCAAAAATACGAGATTTTGCTCAAGGCGGTTGAAACGGGAAGTTTGACAAAGGTAGGGGAGCAGCTGAATTTGACCCAATCTGCGGTCAGTCACGCGATTTCCAGTTTGGAGCAGGAACTGGGGCTCACCTTGCTCATCCGAAACCGTTCGGGGGTCCGCCTGACAAGCAGTGGTGAACGGTTGATTCCCTATTTTCAAGGCATTTTGCAACTGAAGGAAAGGTTGTATCAAGAGATCGCCCTGATCAAGGGATTGGTGGCGGGCACCGTTAAGCTCGGCGTCTTCTCAAGCGTATCGATCCAGTGGCTGCCGGGAATGGTGAAGGCTTTTAACGCCAAGTTCCCCCATATTGAAGTGAAGCTGTACGATGGCCATTATCAAGAAATCGAGCAATGGCTTGCCACCGGCCAAGTCGATCTAGGTTTTGTCAGTCTGCCCACACTCCAGCCGCTTGATGTAACCGAGCTGAAAAAAGACCGGATGCTCTGCGTTCTTCCTCCCGGTCATGTTCTGGCCGGCCAATCCAGCATTTGCTTGGACCAAATCATCAACGAGCCTTTTATCATACCGATCTCCGGCTGCGACATGGATGTCCGGCGGATTTTCATGAAGTATAAGGGGCCGCTAAATATCAAATATGAGCTGGAAAATGATCATGCCATTATGTCCATGGTCGAGCAGGGTCTGGGGATTAGCATTCTCCCGGAAATGGTCCTCGCCCAGATGCCTTACAACCTGTGCCTGCGGCCGTTGGAAGGCGAACATTACCGGACGATCGGGCTTGCCGCGATTTCCAGGGACAATCTTTCCCCGGCAGCCGCTAAAATGTTTCAGTTTATAACGGAACGGATCCATGCATCATCGGATTTGACCTGCGACAGCGCCTAAGCCGCCAATGGAAGACAAAGATTCCGAAAGGTTCCGGAGCAACGGATCGGTGACCGGAATATCCATCTGCTCATAAGCGTACAGCAAGACCCTCACACTAGGTATCAAGATCGGGGATTCGGCCTGAGACGTCAAAATTCCTTTAATTCCGGCATGTCGATCGCGACGGATATATTGCATAACATTCCCCTTGCCAGAAACAGCATCGTCCGCTCCTCCGGATTTTCGCTGCCGATTCCGCGAAACGCCTCCAGAACCATTTGGCGGACTTCGCCGAACCCTTGCCGCATCGCGTTCTTGATGGAATCCTCCGGGATCGTTTGGGCCTGCATCTGCAGCATGATTTCATTTTTATAAGAAGCCAAAATATCCTCGTACGCCGCAATCAGCCCGCCTTCCAACTGTTCCGGAGACGCCGTTTCGACGACTTGCCGAAAAGAGCGGATGACCCGGGACCATGAAACTTCAAGCGCGGCCAAAAGCAGGGCTTCCTTGCTCTTAAAAAAACGAAATACGTAAGGCTGGGATATCTGCGCCCGTTCCGCAACCTGCGCGGTCGTCGCCCGAAAATAACCGATTTCGGAAAAAACTTCGATCGCCGCAGAAATAATCTCTTCCTTCCGATTCACCGAGGTTGCGCCGTTTTTTGCCATACTTCTCTCCGCCTTTTTTAGTTGTAATTGATTAATCAATAGTTTATACAAAATTTCTCACGGAAGCAACTTCCGTTAAACAGCATATAGGGCAGATGAAAGAAGCGGTCAAGTCCGGCGTGAATCTGCCTGAAGGACCTGACAGGGAGCCGATCCCCTAGTCAGCTTCACCCACTCCGGGAATCGTTTTTAACCGGCGAAACTTTTGGTATACTGTAACAAACAACTAGGAATGGGTGCTGCCTCATGAATAATGAAGATCTGATTGCCGTGCTGAAGGCTCTGTCGAATGAGACCCGCCTCAACATCCTTTGCTGGCTGCGGGAACCGGAAAAGCTGGGCTGGAAGCTGCCGGACGCCATAAAACAAGAATTTCCCGGCAGCGTTTGCGTGGGGAACATCCAGGAGAAATCCGGACTGACGCAGTCGGTGATCTCCTCGTATCTTGCCTTAATGCAGAAGTCCGGCCTCCTGGAGTCCCGCCGCTATGGCCAATATACGTATTACAGGCTAAATGAAGCGGGGATCGCCGCATTTATGGAAGAACTCGCCGCCAAGCTGCAAACCGGGAGATAACCCCAGGTTGCTTCGCGGGGTTGCATTTCGATCTATTCATCTATATATTTAGATGTGTAGATTCGTGTTTTTTACGGCTTTATCCTAAATATAGGAGGAGAGAATATGACCCAATCCAAAGCGGCCGCCCTGTTCAAGCCTTTTGCAGGGGGACACCTGAAGCTGGACAATCGTATCGTTATGGCGCCGATGACCCGCTCCTTTTCGCCGGACGGCATTCCCGGACCCAACGTGGCCGGATATTACCGCCGGAGAGCGGAAAACGGCGTCGGCCTGATCATCACCGAAGGAACGCTCATTAACCATCCAGCGGCAGGGGCCGATCATGACGTGCCGCATTTTTACGGAGAAGCGGCGCTGGAGGGCTGGGCGCGCGTCGTTCGGGAAGTGCATGAAGCCGGCGGCAAAATCGCTCCGCAAATCTGGCATACCGGCACCGCTCGCCAGCGTGAGAAATTCCCCGATTCGGACGCTGACCCAATCGGCCCGTCGGGCCTCAGCCTGACCGGCGAGCCGGTATCGGAGCCGCTGACGGTCAGCGAAATCAAGGGCCTCGTTCAGGCCTATGCGCAGGCCGCGGCCGACGCGAAGCGCATCGGCTTCGACGCGGTGGAAATCCACGGGGCGCACGGCTACTTGATCGACCAGTTTTTCTGGGATGTGACCAACAAACGTACGGACGAGTACGGCGGCGACCTGGTAGGCCGCACCCGCTTTGCCGTAGAAGTGATCGAGGCGGTGCGGGCCGCGGTTGGCCCCGATTTCCCGATCATCTTCCGCTTCTCGCAATGGAAGGCGGTCGATTACAGCGCCAAGCTGGCGGCAACGCCGGAGGAGCTGGAGCGCTTCCTTGCGCCGTTGTCCGCGGCTGGCGTCGATATCTTCCACGCCTCGACGCGCCGCTTCTGGGAGCCGGAGTTTGCGGGCTCAGACCTCAACTTGGCGGGATGGACGCGCAAGCTCACCGGCAAGCCGGCGATCACGGTCGGCTCCGTTGGCCTGAACACCGAGTTCACCAGCTTGTTCGAGTCCGGCAAAGGCGGCGAAACCGCCAGCATCGACAACTTGATCGAACGCCTGGAACGCGAAGAGTTCGACCTCGTCGCCGTCGGCCGCGCCCTGCTGACCGATCCGGCCTGGGCGGCCAAGATCAGGGACGGCCGTTTGGATGAACTGCAGCCGTTCACCCGCGAGTCGCTGGGCACGCTGAGCTGATTTTCGCCGAGCCGGACTGCAGGCCGATGGCGGACTGCAGGTCAAGCTGGACTGCCGGCTGAGTTGGACTGCAGGTCAAGCTGGACTGCAGGAGCCCGCTCAACCTCCAAGACCTTTTCGGACCAGAGCCGAAAAGGTCTTTTTCAGTAACATTCGGTAAACCCCGGTTTGGGTCAATTAGGGCCTCTGGGGTCCGTTAACATTGTGACCCTAAAAAAGACACCTAACGGGTCTTCTCCAGGTAAAGCAGGGGATACGGCCGGCCCGAACCGTCCAACTCGGAGCGGCCGACCCGCATAAATCCAAGCCGGTTATAGAAGGTGCAGGCCCCGCCGTTTTGCTCGTTTACGTCAACGCGCAGATGACTTCCTTTTATTTTTTCGGCATGTTGGATCAACCGTCTTCCCGTTCCCTTTCCATGGTAATTCGGATCGACAAACAGCATCTCGATTTTCGCTCCATCAAGCCCGATAAACCCAATAGGTTCCGAACCTTCGTTTAATTCAACCCAAATTTCAACCTCCTCTAAGGCTCCGTTTTGAACCATTTGCCGGTAAAATTCAAGATCTTGCCCGGCCAAAAATTTATGCGTACATACTACGGCCTGATACCATATCTCCACCAATTGGTCATGATATTTTTTCTGATAAGGAACAATGAGGCAAGACAATTTTGCATTCCTTCCTTTCTTTATATTATTACCAGTTTAAAAGGGATAATGGACAAAAGAAAGACCGGAGGCTTTATATAAAAATCCGGCGGTAAGTTCCCGGAGCCTGATGATTACATCGCTCTGATTGGAAAAATCCAATAGAATGGGAGATGAAGCAGAACGTAAGCAGCTAGATTGGATATTTCCAATAGATTAGGCTTAGCAGGCCTAAAATGGGGAATTTGTGCGAAATCTATTGGATTTCTCCAATAAGAGGCCCAAATAGCGTTCGATTTCCGGCAATCTATTGGATTTTTCCAATGTGAGGTGGAGTGGGTTACGGTTAGTTCTGCGGTATGGTGCATGAAACTCTCGCTAACAGTTATAATCGCGCCTAATTAGCTGAAAAAACGAGAATTTTATTTCTAACGGTTGCAGGCGAGCTTATACGGTAAAAAGGCTACGAATTCGCAGAAATAAGGCTAAATAAGCTCTGCTACATCCGTTAAATTGGATTTCCCCTCCATTTTGCCAAAATAACGGCGATTGCAACCGTTAGAATGACGGCACCACTTGAAAGAACTGCGCCTTGTCCCTCGAAAAGAAAAGACGTGTCCGGATTGATCGTCCACAGGTAACCAAGTCATAAAGTAAAGCGCATACCAACATTGGCATGCGCTTTTTTAAGGCCGCGCGGAAATTTTTTATTCCTCTTTGACACCTTCCGCATATTTTTTGAAATTGTCCAAAATCGCCTGCCACCCGGCTTGCTGCATCTCGATGGCGTTGGTCTCCTCGGCTTCGAACGCTTCGATGATTTTCGTGTCGTCCCCTTGGCGGATAAAATCGATCTTCACCTTTCTGCCGTCGCCTAGCGTATAGGAAATGCTCTCGTTCATATTCACCTCGTCGTATACTCCGCCGAAATCAAATCCAAAGCTGCCGTCTTTGGCTTCCATTCTCGAAACGAATTTACCGCCAGCTCTCAGATCGTTTTCCGCGTATGGCGTATGCCAGTCATCGGAGGCCTGATTCCACTTTGTAATATGCTTCGGTTCCGTCCAATACTTCCACACGCTTTCGACAGGAGCATGAACGATTGCTTCCACTTTGATCGTTACCGGATTGCCATTTGCCATGACATAACCTCCATGTTTTTAATATCTTATACTCCAGTATTACCACCCGTCATTCACTGCGAAACCTCGCGAAACCTGGGAAACGATTTTACTCACGCCTATTTTAGCATGTACGCGGCAGCCGGATTTCTTACAGATTGCTATTGTTCTCCGTTGATTATATTACAAACAAAACCACCTGTAATTTATAACTTCGCTATGAATTACAGGTGGTTTTCTGTTAATTAGCCATAAGACTCCCAATGTTGTTCTTATGAATATCTTCCGTTCCGGCATCCAGCGCGGTCTTGTAATAGAAGCACTTATGTTCGATGACTGCCATCGTTTTTTTAAGTCCTTCCATCTGCGCTTCTACAGCAGCTTTTCGTTCCAGAAACATGTCATATCTTTGTTGCAAGGTGGCGTCCCCCTCAGAACACCAATCAATGAAATTTTTAATTTCCTTGATCGGCATCCCGGTGGATTTCAGACATTCTATTATTTTTAAAGCTTCGATATCGGATTCTTTAAACAAACGTGTTCCGCCGGCTGTCCGTTCTACAAAAGGGATAAGTCCCTCTTTGTCATAGTAACGCAAGGTATATGGTGTTAAATTCAGTTCTTTGGCAACTTCGCTGATCGAATATGTCTTCAACTTGGCTCTTCCCTTCATTAATAAGATATAGACCTCGAGCTAACTCTAATATATAAAACAACTATACCATAAAATCGTCACTTGACCTAGAGTTAACTCTAAGGAGTACAATTTGTTCTGTAAGAGATTGTAAAAAATAATGATAGGAGGATTTATGAATGATTACCGCTAAAGCACGCGCTGTCGATGGTCCGGACAAACCGTTTCGAGAGGCTGAAATTAAAAGACGTGATCTTGATTCACAAGATGTTTTAATTGAGATTAAATATGCAGGAATCTGCCATTCCGACATCCATACGGCTCACGGGGAATGGGGACCTGTAAACTATCCGCTCGTACCCGGACACGAGATTGCGGGAATTGTCACGGCTGTAGGACCTAATGTCACGAAATACAAGGTCGGTGACCGGGTTGGAGTAGGATGTATGGTCGACTCCTGTGGCGAATGTGAGAACTGCCGAAAAGGAGAAGAACAATACTGCCTAAATGGGAATGTCCCAACCTACGCGGGTGTGGACAAATACGGCGAACCAACGCAAGGCGGCTACTCTACCCATATTGTCGTCACTGAGGACTTCGTAGTCAAAATTCCCGACAGCATTGGGCTTGATGTTGCGGCACCATTACTTTGTGCAGGTATTACGACATATTCTCCGCTGAATCACTGGGGAGCTGGCCCGGGTAAAAAAGTAGCTGTTGTCGGCATGGGCGGTCTTGGTCATATGGCTGTGCAAATTGCCCACGCCATGGGTGCTGAGGTCACCGTGCTGTCACAATCATTGAAGAAAAAGGACGATGGCTTGCAACTGGGCGCAGACCACTACTATGCCACAAGCAATCCGGAAACATTCGAAAAGCTTGCCGGGTACTTTGATTTGATTATAAACACGGTAAGCGCCAGCATCGATTTGGATGCTTATTTCGGACTGCTCACGCTTGACGGAACTTTGGTGAACGTCGGTGCCCCTGGAGAGCCGTTGTCCCTAAATGTCATGTCCCTCATCGGTCACCGCCGTTCATTTGCAGGCTCCATGATTGGAGGCATCCGTGAGACCCAGGAAATGTTGGATTTCTGCGCAAAACACAACATTGTTCCTAAGATCGAGGTGATCTCGGCCGACCAGATTGATGAAGCCTATAAACGAGTGTTAGCTTCGGATGTGAAATATCGGTTCGTGATTGACACCAGCACAATGTGAGTTGTGTAAATAATTTAGCGGAAAAGAAAGATTGATGATAAATTTGAAACGCATTGTCTGCGACAATGCGTTTTTTTACTTTGTTCAAGATGCAGAAATATTTCAATTTTCATATATTTACATAATTTGGTACATGTGCTATATTTACTATAAATCGCCGCCATGAGTTGATAGATTTTGCGATTATTTTTCATATTTTACATGGAAAGGAATGATGATAATGAAAAATTTGCTGAAAAAAGTAAGCGCAATCATGCTGGCATTTACTCTGGTATTTACTCTGCTGCCTGGATTGATGACAGCGCCCGTTCATGCAGACAGTCCGAGTCCGCTTTTCACCATTGAAGGCGAGGATGCTCAGCTTACCTCCGATCTTCAAGTGGCGACTGAAATTTACGGACAACCTAAGCCCGGATTCTCGGGGAGCGGGTTTGTCTGGATGCAGAATTCCGGTACAATCACCTTCACAGTAATCGTCCCGGAAACCGGCATGTATGCAATCTCCACCCGGTATATGCAAGAGCTCAGTCCAGATGGCCGGCTTCAATACTTAACGGTTAACGGCGTTACCAAAGGCTCATATATGCTGCCCTACACAACCGAGTGGTCGAATTTTGATTTTGGCTTTCATAAGCTGAAGCAAGGAAGCAACACCATTCAACTGAAGGCCGGTTGGGGGTTCGCTTATTTTGACACCTTCACCGTGGATTACGCCGACCTTGATCCCTTGGATGTGCAGCCCGTTCTTACCGATCCTCTAGCCACGCCGGAAACGCAGACTTTGATGAATTATTTAACGGAGGTTTACGGCAACCATATTATCTCCGGCCAGCAGGAGATCTACGGAGGCGGGAATAACGGCAATTCTGAGCTGGAGTTTGAATGGATCTACAATTTAACCGGAAAGTATCCGGCCATCCGCGGCTTCGATCTTATGAACTATAATCCGCTCTACGGTTGGGAAGACGGCACAACCGAGCGGATGATCGATTGGGTGAATAACCGGGGCGGGATCGCGACAGCGAGCTGGCATATCAATGTGCCCCGAGATTTCAACACTTATCAGCTCGGGGAGTTTGTGGATTGGAAGAACGCCACCTACAAGCCGACGGAAACCAACTTTAATACAGCCAATGCGGTGGTTCCCGGTACGAAAGAATATCAATACGTGATGATGACGATTGAGGATTTAGCCGAACAGCTGCTGATTCTGCAAGAAAACAATGTGCCGGTTATTTTCCGTCCTTATCATGAGGCGGAAGGCAACGGCGGATTGAATGGGGAAGGCGCGTGGTTCTGGTGGGCTTCGGCAGGCGCAGAGGTGTACAAGCAGCTCTGGAATCAGCTCTATACCGAACTTACGGAAAAGTACGGCCTGCACAATTTGATCTGGACCTACAACAGCTACGTGTATAACACTTCTCCCGCATGGTATCCCGGCGACGACAAGGTGGATATTGTCGGCTACGATAAATACAATACGATCTACAACCGCCATGACGGTTTGTCCGGCGTCCCCAATGAAGATGCCATTACTTCGATTTTCTATCAGCTTGTTGACTTAACCGGCGGCACGAAAATGGTGGCCATGACGGAGAACGACACCGTTCCAAGCGTACAGAATCTGACGGAGGAAAAAGCGGGTTGGCTCTACTTCTGCCCCTGGTATGGCGAGCATCTCATGAGTACCGCCTTTAATTATCCGGAAACCCTGAAAACACTTTATCAAAGTGATTATGTAATTACCTTGGATGAACTGCCCGATTTAAAGGCCGGCAATGGAGCCCCCAGCGCATCCATCACACCTGCAAAGGTTGAATTCGACAAATACGCGCCGAGTCAAAGCGACATAGCCATCACCGTGAATTTTAACGGCAATACGTTAACCGCCCTTCGGGCAGGCGCCAATGCATTGACCGAGAATCAGGACTATACCTTGAGCGGAAATACGCTGCTGCTGAAAAAAGAATTCCTGGCTGGGCTGCCGGTTGGCGAGCATTCGATCGTCTTTGATTTTAATCAAGGAAAAGATCCCGTATTAAAAGTCAAAATTGTCGATTCAACACCAAGCGCTGCGATTACGCCCGTGGATGCGACATATGATAAAGCGGAGAATCTGGGGCAGGATATTTCCGTATCCCTCACTTTAAATGGACACCAGCTTACTAACATAACGAATGGAAATTATGCTCTTACATCGGGCCAGGATTATACGGAATCAAACACTGCTGTCGTTCTGAACCAATCCTATCTTTCCACGCTGCCGCTGGGCCAGCATGCAATAACCTTTCATTTCAGCGGAGGAAATGACGCGGTTCTTACGGTAAATGTAGTGGACAGCAGTGCTCCTGTACCCGCGGGAGACTTGACGATCCAAGCTTTTAACGGCAACACGAGTGCCTCCACCAACGGAATTTCACCAAAATTCAAATTAGTCAACAACGGGGATTCGGCGATTCAGTTAAGCGAGGTAACACTCCGGTATTACTATACGATTGACGGGGAAAAAGCACAAAATTTCTGGTGCGACTGGTCCAGTATCGGGAGTGCCAATGTAACCGGCAAATTCGTTAAACTGGCGGCTCCGGTCGCCGGAGCCGACTATGCTCTGGAAATCGGCTTTACAAGTTCGGCTGGAACGCTTAACCCCGGCCAGAGCGCAGAAATTCAAGCACGCTTCTCCAAAACCGACTGGTCCAATTACAACCAGGCTGACGATTACTCGTTTAAGGCATCCACCAATCAGTTTGTAAACCATGAACAAGTTACCGGGTATATCAACGATCAGCTTGTATGGGGGATCGAGCCGTAAGGAGATAACAAAAAGGGTTGGATCGGGGTTGTCCCCTGCTCCAACCCTTTTTGTTGTGTTAGGCAAGACCTATATGTCTGGGCACTGAGGTGGCTATCAATAGCGTTCGTGTCTTGGTATCCCTGCTTGCTGCTTTGCATGATTATTCCTTTTGTTCAGGGGGTAGAGGTGAGGGCTAATCCGGTCCTTTCATTTTTCCCGATGTCTTGCCCCATTCCTCCCGTTAGGTCTGCTTCACTTCTCCTAAACCGCCTTCTCACAAACCTGTCTAACGATCTCGAACATGTCTGCTTCTCCCAAACCTATTTTCTTCTCCTGAATTTATCTTCCTCTCTGCTTCCGGATCAAACGGGATAATCGTGCAAAGCGTCCGGACAGCGTATGTTGATCTGCCGATATTTCTTGCCACGATCGGTTACCGGCCAAAACAGCAACGGGAATGCTCGAGTGCCTACTTATCATTTGTTTAATTTTCCTGTGCGTTTTTTTGTAGCAAGCCTCTCCTATGCGCTTAGTATGATTTTCAAAACGGAAAATTCCTTTTTAGCCATTGTCAATACATTCACACTTCCCATCTTTTTTGTAAGCACCTCATTGATGTCTTATGAATATATCCCAGACGCTTTCAAAACCCCGGTATCGTTAAACCCTTTTCACCTATGATGTTATAAATTGTATAAGAGAACTAATTTTACAAAACTCTATTAACTGGAACTCTATACTAGTACTCCGTAACGAAAGAGATTAATGGTATTTATGCAGCGAGCCGATATATCCAATAAAAGGGATATGAGGAACAGGCAATGAAAAAAGATGGGAAGTTGAATTAAACCAAGAAGAGCGTAAATATGTTGGCCCCTTCACCTGCCTCCCCTACTTGAAATGAAAAAAGGATCGGAGATTAACTGGAAATTTGGCTCCAGCATTCCCCGATCCTCGGACAATCCTATTTACATCAGGACGATGTTTATTTCATCAGGACAAACTTTTTTACATCGTGACACCGGGCTTCTTTATTCCCGTCCCTTACTCCACCGTCACACTCTTCGCCAGGTTTCTTGGCTTGTCGACATCGTTGCCGCGAGCCAGCGCAGCGTAGTAAGCGAGCAGTTGCAGCGGCACGACGGACAGGGCCGGCGTGAGCAGCGGCAGCGTCTGCGGAATGGCCAGCGCTTGGTCGACCGATTTCAGCAAGTCGGGAACATGCTCCTCGTGCGTGATCGCCATAACATCGGCGCCGCGGGCTTTAACTTCCTTAATGTTGCTGACGGTTTTCTCCAGTACGGTGTCTTGAGTCGCCAACGCGATCACCGGAACGCCTTCCTCGATCAAAGCCAGCGTGCCGTGCTTGAGTTCACCGGCGGCATACGCCTCGGAGTGGATGTAGGAAATCTCTTTCAGCTTCAGCGAGCCTTCCTGCACCACCGAGTAATCCAGGCCACGGCCGATGAAGAACAGATGCTCATGGCCGGCGATTTGCTCGGCATACGCCTTGACCGTGTCCGCTTGAGCCAGCATGCTTTCCACTTGCTCCGGCAGCGACTGCATGGCGGCGATGATATGAGCGACCTCGTCTTCGCTCTGCGTGCCGCGCACCTGAGCCATGTACAGGCCAAGCAGGTAGAACGCGATCAACTGGGACGTGTACGCCTTCGTCGAAGCGACGGCGATTTCCGGTCCAGCCAGCGTCGCGATGACGTCGTCCGCATCGCGGGCGATCGAGCTGCCGACCACGTTGGTGATCGCCAGGACATGCGCGCCGTTCGCCTGCGCTTCGCGCAGCGCGGCCAGTGTATCCGCGGTTTCGCCGGATTGGCTGACGACGATCACGAGCGTGTCTGGCGTAATCAGCGGCGAACGGTAGCGGTATTCCGAAGCGACGTCGTTCATTACCGGAATGCGCACAAGCTGCTCGATCGCCGTCCCGCCGACAAGACCAGCATTATAAGCCGTACCGCAGGCGATGACATGAACGCTCTTGAGGCTGCGGATTTTGTCCTCGCTCAGCTTCAGCCCCGGAAGCACCACTTTGCGGCCGCTTTCGTCGATCCGACCCAGCATCGTGTCGCGGTAAGCCTTCGGCTGCTCGTGGATTTCCTTCAGCATGAAATGATCGAAACCGCCTTTTTCCGCGGTTACCGCGTCCCAATCGACACGAATCATTTCCCGAGAAATAAAATTCCCCTCAATCGTCATCAATTCGACAGAATCCTGAGTCAATACCGCCATCTCGCCGTCATTCAAGATATACACGTTGCGCGTATAGTTGAGCAGCGCCGGAATATCGGAGCCGATGAAGTTCTCGCCTTCCCCGATCCCGATAATCAGCGGACTGGCTTGACGCACGGCGACCAGCTTTTCCGGTTCGTATTCCGTCAGCACCCCAAGCGCATAAGCGCCACGCATATAGCTGATCGCTTTCTGGACCGCTTTAACGATGTCGCCCTGGTATTCGCGAGCGATCAGGTGCGAAATCACTTCCGTATCCGTCTCGGAGACAAAGACGTAGCCTTGCCCGATCAGCTCTTCCTTCAATTCCAGATAGTTTTCGACAATGCCGTTGTGCACGACGGAAAACTTCTGGGTATGGTCGGTATGCGGATGAGAATTGACGTCAGACGGCTTGCCGTGGGTAGCCCAGCGCGTATGGCCGATCCCCGCAGATCCTTGCAGCGGAGCGTTCTCCAGCTTCGATTCCAGATTGGCCAGGCGGCCCAGCGATTTCGCGATTTTCAGCCCGTCCGAAGTAAATACGGCGATGCCTGCCGAATCATATCCCCGGTACTCGAGCTTTCTCAGACCCTCGATCAACACCGACTGCGTATCTCTTTTCCCAATGTATCCAACAATACCACACATGATATATAATCCTCCGTTTCATTCTTACAAGATGGTTTTTGGGCGTAAGAAAAGAAGCGGAAGACCCTTCGCGCGGGAATCATCGAGACAGAACTATTCAATTTTCAGAAAATACGTAAAAATTCGCGGCTTTCGCCAAAAAATTTTCATGAATGTCCATGTGCTCCGTTCACCGCGGTCTGCCGCGTCTTTCGCTTACGTACACTCATGATTAACTATGAATGTGATTTCCATCTGCCCGCAAGGTTTGTGGGAACGGTCGCCCATTCCTTTTGCCAATGCGGTTACGGTGCGATGCAGCACCGGGAGGCCCCCGCCGAACATTCCGAACACCTCCACCTCGTCAGCTTCCCTTTGCCGAATACGTCCCCATCCGAACCGCTTAAGGCTCACCGGCATGGCTGCCTGGTCAGGCCGTCACAGACCCTGGCCAACCCCGCCGAGATATCAACATGCCTTCCACTCTCAGACTCGGACACATTCGCGCGAAATGAAGCTCTGGCGCTTAACTGTTTTTGTAAACCTCACTACCCTCACTTTCTTTCTCCGAATATGCTTAATTATATGCACCTTTACGTCATTTGGCAATGATCATCTTGTCCTGATTGTTTTTTTCCGCCCCTGTTTCCTTTTTCCCAGCAAAAAATCGCCGAAACGGGATCTTCTCCTCGTTCCGGCGGCTCATATTTTTAGAATTAATTCTTTTAGTAGTCCATGAATAACGGCTATTATACCAGTTGCTTCTCAACCACGTTGACTATCTGCGACACCAGCTTCTCAAGCTCGGTTTTCTCCGGTCCCTCAGCCATGACGCGAATAAGCGATTCCGTTCCGGAAGGGCGAACGAGCACCCGGCCGTTATCGCCAAGCTCTTTCTCCACGGTGGCGACCGCTTCGGCAATCGCCGTGTTTCCGGCAAATTTGCTCTTATCCTGCACGCGAACGTTGACGAGCACCTGCGGATACTGCTTCATCACCTTTTTCAGCTCGCTTAACGGCTTGCCGGACTTCAGCATCGTGTCGACCAGTTGAATCGCCGTGAGTATCCCGTCGCCGGTCGTATTGTAGTCCAGGAAAATCACATGCCCGGATTGCTCCCCGCCGAGATTATAGCCGCCGCGCAGCATTTCCGCCATTACGTAACGGTCGCCCACCGCCGTCTGCTGGGTGTTCAACTGCAGCTTCTTCGCGGCTTTATAAAACCCGAAGTTGCTCATGACTGTCGACACGACCGTGCTGTCCTTCAGCTTGCCCGCCTTGTTCATGGCGTCTCCGCAAATGCAGAGGATATAGTCTCCGTCGACCTCTTGCCCATGCTCGTCGATGGCGATCAGGCGGTCCGCATCTCCGTCAAACGCCAGGCCCAGATGGGCTCCCAGGCGCACGACTTCTTCCTTCAGCCGCTCCGGATGGGTCGATCCGCAGTGATCGTTGATGTTCAGCCCGTTCGGCTCGGCCGCAATAGCGTGCACTTCGGCGCCCAGTTCGCTAAACAGCCTTGGCGCCAGCTCATAAGCCGCACCGTTGGCGCAATCAAGCACTACTTTGAGACCTTGGAACGAAGAAGTAATCGTCGTCTTGAGATGGTCCAAATATTTCAGCTTGGATTCGTAGTCTACCGTTACGTTGCCCAATCCGCCGCCGATCGGACGCGGCAGTTCGTCGACAGATTTATCCAGCAGTTCTTCGATCTGCAGCTCCGTTTCGTCCGACAGCTTGAAGCCATCGCTTCCGAAAAACTTGATCCCGTTATCCTCAACCGGATTGTGCGACGCGGAGATCATCACGCCCGCATCGGCTTTCAGCAGCCGCGTCAAATAAGCGACCGCCGGTGTCGTTACGACGCCAAGGCGGACGACATCCGCCCCGATCGACAGCAGCCCAGCCACAAGCGCGGATTCCAGCATAACGCCGGAAATACGCGTATCCATCCCAATGACAACTTTAGGCTTTGGAGCTTGGCCCGCAAGCACATATCCGCCGCAGCGGCCGATCTGAAACGCCAGTTCCGCCGTCAGCTCTTTATTGGCAATGCCTCTTACACCATCTGTACCAAAATATTTCCCCATAGTTTCACTCCTTCAACAATTTCAAGCACTTCAGCCGTTCTCCCCTGTTGCCCGATCCGGCAAATATGCCGTTTTCCGTCCCTGATTTCAGTTAGCCGGCTTGAAAGCTCACGCTCCGCCGGCAGCCCCATTGTTGGCCGCTCCGGCATCGTCCCCCTGATTGGCCGAAGAATCATTGCCCGCAGGTCTCTCGGCATTGTTTTCGCTCTGCTGATTCCCCGGGTTCCCCCCATTTCCGGAAGTTCCCGGGTCAGTCTGATTTTCCTGCTTCCCCGTATCCTCTTCCGGTTCGGTGGCGGCCGGCATATCTTTCTCCGTCAGCTCTACGTCAATCGTCAAGCCCTTGCTTGCATCCGCCAGCTCCACATAGGCCGGGAGCTTCACGTTTAGCGAAACCGTGTGGAGGCCCGGGCCTAGATCGGACAAGTCCGCCGCAGCTTGAATATCGGCCGCCGCAAGCTTGGCGAGCACGTCGTCCGCGCCTAATAGCGTGAGCGAAACAAGCCGGTCAGCCGGCCGGATGACTTTTGCATTGTACAGCGAACTCACGTTTTCCAAGGTGATCGGTATGCCTTCCACCTGCTTCTGCTCGGCAGGCTTCACATTTAGTGTCACCGTGACGGAGCTCGGCTCGATTTTCTCAAAACCTTCCGGCGGCGTCAAGTCCACCGAGTATTTGGTCGCATTCGAGCCGTCAAAGCGCCCTAAATCGACGGTGATCGGATAGGAACTTATGCCCGCGAGCGCTTCCTTCGTCCCATATAAGGCGACGCCCTCCACGTCGGGTTCCGCGCCCGCAAGCACGTAACCGGCCGGAAGCTGCCCTATGTACCGCAGTTCGATCGGCACGGTTTTATACATTTTGGAGATAGGAACGTCGACCTCGACGGAGCTTGGAGAGATCTCCGCGCTTTCCATCGCTTTCCCCTGCTTATCATATGCCGTAAGCTTTACGCTTTTGCCTTTGACCGAATCCTTGAGCCCCGTTACGTCCACGGTTCCCTGCACCTTGCTAAGCTCGCCGATTTCGCTGGCCGGCAGCGTGACATCAACGGTGCCGCTTCCGGCTACGATCGGACTGCCCAGAAGCAGCCCGTTCGCAGGCTGCCCTTTCGTCACGATGCTCACGGGAACCGTCTTGGTTTCTTTCGCTTCAACCGTGACCTTCACGATCGAAGGGTCGATCGACACCAGCTGCACGCCGGGAGGAAGCTCATAGGTCAAAGGAAGCGTAAACGTTCCCGGACCCACGTTTTTCAAATTCAATTTCACTTTATAATCGGAAAAACTCGTCGTTAAATCAATGCGTTTTCCTTTAACCTCCATACGCACCTTAGTCGGTTCGAGGTCATACAACACATACTTCTCATCGTTCAATCCGGTAACTTCTATATTCACGTTATCGATGATTTTAGGCTGCGCCAGCGTCGTCGAATCGACGGGCGTTCCGCTGTCCAAATGAACCATCGCCCATAAAATAATGCTGACGACCAGGGCCAAAACCTTAGCAAAGTTGTTGTGGGTCAGCCACTTATCCATTTTTGCCGGCCTCCTTCCTTCTACGGAAAGGTCTGCGCTTTTCGTTGGCGCTTGAATCCGGCCCAAGCTCTTCGTAAAGCTTGGAAATCAACGACTCCTCATTTATATCGCGCACGACTTGGCCGTTGATCGCCAGGGAAATTTGACCGGTCTCTTCGGACACGACGATCGAAACGGCATCGCCGACTTCGCTGATCCCGATCGCCGCACGGTGCCGGGTGCCCAGTTCTTTGCTGATGAACGGGTTTTCCGACAACGGCAAATAGCAGGCCGCGGCCGATATTTTATGACCCTGAATAATGACCGCTCCATCATGCAGCGGCGTATTCGGGATAAAAATATTGATCAGCAGCTGCGAAGAGATGAGCGATTGCATCGGAATCCCGGATTCGGTATATTCATTGAGCCCCGTATCCCGTTCAAAGACGATCAACGCCCCGATTTTTCTACGTGATAAATAATTAACGGCTTTAATAATCTCGCCGATTTCTTTACCGAATTGTTCCTCATCGGCCGAACTGCGGCCAAATAGCTTGCCTCTACCGAGCTGCTCCAGCGCGCGTCTTAATTCCGGCTGGAAAATAATGAAGATCGCCAGCACGCCGAACGTAAACATTTGGTTCATGAGCCATTTCAGCGTATATAAATCAAACCACGTGCTTACCGCCCAAATAACCACCAGAACGAGAATCCCCTTGAGCAGTTGAACGGCCCGCGTTCCCCGCACAAGCAAGATCAGTTGGTAAATGATGTAGGTAACGATGAGGATATCGATGACATCCTTGATGGTGTCCTGCCAAGTCATATTCGAAAAATAACTCATGATGCAACCCCCGGGACTGTTCCTGACGGGCATCCTTCGCCCGCTGATAAGGAAACGATTATTTACAGCATTGGATGCTTGTCTCTATAAGTTTCCCCTAACTACTAGGTTATAACGTTCACATGTGAGATGCAAGCGTCCGGGAAAAAATAGGCGCTTTTCGTAATGAATTACATTATTTTCCTGATTGAGCGAAAATAAAAAAAGCGCCGTTTTCCCGAGGGGAGGCGCCAAAAATTTGCATCCAGCCAAACGTTTACCTATAGGCGACTTCCGTGAACGTATTGGTAATCCTATACCAGATCCAATCCAGTGCCCGATCGATTTCTTTGACCTGACCGGAAATATGCGCGGTAGAAGCCTGATAAAACGTACCGTCAATGACGGTTAAATTGCCTTCAACTTCACCATAGATTTCGGCCTTGCCGTTTTCTATCGTCAAGTTCCCGGCGATTTTTGAGTTGTCGGGTACCGTCACCGTGTCGCCATGGATGATCACCTGATCGAGATTAGTCCCTTTGACTACGAGTTGATCATCGGTATCCCAAAAAGAGACGGCGCTGAACAGCATCACCAGCAGAAACATGGCAGCCGCGGTCAAAGCCGGGTGCCGCTTGATCCACTTGATCCAGGCCTGCTGTTTCGGCTGATTCGGGATCTGGCTGATGATCCGGTTGACCAACTCATCGGGCGCCGAAAGGCTCGTGTGCTTGATGGTCGCAAACAGCATCATTTCGGTTTGCTCCAATTCTTTGAACCGCTCCTGGCATACCGGACAGGTTTGCATATGTTGCTTCAACGCTAGGGCTTCGTCGCGGCTCAATTCGCCGTCCAAATAATCATGCATTAATGAGGAGGCTTGCTTGCATTCCATATCAGCCAATCCTTTCAGTATCAATCTATGCGTATGCGGAAAATCCCGGCGGATCCCCGGAACCTATTCGTCCTACCATTACATTACGTAGTGCAAACAATTTCGTTTCATAAAAAAATATCGGCAAAATTAACCGCGGTTTTAAAGCACTTTGTGCTCCAGCTTTTTTCGCAGAAACTCGCGTCCCCGGTGAACCCGCGTCTTGACCGTCGTTACCGGCATGTCCAGCACTTCGCTGATTTCCTGGAGCGACATTTCCTGCAGGTATCTTAAAATAATGACGGACTTATATTTCGCCGGCAAGCCCGCTATGGCTTGATGAATCGTCCGCTGCGTTTCCGAAAGCAGATATTCCGTTTCCGGCGTTTTGTCGTCACCGGGAATCAGCGTATAACCGTCCATACCTTCCTGGTCGTTCATTTCGGCATCGAGATAGTAACTCGGTTTCCGCTTGCGCAACCGGTCGATACAAAGATTCGTCGCAATGCGGTATATCCATGTCGAAAATTTCTGTTTATCATCGTAACGGCTCCAGTTTTTGTGAACCCTTAAAAACGTCTCCTGCACGACATCCTCCGCTTCGTGCCGGTTCGACAACATCCTGTAGCCCAGATGAAACAGTTTATCCTTATATAAATCAACGAGTTCGGCAAAGGCTCCCTGATCCCCTTTCCGGGCCAGCTTCACCAGCCTTGCGTCGAAATGATCTACCACCGTATTTTCCCCCAGATCCATGGACGGGCTTAAATCTATTCCCTGCCTGTACTTCATTCAAATGTTAATGCAACTGCCAGCAAAATGCAATAGAAGCCAATCAAAAAGCCGGCCCTTTTACCAAAGGACCGGCATATGATGAAATGCAGCGTTTAAGTTCGTATCAGCCCGTATTCCGGAGCCCTGCGGCAATGCCGTTAATGGTAAGCAGAACTTCGCGCAGCAGGTGCGCGTCATCCTCGCCTTGCTCGCGAACCGAGCGCAGCTCGGCCAGCAGTTGAACCTGTAGGTAACTCAGCGGATCAACGTAAGGATTCCGCAGGCGGATCGATTCCTGAAGCCCCGGGACATTGTCGAGAATTTCGGAGATGCCGGCGATCTTCAGGACCATCTCCCGCGTCAACCGGAATTCTTCTTCGATCTGACCAAAGACCCGCTCCTTCGCTTCCGAATCGGAACACATATTGGCGTATTCCTGTGCGATTACCAAGTCCGCCTTAATCAAGGCGAACTGCAGCGTATCGATCACGGAGCGGAAAAACGAGAAGTGCTGATACATTTCCTGCAGTATTTTCAGATTTTCTTCTTTGTTCTGATAAAAATTCATCAGTCCGGTGCCGGCGGCATACCAAGCCGGGAATAGATAGCGGCTTTGCGTCCAGGCAAATACCCAAGGAATCGCCCGGAGATCCTCAAACCGGTCGCTGTTTTTGCGTTTGGACGGGCGCGAGCCGATATTCAGTTCGCCGATCTCGACAAGCGGCGTAGATTCCCGGAAAAACTTCAGGAAATTCGGTTCGCGGAACACGAGATCCTGGTATTTGCTCAGCGAAGTCTCCGAGATGCCGGCCATGATTTCTTCCCAGCGCTCTTCCTCGGGGTTGCACTTCTGGCGCAGCTTGGCAAGCTTGTTGGCCTCGATCAATGCGGAGGTAGCCTGCTCCAGACTGCGGTAGGCGATGCCTCGCAAAGAATAACGCGACGAGAGCACTTCACCCTGCTCGGTGATCTTGATGCCTCCTCCGATCGTTTCCGGCGGCTGTACCAGAATGCTGCGGTTCAGCGGCATGCCCCCGCGGCCAAGCGCGCCTCCGCGGCCGTGGAAAAACTTCAGCTTAACTCCGTATTGGTTGGCCGTCGCCGTAATTTGCTTCATCGCGACGCGCAGCTCCCAGTTGGCCGTGACCACGCCGCCGTCCTTGTTGCTGTCGGAGTATCCCAGCATAATTTCCTGCAGATCATTCATCGCCGCCACCGATTGCCGATAGATCGGCATGGTGAACAACTGATTCATGATGCCCGGCGCGGCATGTAGATCATCGATCGTCTCAAACAGCGGCACGGATTGCAGTGTGCAGGTTACGCTGCCGTCCGCTTCCTTATGGAACAATCCGACTTCTTTGGCAAAAACCATAACCTCGAGAATATCGCTGGCCGCTTCCGTCATACTGATCAGGTAGCTGGTGATACATTGCTTTCCGTACTCTTGTTGCGCACGGTATATCGCACGGTATACTTCCAGGCATTCATTGGTGCTTTCGCTGTAATCCTGATAAGGCGACGTCAACGGACGAGGATCGTTCAGCAGTTTTTCCAACAGCTTGACCTTCTCCTCTTCCTCCAGTTCGGAATAGTTCGGCACGATATTCATGTTCGCCAAAATTTCCGTCATGGCGTTCTCGTGCTCTTTGCTGTGCTGGCGAACGTCCAGGGTCGCCGTGTGGAAGCCGAACAGCTCCACCTGGCGGATCAGCTTTTTAAGATGCGTATCGGCTACATAGTCCGCATAATGGTGGCGCAGACTGCGGTCGATGATTTTCAAGTCCTCGATAAACTCGCTCACGTTGGCGTAGCGCTCCGGAGTGTCCTTTTTCGCGTCGTCCAGCAGATTGTGCAGTTTCTCCACCATGTAAGTCAGTTTAATGCGATAGGGCTCCTTCTCGTTGTTCCACTGCTGCGTTTTTTGCAGCTTTACCTGAAGCCGGTCGCGTTGAATGGAGGCCATCAGCTCGTCGGTCACGTCGATGATCGTGGTGCAGAAGCTCAGATGCTTGAACAAATCGCTCAAAATGTGCTGATACTCGCGCACGGCCAGCTTCCGCTGCATCCGCAGCGTTTGCCAGGTCACGTCCGCGGTAACGGACGGGTTGCCGTCCCGGTCGCCGCCGATCCACGAACCAAAGCGCAGGTAAGCGGGCACGTGCCAATAATGCTCCGGATAGTATTTGGTCAGGCTGCGTTCCAGTTCCTGATATACTTCGGGAAGCACATGAAACAGCGTCTCATGAAAATAGTACATCCCGTTTCTGACCTCATCGAGCACCGTGGGCTTACGATCGCGCAGCTCATCGGTTTGCCAAAGCGTGATCACTTCATTTAGCAGCTTCTCTCTAAGCTGTTCACGCTCGCGGAACGTAAGGGTAGGATTATCGAGCTGCATGACATCGTCGGCAATCCGTTTGTGAATATCCAAGATCGCCCGCCGCATCGCTTCGGTAGGGTGTGCCGTCATCACAAGCTCCAGGGACATACCCTCCATGATTTCCTTAACTTCGACATAAGTGAAACCCTGTTCCTTCAGGCCTTTAATGGCGGCCTCGATCGTTCCCGATTGAACGGCTTCTCCGGCCGAACGTTCGTAATCCCGCTTGCGGCGAATCCGATGATTCTGCTCGGCAATATTGACGAGCTGAAAGTAAATGGCAAAAGCACGGATAACTTGGTGACGAATTCCGGGTTCAAGAGAATTGATCATTTCCTTAAACTCATCATGCAATTCGGGTAAAAATACAGCCCGCAGCGATTTACTGGCTTCACGAATCTTCTCGACAATATCCAAGAGCTCGTTACCGCCCTGATGTACCAGGACCTCTCCTAGAATATTGCCCAAAAAACGAATGTCGCGCCGGAGCAGGTTGTTTGAGTTGCTTGTGCCTGCGGTAACCGTTAGTTCAGTCATGTTTCTCCCCCATTTCATCCCTATTCCGTCTTTTCTAAAGCTTTCTTAACATAATACAATAATCTCCCCCGAAAATCTTCACCTAATTTGTAAGATTTCGCGGTGAGACGGTTGGATTACAAACTTAACATTGAGTAAATATTCATATTCACTAATAAGATACAGCAGCCTCAAGATTATGTGCACCATTATATTTAAAATAAATCATGTTTAAAATGAAAAATTAATCATTTCATATTTATGCATGATAGGGCTAATACACTCACTACAGCGCAATCCTCTAAAGGAAGAACTTTCCACCCGCAGCCGGGGACCAAGACAGTGCGTTGCGACGTCCCGTTTAAGCAACCATTACTTACCTTAACACGGTAAAGCAATAAAATACAAGAATATAAATAAATTTTTTGTTCAATAAGCTACAGTTATCATGAGGCCAACTTTCAAAATGATTATTCCGATATCTATAACAAAAAACATCATCTTCCGATGATGTTGCTGTTATATATGGAGCGGGTGATGGGAATCGAACCCACGCTACCAGCTTGGAAGGCTGGAGTTCTACCATTGAACTACACCCGCATAACACCCAAAACTTTAATGGTCGGGACGACACGATTCGAACATGCGACCCCCTGGTCCCAAACCAGGTGCTCTACCAAGCTGAGCTACGTCCCGAGATATGTTGGCCAATCTTTATGCCAAACATTTATTTTGTTAAAATGGCGCGCCCTAAGAGATTCGAACTCCTGACCTTTAGATTCGTAGTCTAACGCTCTATCCAGCTGAGCTAAGGGCGCAAATTATGGAGCGGACGACGGGAATCGAACCCGCGACCCTCGCCTTGGCAAGGCGATGCTCTACCGCTGAGCCAC
>SNQW01000198.1_pt1 | contig 37219 bp, 29 predicted proteins | sample 2580511 | NCBI WGS metagenome assembly SNQW01 (sample SAMN10953775, study PRJNA522744) | food fermentation metagenome | isolation source: 8-hour incubation of native-enriched microbial consortia from nixtamalized... | place: Mexico | collected 2017-09-24 | reverse complement strand
TAATGGGACATCGCGACCTACGCATTAGGTAACCTTGACTTTTTGGTCTTAAGCTTAAAAAATGACTGTAAAAAAATCCATTTATAGTTTCAATAATCCAAATGTGGGTTTTGCTGAAAATTGATGTTAGTGTTCTTGCAACGCTAGTGTATATTTTACAACAATTTCATTCAACAATGGACCAAGAAAGCTGCAGTAGGCAGCAGGTACGTTCGAGTGGGGCGGCTCCATTACAACTGCTGCTATGATTCATAGTGACACTCTCCCATTTTGTAGTAGAATATGACTATAGTTCATATAGACTATTTCTAAAAAAGTTTGTTAGGAATATGAACTTGTAAACGGGAGACATAATGACGGAGGAAGGAGAATTTATTTGGAAGCAAGGTATTGTTCTTCATGCGGACAGCGTACAAGTACGACAGCCCGCTTTTGTGAAAACTGTGGGAAACCTTTGGAGCAACAAGCTTATCGGCAGAAGGCAAATCAACAACAAATAAATCAACAACACATAAATCAACAACAAACGCATCAAGGGCTAATGTATCAACTTCAAGCCCCCACTTGGAAAAATTACCAATCAAACCCTAATGATGTGCCTGAACTTGAATGGTTAAGGTTGTATACCCACGGCGATAAATATATTGAAAAATGGCGTAAAGATTCTAAATGGAATTGGCCGGCTTTTCTTTTTTCGCCTGTATGGTTCGGTTATCGAAAAATGTATGCCGAATGCGCGATATACATAGGAATCACCGTCGTGTTGGGATTGTTTGAACTGTTATTGGGCTTCTCGCTTAGGTATGCGTTTACAACAATCTTTATCTTAAACGGAATATTCGGAAATAAATTGTATTACCGCAAAGCCAAAAAAGAGATTGATCACATCCTTTTATTGCATGCAAATCCGGAAATTCGCCGTAATCTAATTCAACAAAAGGGTGGAACCTCCGGTTGGGGGATAGCCTTTGGAATAATTATGCTTCTAATCGGAGCCATTATCCTGGGGTATTTGGAAGAGTTAACCTACTAAACGACGTTATTGCATAACTTGGCGCAAATGCGAGAAAGGACAGTTCTCTATAAAGAAGGCTGTCCTTTTTTGCTTTCTGAGGAGGGGGAAAATGAGGCTGGCGAGAGTTGATTTAGAATGCACCCGCTAACCGTTAAATCTTATATTGTTTGGGCTGCTCCTGAAAGTAATCGACGACATAATCCCGGAACGTGCGCGCGGCAACGGAAAGGTAGCGGTCCTTCAGCCAGGCGAGTTGATACGTGCGCCGGCAGTCGGGGTTTTCGATACGGAGCAGCCGAAAGCCCATTTCCTGACCTTCAAAAAGGGTTTCCGGCAAGAAGGCTACGCCAATCCCGGTGCGCAAAAAATGAATGACTCCGGATAATTCATCGACCTCGCAAACCACATTCGGAGCGAAGCCGGCCTGCTCGCAAAAAGCGTCGGTCATCTGCCGAAAAGGATTTTGCGCATGAATGCAAATAAACGGGTCGTCCGCCAGCTCGCTTAAGTCGATGCTTGACCGATCGGCCAAACGATGCGCCAAAGGCACGGCGATGTTGATGTTTTCGGTGAGGAACGAAATCCCTTCAATGCCTTCTTCCTGCAGCGGAGGGAAGGTGATGCAAAAATCGATGTCCCCGCTCCGCAATTGCTTGATTTTGTCCAGGGTCGAGGCCTGGGTGATCTGCAGTCTGGCTTTGGGATGCCGGGAGATAAACGAGCCGATGACGTCGGTAAAACATTTGTGCGTCGTGGTCGACAGAAAGATGCGGCCGCCTTCCAAACCGGCCAAATCCGCAACCTCCGCGCGTCCCTCTTCGATCAGAGCAAGGGCAGGTTCAATCTTTTTCAAAAAGGCCTTCCCATATCCGTTTAGCTTAATATGCCTTCCATTACGGTCGAACAAAGGAACCCCCAAATCGGCCTCCAGCCGCGCGATCGTTTGGCTCAGTGCGGGCTGGGCTATGCGGATTTCCTCCGCGGCTTTCGTCATATGCTCAAGACGGGCGACGGTCCGGAAATACTGCAGCTGCAAAAGTTCCATGATCTACACCTCTTATTCATACATTCAACAATATAAAAAGATAAGAAAATATATATTATTCAATATATAATAAAACTTTTACAATAGCCATAGATACGGACACTGACAATACGTCCGGGTCCCGGACAGGAGGTGAACGATGGAATGGCGGGCGAAATGCCCAGTCAGTTAATCAAATGGAGCCGGGTCTTGAGAACGGTCGGGCAAGAGGGGGGAGAGAGGACATGAAAGCTGCGGCGATTGCTTCGTTTGGGCCACCGGAAGTGCTGAAAATTATGGAACTGGAGAATCCTGAAGCCGATAAAGGTCAAGTCCGGGTAAGGGTAAAAGCCGCCGGCGTTCAGCCGTTCGACTGCGCGGTTCGCGGCAGCGGATGGGCGCCGCCGGGACTTCAGATCAGCTTCCCGCAAATTTTAGGCAACGAGTTTGCCGGCATCGTCGATCAGGTTGGGGAGGGCGTTGCGGATTTTTTCGCCGGAGATGAAGTTTTGGGCTGGGCGCTGCTGGCTTGTTATGCCGAGTACGTGGTCGTTTCTGCCGATCAGATCGTGCGTAAACCAAGCGAAATGCCTTGGGAAGAAGCGGGCGGCTTGCCGGCGTCGGGTCAAACCGCTCACACGGCGCTTAAGGAACTGGGCGTCGGCCCGGGCGACACGGTATTGATTCACGCCGCGGCCGGCGGAGTAGGCACCTTCGCCGTGCAGTTGGCCAAAGCTTGGGGAGCCAACGTCATCGGCACCGCCAGCTTGCGCAACCACGATTATCTCCGTTCGCTTGGCGCGATCCCCGTCGCTTATGGGAACGAACTCGTGCAAAACGTCCGCGCTCTTGCCCCCAATGGGATGGATGCCGCCTTGGACGCGGCCGGCGAAGATGCGCTGCGCAGCTCTTTGGCGATTGGGATCGACAAGCACCGCATCGGCACGATCGTTTCATTCGAGCTGGGGGAGCGGCTCGGCGTGCGTGTTATCCGCAGCCAGCGATCCAAGGAGCGCCTGGCCGAGCTTGTCGACCTATATGTTCGGGGGAAGCTTCGCATCCCCATCCGTAAAGCGTTTCCGCTCGAAGAAGCCGCCAACGCTCACCGGGAAATCGAGTCCGGACATGGATATGGAAAAGTCGTTCTTACGATGAAGTAGTATGAGGGAGCGCATTCGTTTAGAGTTAACTCTTGCATAAGACAACTTGTAGCCCTAATACTTTCCAGACTTCCCTCTGAAATTCAAGTTTTCGTACCGATACGATCTCCCGCCGGAACTCTAACGGTTGCAGCAGTTGCTATTTTACGAAAAAAGCCCTTTTCTAAATTCTAACGGTTGTGTTCGCCCTTATTTACCTGAATCTAAGCAAAATTGGCCGGGTTTAAGTGAAATAAGCGCCATGGCAACCGTTAGAATTTGAAATCAACGTTTTTGGAACAAATAGCGGTTGTGGCAACCGTTAGAATGACGGCCTCGCTTGAAGAAGCTGCGAAAATATGTAGCTTCGGGAATTGCATTTTGGATTTGAGAAGGTTTTTAAGGCGGACTGGTATATCAGCTTTAAAAGCCCGGCACGAACTTGCCGTTCGTGTTGGCGATTCTCGACGCCAGCCACCCTACAATTCACGAAGCGTATCGGACAAAGGTGAAAGGGCTGATCCTTAACTTGTTGATGCGGAATATGAACGTTTTATTCGCGAAGCCAAGCTTCCCCCCGGAGCTCGATATCCGGAGTGAGGATTTTGGGAACGGCATTTCATGACTTCCGATCCCAATGGGATATTGATTGATATCATAACCGTCATTCCTCCGAGCAATGATTTCATCAGTCAATATGCTGAAGAACTATAAGAGTAAGGGGGACGGGAATGCTTTATAAATGGAGAACTGCATTATGAGTCGATCGTTTATGAAGCGAATTTGACGCGGGGAGCGGTTTGTCATCATTTTCGCAGCAAGAAGGAAATGGTTCGAGTCGTACTTGAAGATGTCCAGCGAGAGGTTGCCGAAAAAGTAGAGCAGGAAGCGTCGGCAAGCGGAGATGTATGGCAGCAGCTTTACCTTGGTTGCCGCGCATTCATTTTGGCCGCTGTTGAGGAGCGGAATAGGCGGATTATGTTGATGCGAATTTATCTTGATTGCGTAAGGAACCGCAACTTTAAAACCCTCGTTCTCCATTTCTAGGAACGAGGGTTTATCATTCCTTGTTAAGACTGGGCCCTTGCCGCCTTCATCGCCGCCGTCTCTTCCTCGTTCGGCCCGTATACGCCCGGTGCCGCCAGTCCCGCCTGACGCATCAATATCGTGATTTGAGCGCGGTGGTGAATTTGATGGCGAACGAGCGTTTTCAATACACCGGCCACGGTGGTGTCCATGAAGCCAAACAGCTTAATCGGCTCTTGCAGCTTGTCGTCCTTATCCGCCCAGTTTGCGCTTATTTCCGCAATTGCCGATTCGCTTGCACGGCGGTAGACCTCTGCGATGGCCGACGCGGAACCGCTTACCGGTGTGGGAATCTCCTGCTGCAGCCCGATCTGGTTAAAAAATACGCTGACGCTCTGAGTGACATGCCAGGCGATATCGCCGAGCGTACGCGGCTGTGCGTCAGACACCGCCTGATTCAACGAAGCATCTGTCAGTTTGTCCAATACTTGCAGCGTAAGTGATGCTTCCTGCTCCCAATCGTTAAGAAACCCTTTGATAGTTGTATACATTTGCCGCACTCTCCCATTCATGAAAGTTTAATAGGCATCCTCAATCCCTAACAGCTTTCCCAAAAGTAGCCTACTTTTCTATTGTACTAAAATTAGGAAATTGTTCAAATGTGAAGGGGAAGGTTTAAGTTTGACATAAATAGCAATTTGAAAAAAATGAATTTGGATTTTATATTGACTGAACGTTCACCCTATAATAAAATCACTTTGTAAGGTAGTCTCATTTGGAGATGGAGGGATTGCAAGTGGATTTATATTACGAGATCAGCGGGAGTGGAAAGCCGGTTGTGCTCCTTCACAGTGGCGGTGCGGATTTGCGGGATTGGACTTATGTCGCGCCTCTTTTGGCAAAACATTATAAGGTAGTTGCTTTTGACGGTCGCGGCGCCGGGAAGTCTCCATCGCCAGCAGAACCGGCTAACTATGTTGCAGACTTGCTGGCTCTGCTCGATCATCTGGAGATCAGGCAAGCAGCGTTGGTCGGTCATTCGATGGGCGGTCAGATCGCCGCAGATTTTGCGCTGGAACATCCCGACCGGGTATCGGAACTCGTTCTTGTCGGTCCCTCACTGTCGGGTTTTCAATTATCTCAGGAATTTCAGGAATGGATGATGCGGATCAATGCGGCCTTTCCGGACCTTGATAAGGTCATTGAGCTTTCATTCGATGCTCCGTCATATCGCATCATTAAATCCAGCCCGCATTGGGAATTGTTGCTTGACATGTTCCGGCATCATTTGCAGAAGATGACGGAATGGGGCAGCTTTGAATCGGTATGGCCAAAGCCGCCGGCTATTGAAAGGTTGGGGGACATGAGGGGGAGGACAATGCTTGTGATCGGCGACGAGGAACTGCCGGATAACCTTCGTGTGGCTGAATATTACGGGGAAATCCCCGATTTTCACAGGATTACGATCCCCGGTGCGGATCATATGGTTACATTAACCCATCCTGATGAACTGTGCCGCCAAATCATCCGTTTTTTGGGAGGGGAGAGTCATGCCGCGCACACCGGAGGAAAATGAGCGCATTCGTCAGTTTTCCAAAGAGAAAATTCTTCTAACCGCTATGGAGTTGTTTATGAAGCGGGGATATCATGCTACATCCATTGACGATGTAGCCAAACATGCGGGTGTATCCAAAGGTCTGCTTTATAATTATTACAAAGGGAAAGAAGAACTGCTTGCGACCATGGTGGAGGCCAGAATCCATGAATTGGTTGAGGTCATGGATGCTGCGGCTTCTAAGGAGACGCCTTCCGAGCAGCTTAAACATATTGCAGAAGGAGCACTCGATAATGTCAAGCAAAAACCGGAGGTATTCCGGTTTTATCTTCATTTGCAGACACAACCTGAATCCGACGCAGTATTGGTAAAATACAGTAAACGATTGATCGAGGAAAGCGCTAGACAGTTCAACTTGCAATGTGAGATGTTCCAAAACTTGGGGGTTAAAGAGCCGAGAAAACGGTCATTGTATTTTTCCTCTGTGCTTCAAGGCATTATGTTGATGATCTCCACCTATCCGGAGCAGTTTCCTATTGAAGAGATCAAGGCACAGATTATTCGGGAATTTTGCGTGTGATGCAGCGATTGCCGTGTAAAGGTCGTAGGAACGGAACAAGTCCTTAAGGGAAGAAGCTCCCCGGGAGGCTTGTTCTTTTTTTTTATAAAGTGTCCCTTTTGCTGCCGCTTAAGTGTTATACAGTAGAAGAGGAGGGATGCAGCTTAATGGGGTTTGTGGAAAAATGCGCCATGGAAGTCAAAGCGGGCGAAATCAATAAGTATGTACATATCGTTGAAGCATTCCAGACTCCAATGTACCGATATTGCAGCCGTATGCTGGGAAACCGGCAAGAGGCGGAGGATGCGGTGCAGGACATTTTGGTCAAAGCGTTCGAAAAAATAGACATGTATGAGCCGACCGACAGCTTCTCATCCTGGTTATACAGGATCGCCCATTACCATTGTTTGAATTTGCTCCGCAAACGCGGCTCCGAGGTTAGGGTGATTTTTTTTAAGGCTCAAAACCGAGAATCAGTAATTGATAAATAAATTATAGCGTTTGTGTCTTGGTATCCTTGCATGCTGTTTTGCACGATTATCCCTTTTGTTCAGAGGGTAGAGGGGGGGGGGGGCTAATCACGGTCCTTTCATTTTTTTCGGTGTCTGGCCCCATTCCTCCCGTTAGGTCTGCTTCAATTCTCCTAAACCTCCTTCTCACAAATCTGTCTAACGATCTGGAACTAATGATCTCGAACTAATGATCTCGAACTAACGATCTCGAACTAACGATCTCGAACTAACGATCTCGAACATGTCTGCTGCTCCCAAACCTATTTTCTTCTCCTGAATTTATCTTCCTCTCTGCTTCCGGATCAAACGGGATAATCGTGCAAAGCGCCAGGACAGCGGATGTTGATCTGCCAACCAACCCACCGGCCTTCCCTGGCAAGCGCCAATTATTAGGTTAAGCCTTTTTAAATTTGCTTTTTGCGCATCCCTTGTCCATTGAGTTTGACTTTCCTCGGAGGAATATAAATCGTTGAACAACCCGGTTCAAAAGCGCGTCCAGGTCGTCCGGATGAACTTCGCTCAAAATAGTAATTGACCAATCAATAGCAAAGTGATATATTGATTTCAAAGTTAGTGATTGATCAATAACAAAATTCATTAATGAGGTGATCCTGATGAAAAAAGCGATTGTGGTAGGAGCAACGGGAGGCACGGGGGCGTCGATCACGGAGGAATTGGTCAAGCGGGGGATTCGGACCGTAGCTTTCGGGCGATCCCGGCAAAAGCTGGAGCAACTGAAGACTAAATTGGGACAGCCGGAGCATTTGACGATTGCCGTTGGCGATGCGTTCCGGCCGGAAGACATCGTTTCCGCTGCGGAAGACGCCGAAGTCCTGTTCCACGCTGCGAACGTGCCGTACCACGAGATGGCAAACAAGCTGATTCCTTTGGGCGAGTCGGTCATGGAGGCAGCCGAGCGGTTGGGCCTGAAAGTCGTCGCCATCGATGGGATCTATCCTTATGGGAGAAGCCGGATGGCTAGAGCAACCGAAGAGCATCCAAAGCAGCCGCATACGAAAAAGGGTAAGACCAGACTTGCCTTCGAAAAAATGCTGTTTGACGGCCGGTGGAAAAGAGCCAAAGTGCTGATTGCCCGCTTGCCGGATTATTACGGCCCCACAGCGAATGAAGCGTCTTATCTGGGCTCAACGCTCGAAGCGATCGCGGCCGGTAAGATGGCGTTTTTCATCGGCAACATGCGTGTTCCCCGGGAGTTCGTTTACTTGCCGGACGCGGCGTTCATGATCGTGGAAGCCGCCGGCCGGGACGATGCCTACGGACAGAATTGGCATATTCCGGGCGCGGGCTTAATCTCGGGCAAAGACATCGTGCGAATCGCCCGGAAGGCCAGCGGAAGTAGTAAGCCGGTGATTCCTCTCGGAAAAATCGGCCTATCTCTGCTCGGAATGAGTGTGCCGGTTATGAAGGAAGTGGTGGAAATGCTCTATTTGACCGTAGAACCGGTGGTCCTGAGCGGGGATAAATACAAACGTCTGATCGGACCGATACGTTCAACGCCCTTCGAGCAAGGAATCACGGATACGATTCGCGCTTTACAGGAAAATAAGTGATTAATCAATAATAGCTTTGTCTTCGCACACGGAAACCTTCGTTCATACTCCACAATTAAACGTACGGCGCAAGAAAAGGCCGGCGCTCCCGGCGCTCTTCTTGCCGCCGCTCGCGGACGGCGTGGATAAAGCTATTTTTGTGTTGACAAAAGGATAGATCAAATATATTATAGATATACAAAGTCGGTAATAGATTGCGAAAATGTTACATGGGCAGCAGAAGTAATTTTTTTTCGCAATATTACAGATATAAAATATCTATAATATATATATTTGAAAGGATGATCATGATGGCTATTAAGCACGCTACGGATTCAACTTTTAAGGAAATGGTGCAAACGGAGGGGGTAACCGTTGTGAATTTTTGGGCTGCTTGGTGTGGTCCGTGCAAGATGTTTGCACCTATTTTGGAGGAGTTTGCAAGGGAAGCAAGCGGTTCAGTTAAAGTGGTCAAAGTGAATGTGGACGAAAATCCGGTGACTTCTTCGCAATTTCAGATCATGAGCATACCGACCACCCTGATCTTCAAAGACGGGAAGCTTATTCTTAAAGAAGTGGGCATATTGCCCAAAGGTGTCTTACAGCAGCTAACGGCATAATAATTAGGAAAGCGGTGGATCGCATCATGAAAAGTAAACCCGGATTGATCATTGCCTCGCTGATCGTCGCGAATTTTATGGCACAATTGATGCAAACGATGCTTAATACGGCGCTGCCGCAAATGATGCAGGACCTCGGGATCAGCGCCAATAGAGCGCAATGGTTGATTACCGTCTACCTACTTGTCACAGGTATTACGATACCTGTGACTGGTTTTTTAATCCGAAGTTATACAACAAGAACCCTGTTTTTCGTCTCCGTCGGAGCGTTCACAACAGGGACGCTGCTAGCCGGATTTTCCGCTGATTTTTCCTTTATCCTGGCTGGACGCGCTATTCAGGGAGTGGGCACCGGCCTATTGGTACCGCTGTTTATGAATACGATGATCTTGGTGTTCCCAAAAGAAAAAATCGGTGCTGCGATGGGACTGGCCAGTCTCATTGTAGGACTCGCTCCGGCGCTTGGCCCAACGATATCCGGTTTGGTTGTTCAACATCATTCCTGGAGAGTTTTGTTTTACGGGGTTGCACCCATTACGATCACCAACTTGGTTGTCGCCTATTTTTGTTTGAAAAATGTGGGGGAAATCGAAAAAGCGAAGTTGGACCGCAGGTCGATCCTTTATTCTACTTTGGGATTCGGCGGCCTGTTGTACGGATTCAGCATCGTTGGCGAACAGGGAGTAAGCGCCCGTCTCTCATGGTCCATTATTGCGGTTGGACTCATCATGGTGTTTTTGTTTGTGAAGCGCCAATTCAAGCTGGCCGTGCCTTTGCTTGATTTCAACGTGTTTCGGTATCCGCGATTTACTTATCCTTCAATCATCGGCGTAATTCTGTATATCGTCATGGCTGGGGCGGAACTGCTGCTTCCGATTTATGCCCAGAATGTCAGAGGGCTGATGCCGAGAGAGTCGGGGCTCCTGCTTTTTCCGGGCGCTTTGCTTATGGGCTTGTTCGGATGGCTATCGGGAAAAATTTACGACCGTTTTGGCCTTCGTCTGTTGATTCGGGCCGGTTTTCTCTTTATAGTTGCCGTGACCTTGCTTCTAACGCTCACGTTAACGGTACATATGTCCTATAGTTTATTGGTCGTTATCTATGCCCTCCTTATGGCCGGGATGGGCTTTATGTTGACACCGATCACCGCTTTTGCCGTCGCGAGTCTTCCCGGTTCCATTAGTACGTATGCTTCGCCGATGACGACGGCCATCCGTTTCTTGGGCATGTCCATGGGCGGGGCCTTGCTGATCACCATGATGACTTTTACTGCAGATGCCAGCCTGGCCGTTTTTCCTGTAAATATGCTCGAAGGGATTCATGCAGCGTTTTGGGCGCTAACTGCGGCGGCTGCGGTTGGTTTTTTTCTTACCTTCTTTATCCCGTTTGCTTCAGTTCAGCCGCAAGTACCGGAGAGCCGTCAGGCATCGTATTAACTTAGAACTCGTCCATGTCCAATCATGATCATTAGCCTTGACATCGCTCCACATAAAAGTTATTTTGGATAAATAAAGTCCTTGATTGAGGTGACACAACGCGATGAAGTTTTCCAAAGCGACGAACTATGCCCTTCATACCATGCTTTTTCTTGCCGCAGCCACTCCGGATAAGTTGATCGGCGTGCAGCAATTGGCGGAGCGGCAGGACGTTTCGCCGACGTATTTGTCCAAAATACTGACCAAGCTGGTCAAGGCGGGAATGATTGAATCCACTTCAGGTGCTCACGGAGGGTACAGGTTAAAGCGGAACTGGGAAGAAATTTCGTTCCTGGATATAATTCATGCCATTGAAGGCACGGCCTCCTTGTTCGAATGCGAACTGAACCATGGACCGGAATGTCTGATTCAGCAGGTGATGGTCTCGGCCGAAAAGCAGATGGAGGATTATTTAAGAAACCAAAAAATGTCCGAGCTTGCCAAAAAAATCACGGTTGTTCTGTAAGGAACGACTGTTTTTTTGGATTTATTGTAGATATAAAAAGTCTTTAAAATCGATTAAAAAGATGAAAGGGGATATGCATAATGACGAACGATTTTTTTAATGAAGCCGCTTGGGAGCAAGCGTGGAAGGAAGATATGCATACTGCGGTGAACAAGATGAAAAACGCCGGAATCGATCCGGTCCGCACGTTTGACGATAAGGCAAAGTCATTCAACGAGCAAGCGTTTAGCGAGGAGGGCAGACAAAGAGCGAGGCGGATTATGAATTGGCTGGAAGGGCAGGGCGTAACCTTCAAAGACAACTCCATTCTGGATATTGGAGCAGCCTCGGGCGGATTTACGGTGCCGTTTGCGGAGCGAGGGGCCCGTGTTACCTCTGTGGAGCCTAATCTGCCATTGAGGGAGTTGCTGCGCGAAAATATTGCGGGAATGACGGACGGGAAGGTGGATGTTGTAGCCGAGCCGTTCGAAAATATCGATATTGGGGCCAAAGGTTGGGAGAAAGCCTTTGATTTCGTATTCGTCTCCATGTGTCCGGTGATCGTGGATTGGGAGAGTGTGGAGAAGGTGCTGAGCTGCGCGCGAAAATTCTGCTACATCAGTCTGACCGCCGGTTCCAGAGAACACAGTCTGTTGAACGAGATTTGGCCGCTGGTTACGGATCAGCCCATGAAAAACGAACATCTGGAGATGGCCTATTTGCTTCATTTACTCTATCTCAAAGGCTATTCTTATGAGTCGCTCGTAACCAAGGAACTGAAAACGACGGAGGTCTCCAGAGAAGCTGCGCTCCAGGAAGTGATGGACTGGCTGAAAATGTTCAATTTGCCTGCGGACGACCGGTCCCGGAACATTGTCGCGGGTTATTTGGAACGGACTTATCCGGCGGACAAGGTGGAAATCCGGCAGGGCGGCCGCTTTGGCAAGGTGCTGATTCGCTTGCGGGATCAGAACATGTACACCAGGGAGCGTCCATAAGCCGGCGGGGGAAAAGTCAGCGGCGGAACAAGGGGAACTTACCCGGTTTCCGCCGCAATCGCTTAATATCGCTGACCTTAAGGTCTGTAGTGTCCGTTAGAATTGAATTTCGATACTACATTCATATTTCCGTGGATCGTTTCTGGGCTGGCCCGAGACGGGACGACAGCATTAAAAAATCAAGGATCGTCATGATACAGGAACGAGCGGGTGACCGTGTCCCCGTGATCGGCGTCGGGGGATTGTTGACTCCGGATGATGTCGTTCAAGCCCTGGAAACTGGCGTTCCTTTAATCTCGCTTGGCCATGCGATGGTTATGAATCCGGAATGGGTTGCCTTGGTGCAAAGCGGCCGTGAACAGGAAATTAAAACGACGCTTTCCCGTTCCGCGCAAAAAGAGCTGATGATTCCGGATGTTTTTTGGGGAATGATCACCAATACACCGGGCTGGTTCCAAGTAGTGGATTAAATCCCTGACAAATCGTTGCCAGGGGATCCATTTTATAGGCGGAGGAATTTCGCCACTTTTGTCGAATCAGTATCCTTATGATGAAAAGAAGAAAAATCGCCGCCATTGTCGGCTTGTTCCTGCTTGCACTGACCCTGGTTCGCCTCGCTTGGATTAACGTACAGACGACTTCGACACTCGTCGAAGCCGAAGAAGGGGTTTTGGATCTGCGCGATTGGGACCCCTCTTCCAAATCGATACTTTCCCTCATCGGGCAATGGGAATTTTATCCGTCGCAGCTGGTGACGCCCGGTCCGGACGGTCCGTTCGAACCGGAAGGAAGCATCGCCAAAACGGCAACGGTCCCCGGAAGCTGGCAGCGGGATTTTTCTCCGCCGCGCAGGTCGACCTTTGGATACGGGACGTACCGCCTGCGTGTTCTCCTGCCGTCCAAAGGCTTGCCGAAGTTGACCGTTCACATGCCGAGACTTTCCTCATCCTCGGCATTGTATGTGAACGGGCGGCTGCTGGGCGGATCCGGCCATCCGGCGGACAGCGCATCATCCTACACGGCGGGCAATGTGCCTTATTCCGTCACCTTCAACGCCGATCGCGGCGCTCTGGATATTGTGCTGCAAACGGCCAATTACGACGACCGCGTCATGGGCGGCCTGACGGAGCCGATCAAGCTCGGAACGGCCGAGGCGATAAACCGTGCTTATTGGTTCTCCGCCGGATCGCAAGCGGCGATGTGCCTGCTGATGATCATGCATGCCCTATACGCTTTCGTCCTTTATTTCATCGGCGCCCGGCAGAAGCCGCTCCTGATTTTCTCCCTGCTGGCGATTTTCGGGGCGGCCGCCATCTCGGTTGACCAAGACCGAATTTTGTCCGCCTGGTTCGGGCTCGATTACGAATCTGCTCATAAGGTTTACTATCTATCCTATTTAGGTACGGCCGCGCTGCTGCTGCAATATATAAGAGGCCTGCTGCCGGAGTTCCCGATCCTTCGCCATTCTCGCTGGCACTTGGCCGCGTGCGTTGTCTTTGGGGGGCTCGTTTTGGCGCTGCCGGTCAGGCTGTACACCTATGCCGACGGGCTGCATACGGCGCTGATGCTGGTTTCGTTCATAACCGCCCCGATTTTCCTCTACCTGGCGGTACGGAGAGGCGTTCCGGACGCGATCTATATGCTGCTCGGGGTGGTGGCGATCGCGGGGAATGTAGTTTGGGGAATCGTGAGTTACTCGTTTTTTCTCGATATCGGCTATTATCCTTTCGATATGCTGGCTTTGTTTACCGCTTTTGCATTGTACTGGTTTAGGCAGTATTTCCGCAATGCCGCCGAGACGGCCAGACTGGCGGAACGTTTGCAGGCGGCCGACAAGCTCAAGGACGAGTTCCTGGTCCATACCTCGCATGAGCTTAGAAATCCGCTTCACGGCATTTTGAATATGGCCCAGACCGTGCTTGACAGCGGCGAACGATCGGATGATGAGGCCAATCGGGAGCGTCTGAAGCTGCTTGTTTCGGTGGGCAAGCGCATGTCCTTCCTCTTGAATGATCTGATCGATCTGACCCGGCTGCGGGAGAACCGCATCCGGCTGAATCCGGCCCCGCTCCGGCTGCAAGCGGAGGCTGCCGGCGTGCTGGACATGGTCCGGTTTATGACGGATGGAAAGCCGATCAGGCTCGAGAACCGGATACCGGATTCGCTGCCGCCGGTACTGGCGGATGAGAACCGGCTGGTGCAAATCTTGTTCAACCTTTTGCATAATGCGGTTAAATTTACGAACGAGGGGCGAGTTGCGGTCGAAGCGGAGGCTGCCGGCGGCAGGGTGGTGATCCGCGTTTCGGATACCGGGGTCGGTATGGACGGGGCGACGGTGAGCCGGATCTTCCAGCCTTACGAACAAGGCGCGGCCCAGACGGAGACGAACGCGGCGGGATTTGGGCTGGGCCTTACGATCACTAAGCGCCTAGTGGAGCTACATGGCGGAGAGCTGACGGTGAGATCAACGCCAAACGTCGGCTCTGTCTTCCGGTTTACTTTGCCTGTGGCGGAACCGGGTGAGGCTGGAACGGCGGCGAATGCGGCCGCCGCAAACAAACCGATCGAAGACGTTGAGGTTCTTACTTTCGTCGAAACGGTCGCCGCTTCCGTACCGGAGGAAGCTCCCGTGCGCGAAGACCGGCCCCGCATTCTCGCCGTCGACGACGATCCGGTGAATTTGCGCGTTCTGACGAATGCGCTGGCCCCGGATCATTACGAAATCGTGACGGCAACAAGCGGCTCCGAGGCATTGTCGCTGCTGAATTCGGGAGCGTGGGATTTGCTTATCGCAGACGTCATGATGCCGGAAATGTCCGGCTACGAGGTCGCCCGGACCGTCCGTACTCTTTTCTCCCATTCCGAGTTGCCGATTCTGCTGCTCACGGCCCGCTACCGGACGGAGGATATTGAAGCGGGCTTCAGCGCAGGGGCCAACGACTACCTCGTTAAGCCTGTCGACTCCCACGAGCTGAGAGCGCGGGTAAAGGCGCTTACGGATGTCGCCCGGGCCGCGCGCGAGCAATCGCGCTTGGAAGCGGCATGGCTGCAGGCGCAAATTCAGCCGCATTTTCTGTTTAATACGCTGAATTCTTTGGCCGCGCTTGTCGAAGTCGACATTGACCGCATGCGAAGCCTGCTGCTTGCATTTGGGGATTACCTGCGGGCCAGCTTCGACTTCGCCAACCTGGAACGGTTGGTTCCGCTGCGGAAAGAATTGGAGCTGGTGCGAGCTTATCTGTACATTGAGCAAGAGCGGTTTGGAGACCGCGTTCAGGTGGAGTGGGAGGCGGACGACCGTCTTGAGCTGCAGGTTCCTCCGCTTTCCGTTCAGCCATTGGTGGAAAATGCTGTCCGGCACGGCGTGCTTAGCCGTACCCAGGGAGGCACGGTCCGGATTCGGATGCTCGACTTGGGGGACCGTGCGGAAATATCCATTGAAGATGACGGCGTAGGCATAGAACAAGGCGCGCTGCAGAGGAGTCTTCACCAGGGGGAGGAGCCCGTTGGAAAACTGGGCGTCGGCCTGGCCAACACCGATCGCCGCTTGAAGCAATTGTTCGGGAAAGGCCTGCAAATTCAGGGTTCTCCCGGACAGGGAACGGTTGTCTCCTTTACGGTCCCCAAAGAAAGCGGCAGACGCGTTAGATGAATAGGGGACTTCTAAAGGTAAGACTTGACACGGTTCACCTCCATACCTATAATTGGAACTACCAAAAGCGTTGATTAAGGACATGATCTTTAGCGGGAATCGCGCAGAGAGAGAGGACTAGGCTGAAATCCTCTTCGGTGAACCTAAGGATTTACCACCTTATAGCTGCGATATGGAAATCAGGAGTCCAGTCAGATCCTGAGAGTAAACTTCGCCGGGAATTCCCGTTACAGAAACCAATCAAGGATTCGCTGCTGCCCAGCGTCTAGCGGATCGAATTAGGGTGGAACCACGAGCGCGCTCGTCCCTTGCGGATGAGTGCGCTTTTTGCGTTTTGCAATTTTAATATGATAAAAAGCGATGATCAAGGACAACAATCTTTAGCGGGAATCGCCCAGAGAGAGAGGACCCAGGCTGAAATCCTCTTCGGTGAACCTAAAGATTTACCACCTTGCAGCTGCGATATGGAAATCAGGAGTCTAGTCTGATCCTGAGAGTAAACTTCGCCGGGAATTCCCGTTACAGAAATATCAAGGATCCGCTGCTTTACTGCTTCCGGCGGATCGAATTAGGGTGGAACCACGAGCGCTCGTCCCTTGCGGATGGGTGCTTTTTTGCGTTCAAAATAAAAATTTTAGTTTAAGAATGGAGGAGTCCCCATGGGTATTAAAGTAACGTTATCCGATGGCGCGATCCGGGAATACAATCCCGGCGCGACAATTAAGCAGGTGGCGGAGTCGATAAGCGCAAACTTGAAAAAAGAGGCCGTGGCCGGAAAAATCAATGGTCAGCTGGTCGATTTGCATCGGCCGATTGAAGAGGACAGCCGAGTCGAAATTGTTACGTATGGCAGCAAAGAGGGCTTGGAGGTGTATCGTCACAGCACAGCCCATTTAATGGCCCAAGCGATTAAGCGCGTGTATGGGAATGAGGCTGTCAAACTCGGAATCGGCCCGGTGATCGAAGATGGATTTTATTATGATGTCGACACGGAGCAGCCGTTCTCCAGCGAAGACTTGATCGCGATCGAACAAGAAATGGAGCAGATTATTCAAGAGGATCTGCCGATCATCAGGCACGTCGTGAGCCGCCAGGATGCCATGAACATGTTCGAAGCGCTTGGGGAACCGCTCAAACTGGAGCTGATTCGCGATTTGCCCGCGGACGCCGTCATCACTGTATATCGTCAGGGCGAGTTTGCCGATCTTTGCCGGGGACCGCATCTTCCTTCCACGGGCCGGATCAAAGCGTTCAAACTGATGAGTGTGGCCGGAGCTTACTGGCGCGGGGACGTCAATAATAAGATGCTGCAACGGATTTACGGAACTTCTTTCCCGAAAAAAGGGCAGCTTGATGAACATTTACGGCTGCTGGAAGAAGCGAAAAAGCGGGACCACCGGAAGCTGGGTAAAGAGCTGGGTTTGTTCATGTTTTCCGAGGAAGCGCCGGGGATGCCGTTTTATTTACCCAAAGGGATGGTCATTCGGACAGAACTGGAAAATTTCTCGCGCGAGCTTCAGATCAAGCAGGATTATGAAGAAGTCCGTACCCCGCTGATGATGAATCAGCGTTTATGGGAGCAATCCGGCCACTGGGATCATTACCATGAAAATATGTACTTTACAGAGGTGGACGAAACGAAATTTGCGCTGAAACCGATGAATTGTCCGGGCCATATGCTTATTTTCAAAAACAACTTGCATTCCTACCGCGAGCTTCCGATCCGGATTTCCGAGCTGGGACAGGTCCATCGTCATGAGTTTTCGGGCGCTTTGAACGGGATGATGAGAGTGCGGACTTTTTGCCAGGATGATGCCCACATCTTTGTCCGGCCCGATCAGATTGAAGATGAAATCGGTCGTGTTATCGAGTTGATCGACAAGGCTTATGAAGTTTTCGGTTTCGAGTACAAAATCGAGCTTTCCACCCGTCCGGAAAAATCACTGGGTTCCGAAGAGCTTTGGAATCAGGCGGAGGACGCGCTTCGAAACGTGCTGGACCGCAGGTCTATCGAATACCGGATTAATGAGGGCGACGGGGCTTTTTACGGGCCGAAAATCGATTTTCACATCCTCGACGCGCTGAAACGGAGCTGGCAATGCGGGACCATTCAAGTCGATTTCCAAATGCCCGAGAAGTTCGACCTATCCTACATCGGCGAGGATAACCGGAAATATCGTCCGGTCGTCATTCACCGTGCGGTTTACGGCTCCATTGACCGTTTTATCGGGATTTTAACCGAGCATTACAGCGGAGCGTTTCCGGTATGGCTGGCGCCCGTTCAGGTGAAGCTGTTGCCGGTATCGGATCACTATCTCGGTTATGCGCTGCAAGTGAAGAACGCGCTTGCGGGTGCCGGTATACGCGCCCAGGTCGACGGACGTAATGAAAAGCTGGGGTACAAAATCCGCGAAGCCCAGCTCGAGAAGGTTCCTTATATGTTTGTGCTCGGTGACAGCGAAGCAACCTCCGGTACAGTGGCCGTCAGAAAACGCGGCGAAGGCGATCTGGGCATGTCAAGCATTCAGGAGATCATTGCCCGGATCGCTGAAGAAGCGCGCGAGAAAAAATAATTGAAAAACTTTTTATCGACCAAGGTCATTTCCGAGCAATTGAACATTCCCGTGCCGACCACGGTCAAAGTGATTCGGAACTTGAGCAATGCCAAGCTTACGGTGACCAAAGAGGGGGCAAAAGGCGGCATTATGCTGGCCAAAGCCTTTAACGGAATCACTTTAGAACAGCGAAATCTTTGACTTCGAACTGACCCGCGAGGACAGGGAAAAGATCGCCGGGCTCGATACGAGAAAAAGATATGCGATCAGCCCGAGCGGTTATACCATCCATACGTTATACAATAAGCTGATGAAAATGTTCATATAAAAATATGACTCAACCTGATAATCAGTACTTGACAGTCTAGTCGCCAACCGATCGTGGCAATGCCTGAAGGGCTTGAAACCTTGAGGACAGGGAAGGCCGGTGGGTTGGTCGGCAGATCAACATCTGTTGTCCGGACGCTTTGCACGATTATCCCCTTTGATCAGTTAGCAGAGAAGAAGATACATTCCCCGAATCAATATTTTACGAACATCCGTTCCGTTTGTTTTATTATACCAAACGTACGTTCTCTTATCAAGCCAAAAATCTCACCCGAACCGCCTCATTTTTTCTCCTCTTTTTTGTTTTTTCTTCTCTCTTTTTTTGGAACCCTGCTCTAGCCCTCGCCCCCTGTTCCCTGAAAGAAGGGGATAATCGTGCAAAGGCAAGCAGCAGGCAGGGACACCAAGACACGAAGCCAGAAATATTTTTATAAAAAGGTATAAAAGTACCTACCTTTATATTCTATTATATGTTAAATAATAGAATACGAACCATCAATTTCATGTGAAGGGGGATAGCTATTTCAAGTCGGTAAATCTATCACTTTTGAAAAAGAAAGGATGATTTGATTATGTCCACACAGCGAAAATGGTTGGTAGCTCTTCTGTCCGCAATGTTAACGGTCTCCCTGACCGGAACCGCCACGGCCTTGGCCGAGACGCCGCAGAGTTCGGCGATCACGCAAAGCGAAGCGTCTATCCAAGCCTCATTGTCCGACATGCCTGCGTCATTGAGACCTTCCATTGAATGGGTCTACAAGAACCGCATGTTGAAAGAAAATTCCGTAGGCCGCAAAAATTTAATTTTTGACCAAATCTTTGCCGGCAAGGGAACAATCAATTATGTGGTGCGTTGGCAGTCGGCCAAAAATTTGACGCTACAGCAGCGTCAGGATATCGAAAGGATGCTGGGACGCCAGTTGAACAACTGGACAAAACATCTTAAGGGGTATGACGGATGGCCTTATGGTGATATCCCGGTTAAAGTGGTGGGCTGGGCTGTTGCCAATCCCGCGCAAATTCTTAACAAGCAACCAAATGAAATCGTTTACACGCAAACGATCGTGGATGAGCTTAGCAAAACCGACCCGCGCATTCCGGCGGCTCTCCCCGTTGCTCCCAGCGCATTGTCCCGGTTCGATCACTTTACCGACCCGAATTATGCATATCCCGGAGGATTGGACAAGCGGTTTGACATGTATTTGTGGGGTACGACTAATTTTGGCGGCGGCGCTGGAGGCGATTGGGGACAGCGCATGTCGGACGATTATATTTTAAGCACGGTCAACAACAACGAAATTCAGATTACGGAACATGAGATCGGCCATGGGTTCGGTATGCCGGACTTCTATGGAGAGAATGATCGTCCGCCGGGAGGGTTCCCGGTGCCGACGATCATGTGGGCGGGCAACTCGTCGAAGATCACGGATTGGGATGTATGGCTGCTTCGCTATACCTGGAGCCAGCTCAAGCAGGATTCGCAACGGTTCCGCATGTAAAAGGTGAATATTTAGCGCTCGTCCCTTGCGGACGGGCGCTTTTTTACGTTCATTGATGAACATTTCATTAAATGCATATGCGTATCGTAAACCGCCTAAAATAAGGAAAATTTTTGACAACGGCAGCGCAAGATGCAATAATACCTCTGGAAGATATATTATTGCAAAAGGCGAGTGATTAGTCATGCAAATAAAAGATGATGACATCGGAGGAATGAATTCGCATTTGGCTTCGTCTGATGAGGACAAGTTGGAACTTACTCCAACCGCATGGACGATTTTAGGCTTTCTTGCTCTGCAGTCACGAAGCGGCTATGAAATTCGCGAGGCAGCGAAGCGGTCGGTCGGTTTTTTCTGGGGAATCAGCGATGGGCAGTTATACCCTCAATTGAAGGTGCTTGAAGGGCTGCAACTGATTGAAGCGCCAAACGGTATCGAAGGCCCCAGGTCGCGGCAACGGTGGCGCCTTACGGACAAGGGCCGGGAGGCTTTGCGCCAATGGCTATCCGTTCCATCCGCACCGATCCAGATCCGGGATGAGAACCTTGTCAAATTTTTGTTTGCCAGTGAGGAAGGTCCGCAATGGATGATCCGTTTAATCCAAGAAAGACGAGCCAGCTTCGAATGGTTCCTGGCCCAGGTTCAAGAAGTCCAGCCAGGCAGCTCTTGGGAACATCCTGGGGAAGCGTCGGCCCTTGCAGGTCCGTCCATGCTTAAGCGTTATGGCATCGAATTTGCGGAAATGATGCTGAACTGGTGCGATCAAGCCGAAGCTGCATTGCTCTCGTCGTCGGAATTTAAGCAACCACAATCGAAAAAGGAGTAATCCTATGCAATCCAACCAAGAAGTGCGTTCCATGAAACCGTCGGCAGTTACGTTTGTGCAGATTCTGTTTTATCTTGCGGCCCTTCTTAATATAGTTAATGGGATCTTCTCGTTTGGCAGTCCGGGAATCGTCAAAAAAACATTGTGCATTGCCATGATTCTGTTTGGAATTGCCGCCGTTTTTGTAGCGTATCGTCTGAACCTTCCCAGGGGATCCCGGCGCCAGGCGGCCATCGTCCTTTCCTGTATTCTTATCGTGCTGCGGATTATCGAGTTTGCTGTTTGGGGCAGTATCGGATTTTTGCTGGGCGTTATCCTGCCGGTCATCGTTATCTGGAGATTGTACAGTTCGGAAGCGAAAGCGTGGTTTCGTTAAAGAGGGCCGGTAAAACGGGCGGAATGATATTCCGTCCGTTTTTGCTGTCTAAATATCGAATTGTGTCTATTCTTTGTCGAGATTTTGTCGAGTTTGTAGTGATATGTTGGAAATACGCACTGTGTGGGATTGGCACATTCTTCCACATATACAGTGTGTAATAGCAAAGATGCTCGAAGGAGGGGAGACGACTAAGCATTGATCAGCGTCCCGCACACCCGCGGCCCTTATTCGGTCATCTGAAAGGGCATAGGTTTCGACGACGCGAAAGGGGTGCTGGGGCAAGCAAATATCGTAAGGAGAGCTTTGACATGAAACGAAGAGGTCGTGTAAGAACATCTTTAGTATCTTTCTGCATGGCGATAGTGATCGCCTTGCAGTCAGTGACGTTCTCTGCTGCAGCTTATGCGGAGAACGCGTCAGATGGTTTCGGGACAGCGGCCGAACCGTCGTCGGTATCTGAGGCGGTGTACGCTGCGCCAGACGAACCATCGTCAGTGCCTGAGGCGGTGTACGCTCCGCCGGTCAATTTTGCACTGATGGCGGCAGACCCGAAGGACAAAACGGCGGTGTTGGTGAACGCCAATCCGACGTTTAACCTCACAGTGAAGCAGGGTGACCCTGCGGTTGTGATTCAGCCGGGGGGCGAGATTAACGGACGGGACAACTTTACCATTGCCCTGAACGATATCGCCGTGCCGACCCAGGGCGACTATCCCAGTGCTCCGCCCGATACCGTAATTCAGCAAGGGGATTATGCCGTCCTGGATAAGACGACCTACTTCCCTGAAGTGAATTTAACGCCTGCAGGTCCTATGCCAATCACTCAAGGCAGCCTGAAAATTGCTACCGTTCAGTTTTTTGACGATTCCATCAAAATTACGTTTGATGGCGCAGGGGTATATGACGGCGGTAGAAACAGTGTCAAAATCGGCTTTTCCGCTAACGCCAAGGCGGCGGATCAGACCCCCGGCGGCGGCGGGGAAGCGAATATTTTCGGAGACGGCTATAAGTTTAAAAACTCGGCTTTGGTGCCGGAGTATACCATTGTCGCCAGTTCCTTAAGCAACGGCGGCTATGACAGCGGGATCAACAACCCCTCTTTTCAAGAGGGCGCTATTACATGGCGAGCGGTTGTGACTGCCACCGACAAGGATGATAAGACCATCCCCATGCCGCTGGACGGGTTGACCTTCTCTGATGAGCTTGCGAACGTCGGCGTATATGTGCCTGGGTCCTTCTTGGTGGATGGAATTGCGGCAGATCCTGCTTATGCTGCTGATCGCACGCTTTCCTACAAGTTCCCAGAGGTATCCACTAAAGAAAACGTCAAAAGCAAGGCGGCTATCACCTTCAAAACGTGGATTCCTAAGAAAGCTTATTACAATGAAAAGAACGGCAATTTTGCTGATCAGTATGGATGATACCGCATTGATAATGCCGCAAAGCTTTTGGATGACACTGCCGATATGAAGGCTTTATCAAATACCCATCGGATTGCCATACGCCCTAACTGGATTGCAGTGAGCGGCAAGCCCAGCAAGAGCGGAAACGATACGCTGATCACATGGACGGTTGTGGTCAACCAGAGAATCAACAATAACAGCGTGCTGTCTAAATCCGGCTTGCAGAATGTTAAGATTGCAGACAAGCTGCCAGACGGGACGGATTTTGTGTCCGCAACCTATAAGAATGGGGACAACGGTACGAATACTCCAATAACCCGCAACGCTGCAGGGGAGTACGACATCGGAACCGTCATCGGCGGGAAACTGGACGGCCCTCTCTATATGACGGTCGTGACGAGGGTGACAGACAGCAGCAAGGCAACCTTCGACTATACAGCGCGTGCAAACTGGGAATTGAATGTAATGGATGAAGGAACCGCCATCCAGAACAACGATGCGACCGACTGGACCGCTCCCGCTGCCGTTGTGGAAACCGCACAGGTTAAAATCGGCGCACATGCCTTCACGAAAAGTGCCGCCACAACCACCGCACTGCACAACATCGCAGGCACCAAGTGGACGATAAACTTGACGCTGCAGTACAACCTGGATGCTCCAGTCGTCTATGATTTGCTGATTCATGGCGGTTCTCTCGATGTGCTGAATAATCTGGATGATGCGAATTATGATAAGATACCGAAGACAACTCTCGATGCCATCAGGAGCCAAATCGACGACAAGCAGCTCTGGCAGAAATACCGCGAGGGTACGTTGACTGTGAATAGCGGCGGACTGACCGGCAAAGTGATCCCCTTGACGGTGGACGGCGAGCCGGTGGCGGATCTTATCAAAGTGACCGGGTATAAAGGAGATGTGCCGGGGAGCGTTTCCTTTGAGGCCATCACAACCAACCCGGATAACCTGTTTAGCCAGGAAAACGCCGGAAACACATGGAGCAACCGGGCGCTGCTCTTCGATGGCGACGATTATATGAGTCGCGCCGAGGCCAACACCTCGAACTATGTGCGGATGTTGAACAAGGAGATGCTGTATGCCAACACGGTAAGTGTAGAGGGGGTTGCAGCCGATTGGAACCGAAATTATTATGGCCAATATAGCGGCAGCATATGGACGCGGTCAATTCTAGTAAACGATCCGAACTGGTATACGGACAACTCCCGTCCTGACAATTACATCCTGGCAGGCTATGACCGCAAGGATAGAACGGTCACTTTCCGGCTGGCGGTGAACATGCCGGGCTTCAATACGGAAGAGATGGCCAAGGATGGCGGCACCCGCGTAGCCAGTGACATCAAGCTGGTGGATACGTTACCGGAGGGCTGGGAGTTTGTAGATCTTGCTCCGGGCGAGGCTTATAGGCTATATAAAGGTGGTACGGGCTATAGAACCGACGGTAAAGGCGGGAATGGTAGATATGCCCAGGCCGTTTCGGAAATTTCGGCGGGTACGCCTCAGCATGTAGTGAGCTTCTCCAAGAATGGCAATATAGGCACATTCACCTTCTCCAAGCTGGAGAGTCCCTACGTCATTCTGGTTAAGGCGCGTCCGACCAATGCCAAGCTGGCGACCTACCAGATAGGCAACAATGATGCCGGTGAGAATCAGGCTGAGTTCTCCATGAAATGGGGAGACAAGTCTTATAGCGCCACCGAAAAGCACAGAATCATTGTGCCTGTGCAGTCTCTGAGCAAGACGGCGAGAAAGCCTGTTTCCGGTGTGCAGGAATGGACGGTGAACTATACGCCTCCGTTCAAAATGGAGAAAGGCGTCTATTTGCTGGATACCCTTGCCAAAGGGCTGAAGCTGCGCAAAAATGCGGAGGGCGGTCTATCTCTCGAACCTTCCGATATCGCTGTTTATCCCGGCAAGTTAAAGCCGGACGGCAGCCTGGAGCGTGACGGAGGGCCGCTGAATCTAGCGGATCCGAATAGTGAAGTGAAGGTTACCGCAGGCATAGACCCGGCAACCGGGGGATCGACGCTCAGGTTTGATTTTTCCGACCCGAACAAGTTCTATCAGCTCGTTTACCAGACCGAATCTCAGGGCATGCAGCCGGGAACGGCCGGCAATTCCATCAAGCTGATGGGCGACGTTACCCTTCCGCCGATCGCAGCGCAGAGCAGTATTACGCTGGACGCAAACGATGTGGCGGGAAGCGCAAATGAAAATGGGCTGCTCTACCTCCTGAAGATTGGTCCCGACGAGAAAACACCGCTGAAGGACGTCAAGTTCAAGCTATATAAACCTGATGGTACTCCGGCCAAGGATATGAACAACGATGAGATGGAAGAAAAAATGACTGGTCCGGACGGCAAGACGAGTTTCATTATTCAGGTACCGGGTGATTACTTGCTCAAGCAGACGTATATTGATCCTGATACTTACTTGCCTACGACTACGGTGTACCGGGTGCGTGTCATCGATGCGCCGGGTAAGCCCGTCCTCGTTGACGGACAGAAGGTGGATTCGAACAATCCGCTGAAGGTGCCCACACCGGCCCAAGGCAAGCTGACCATCACCAATAAGGTGGAGGGCAACGGTAGCGATCTGGGCAAAGTGTTCGAATACACCGTGATCTTCACCGGCGAAGGCAAGGATGGAGAGTATACCTATAAGAAGCCGGATAATACGTTTGGCACGATCAAGAGCGGAGACAAGATTAACCTCAAGAACGGGGAATCTGCAACGCTCCCGGCACTGCCAGCGGGTCTGACCTATACCGTAACCGAGGCCGATTATACAACCGTTGACGGTTACACGACTGAGCCGGAGACGAGAGAATATTCCGGCACAATCGTGAATAAAAACGACCACAAAGCGGATTTCGTCAACAAGCGAAACGTTCACAATCTGATCGTCAGCAATACCGTCACGGGGATCGGTGCAGAGCGGGACAAGCCGTTTAAGTACACGGTGACCTTTGACGGTACAGGTAAGGGTCAAACCTACAACTATGAGCATTCAGACGGTAAGACGGGCACGATCACTTCTGGTGGCACCTTCGAGCTCAAGCATGGTGAGACCTTTAAAATTAAAGACCTTCCCGACAACTTGAAGTATACGATCACCCAGGACGGTTACAAGAACGACGGCTACGCGACCGCCCCTGAGACATTGGTTGATGAGGGCGTCATGGCGGGCGCCGATCGCGAAGCGGACTTCTCCAATGAACGGACCGTCAACAAGCTGACGATCAGCAATACGGTCATGGGCAACGGCGGCGACAAGACGAAGGAGTTCGAGTACACCGTCATCTTTGAGGATACAGGCAAGGATGGAAGCTACGCGTATACGAAGTCGGATGGCAAGACGAATACACCGGGCACGATCAAGTCTGGCGAATCCTTCACACTTAAGGATGGAGAGACGCTGGAAATTGTGGGTCTGCCTAAGGATCTGAAATACACTGTGACTCAGAAGGACTACACAACTGACGAATATGTGACCACGCCTGAGGAACGGCATTATACCGGGGTCATGGTGGGCAAAGATGAAGTTGCCCCGTTCACGAACGTGCGAGTCATCGAAGGCGGCCTGATCATCAGCAACACGGTTAAAGGCAAAGACGACGACAAGAAGAAGCCGTTCACGTACACAGTCACCTTCACAGGCGAAGGAGCGGACAAATCCTACTCCTATGAGAAGTCGGACGGCAGCAAGGGCACGATCACGAGCGGAGACACCTTCGAGCTTACAGATGGCCAAACGTTCGTTGTGCAAGGACTTCCGACGTATCTCAAGTATTCGGTGACCCAGGGTGATTATTCGAAGGACGGTTATGTGACGGATCCTGTGAGTTTTGAACGCACAGGCACCATTCCGGAGAAAAAAGTGGCCGAAGCACACTTTGTCAATACCCGCCCGTATCTGGAAGGTGTGTTGCGTGACAACAACACAGGAGAAATCATTCCGAATGCGGAAATCATTGTGACTAACAAGAAGACCAACGAAACGCAGAAGATCCGGACGAATGAGAAAGGTGAATACTTCGTTCCTGCCGAGGCGGATACCGACTATACGATCACGTATACGAAGATGTATCAGGTAGGCGGAAAGGACGTTCCAGTCGAGTTTACGCAAAAAGCAAATGTTGACGGCAGCGTGAAGGACGAGACCGTTCCGGCCGACATTACGGCGGTAGGGATCGTTTTATTCAAGCAACTGAATGGAACAACTGAGTTATTCAACGAGTCGTTTACCAGCAATATGCGTATCTATTTAAAGGACAAGAACAACAAGTATATTGAGGAAAACGGCAAGCCCAAGGCGTTTCCGATGGCTTCGAACGGAACTTTCTCCGTGGAAGGGCTAAGCGAGCAGAAGTACACCATGGAAGTTCGCTATCAAGCCGAGACCGGCGAGGAACTGCTCATCAAAGTGACGCGGCTGGACGTAAAGGCAGACGGAGAGCTGAATATCTCCGAGGCATTGGTCGACCCTTACGGTACGGTTTATGATGAAACGACAGGAGATGCCATCACCGGCAAGAAAATTGAGGGAGCCAAAGTTACATTGTATTATGCGAATACGCAACGGAATATAGATAAATTGCGCATTCCGGATACGAAAGTAACGCTCCCTCCGTTTCCGAATTTTCCGCCGCACGACAACGCGAGCCCGGAGCAGGATAGCGATGCAAATGGCTTCTATGCGTTCATGGTGTTTCCTGAAGCGGATTACTATCTGATCGTAACGAAGGACGGATACGAGACGTACAGGAGCGATACGATTTCTGTCGATTTTGACGTTATACATCACGACGTACCGATGAAGCCGATTAGTTCCAGCGGCGGTGGCGGTGGCGGTAGTGGTGGCGGTGGCGGCGGCGGAACTGGACCCGAGCCAGAGCCTGAACCGGGCAAGCCCCAGCCGCAAAATCCTGTGCCTGGCAACGGCGATAGTAGAAGCGACAATGACGTCGATGGAGCTGACAACGTCAACACTCCTGTTGACAACAGCAACACCGAAACCGGCAACGTCAACATCCCAACCGACGACGGCAACGTCGACATTCCGACCGACAATAGCAACACCGAAGTCGGAAATGTCGACATTCCGGCCGACAACAGCAAACCCGAAGTCGGCAACGTCGACATTCCGAGCGACAACGGCAAACCCGAAGTCGGCAGCGTCGATATTCCAACCGACAACGGCAACAACGAGTTGGACGATGTTCCGCAAACTGGGGATAACAGCGTACCGCCAATCTTCTATATGGCTTTGGCGCTGATGTCCTTGATTACGATCGGACTTTGTCTGCTCGGCAGCAAGAAGAAAAAGCACATCCAGTAAACCGGAAAGGCGGTAAGAAAATGAGTAAAACTAAAAAAATTCTTATCGCCGTTTCCTTTCTTCTGTTGGTATTTTCTCTCTTCGAAATGGCGAGAACTTTCCTGCAGGATTACGCTGAACGGCAGAAAATTGTAGAGTTGACAAAAGTTTGGGATGAAAAGTCGGGCAAAGACGGAGGGGAGGCACTCCCCTCCTCTTTGATCATGAAGGCGGGCAAGCCGGTCATGCTTCCCGAATTTCGCGAGCTTTACGAGAGGAACCCGGACATCGTCGGATGGCTGAAGATCGACGGCACCCGAATTGAGTACCCGGTCATGCAGAATCCACAAGATGCGCAGTTCTATCTCAATCATGATTTCGATAAAAAGAAAAACAAAGGCGGCCTCCCATTTTTGGACGCTCACAGCCGGATCAACGGTTCGGGCATTTTGCTGATTCACGGACATCACATGAAAAGCGGCTGGATGTTTAAAGATTTGGTGAAGTACAAGAAAGAAAGCTTTTATAAGGAGCATGCAACGTTCCAGTTTAATACGCTTTACGAAAAGGAAGAGTATGAGATTATTGCTGTAATTCTGTCAAAAGTTTATCGTAAATCGGACGACGTTTTTAAGTACTATCAGATTGACAACGTAAGTACGCCCGCTGAGTTCGATTCGTATGTACAGAACATCAAAAAACTCGCTCTTTACGACACCGGCGTGACAGCCCGCTATGGCGACAAGCTTATTGTACTGTCGACGTGCGAGTACTCGACCGACAACGGCCGGTTGGCGGTGGTCGCCCGAAAGCGTAAATGACGATATATGCAACTACCGCTGTCGGCTATGCTGCTGACGGCGGTTGTTTTTTTGAATCAAGGTTAGATTGGCGTTTGTTTATTGCGCTACATTATGCTAAGTCACGTCTCCATCTGTTGCACCCGCTTCAAGTATGCGGTGACGTTTCTGTCATCATCAAGCGGATACTCGTAATTCAACTGTTCCGCAACCTCTTTCGCCGTGCCGCGAAATAAATCCAATGCGGTGAACAAGGCGTTCCAGACTGCATCATATGTTCCCTGCGGATAAGTGGACATCAACGCCAGCCAGCTCTGCTTCGGCAGGTATTTTTCCAAATACTTGCCGTTTTTTCTTGTTAATTAAGAAGGAGGGCGGGCAAAAGTGTGCTTGACCGGGCTTAGCTCTGGCCATTAATTGCAAATCATACAGCTAACTATATATCCATTCGCCCAAACATTCGTTTAATTGCATTTCATACAACTTTCTCCTCGTCTCTTTGCCTTTTCTACGAAAGATAGCGGAGCAATTGCAGGTTTTACACTTAATCAAGCGCTGTGGCAGCAATTGCGGATAAGTAATTGTACATTTTGCAACTATTCCATTTAACAATGGGCCAAGAAAGCTGGAGTATGAAGCAGTTACGCTCAGGTGGGGCGATCGCTTTATTACAACTGCTGGATATGATCCACGAAGTCGCCTCGAAAACCGGGAGGAGCTTTCTCCTTTGATCCAATATCAACACTCAGGTCTGAAAAGCCGCTACGGCCAGTTACATCAACGCTTATATGCCAAATCCGTGTTGCGAAAGTTGAGTTGATCACTACGTTATATTCTATCACACGCCCTTGCCCGGTTAACTGTCCTCATTGTTTCTGGGTAGCGAGACTCTGCTTTGCTGTTAAAAACTTAGACACGAATACGAACGTACATTCCCAAATTTTATGATATGATTTTCTTTTAGACGGGAGTTATTTTTTCGGCCGGCTCAAGCCTTGTCTGATCTTCCCCACGGTCAACAGCAATAGGGGAAGGCCCACCATGTTGACGGGAAGCGCAACGGGAACCCAATAATTGAGCAAATAATGGATAACCGCTTCGGCTACGTTTTGCGGAATCAAAGCGAAAAGAAGGATGACCGGCGCGATGAACCAGATCATGATACGCCAATTTTCAATATTCAGAAATTGCGCCGTCCCGTAGCTGGTTATGAACAAATATACCGCCAGTTTGATGAATACGCTGGCGAACCAAACGATAATCGGCAGCGGATCAAGGTTTTCGATAAATCCGAATATCGATATTTTCCGGGACATTTCAAAAAAAGGGTACCACATTTTGGAAGTTAGCGTCACCCCGATTGTCGTCGTAGCTATCGTCATGGCGATCAGGACGATAAACACAGCCACAATCACCGCTGCGAAGGCGTACCGCCCCCCTTTGCGCGGGGTGGTCAAAAAGCAGGCAAGCATAAGATACTCTACGGAGTGCCCAAGATAGGAGGCGGGGGCAAGCGAACCTTTGAGTATCGCCGCGATGCCGCTGTCCGCGTACACGGGAAGCAGGGTATTCAGGTTCACGTTGTTGATGCTGGCGAGCAAGGTAAGAAACAGCATGATGATGACGATGGGGCCGAGAATCTCGCTGCAGCGGGCGATCGATTCAATCCCCCCCGAATAAGTCGCATAGACGATCAGGGCAATCATAATCAACATAATCGCCCAACTCGGCGTCAGCGGAAGCATCATGACATGGATGACGTCGTTAAATTGCCGCAAAACGATGGGGAGGATGGTGTACCATTGAATGAAATAGATCAGAATAACCGCTTTGCCCAGCCATTTTCCCAAGATGGTCTGGGACAATTGAATTAAATTCTGGTCCGGATATAGCAGTGTCGTTCGTGTGGTTATCAAGGTAACCACAAACGCAATGCAGCCGGCAACGATGATGGACATCCATATATCCTGCCTGGCCGCGTTTACACTTGGGGTTAACGTCATGATTAAGGTCATTCCCATAGCCATCAAAGTAATCATCCAGAAAACCTGCATGCCGGTTACCTTCATGCCAACCATCCTCAATTCTATTGTTAATCTCGTTTGATCAGATGTCCGGCAGCCTGTGTTCTTCCGAACCGTTCGATTTGGACATCGATGTTCACTTCGATCGGAATCGTCGGGTATAACGTATCCCATTGCTCCTTCAATTTCTTCCAGGCATAAGGGTGTTCGATATGGACCTTCCTGCCGAACCCGAATATATCCGATTTGAATTCCTGCTGTGAAATCGAGACGGCGCTTTCCATTGCTTTTTTCAGTTCGTCTTCATATTTCCGTTCCAGGCGATCATGGATCTCCGGATTGGTCATGTCGAGCTCCGTATCATTGGCGCTGATGATGCCCGTTACCGTGAGGTGAAGCATGATGGCGGGCTTCTCCTCGGTCACTCGAGTGTGAATGTCCCGCTTCACCTTCAAGACGTTCATATTCACGGTTCCTTTATATTCGGGAGTCGGGGGCTCGAACTGTACCGTCCAGCTCAGCGCATGGGTATTTTCCCGAAACAGCCGAAACGCTTTCTGCTCGTCTCCGGAAAGAAATCCGACCAGCTTGTTACCGCGGTAGGCGGCAATCTTGTCTAGTTTGAAGGTTGGATTTCCGGTTGCGTCCTTTGTTAGTTGAATGCCCGCCGTTACCGGAGACTTTCCATGAGCGGCGAGCGCATCCAAAAACTCATCGGCTTTGACAGACAGGGTAAAATCGCTTCTCATAATGTTGTTTATACCGACGGCGGGAATTTCCTCGAGCAGGTAAGAGGTGCTCAGAACCTCTTTGGCCGTCGTTCCATAAGCGGTTACGATATAGCTGTTATACCTGCTCTCCGGGGAGCGCATTAACGTATCCAACACCTGGTTTAATCCGTGTCTGCCGAGACTTTCGCCGATGACGATGACTCTCCTGAGCCCCAGCTTGATGGTCCGCGACAATTGCTGCTGCTCCTTGTTCAGGGTATCAATGCCGTCCTTTCCCTCCTCCGAAAGAACTACAAACGACTTGTTTCCTTTGGATTGCACGGGAGTCGGAAGTCCAATCGGCAAGGCGATTTGCAAGGAAGTAACCAGTTCCCCGTTTTCCGCCAGATCGAGACCGGAAGCCATGACAAAAGCAAGCTCGTCCATCTCCTTGCGGTCCCAGCATCCCGTAAGGATGCCGAGGCATAATGCTGTAACCGCCCACGGCCAGGCGATTCTGAGAAACTTCATTTCTTCTTCAGCTCCAATTCCTGCCCGGCGGGACGTTGCCGTTTATTGAGCACCTGCCAAGGGGCTCTAGAGAATACGTCAAGCAAACCGGCCGTATGAAGCGGAGCGACAGGGGCCAAATAGGGGACGTCGAAGGAGCGCAAATTGGTCAAATGAATCAGAATGGCGATCAGACCGGCGCCGACCCCGTAAAGCCCAAACGTCCCGGCGCAAAGCAGCAGCGGAAAACGCAAAAGGCTGACCGCCTGATTTAAAGTCGGATTGGGAATCAGAAACGAGGCGATCCCCGTCAACGACACTACAATAACGAGGGGCGCCGATATAATGCCGGCCTGAACGGCCGCTTGTCCGATGACCAGCGCGCCTACGATGCTGATGGTCTGCCCGACGGGACGAGGCAGGCGGACCCCGCCCTCGCGCAGCGCCTCGAACGTGACCTCCATCATAAGCGACTCCATAAGTGCCGGAAACGGAACAACTTCCCGCGATGCCGCAAGGGTCATCGTCAACGACGACGGGATCATTTCGGAATGATAAGTTGTGACCGCTACGAAGATGGAAGGCAGGGCAAGTGCCAGGAAGGCAAACAAATATCTCAGCATACGCAGCATGGAACCGAACATGAAATTGATGTAGTAATCCTCAACCGTTTGGAACGCGAACCAGAACGTCACGGGCAGGATCAGCGCAAAGGGCGAGCCGTTCACAAGCAAAGCCACTTTTCCTTCGATCAGGGCGGCCGAGACGGCATCGGGCCGCTGGGTCGACTGAATTAACGGAAACGGAGACCGGGGGTGATCGCTGATCAATTCTTCAATATACCCGGAGGACAGTACGCTGTTCATATCGATTTTGGCTAGCCGCCGCCGAACTTCCTCTACAACGTTTGGAGCTGCCAAACCGTCGATATAGACGATCGCCATCTCGGTTTGCGTCGTCGTTCCCAAGACGATATTTTCCATCTTCAGCTGCGGCGTGCGGACAATATGGCGAAGCAGCGCCATGTTGACTTCGATTCTCTCGATAAAACCGATCCGCGGGCCGCGAATTACCGATTCGGTGCTGGGCTCTTCCAGTTGGCGCTGCAGTTTGTCCTTGATTTTAATGGATAACGCCTGTCTGGAAGACTCGATAAATAAAATGACCTCGCCATTGACAATGCGTCTGACGGCATCTTTCAGATCTGTCACCGTTTCCATCAGGACAATCGACGGCAGTTGATGCTTCAAGCGTTCGATCAACTGCTCCGGGGACTCGGATTCTTGAGGGTCCAGCTTCATTAATGGCGTTAACAACCCTTCGTCCCAAAGCGTATGATCGACCAACACCTCGAGATACGCTGCCAAGCAGGGTAATGAATGAAAAAGATAAAATTTCCGCATGGCCAGATCGGCGCAATGCTCAAAGGTCTGTCCGATTGCCGTTTCGTTGGAGGCGAGTTTGTCGGATAGCGGCACTTCGGGAGTCGGATCGATCCCTGTTTGTCGGATAGCGGCACTTCGGGAGTCGGATCGATCCCTGCCAGTTTTTGGGCTAGGCGTTTGGATAAACGTGTGTTTTTCAACGATATTCACTCCATAATGTTCATGCTGATTAGGGTATCCTGGATCTTCCAGTTTATTCGGGAACAACGCAAAAGGCCGGTGCCAAAAAGGCACGGCCGACAAAGCAGGTATAAATTTCCTATGCAGCAAGCATACTTCAACTATAAGATTTTAGGAAAAGTGGAAGGGAAAAAGGTGATGAAAAGCTTTGGGAAGGCGATCGCCTTTTTGGTGATTGTCGCATTATCGGGCCTTGTCCTGTATTTATCCGTGACCCTGTCGCCGGGCTAAGTGAAATATGGCAGTTAGGGGTTTCCCTGGCTGCTGCTTTCACGTTTTAGGTATGGTTTGAAGTCAGAGGTTTGAGGATGGTGTCAGCCAGTCCTTCAATATAAGTCTTGTCAGGTGTTTTCTTATGGACGATAAAGCGATTCTGCTGGGCCAAAGGTGAGCAATTGGGAAGAAATATTTATCAAGATCCAATGATATACTTATGGTTAAATAAAATATATCGAAGCACAGAGAGGGGATGACCGTGAGCCGCGTAGACAGGTCAAGCAACAATCCGCCAATGAATCATTGGAAAAGAAACATTATTCTCTTTTTGAGTAGCCAGACGATCTCACTATTTGGTTCATCTTTGGTGCAGTATGCCATCATGTGGTATATTACGCTGAATACGAAGTCCGGAATGATGATGACGCTCTATATCCTCTGCGGCTTTATTCCGACATTTATTTTATCTCCGGTTGCCGGCGTATGGGCCGACCGTTACAACCGGAAGCTGCTGATTATGCTGGCGGACGGAATGATCGCGACGGTATCGCTGGTACTCGCGCTGCTGTTTTTGCTGGGCTATGACGCAACCTGGCTCCTGTTTGTGATCTCCGCGGTGCGCGCGTTGGGGACCGGGGTTCAAACCCCGGCGGTGAGCGCGATTTTGCCGCAGATCGTGCCGAGCGATAAGCTGACGAAGGTCAACGGGACCAACGGAAGCTTGCAGGCGGTGATTATGTTCGTATCTCCGATCGTAAGCGCCGCGCTGTTAACCGTAGCGTCCATCGAGATGATCTTTTTCATCGACGTTGTGACCGCCGCCATCGCTATTTTAACGCTGCTGCTGTTTTTCCGAATTCCGGTTCACCAAAAAGCCGCCGGCGCACAAACGACAGGGTATTTCAGCGATATGAAGCAAGGTTTGAATTACATTAAAAACCATGCTTTTCTGAAGACGTTTTTTGTGTATTTTGCCATATTTATGGTGATGATGGCCCCTGCCGCCTTTTTGACGCCGCTCCAGGTAACGCGTACCTTCGGGGATGAGGTATGGCGGCTCACGGCGATTGAAATCGCCTTTTCCGTCGGCATGATGGCCGGGGGAGGATTGATCGCCGCGTGGGGCGGATTTCGCAACAAAATTCACACGATGGCCGCCGCGAGTCTTTTGATGGGCGCCTGTACGTTTTTGCTCGGCGTCGTTCCGTTCTTTTGGATCTATTTGTTGTTTATGGCCGTTTTCGGCGTGGCGATGCCGATTTTCAACACCCCGACCAACGTGCTGATCCAGGAAAAAGTGGATGAGAACTTCTTGGGCCGCGTATTTGGCGTGATCGGTATGATATCGACTTCGATGATGCCGGTCGGCATGCTGATTTTCGGCCCGATCGCCGACGTCATTCAAATCGAGTGGCTGCTGATCGGTACCGGTTTGCTGATGCTGATTCTCTCGGTGTTTTTGGGCCGAAACCAAGTATTACTTGAAGCGGGCAAACCATCGTTAAAGGAATCCTCGGCATAGTTGAACTATATAAGGAAATGCTCATATACGGGAAATGGTGTGGCTGTGAGGCTGCACCATCTTTTTTTTGGAGCAAAATTTGTATTCGCCATTATAGTTGACTTCAAGGCGGCAGGGTGATCGTCGGCGGGACCGAGATCAGCCGGTTGAATGCCGACAAGCTGACCGATTACAGGCGCGGGGATATCGGTTTCGTTTTCCAGTTTTACAACCTGGTGCCCAATCTTACCGTTGCCGAAAACATTGAAGTGGTTTCCAATATCAGCAAATCCCCTCTGAATACGGACTAGGTTTAAGCGGCGGTGAGAATGAAGGATAAAAAACACCAGCAGAGCCTCCGCGCCCAGTCTACGAAATTCATGGAGCTGCTGAAAACACGCGGTATCGATATCGTACAATGGACGGACATCGGGATCAATGCCAGGGTCACGGGAGCAGCCGCAAAGCTAGATTCCTCCAGTATGATGGGGAAGACCATCCCTGCTGCGGTTTTATTGTTGACCGCTATTTTGCTGGGCAACGTGATTGGGCGGATGATCAAGCGCGAATCCGTGATCGCCGGCGCCGGAGGTGTTCTCGGAACCGTCCTCGGCCTGGTTTTCGTGCGTACGATGCTGTCCGTCTTTCTTGAATTATTCGATATTCCGCTGACCGGAATCGACTATGGTCCGTCCGTCATCATCATAAGCTTGCTCCTTCCCGTTTCATTCCTTGGCGCGAGCGGCTGGTTGATTATCCGGAAGGAACTTAAACATTCGCCCGCCGAGTTGATGAAAGGGAGTAAAGACAAGAGCAACGTCAATTTCCTGGAACGCAGCTTGAAGCCTCGATAAGCTCAACTTTGCTTTGAAGTTCAAAATCCGGGAACAGCTCCGCAGTCTGCCCCGGCTCGTTCTGCTGCTCGCCGGTTGCGCTGTTGCCACTTTGTTTCTGCTGTTCGGTTTTTTTCTGAAAAGCGGGATGGATTATTTCTTTAAAAACGAAGTGGAAAACTCGCAAAATTACCGGAAAAGGAAGTCAATTTCCCTGGTCCTTAACAGTTCCACGGTAGCCGTCGCGGCTGGATATATCCTGGGCATATTGCTCAGTTTTGCGGCTATGGGAGGCTGGATGAAAGCCATTGAAAACAGCGCTCCTTTTGCCATGCCGGTGATCATTGACCCGCTTTACATTGGGGTTGGATTCGTCGTTGTCATGCTCTCCTATGAGCTGTCGAAGCTGCTTTGCAGAAAAAAAGTCCATGTTGTTTCGATGAGCGAAGCCTTGAAAGCGGGAACGGAATAGAAGAGTTGTGCTTTTGCTGTTGAGGCCGCAATCAAATGGGATTGCGGCCTTAATCTTTTATATATGGGCTAATGGGCGTATTGTCTTTTTTGTATGTGCCTAAAGTTTTTGCAATTTCCGTTCTCTTTATCATGAAGCTGCTATTGCATGGGAATGTATTGTTTTCCAATGTTGGGAGACAGTTTGGCTTGTTTCTATGCAGCAAAGCGTGTTATATTATTTGTCCGGCCGTGAAAATGGCCAGGAGGTAAGGAAATGGCAGGATTTACTTCTTGCTGTAGAGCTTCTCGATGTGATATATTGAATCTCCTGCCCTTTAAGTTGTGACGGAGCAAAGCCGTCCACGGCCAAAGGTTGCAGGGGTCATGGCAAGATTTACTGCTTGCAATTCAGCTTGCTGATGTGATATATTATTCTTCCGGCGCTTTTGAGCCGGTCCGAAAAAAGAGTTGATCTTTGAAAACTGAACAACGAGTGAGTATAAATGAGAATTAAAATTCTCGTCAGTAACTGATTGAGCTAATCGCTCTTTCGAATAAACTTGGATGATTCGTTCATCCGACCTTTATTGGAGAGTTTGATCCTGGCTCAGGACGAACGCTGGCGGCGTGCCTAATACATGCAAGTCGAGCGGA
>SNQW01000197.1_pt1 | contig 37498 bp, 30 predicted proteins | sample 2580511 | NCBI WGS metagenome assembly SNQW01 (sample SAMN10953775, study PRJNA522744) | food fermentation metagenome | isolation source: 8-hour incubation of native-enriched microbial consortia from nixtamalized... | place: Mexico | collected 2017-09-24 | reverse complement strand
GAAATTCGGATACCCTGTCTTTGTCTTCCTCCACTATCCATATAAAACCTTTAGCGATAATTAATGGTTTTATAATGCTTATTCATGTGAACGAAATACTAAGAAAAAACGAGTATTCAAGAGAAAAATTTAATTTATAGAGGGAGGAGAAAGAATGCAACCGCCGGAAAAATTGGATGAAGAAAAGAAAAGGTTGCTACAAGAGGTTGAGGTACTACTATCCATGGTTCCAGTGCCTGTTGTGGTAACAGATGCATCCGGTAACATTCTACATGCAAACGCAGTAGCGGAAAGCGTATGGAAGCGCTCGCAAATTACACTAACAAACAAACATATTCGAGATGTAGTAGAAGGAGAAGAAATTGAAGCTTTAATCGAACAAGGCAAGCCTGCTCAGAAAATATCGGTTCGCATTAAAGATGCTGCGAATTTCCTTCATATGTATGAATGCCGTATTCGTCCGCTTTTTGTGTATAGGAAGGTAGCAGGAGCTGTGCTGCAATTCACCTCAGCACAACATGCGGAACACAAAGAAAGAATTCGCAAGCATACCGTTCGTTATACATTTAGCGATATTCGTGGTAACAGTGATATCATCGCTTCTCTAAAAAGTCAGTCGGCACATATTGCACCTACAGATTCTACGATACTTATCCGGGGAGAGAGCGGTACAGGGAAAGAAGTATTCGCACAAGCGATTCATGCTACTAGCACACGAAAAGACGGTCCGTTTGTAGCACTGAACTGTGCAGCCATTCCCGAGTCGCTGCTTGAAAGCGAGTTATTTGGATATGAAGAGGGATCTTTCACAGGAGCTAAAAAAGGAGGAAAAGAAGGCCGATTTGAGATGGCTCGCGGAGGAACATTATTTCTTGATGAAATTGGAGACATGCCGCTTTTTCTTCAAGCAAAGCTATTGCGTGTCTTGCAAGAAAGAAGAATCGAACGGATCGGAGGTACGGACACGATTCCGATTGATGTTCGTGTGATTGCTGCTACGCATAAAAATTTGGAAGCGATGATTGCCGATGGCCGGTTTCGTGAAGATTTATATTTTCGTTTGAATGTCATACCTTTATATGTGCCGCCGCTACGGAACAGAAAGGAAGATTTGTATGACTTGATTCATTATTTTATGAAAAAATGTAGTACACGGCTGGGAAAAGAACAAAAACGTCTTTCTTCCCAAGCGTTAAAACGTTTGTATGATTATCATTGGCCAGGAAACATCCGAGAATTAGAAAATGTAGTAGAGTACATTATGAATTTAGAAATTGGCGAATTGATTACGGTAACGAGTCTACCTTCCTCCCTTAGAAAAATAGATGAAGAGGCTATGCCAGAATTAACGAAAAAGCCACCTACGGAAACTGCTCATGATAAACCGTATGAAATCTCAACGATTAATGAAAAGGAGACCGAATTAATCTTGCAAGCACTGCAACGGTTTGAAAAAAGCACAGAAGGAAAGAAAAAAGCAGCGGCTTCTCTCGGCATTAGCCTCTCCACATTATATCGACGTCTACAAAAGCTTCGTTACGAGAAAAAATTCTCAAAATGAGAATAAAAAAGAAAAAGAGAGAAAAACAGATAAAAAGTGAGAATAAATATTATCATATGATTTGTTTCGATTATGAATTTGCTTTATTTTCCTGAAAAAAGCTATTTTTTTCAGCTTGAATATTCAATTATCGCCTTGCGAGGGTAAAATTCTTTTTATTTTCTATTATTTTTATTGGCATACTATTTGCAAAAAATAAGAGTAACGAGGGATGAAATAATGAAACAGACAATTACTGAACATGATGTTCCTCAATTTGCTTATGGGGCAAGATATCTTGGAGCCGGAGGAGGTGGTAGCAGTAATGTGCTGGAACTGCTGACCAAGCGAGCGATACGTGAATACGGACCGGTGCAGTTGCAACACCCGTTTGAAGTAAAAGAAGGGGAATGGATCATCCCGGTTGGAATTATGGGATCTACGACGATCATGAATGAAAAGATACCAACAGGATGGGAATTGCTTGAAGTGTTACAGGCAGTAGAAAAAGAAAAAGGAATTCGAGCAGCAGCTGTGGCAGGAATTGAAATCGCTGGTATTAACGTGCTTACCCCGATCCTTACCGCTGCATTGGCACGTCTTCCTGTTATGGATTGTGATGGAATGGGAAGAGCATTTACAGGGATTCATATGACGACATATCATGCGTTCGATATTCCTCTTGTTCCACTTGTTATGATGGGTGAGAACAGAAAAAGCATCTGGATTCGAAGCTATAGCAATGAAGAGACAGAAAGAATTGCACGAGCATCGGTAATGAACATGGGAGGCTGGGCTGCGATTGCTTGTTATGCGATGAAGACAGAACACATACGGGAAGCGTCCATCTATCACACATTTTCACTTGCCTGGCGCCTTGGAAGAGGGGTTAAAGAGGCACAGGAAGATATTCATCAAGTCGTTCAGGTGCTTATGGAGGAACTAAGTAATTCCGTCTACGGCATACCACATCTGGTGACAAAAGGAAAAATCGTTGAATTATCCTGCGATATGAAAAAAGGACAGCTCAGCGGTTCGTTTTTCTTAGAAGGTCGTGGGGAACATACAGCTGAGCAATGGGAAATTTTGTTTCATAATGAATACGTATTATGCAAACAAGAAGAGAACGTACGTGTGATGTCGCCTGATTTAATTTGTGTGTTGGATGCGGATACGGGTCACCCTATACAAATAGAAGAATTGGAGAAAAATCGTAACGTATGGGTGCTTGGAATACCTTCTCCCCCTTTAGTGCGAACCTCGAAGATGCTAGAGGTTGTGGGACCTGAGACATACGGTCACTCATTTTCTTTTCTTCCTATAGAATCCTTGTATAAACAAGCAGGTGAAAAAAGAGGAGTGGACCATGCTGCGGCTTGGGATTGATGTTGGGAGGCAACGTATCGATTGTGTGGTTATGGATGAAGAAATGCGTATGTTTTATGTTAATACGCGTCCGGTTACAGAGCATTCGCTTTCTGGAATGGAAGAGATGCTTGAGGAGATGAAACTGCAAGGTATTTGCCTATCTAACATTCAACAAGTAATCATTAGCGCATCAAGTGAGTATGAAGAAGGATTGCGGGAAAGCGAGGATGCGCATGTATGTGCCATCCGAATCGGTTCCTCACGAGATAGTATTCTCCCTTTTTATGAAGCAACAGACACATTGAGAGAAACCTTACAGTTGACATGTGTAGAACTTTCCGGCGGGCATCATGTAGATGGAAATCCAATGCAGGCTCTTATGACGGATGAGTGGAATGAGAAAATGGCCCATGCCGTGCTACCTGTACATGCGGCGTTTGCGGTTACTTCTGCTTTTTCCCCGGTAAATTCTGAACAAGAACAAATAGTAGCACAGTGGATTCGAAAGAGGTTTGGAGGAGAACGAACAATTACGCTATCTTACGAGTTTGGTAGCATTGGACTTATGGAGCGGGAGAATGCTGCTATTCTAAATGCTGCACTTTCCTCTGTCACTCCCTCCCTCTTTCAAAATGTAAAACAGACTCTTCGACAATATGGTATTCATGCTGGGATTTTTCTAAGCCAAAATGATGGATTCTTGATGGCGTATGAACGGGCCATTTCTTACCCCATCCGTACATTGCGCTCAAGAATTGCAAACAGCCTGCGTGGTGCTTCCCTGTTGGCGGACCGGGAGGAGTGCATTGTCGTCATTGCTGAGAATAAAAAGCTGTACATTGGAATGGTTGAAGAAGGTGTTCCTAAGTTACGATGGTCCAAAAAAGACATCGCAGGAATGTATATGCATGTCCATATTCCTGAGGTCGTAACGATTGATAACCGTATACATGGTACTCCTGATGAGGTATTAGAACGTGTTTATCAAGCTACCCAGCGGTTTCAGCCACCCTATGAGCCGCTGCCGATTGTATTCGTAGGCAATGAATGTAATGAAATTGCCGGATGTTTTCATGATCCCTGGGCTGAGGTGATTCAACCAGAATATTTTTCGTACGCAAGCGCCATTGGAGCATGCATGGCACCGATAGGAGGATGGGTAGAGCGCATGTACTGGCTTTCCGAAGGTGTAAGCAAAACACAAGTCATTGAAAAGACAGTAGCAGAGGCGGTCAAAGAAGCGATACTGGCAGGTGCTGAACCGGGGTCTATCACTATACAAAGTGTAAAGGCGTCTCCGCTTGCGTACGTGTCCAGTCAGGCGCTGCGCATTCAAGTTCGAGCGTTCGGCAATTTTGCATAGAACAGAGTCGCATAGACAAAGAACAAATGAATACGCAATAAAGGGGGCAATGCAATTGGCAGGACAATCCAATATGGCAGATGATTTTTCCTTAACCAGGGTTCCGACACACGCAAGACTTCCTATGTGGGAAGTGTTGCTCGTTCGGATTGGAGCTTTGACGGCGCTCTCACAATTTATGCTTGGTGCGGCATTGGGCTATGGCATGACCTTTTGGCAGGCATTCTGGGCTACGATGCTTGGCAGCGTCATCTTAGAGGTTGTAAGTTTGTTTCTTGGCATTGCAGGTGCACGGGAAGGGATGTCCACAAGCTTACTGGCTCGCTGGACAGGGTTTGGAAAGTACGGGTCAAGCATTATCGGTGCGGTAGTTGCGATTAGCTTGATCGGCTGGTTCGGAGTCCAGAATTCTGTTTTCGCTAAAGGGTTGGATGAAGCGTTAGGTGGAGTGCTTGGCTTTCCACTTGCTGCCGCTCTTACAGGATTTCTGGTCACAGTCATTGTTATCTACGGCTTTAAATGGCTTAGCTGGACGGCTAAGATTGCTGTTCCCGGATTTCTGGTGGTGGTAGCATACGGTATTTATGAAGTTCTTCGTCATCATTCAGTGAGTGAGCTGATATCATCTCCAGCACCGGGACCAGCGCTTTCTCTGGGAATGGCCGCCACGATGGTAGCCGGGGGATTTATGGTTGGGGCAGTGATTACTCCGGATATGAGTCGATACTGTCGCAATGGCAAGGATGTATTATGGATGACGGTTATCGGAACGATTGTCGGTGAACTTGGGGTTAATATGATCGCTGTTCTGATGGCGCACGCTGTGAAAAGCTCAGATGTAGTGGACATCATTGTACAGACGGCGGGATGGCTTGGTGCTGCGGTTGTCATTTTTGCTACGGTTAAAATCAATGATATAAACTTGTACTCATCTTCACTAGGCATTACGAATCTACTGGATTCCATGTTCCGAATAAAAATGAATCGCGGATGGGTCACCCTTGTCATCGGAACAATTGGTACGCTGTTATCTATCATGGGTATACTGGACCAATTCGTCAGTTTTCTCACACTGCTTGGCGTATGGATTCCGCCGATTGCCGGGATTATGGTAGTAGATTATTTTGTGCTCAAACGGAGCCGGAATGTACTGGACGAAAGCCGGAAGCGAGGAGAGCTACCCGATAGCTGTGAGAATATAAATCCGATTACGCTCATTGCCTGGGCGCTTGGCTTTACAGCTGGATATTTGTTTGACATCGGTATTCCATCCTTAAATTCACTTCTCGTAAGCGGCATTGTTTACTATGCAGGTATGAAAGTTTTCAAGCCGACGCATACGAAAGAGCAGGATGATAACATAATTCGCACTAATAACGTAGGTTAAATTGGTTAATAAGGAGTGAAAGTGATGAGGCTGTTAGGAAAACAAGAAATTGAAGATATGGCGGTAGGCGCGGCATTGCTTGGAACCGGAGGAGGGGGCGACCCGTACATTGGAAAGCTTATGGCGTTACAGGCAATTGAAGAATTCGGTCCCATTCGCCTTTTATCTATTGATGAGGTGCCGGAAGATGCGCTCGTTGTATCGTCTGGCATGATGGGTGCGCCAACCGTCATGGTTGAAAAGGCACCGAGCGGTCAGGAAGCAAAAGCAGCCTTCAAAACCTTGGAAGCATATATGGGGAAAGAAATATTTGCTACCTATCCGATTGAAGCAGGCGGTGTTAATTCCATGCTGCCCCTCGCCCTGGCTGCTCAGCTTGGCTTGCCGGTGATAGATGTAGACGGTATGGGCCGGGCATTTCCTGAATTGCAGATGGTAACGTTCTATTTAGATGGGATCTCTGCTTCGCCCATGGTCATCGCTGACGAAAAAGGGAATGTGAACCTCTTAAACACTATCGATAATGTATGGGCCGAGCGGATTGCGCGTGCAGCGACCATTCAGATGGGCGGCTCTGTTATGTTCGCTATTTATCCCATGAACGGCCGTAATTTAAAAGAGAGTGGCATTCGTAACATTCTACAATTAGAAGAGGGGATTGGACGTACCATTCGCCTTGCCAAAGAACAAAATGTGAATCCAATCCAGGAAGTCTTGAAGCTTACGAAAGGCTTTGAGTTATTTAACGGAAAAGTGGTGGATATTCACCGTAAAACAGAAACCGGATTTGCGCGTGGAACGGCAACGTTCGAAGGGCTTGGTAACAATAAGGGAGAGAAGCTGCAGCTACGGTTCCAAAATGAGCACTTAATTGCTACGACTGAACAACGATTGCTGTGTGTTACACCTGACTTGATTGCTGTACTCGATGAGGAGACCGGTTTGCCCATCACAACCGAAGGTCTGCGGTATGGTGCACGAGCTGTTGTTATAGGAATTCCTTGCCATCCGAAATGGCGAACACCAAAAGGGATTGAGACATGCGGGCCAGGGTATTTTGGTTACGATGTAGAATACGTCCCTGTAGAAAAGTTAGCGAAGAAAGGAGCGTTGCTAGGATGAGTTACCGAATCGGAATCGACGTTGGCGGGACACATACAGATGCCGTTATTTTAGATAAAGACTATAAGGTGATTGCTGAAACTAAATGCGCAACGACAGAAGATGTCAGTTCTGGGATTTACCGATCCATGAGAGAGGTGCTCGTGAAATCTGGTGTTCCGCGTGAGCACATTCGTTTTGCTATGCTGGGTACGACGCATTGCACAAACGCCATTGTGGAACGGAAGCGTCTGAACAAGATTGCGATTATTCGAATTGGAGCGCCCGCTACATTATCGGTAAAACCTTTAATCGGAGTACCCGATGATCTACGAAAGCAATTAGGGAAACACATCTATATTCTTCGGGGTGGGCATGAGTTTGACGGTAGAGAAATCGTGCCGTTAGATGAAGAAGAATTAATCCGTATTGCGCAGGAAATGAATGGACAGGTTGATTCTATTGCCCTTACCTCCGTGTTTTCTCCTGTATCGAAAGAACATGAGTTAAGAGCGGCGGAAATTATACAAGATGTACTAGGCGAAGAGGTAGCACTTTCCTTGTCTCATGAGATTGGAAGTGTTGGCTTGCTTGAGAGGGAAAACGCTACGATTTTGAATGCAGCCGTCGTGAATGTGGCAAAAACGACAGCCAATGGATTCATTCGCGCCCTTGAGGAAGAAGGCATTCATGCAAAAGTCTTCTTTGGCCAAAACGATGGAACATTGATGAGTGTGGAATATGCAGTAAAGTACCCTATTCTTACAGTCGCTTGCGGCCCTACAAACAGTATTCGGGGAGCCTCCTATCTGGCCGGATTGTCCAATGCTCTTGTCGTAGATGTTGGTGGAACGACTACGGATATCGGTGTGCTAATTAATGGATTCCCACGGGAGTCATCACTCGCTGTTGAGATCGGTGGAGCACGTACCAATTTTCGGATGCCTGATCTCGTTTCCATTGGCTTAGGTGGAGGAACGATTGTACGCTTGCAGGAAGACGGCTCCTTTACGATTGGTCCCGACAGTGTAGGATATCGTCTCCCGGAGAAAGGGTTGGTGTTCGGTGGCGATACATTGACTACCACTGATATTGTGGTAGCACTTGGAAAGGCGCAATTAGGTGACCCTTCAAAAGTATCGCACATTGACCGTCCACTGTTGGAGCGTATTTATGAGCGAATGGTAGAAATGGTTGAAGCAGCTATTGATAAAATGAAAACAAGTGCTGAATCTGTACCGGTTATTTTGGTCGGCGGTGGCAGCATACTGTTACCAGATAAAATGACAGGTGCCTCACAAGTAATCCGTCCTGATCATTTCGGTGTAGCGAATGCCATCGGTGCAGCCATTGCCCAAATCAGTGGTCAGGTGGAGCGCGTATTTTCTCTGGATGAGCTGGGAAGGGATAAAACGCTTGATCTGGCAAAAGAAATCGCCGTTAGTGAGGCGGTGGCAGCAGGAGCCGATCCGGATACAGTGGAGATTGTAGATATAGAAGATGTACCGCTTGCTTATTTACCTGGTAATGCAACGCGAATTCGAGTGAAAGCGGCAGGTAAGTTGGATGCTGCTTTGGAGCAGATAGATCATTGAGAGCAAAAAAGCGTCGGTTGCTTATGAATCGGCGCTTTTTTGTTCCGGCTATTTCCCTTTTCCGGAAGGCTTCCATTTATGGCCGCACTTCATACAAGTATTTATGACCTTTCTACGGCCAATTAATCCTGTAGCAAGACCGGTCGGAATGACTAAAGCTGCTAAGAAAATAGCAAACAATTTCATCGAGCGTATAAACTCAGGTGATAATAAAAATGGAGTAGAATAAGAACTGGCAAGAATAAGACTTAGTCCTGCCAATGGAAGCACCAAAAAAATGAACACAAAAAGAAAGAAATAAGTAAAACGATAGCCCCTAATCGTTCCGACAATTTTTGCTCCCCCACAGGAAGGGCAGCGTAATGGACGAGAAGCTGCACGTTTAGTGTGGGTTTGCGGAAAGTTTTTTGAGCGAGAAGGAGCCGATGTACTGTTTTTTTTCTGTGTGTTTTTTCTTGTGATAATTGGACGTATGTCGCTATCGTTTCGTGTACTATTCTTTTTGGTCGTCATTTGAAAATTTCCCCTGTTTTCCCTGGTTAGTTATCATCTTACCATTAGGGGAAAACAGCAAACAAGCGTCTGTATTCAGGGATTTACTTTAAACCGGATAGAATTTCATAGGAACGAAGGCGTGCCTTATGATCATAAACCTGAGAATTAATGATAAGTTCATCAGCTTGCGTACTATCAAGAAACGCCTGTAGCTTCTCTTTAACAACTTTTGGACTGCCTATAATCGAAGTGCGCAGCTGCTGTTGGATGGTCGCTTTCTCAAATGGATTCCAGAGCTCGTCCATATTTTTCACCGGCGGATTCAACGGGCTGGGACGATTCCGCACTAAATTCAGGAACTGTTGCTCCATCGAGGTAGCCAACCAACAGGCTTCTTCGTCTGTATCTGCTGCAATCACATTGACCCCAACCATTACATACGGTTCATCAAGCACCTCTGACGGGCGAAAATTGCTTCGGTATACTTCAAGTGCCGGTAATGTATTATCTGGAGAGAAATGGCTAGCAAAGGAAAAAGGCAGACCGAGTTGACCGGCTAACCGGGCGCTAAAGCCGCTTGAACCTAATAGCCAGATTGGAATGTTCAGCCCCTCACCAGGAATGGCGCGTACACGCATACCGGCTGATGAGGATGGGTACAGATAGGAACGCAATTCGTCTAATTGCTCGGGAAAGTCCTGTCCATCACTTCTACTGTCGCGGCGCAGAGCACGCATCGTAGTCTGATCTGTGCCTGGTGCACGACCCAGACCGAGATCGATTCGCCCCGGATACAGTGATTCTAACGTACCGAATTGTTCGGCAATAACCAGGGGGGCATGATTGGGCAGCATGATACCACCAGAGCCTACACGGATTTTTGAAGTTCCGGCTGCTACATAACCGATGACTACGGATGTTGCCGAACTGGCGATACCAGGCATATTATGGTGTTCAGCCAACCAATAACGATTGAAGCCCCACTTCTCGGCGTGACGTGCAAGATCTAGTGTATTTCGAAAAGAGTCACTGGGCGTACCGCCAGTCACGATTGGAGCAAGGTCTAGAACGGATAATGGGATATCGTTAAGCTGTTTTTTGCTTTGGTTCAAGGGATTTTCTTCAGGCATGCTCTCATCCTCCTGCTCTATAACGATGTTCTGACAACATGTTAACTATCAAGTGCTGATTAAGCGCACTCCTATGCATTCCTGAGGCAATCTTCAGGGGAGTTCTATTTATTTTCCCCAAAATCCTTTGGATAAGCGCTAAAGTTTCGTGCTTCTGCAATAAATTTGAAGTTATAAAAACGGCATTTTGGGCCGCATATTTATTATATCGATAATTATCGATATAGCAATAACAGAGAAGCTTTTTATTTTTCTATCTATGAATAAATTAGACTTGATATTTTGACAGGGGAGTGTGGTTGGAGGTAGGAGATTCGGAAAAAAGAAGAGGGTGGATGCGCCCCGCGATTCGGCAGAAGAAAAGCCAGCGTGTTTTTTTCCGACCGCTCCCGCCCACCGTCCTTCCTTCTTACTTCCCACCATAAAAGCTTGTCGATTTATCAAATCAGATGTATATAATTAATTTCGATAAAGAATATCCCATTCAATTTTAAATTATAAAAATTCTCTTTGTATAGGAGAAGATTGCATGGTACAATAAATTTGCTGTTTAGTGAACGGCCATTTATTGGCGGAACAAATTGTGTAAAAATAGCCCATCCATCTGGTTTTATAACCGGACAGGTGGGTTATTTTTTTGTGAAGTAGATAGTTTTAATGGAGCCAAAGCTGATGTATCCCTAGCTGTTAAGACTGGATTGATTAGCGGCTACCCGGATGGCAGTTTCCAACCAAATCGAGAATTTAAAGCAGAGCTTCAATGGATGTTTCTATATCTATCGGATCGACAGGCGATTCAAATCTGTTTATGACTTTTCCGTTTCTGTCGATTAAGAACTTGGTAAAGTTCCACTTAATGGAGTCGCCAATGAGTAATTCAGGGAATTTCTCTTGCAAAAACGTGTGAAGTATTTTTGCGCTTATATGGGTAGAGTCAAAACCTTTAAATGGAGCTTGTTCTGTTAAGTATGTAAATAAAGGATGAGCCCGAAGGCCACGTACATTTATTTTCTCGAACATAGGAAATTTTATAGCATAATTAAGCTGACAAAACGTCTGAATTTGCTCGTTACTCTCTGGTTCTTGTTCTGCGAATTGATTGCATGGAAATGCCAAGACTTCGAATCCGTTAGGATGATAACGCTCATATAGGCTTTGCAAGTCACTGTATTGGGTTGTAAAGCGGCATTTGCTTGCTGTATTAACAATCATGACAACTTTGTTTTTATATTGTTCAAGCTTTACTTCTTCACCGCGAATATTTTTTACTGTAAAATCATAAATCGACATGTTGACCCTCCGAGTAATTGTTATTTATTTAAAATGATTATAAATAAAATCAAAACCTTTGTCTATATAAATTACACTTGATATTTTGACAGGGTGGCGTGGTTGGAGGTGGGAGAGTGAGAGAAAGAAGAGGTTGGATGCGCTCTGCGCTCCAGCAGAAGAAAGGCAAACGTGTTTTTTTCCGACCACTCCCGCCCACCGCCCTTCCTTCTTTTCTTACCTCTTACCACAAGAATTTGTCGATTTATCAAATCAGATGTATATAGGTATTTTCATGCTGAAAGATGAAAAAGGTGATAAAAGTATTGGGCGACTATTTTGTAACCCCGTTCAATTTTTTTGAACGGGGTTGTGCATGTATAAGCTGTTAAATTTCAATAATGGAGATTTTATAAAGAGGAATCCATAATTTGGTTTAAAGGAATAGAGGAGCAGGAGGAGCAATATGACCCAATAGAAGACGCTTTATCAGTTTTCTTTATCTGACCTATTCAAACGAACGTCTTACCTATGCTCGCTGATTTAAACAAAAATATAATTTTATAATGGATTATATGTCCTTATATCGTGTAAACATTTTGCGTGGTAAAATTAAATGGATAATATAAACATTTTTTCTATGTATAATACAAATTGGGTGTAAATAACATTGGGAAGTAGAAGGAGAGGAAAATGGCTATTATACAGATAAAATCTAGTAACCCGGATTTTTCATTCATTATTAAAAAAAATCCTGCATCTGGAATGCAGCTACGTTCGATTAGAAAAGGGATAGCATACGGATGGTATCACGGTACAGATACATATAATATTTATTTCAAAGATGCAGACACCGATATCTCCTATAAGCAGCATAGGGATGAGACTTTTGAGTATTTAAATGTCTCCAGGTATAACACACCTCTGCTTCCATTAAATGCAATTGCGGAGTTTTTGTCTGCCACGTTTAAAAATAAAAACGAAAAGGACAAAGATGGATATGAGAATTCATTTTTCGTTAATATGATACATATTAAATATCCTCGCTATATTGATTTTTTTAATAAGCACTTTACGGACTTTCACATTGAAATAGAGCAACATACACACAAAAGCTATAAGATGACAATTAAATCAAATAGAAGTATATATAAATTGGTGAATTTTGCGAATGTCTTATTTTTATTTTTAGCTATGCTTGGTAAGGAGTATCTGGGAGTAAGTGATAGCTTAGTTGAAAAGTACCTTAAAAGCATGAATATAATTGATGCTCCATATTACATCAGGTATTTATTTGCAAGAAACGTTTTAATAAATAAGGAAATTTTTTATAAATTTAAGAAAGAACTTGAACAAACAGGTAAATATGCAATTAACTTTGTTTTTGGCAATACAGCGATACAACGTAAACAATTTATTGAAAAGGGTATATCCTTTGATAAATCAATTCTTGATATTGGTTGTGGAGAAGGTTTTTATGCTTTGCCATTCTCAGGGAAAATAGAAGACAATTTTTATTATGCAATTGATATAAACGAAGAACTTATTAGAGAAGTGGATATAAAAGCGAAAAAACGAAATATTGAAAACCTAATTACATTTCCATCTCTTCATACGTACTTGGAATCGTACAGTGGAGAAGTAGTGGATGTACTTTTAACAGAAGTAATTGAACACATGGATGTACCAGAGGCAGAGCTGCTAGTAAAATCTGTTTATGAAAATGTCAAGTTTGATAAATTTATCATCACTACTCCAAACTACGATTTTAATCAATATTATGCACTGAATGAATTCAGACATAGTGATCATAAATGGGAAATGAATAACAATGAATTTGAGAAGTGGATTCATGACATGTTCAAAGAAACCAATTACACACTCCAATTCTTAAATATAGGAGATAGTGTAGATGGGGTTTATACAACACAAGGTGTTTTAATTACAACATAAAGGAGTATGCAAGAGTGGAAATTAGGACAAAAGTTCATACGATATTTATGATGGTTGGAGCGACAGAATCAGGGAAAACAACGTTTGCAAAGAACGTTTTGATTCCACAATTAAAATTTGAAGATGTAAATAAAAACTTTAAAACAAATGTGCAATATATCTCATCAGATGAAATTAGACAAGAAATATTAGGTCACGATTATCACAAGCATAGTCAAATCATGCTCGAAAGCAGTAAACAAGCCTTTCATATGTTGTTTGAAAAGGTAAAAGCAGTCACATCATTTCCGATTCAAGCAGAATTTGTGATTGTTGACACGATCGGATTAGCGGAAGAATTTCGAGAAGAAGTTCAAAAAATCGCAAAGGAAAATGGATACAATCTAGAAGTAGTTTTATTTGATTACAAAGATACTAAAGACTATTATTCGTCAGATTGCTCTCGAAAAATCATCGCTCAGCATGTCAGTCGATTAAAAAAAGATGTAATGAGTAAGATTCATCGCGAGAAATACAATCGAATCCATAGAATTAAAGCTAAGGATTTTTATAGCTCTGAATTATGCAAAGTTAATACACAGTATAAAGTTATTATTGAAGACATAGAAGAATATATGTCCCATATTCTTCCGGCAGAAGGGAGATATATTATTGTCGGGGATGTGCATGAAAGGGTTGAGGAGCTAAAAGAGCTACTTTCTAAATATGGGTTTGCTTTTCAAGAGAATAAAATCTTGCACACAAAGAAAACTGCAAACTATAAAATTGTCCTTGTCGGAGACTTTATTGACAAAGGGAAAAATACGGAAGAAATTATTGAATTTATTAGCAATAACTTGGAGTGGTTTTATATTGTAAAAGGAAACCACGAAAATTTTGTATATAAATATATAAAAGGTGAGTTATCCACTTCTAAAATTGATAATGAGTTAATAGACAAGTATTTCGATTCCATCAAAGTTCTGCAACACAACGATAAACGGAAAGAACAATTTTTGCACTTGGTTGATATATCTAAAGAGTTCTATAGGTTTATTGGTTTTTCTACACCTTCATTTTATGTTACACATGCCCCTTGTAAAAATAAATATATAGGTAAATTGAGTAATCTTGCTTTGAAAAAGCAACGTAAATTTTCAGTGGAAAAAGATAAGAGCCTAGATGAGCAACTGGCTTTTATTAAAAATGAAGCAGTAAATAACCACCCATACCATGTGTTTGGCCATATTGCAACAAACGATAGTATACGAGTTAAAAATAAAATAGGGGTTGATACAGGTTGTGTGTATGGAAATGCGTTGACCTCTGTTGTGTTAGACTCAGGGAAGCCGCATTTCAAAAAGCAAAAATCTAAGGACACAATGACCACAGAAGAACTACCGTCTTTGTTTAAAGAAGAAAAGAATGTTTCTCTTGATCACCTGGATGATAGTGACAAAAAACGTTTGCGTTATGTATTGAGAAATAAGGTTAACTTTATTTCTGGAACAATGCCTCCTGCTGATAAAGATGAGGAAAATCATGACCTTGAATCTTTAAAAAGTGGGTTAATGTACTTTAAAAATAAAGGTATTGATAAAGTTGTGCTACAACCAAAGTACATGGGTTCAAGATGTACGATTTACTTAAATCAAGATGTGGAAAAATGTTTCTCTGTTAGCCGAAATGGCTACAAAGCTATTCATGATGAATTACCGCACGTTTACGAACGGCTACTAGACCAATTTGGAACCTATATGCAAGAGAATGGAATCGAAACATTAATTTTGGATGGAGAGTTGCTGCCCTGGAGTGCTTTAGGCAAAGGTCTGATCGAAAGGCAATTCAATGTCATTGATAAAGCGATTGAGTCAGAACTGTATTTCTTAAAAGAATACGAATTTGAAGAACAGCTTCAAAATTTGATAGCAACATATCAATCAAGCGGCTTTGATGAGGATCAGAATAAAATGCCCAAAAAAGAGCTGAGTAAGAAGTATGGTGATGCCAACTATCAGAATTTTAAATATGTGCAAGAGGTGATGAGGTCGTATATGCCTCTTGAGGAGCATATCCATGCATATAATCAATATAAAGAGCAGCTCATGCTATATGGTCAAGAAGGAGCGGTTGAGTATAAACCGTTCGATATTTTGAAAATTGTTAAAAAGAATGGTGAGGAAGAGATCCCTTTACTCGGTGCTTCGGAGATGTTCAAGTTCCTATCGATTGATGAATGTATTGTTGTTGATTTTGCCAAGAACAATTGGTTTGAGGTGGCAGAGGAATTTTACAAAAATACGACAACAGTAAAAAGAATGGAAGGTATCGTAATTAAACCAGATACAATAAAGAATGGAATAACACCGTATATGAAAGTAAGAAACCCAGATTATTTAACGATTATATACGGATACGATTATCGTTTCCCACGAAAATACAGCAAGTTAATTAAACAGAAGAATATAGGGAAGAAACTAAAAACAGCTATTTCTGAATATAAATTAGGAAAAGAGATGTTGACACACAATCTGGACAGTATTAATGAAAACAATAAAGAATATCAACAGCTAGTAGCAAATATGCTTTTTGAAACAAGTAAAGAAAAAGAAATTGATCCAAGGCTGTAAGAATACTAAAAAGTCGCTCACTTGAGCGGCTTTTTGTTTGGATTTTTTTGTAAGGTTCAGCAACACCATTTTTTCCTCATAGGCATATACCAATGAATATGTAAGCTCATTTGTAGGTTGGTACTCATTGTGGCTGTATGTTACAACACAAGGAGAAATTGGATTGGGAGGGAAAAAGTGAGTATCGAAATAACACTAATGGGGTTGTTGGTTGGATTTTTAGTTGGTTTGACCGGGGTAGGAGGGGCTGCGCTTTTAACTCCCATTTTAATTATTATAGGTGTTCAACCTTCTATTGCAGTAGGAACTGATTTAGTCTATAACTCTGTTACAAAAATGTTTGGTGTTATCCAGCATTGGAAGCAGAAAACAGTAAATTTTACATTGGTAAAATATTTGGCTATCGGTAGTATTCCTAGTGCGATTATTGCTGTATCTGCCCTGCATTTCTTTGCTGAGGTTTATTACAACCAGGAAGAATTCATCAAAAGCGCGCTCGGATATGTGTTAATCCTTGTGTCCATTGCTACCATTATTCGTGTGTTTTTTGATAAGAGACTGCGACCCAATCGCTGGCAGCTAGCACCGATTGAAGAAAAAAAAGGATTGACCATCTGTATCGGTGTTGTTTTCGGCTTTATTGTAGGGCTTACCTCTATCGGTTCGGGTTCCTTATTTGCTGTAGCTATGTTATACCTGTATCGTATGCAGGCATCGGAGTTAGTAGGGACCGATATTGCCCATGCATTTCTTCTTGTAACAGTTGCAGGTGTACTCCATGCTGGCGCTGGCAGTGTAGACTATTTATTAGTAGGCAATCTTCTTCTGGGTTCCATCCCAGGTGTTATGTTCGGTAGCACCTTATCGGCCAAAGTTCCAGCCAGGCCTCTGCGTACGATTATCGCTACAATTATCCTCATAAGCGGCTTAAAGCTTATATAAAAAGTACTTCAAAATCTTTTCTTCTTCCCGTAAGTCCATTTTCTTTTTTATATACAAATAAAAAAGAAAAATGCTCCGGGAAGAAGGAGAGATTTGCAATTACCCTTTTGTTTCAGGATGCACTACCGGAGCGGTCAGTACTTCAACCAGTGTTGGCCGATTGGATGCAAGTGCTTGCTGTAGTATTTCTTCGAGCTTTGTATCTGAATCAATCCGGTATCCATTCCAGCTACATGCTTGGGCTAATGTAACAAAATCAGGATTTGTCAGATCGGTACCTTCCTGATTAAATCCACTTACGATCATCTTATCGCGTTCCATCTGCAAATAACCATTGTTAAATACGATGACAGTAATCTGCAGATTATACCTCGTAGCTGTTAGTAAGTCAGCCAGAACCATTTCAAGACCGCCGTCTCCAACGATGGCGACTACCTGTCTTTCTGGCATACATAATTTGGCTGCCAGCGCAGCGGGAAGTCCGAATCCCATCGTCCTCCATTCGCCGGAGAACAGCATTTCCTGCTGCTGCGAACGAAAGTTTCGATTCATCCATACGGTTACATCACCCGTATCAAGCGTAAGAATAGCATTAGGTTGCACAGATTTTTCGATGGCCCGTACGATTCTAGATGGGTGAATGGGAGAGCCTGTTTGATTGCCTTCCTGTCCATTCTGTTGTACCCATTTCTGTCTCATCTCCTGCCATTGAGATTTCCACGTTGTATGAGTGGATTGCTGCACTCCTTCAACCAATAAAGGAACGATTGTAGCTGAGTCGCCAACGATTCCTAACTCGATTGGAATTCCCTTTCCTATATTTTCTTGCATGTAATCGATTTGGATAATGCGAGCGTTTTGAGGTACATATCCTTCCGGCCACCACGTATCTCCTATAAGCAGCACTACATCTGCTTGCGTAAATACTTGTGCTGCATAAGGATTTCCTCCTTGACCGATTCCGCCCAACAAATTAGGAGACGTATCAGGGAGTATTGTTTTTGCGCCTAAGCTGACGAGCAGGCCTGCTCCCCATTTTTCGGCAAGCGTTTCCACATGTTTGGCAGCATTGCGAGCTCCTACGCCAGCCAATATCATTGGACGTTGTGCCAGATTCATTATGTCGATCGCTTGTTTTAATCCTTCCGCTTCGAAGTGATAAGTTCCTTTTAGCAGGAGTGGTTTAGGATGGGGCATGGCTTTCGTTCCCCTCGTAAACATGTCCTTTGGAACAGATAGGTGGGTAACGGTACCTTTGACAAGTGATATGTGCATTGCCTTGTTCAATACCTTAATAATGGCATCAGGATGTGCTAGAAGCGTACTATATTGGGCAAGTGGCTTGATTAGCTCTTGCTGGTTTACGTATTGTTTATAGTCGGTACCGATTTTATCTGTCGGGGCTTGTCCCGTAATAGCAAGAACAGATGCCTTATCCTTATAGGCATCACCAAGCCCGTTTAGTAGGTTACCAAGTCCAGGACCCATCGTAGCGATACAAACCCCGAGTCCGCCTGTTAGCTTTGCTTCGGCAGATGCCATCATTGCTGCTGTAGATTCATGCTTGACAGCGATAAACTGGATTTTATCTTGTTTTGCTATTGCATCCATTAAGCCTAAAATCGCGTCGCCGACTACACCATACATCCGTTTTACTCCCCAGAGCCGTAGCTGCTCAAGCAGTTGTTCTGCAACTGTTTTGCCGCTCAATGCCTCCGTATCCATACGTATATTTTGTTGCATAATCCACGCCCCTTTTCCATCCTTCATCATAATGTTATTGTTAACGGAACCTTAGGCATATAACCACAATATAATAGAAAATCAAAAGACGGCATTCTGCCGCAAGAAAGCATGGTATTAACAAAGGGAGGTAAACGATGTCGCATCATTGTAATTTGTCGTTTCAGCAGCTTACAGATGATGATTATCGAAGGATTAATAAAGAACTGTCCAACAAAGACACAATCGATGTTGTGAGGTGGGCGTATCATACCTTTGCGGATGAACTTGTGTATGCTTGCAGCTTTGGCGCAGAAGGAATTGTACTGATTGATATCATTAGTAAAATTCGTCCAGATGCACACATCGTTTTTCTTGATACGCATGTACATTTTAAAGAGACGTACGAATTGGTTGAGAAAGTTCAGCGAGCCTATCCGTTATTGCGGATTGAGATCGTTCAGCCTGTTCTCACGCTTGAGGAGCAGGCCGAACAGCACGGTTCTGCCTTGTGGAAGATAGAACCGAATGTTTGTTGCAGCATTCGTAAATTACAGCCGCTTGCTACAGTGTTAGCAGGCAAGAAAGCCTGGTTGTCAGGACTGCGAAGGGAGCAATCGCCTGCGCGTGCACATGTTCAATTCATAAATAAAGATCAAAAATTCACCTCTATTAAAGTATGTCCCCTCATTCATTGGAAATGGGATGATGTATGGAACTACATTAAGCTGTACCAGCTACCGTACAATGAACTCCATGACAAGGGCTATCCGAGCATCGGCTGCGAGCACTGTACCTTGCCGGTGGAAGATGGAGGGAACTCTCGTGCTGGACGCTGGGCAGGCTTTGAAAAAACAGAATGCGGTCTACATCAATAAATATAGAAACAAAGTAAGAAAGGGAGCGGATGAAAGGTGAATCAACCACATGGTGGTACGCTGATAAATCGTGTAAATCTCCAATATGATTATTCTTCTATCCTTACTGAAATTGAGATTGATCGTTTTGCATTATCCGATCTTGAGTTGATCGCGATAGGCGCATATAGCCCAATTATCGGTTTTCTCGGGGAAAACGACTATTATGCTGTGATGAATCAGATGAGATTGACAGATGGACATATATGGGCGATTCCTATTACTCTTCCAGTTCCGGAGTATGTAGCTGACTCTCTCAAAATAGGCGATAAGATAAAGCTTGTATATAAAGGAAAGGTATACGGGATCTTGGAACTACAAGAGAAGTATTTTTCGGATAAGCGGTTTGAAGCTGAACAAGTGTATGGGACGACAGATGATAAGCACCCAGGCGTGAAAAAGTTGCTGGAAAGGCCTGATATGTATCTTGCTGGTCCTATTACGCTTGTGCGGCGCCCGGAAAAGGATGAGTTTGGTGACTATTATCTTGATCCTGCAGAAACAAGAGCTGCTTTTGCTGAGCAAGGCTGGAGAACGATTGTCGGTTTTCAAACAAGAAATCCTGTTCACCGTGCTCATGAATATATTCAAAAATCAGCGCTGGAGATTGTAGACGGTCTTTTTCTGAATCCGCTTGTCGGTGAAACGAAAGGGGATGATATTCCTGCACATATTCGCATGGAAAGCTACGAAGTGCTTCTGAAGGAATACTATCCGGCGGAGCGCGTGCTTCTTGCTGTGTTCCCGGCTGCCATGCGGTATGCTGGTCCGAGAGAAGCTGTTTTTCATGCGCTTGTACGCAAAAATTATGGATGTACTCACTTTATTGTTGGGCGTGATCATGCAGGAGTCGGTAATTACTATGGCACGTACGATGCACAATTGATTTTCCGTAACTTTACTGCAGAAGAGCTTGGAATTACTCCGTTATTTTTTGAGCACAGCTTTTATTGCAAGAAATGCGGTAATATGGCATCGACCAAAACATGTCCGCATGCCCCAGAGGAGCATCTTGTTCTTTCTGGAACAAAAGTAAGAGAAATGCTTAGAGGTGGAGAGGCACCTCCGCCGGAGTTCAGCCGGGCGGAAGTGGCAGAAGTGCTAATCCGCGGTATGACAATGGCAGCAGATAAACAGTAAAGGAGGATTCGCTATGTCAGCATACAATGCAAATATTGTATGGCATCCTGCTGCAATCACAAAACAAGCAAGACGGCAGCTGTGTGGCCATAAAAGTACGGTACTATGGTTTACCGGCCTTTCCGGATCGGGCAAATCAACGATTGCCAATGCGGTTGAGGAACGACTATATAAGGAAGGGCTACACACTTATTTATTAGATGGAGATAACATTCGATATGGAATTAACCGCGATTTAGGCTTTAGTGAGAGGGAACGCAAAGAAAATATTCGCAGAATCGGCGAAATAGCAAAGTTATTCGTTGATGCCGGGATGATTGTGTTGACTGCGTTTATTTCGCCGTATTGTGCAGACCGGGAACTGGCCCGTAGTCTTGTAGAAGAAGATGAGTTTATCGAAATCTACGTGAAATGCTCACTGGATGAATGCGAAAAAAGAGACCCGAAAGGACTTTACAAAAAGGCAAGAGCGAATCAAATTTCTGAATTTACGGGTATTTCAGCACCATACGAAGAACCTCTCTCGCCGGAAATTGTTGTCGAAACCGACAAGCAGTTCATGAATGAATCTGTCGAGCAGATTGTATGTTATCTGATAGAAAAAGGAATCATTCGGAAATGAGTAACCGAAGTGCGTAGCCAGCCTGGCTGCGCACTTATTTATGGATGAAAGGATAAAATTTGGTCAAGCTATATGTTGAGAAGTATATAAGAGGATGTTCAAAAAGTCCGGGAAGCAGAACTGCGAATTTCTGCGTTGCGTTGCCCCTCCGCTGCTCACGTAGTCTCCTCTACGCTCCGCTGCTCGGGTCTGCCGCGCCTTGAACTTCATGGCTCTGTTTGTCCTCCTTTTTGAACAGGCTTTATAAGGGAGTAAGTTGAATTAAAAAACGGAAGGAGGTTTCGCGATGCTATTTTTTAAACCGGAATTTCAAAATAAGCAGGGAGAAATTTTAAATGTGGTAGATGCAAGCGGCAAAGCGGTAGGCTACATTGCTTACATATATAAAGAAGATAAAGAGCTTTATGTGATGGGGCAATTGGATGAAGAAGGGGAGAAACAGAACTTCATTGATATTGTGACGTACTTTATTGATGGTCTAAAGAAGGCGATTCTTGGAGATGGCGAGAAAGAGCCGAATATATACATTCATTTGGGTGGCCAGTTAATTGAGCTACATAAAAAGGATGACAATGAAGAATAAAAGGTAAAAAGGAGAACGTGTATAGGCTGTTATGCATAGGATGGTTTGCAGAAGACATTCGCCAATAAGGGGGAACCGTGGCTGTGAACCATCCAGACGTTGCTTATCATCCACGACTTGCAGATCCTGCGGGGGAAAGAGTGGATAAGTCAAAAGATTTCGGTCTAACAATGATAATCGATAAAGGAATTGGCCTGGCTTCATTTGAAGAATTTTTACAGCTTGCCGGCCAATATGTTGATTATATTAAACTTGGATTTGGCACTACAGTGTTATATCCGCCTGAAATTTTGCAGAAAAAGCTTCTTTTAGCTCAAAAGTCTGGAGTAGCATTGTATCCGGGAGGCACATTATTTGAAATTGCATATTATCAAGGTGTCTTGACAAGTTATTTAGATTCAATAGAGAAGCTGGGCTTTAGTTACCTGGAGATTTCTGATGGAACAATTGAATTGCCTGCCAGTGAGCGACATAATATGATACGGGAAATAACAGCAAGAGGATTTACCGTAATTACGGAATGCGGTAAAAAAGCAGGTGGCAGTCATCTTAGTGTAGAAGATTTGCATAAAACTCTTTATTCGGATCTTGAACAAGGGGCTTCCCACGTCATTGTAGAGGGCAGGGAATCGGGAACCGATGTGGGCATATATGATAAGAAAGGTCGCATTGATCCGGAATTTTTGACCGCTGTCGAACAAGCGATTCCAGGTGATGTGAGAAAACGTCTTATATGGGAAGCGCCCCAAAAAAATCAGCAAATCGAGCTGCTCCGTTTTTGGGGGCGAAATGTAAATATGGGGAACATTCAATTTGAGGATGCGTACAATCTTGAGTGCCTGCGCAGGGGTCTACGGTTTGATACTTTCCTTCTTAGGCATGAAAGCGCTGCTGTACAGGCGGACTGCCTTCCTGACTATAAAAATGCAGGACACATCATTTCATAAAATGGGAACCGCCAAACTTGGCGGTTCTTTTTTATAATTTAATAGTAGGAAGTTCCATCCCAACGGTACTTGTCCATCTTCTCCATGTCCCATTCTACTCCAATACCGGTACCGGTAGGAATTGGTACACAGCCATTTAACGGCTTTAAGGATAGTATTGATGTAAAAGGATTTTCCATTACATCCCATTCAACTGGTTCGATTGCATCATCATTCATTTTACTCCATGGAGGGAGGCAAGCCTGGGCAAACAGGGCATATAGCCTGGAAAGTGTCCCATCAAACGTATGCGGAGAGCTCTTTATTCCAAAGATCCGGGAAAGCTGTAGTGTCTCACGATATCCGTCCACCCCGGTTGCATGCATGATATCCGGTTGAATAATGTCAACAGCTCCATCCTTTAAAAGAGGAAGAAACTCAGTCGACTTCTGGAGATTCTCCCCACCCGCAATTGGAATGGTCAACGTTGCTCGCAGAAGTTTATAGTCTGCAACCCTGTCCATAGGTAGTGGCTCCTCAAGCCACAGCATGTTTGGCCACCTTTCAAACAATCGGTTCCACTGCCTTGCGGTAGAAGCATCGTAGCTTTGGTTTGCATCAAGAGCTAGCTGTATTTTCTCTTCTAACATACTTTGAACGGACAGAACATGGGTTTGATCCTCCTGTAGCGTTCTTCCGCCAATCTTGACCTTCAGTTGCGTAAAACCGGCGGTAATCGATTGTTCAATAAGGTGTAGAGAATGTTGTATCCAATCTTCTTTATTCGAATAGGACTGAAAAGATGCGTAAACAGGAACAATTCCCCTTAATTTCCCACCCCATAGATCGCATACGGAAAGCCCAGCAGATTTTGCTACGATTTCTGTGAGTGCCATGCTGACCCCGGTGGCTACACGTTGATGCCATTTTTTAATTGTATTTACAATTTGTGTGCGGTCTGTCGCTTCTTTTCCTAGTAAGTAAGGAACAATACGGGATTGAAATCCTTTTTCTAGGGTAGGCAGCCAGTCTATACATTCTCCCCAACCTTCCACTCCTGACTTGGTTGTGATTCGGAAGAGATAACAAGACCGATACTTCTTATATCCATTTGCATCACCATAAGGTTGCGGCAGCTGATATAGCATGGGGAAGGTTTCCACTTTTTCGATTCTCAATTGTATTACGAACCTCTCTTGTGTAACTAACTTTATAATAAGAATAGCTTGCGGAAAATACATAAAAAAATGCATGTAATGTAATGGATATATAGGTTTGGTATCAAAAATAACGATAAAGGAAAGGGTAATTAAAGGACAGAAACACACCTGTTGATTATCCATATATCGGAAGAGATAAGATGCACGCGTCGGCGTGTTCCCTCGTCTTTTTCTCACAAGGAAGGGACACGGCCGCTTAGCGGGGGTAAAAGCGGCCCTCTACGCTTCCGTGCGGGAGACGAACCGACGCCCGTTTGGGGCACGGTGTGGTGACGATCGACTCTGGATCGTACTGGATAATCAACACTCTTGGGACAGAAATAAAGGAGTGAAAATTGGAGGAAGAAAGATGGAAGCAAAACAAGGAACATCGACTATGATCGCGATTGCTTTTATTCCAATCGTAATGGTATTAGGAAATTCAATGTTGGTACCTGTTCTTCCTACAATGAGGGCGAAGCTGGGTTTAACTCAATTCCAAACAAGCCTTACGATTACGTTGTTCTCGCTCGCGGCAGGTATTATTATTCCGTTGGTCGGGTATTTGTCAGATCGTTTTGGTCGTAAGTGGATTATTGTTCCCTCGTTAATTATATATGGAATTGGAGGAATTATTTCAGGGCTAGCTGCCTGGCTGATGGAAAATTCCTATACGATCATTCTAGTTGGAAGAATGATTCAGGGAATTGGGGCAGCGGGTACGGCTCCGATTGCTATGGCACTCATTGGAGATTTATATTCAGGAGCTCAAGAAAGCAAAGCACTGGGAATTATCGAATCATCGAATGGAATGGGGAAAATTTTGTCGCCGATTATCGGTTCGGCTATTGCTCTTATAACATGGTATGCGGTCTTTTTTACATTTCCCATCCTTTGTTTCGCTGTTGCCGCCTATGTATGGTTCGGGGTCAAAGAGAAGAAAAAAGCGGAGGGACAGCCTCTTCCTAAGTATCTTGGAGCGGTGAAACAAATTTTTAAAGATAAAGGAAGATGGCTAATCCCCGCCTTTTTTGTCGGAGCTACCGGATTGTTTATTCTTTTTGGCGTTTTATTTTACTTGTCCGACTTACTGGAGGATACATACAAAATTGATGGGATGCTTAAAGGTGTTATCCTTGCTATCCCTCTGTTTGGAATGGTTGTTACCGCCTACATTACTGGGGCAAAAATTAAACAAAATAAGCCGCTTATTCGAAGGGTCATGATAACAGGATTGGCTATTTTGACTGCTTCTATGGTTGCCGTTGCTTTCTTTAAACAAATTTACCTTATCATCGGATTGTTAACAGTAGGAAGCATAGGAACCGGGTTATTATTGCCCTGTTTAAATACGCTAATTACAGGAGCCGTAGAAAAAGCGGAAAGAGGAATGATCACTTCTTTGTATGGAAGTGTCCGTTTTCTTGGCGTTGCTTTTGGTCCGCCCATTTTCAGCTGGTTGATGAAAATTTCGCATAAGACAGTGTTTTTTAGTATGGCAGGATTAAGTTTTGTGATTTTGATTTCGACTTTTTTCTTTATTAAGCCTGGCGCTAAAAATGGAGGTGGGACAAATAAAGAATACGAGTCGGGAACTCTCTTTAGGAGAAATGAAAAAGCTCCGACGTAATATGCAATTTAGTTAAAAAATCGTAAAACAAAATAAATGAATTTTAGTAAGAGAGTAGTAATCGCAGCCGCCATGAGCGGACCGACCGGTATTCCACGAAAAAACACGATCCCAATAATAGAGCCGACGATCAGGCCGACAATAAGATGCGGTTCCGCCCGTAGCATGTCTAATCCTTTTCCGTTCAAATAAGTAGCAAGAGCGCCTCCCGTCAGAGCTACAACTCCTACGAGCGTAGTAAAGAGGGGAATGAGGTCCTTAACCGTAATTTTCTCACTGGCAAAGGGCACTAATACGGCTATCGTTAAAAAGAGAAGCCCCATCTCCATTCCGCGGCGTTCTACTGCCGGAAAAAAACGTTCAAGGGAAGCAAGTTTTAGCATGAGTAGCATACTGGCTGCCGTGGCAAGAATGGGTGAGCGACCAATTAACCCAATAATAATCAATATAACAAGTACTGCTTCACCTGGAGATACTTGCATTCGCATCAAACCCCTGTCCTTTTCTTCATCTTACTTTTATGAGGAAGAGGACAGAAGTATTCTTTTTTCATGGACAAACGGGACAATTTGTAAAAAGTCAACTTGGCTGCAGAAAAAAATATCCTCCGTATGCCGATGCTCAACTAATCGTCTTCCTGTAGTAGATGTAAGAAGACGCTGAGCAAGCTGAGGGGCAAGCTGGAGATAACAAGCTTCTAATCCTTCTGATAAATCACATGTATGTACTGAAGGGAAAAGCGTTTTAGCTATATGAGCCATCAATCCAGCTGCAAGCCCATCCTCCAATGCGAATTCTCCGCGAGTACCTGCACAGCATAACGTAATATCGTGACGTAGGGAAAGTGCCTTCATTATACATGCAGTAGAATTGAGAAAACATCCAATAAATATATCCTCTGCTTTTTCTATCTTTTGAATGGCTCTTGTGCCGTTTGTCGTTGTCAGAATAAGGTGTTTTCCACTATGCTTTGTTTTATATAGGGCGGTCGGTGAATTGTTGTAATCAAAATTAGCGATGCTTTCACAATACCGCTCCCCAGCCAAAATTGTAGTAGGGGATCGTAGGGCATACGCTTGCTCAATGGATGCAACTGGAGTGACGGAGGCAAAGCCGGAGTGTAAAGCGGTTACAATCGTACTCGACGCCCTGAGTACATCAATTATAATAACGGTTCGGCCTGCTATGTGTTCAGGATGAATTTCCTCAACAGTTTGTATGGTTTTAATCTGCATGACATAGCCTCCTATTTTGTCATTTTAAGCGAGAAGAGCCTCACTTTAACAGGGGAAGGGATGTAGGTAGAAAACACACAGGCGAATCGTGTTCTCTATTGTAAATAAGCACGAATGTTCTGTATGATTAAGATGTAAATCCTAGGAAAGTCGATCTAAGTAAAGCGTAGGTGGGGGATGAACCTGTTATAAGGATATTCCGTAAAAGAAAAAACATGCTGGCAGACACTATAGAACTGGCTTACATCCCACTCAAGTACAAGGAGATAGATGGTATGAATGAATTGGAACGAGTATACGAAATAGCAGTGAGTCGAACCAAATCCAGGATTCAAACCAATATAGATACATTTCTGGAAAATAATAAGGAACTCCCATCGTTAGAAGATTACATAGCAGGAAATCAAGAGCACTTACAGAGCCTTTGGAGGCAAGAATGGAACCAACAAGTGAAAACCGGATTTTCAAATACATTTAAACGATCGTACCTGGAGCAAAAAGGGATTGAAGCCACAGACATGAAGCGAAAGACACTCCATAAACAGTTTATGGAGGAAATGAAAGATGACTCGCCCTTTGATGTGGTGCAGTGGATAAATAGCGAATTTTCGAACCAAAAAGAAAAGTGGAAACGAAGGTATGAAAGCGTACAAAGACGATACCAGGAAAAACTGGAGCGGCAAGAAAAGGCACGCATGGAACGTGAGCGACAACAGAAGATACAAAAACTGAAAGAAGGCATCTTGTCCAAGGTTTCTACTATTATAGAAAGCGATCGGGATTTGCTCTATATAAGGGTGCGTTTTGCAGTGGCCCAAAAATTAGCGGATGACCGGACTATAAATGTAGCCTATGCAGAGATGGTATCTGATGAGGGCGCTGAGGAAGAACGTATAGAACATATTTATGAATCGTTTATTCAGGATGATGTCATGAATAGTATATCAAGTGTATTGTTAGAACGTCTTACCCCTTCGTTGCAAGCGGAATATAAGGAAGTATGCGGTGAAGATATGACGGTAAGTACTTTGCAAGACATGGCCGCATATGAACTGTCGGAGCTCGAATGGACATTTCGAGATGAGATTAGTGAGGAAAGTCTGGCTGATTTATTGAACCTTGCCCGTCTTTCTCCTTCATTAGAGGAACAAAAAGTGCTCTATGAACAGCACAAAGAAGAAAAAGAGCGCCGAAGAATCGAAGCACTTGCAGAAGTCGAGCGGAAAATGAAAGAAGAAAAACGCATGATTCAGGATATTTTCGAGCGAGAATATGATTCTTCTATTCATCGTAATGTTCAATATCAGCTCCATATTGGTGAAACAAACACAGGAAAAACCTATCAGGCGTTAGAGCGGATGAAACGGTCAGCTTCCGGCATGTACCTGGCACCACTTCGCTTACTTGCCCTTGAAGTGTTTGAAAAGCTTAATGAAGAAGGGGTTCCTTGTAATCTGAAAACTGGAGAAGAAGAAAAAAAGGTGGAAGGGGCTGCCAAAACCTCCTGTACTGTAGAGATGTTCCATGAGAAAGATCACTATGACGTTATTGTCATTGATGAAGTCCAGATGATTGCTGATAAAGATCGTGGGTTTTCCTGGTACAAAGCGATTACTAAAGCGAACGCAAACGAGGTCCATGTCATTGGAAGCCAGAACGTCAAAGAAATGCTGCTTCATCTGCTCAAAGGGGCACACATACATGTCCGGGAATATAAACGGAACATTCCGCTCGTAGTAGAAGATAAGCCATTTAAAATTAAGAATGTACAACCGGGCGACGCTTTGGTTTGTTTTTCTCGTAACCGAGTGCTGCAAACCGCAGCAAAACTTGAAAAAGACGGGCATAAAGTCAGTGTGATTTATGGCAGCATGCCCCCTGAAACCCGACAAAAACAAATGCATCAGTTTATTGAAGGCAAAAGCAAGGTGATTGTAGCGACGGATGCGATTGGAATGGGACTCAATTTGCCGGTTCGCCGTGTGGTATTTTTAGAAAATGAAAAATTCGATGGTAGCCGTAGGCGAACGTTGACCTCACAAGAAGTAAAGCAAATTGCGGGCCGCGCAGGTCGTAAAGGAATATATGAAGTAGGGTACGTTGCCTTTTCCAGTGATGTGAAACGTATGAAGCGGCTGTTATCTCAAACGGATCATCCTATTCAGATTTTTACGATCGCCCCTACTAAAGGCGTTTTTGAACGATTTCTTACGTATCACCATGACCTGGGAACCTTTTTTGATCTGTGGAATAAGTTTGAAAATCCGAGGGGAACCCGAAAAGCGACCCTTTCGCAAGAGAGAGCGTTATATTATACGATAAAGGGAACAGACGTCGAACAACGACTTTCTTTGATGGATTTATATGGCTATCTGCACATGCCGTTTTCTGGAAATGAACCAGTGCTTAGACGACAATGGCAAAATACAATGAAGGCAGTTGTTCGGTATGAGGAGCTGCCGGAGCCACAGACGAAATACGGGTCACTCGAAGATATGGAACTCTCCTACAAAGCAGTCGGTCTGCATTTACTATTCCTATATAAACTTAATAAACAGACCGAAGCTCACTATTGGGAGCGGGTGCGGGAACAAATTAGCGATGATATTCACGAGATGCTCAAAAAAGACATCAAACGGTTTAAGAAGACTTGCAAGCATTGCGGTTGCGAACTTGCGTGGGATTATCAGTATCCTATGTGCAATAAGTGCCACAATCAAAAGTATCGGAGACGATATGACTTTGAGGATGAAGAATGGTTTTGATAAAAATTACACTTGATATTTTGACAGGGGAATGTGGTTGGAAGGAGGAGATTCGGAAAAAAGAAGAGGTTGGATGCGCCCTGTGATCCGGCAGAAGAAAGGGCAGCGTGTTTTTTTCCGATCGCTCCCGCCCACCGCCCTTCCTTCTTTTTTTACCTCTTACCATAAAAATTTATCGATTTATCAAATCAGATGTATTTTACAAGTGAAGTGCATTTGGGAATTGTTACTTATGGTAAAACCGCAGGGAGTAGGCATAAGAAAAAACATAATGCCAACAGTGTAACTGTGAAAGAACGTAATGAATAGATTATCGGAGGGTTCACATTGTCCACTAAAGACACAGGAAGAGCACCAACGGATTTTTGTAATACTTGATTCAAGACGTGTAAGCCCGAAGGAAGTATGTAATATTCTGTAAATCATACATTTCTATACTTACCTAATCATTTTCCTTGTCAAAAAATACAATATTAAGAAAATATAAATATTATGTGAGGATATTAAAGAAAGGATGGTTTCATGTCAAAGAAAAACTATAACAGTAAACGGATTAAAGGAAAACTCCGTGTATATCATTACCTTATATCCAATAAAAATCTTAAATCCCATCTCCCTTATTCTGTACCATTCAGTAAAGAAACACTGGAGCGAACAACATCCCAATACAATTTGCTCTACGTTAAACCCAACCAAGGTTCCCACGGAAAAAGAATCGTTCAGCTAAAAAAAGATCCGAAAAGTGGTAAGATTATTGCTCGCAAAACATATTCTAGGAAATCATTCAAGAAAGTTTCAGAGCTATATACTTATTTGGAAAATTATTCGAAAAAGCGTCGTATGCTCATCCAAAAAGGGATTGAGCTGGAAAAGGTTAATGGTAAGCCTTATGACATTCGGGTAATGGTCCAGCGTAAACCCAGTGGCAAGTGGGTATGTACAGGAATGTTCACTAAAGTTGGATTACCGAAAAAAATTATTACAAACTACTATCAAGGTGGTAAGATCCTCCTGCTCGATCAAGTTTTCAAAGATTTAAATTTAACAGATAAGCAAAAAAAATCCCGATACCATCAATTATCTACTATATCATTGGAAGTAGCAGGTACCCTCTCCTCTTACCAGAAGGGGATGCATGAGATGGGGATTGATTTTGCTTTTGATAAGATAGGCCGATTATGGATTATTGAAGTTAATACTCGCAGACCACAATTTCACCCTCTGAAAAAAATAAGTCCTTCTATGTATCAAAGAATGATGTCCTTTGCCAAAAGTTATGGAAGAAAATCAGCTAGTTAAATAAGGTCCTCTCGATTAGTGGGTTTGAATCCTTCAAATACCCAACTCAACAATAAAACCTAAATCAGATGATTAACGTATCAATGAATAGAGGTGAGTTTATTTATGGGATCAATTCCCCTTCCTGTATATCAGTTTTTATTAAGAGGGACCGATAATGAAGAGAAAATACACAGATTGAATGGCTGTGACGATAACGATGTTGGCTTCTGTTCTTTAGTTGTATTTTTACAATACAACTAAAGAACAGAATGGAGCAACCAAAGCGTAGCGAAGTACAGTAGTTATTTTTTTAGGTGAACACTGCCACAACCTTAAATTATGTGTGAATAATCAGTAATCAAGTCGTGTTGATTGTATTATGTGGATAGAGAAGAAATAGGTTGAAATGAAAGGGTTAGAGCAATAAAACAAATACACTCAAAGACGGAGAAGTTTGTGTATTTGTTTTATTGCTATATAAATTACACTTGGTATTTTGGCAGGGGAGTGTGGTTGGAAGGAGGCGATTCAGAAAAAGAAGAGGTTGGATGTGCCCTGCACTCCAGCGGAAGAAAGGCCAACATGTCTTTTTCTAGCCTCTGATTCTCACCTTCTTTTCTTACCTCTCACCATAAAAATTTGTCGATTTATCAAATCGCATGTATATAATTGGGATTGCGCGTAGGAATATAGGGAGTAATGGTGGTGGAGATTCGTTTTTATGCTTTTAACCCTAACATCTTTGATTTCAGTACATACTTAAAAAATATTTAGAGGGCGTCATCTATGTATGGAAAAGGTATAATAAATTGGCAGGAGTAGACACTAAAAGGGGCTGCTTTGTGTGGATATAGAGAATAGATAACTAAAAATATTATGGAATGCCTATGATTTTTATTTTATGTAAATGAAAAAACTAGGATATAAAAAGACAAAAGGAGAAAAGGAGATACGATGACAAAGGGAAAAGCAATAACAGAAGCAGGATGGAACTTAGACAACAGTTATGCATGTCTGCCGAAATCATTTTTTACCAGCCTCAACCCAACCTCTGTACGCTCACCGAAGTTAATCATTTTCAATGAGCCGCTGGCAACATCCCTGGGGCTGAACGTCCAGGCACTGCAAAGTGAAGAAGGGGTAGAAGTGCTTGCTGGCAATCGGATTCCTGAAGGCGCTTTGCCTCTTGCTCAAGCTTATGCGGGGCATCAATTTGGGCATTTTACGATGTTAGGGGATGGCCGGGCTCTGCTGATTAGCGAACAAATCACTCCTTTAGGTGAACGATTTGATATTCAGCTCAAGGGTTCAGGCCGAACGCCATATTCCCGCGGGGGCGATGGTCGAGCGGCACTTGGACCGATGCTGCGTGAATACATCATCAGTGAAGCAATGCATGCGCTTGGTATTCCTACCACTCGCAGTCTAGCAGTGGTGACAACCGGTGAGTCAGTAATCCGCGAAACCGACCTGCCTGGTGCGATTCTGACCCGCGTTGCTGCCAGTCATCTGCGCGTTGGCACCTTCCAATACGTTTCAAAATGGGGCACAGCCCAGGAACTACAGATCCTGGCTGATTATACACTAAAACGCCATTTTCCAGACGTTGAAGCTGATGAGAATCGATATCTTTCGCTACTTCAGGAAGTGATCAAGCGTCAGGCCGTGCTGATTGCCAAATGGCAACTGGTTGGCTTTATCCATGGGGTGATGAATACCGACAACATGACCATTAGTGGAGAAACTATTGATTATGGTCCTTGCGCCTTTATGGATGTCTATGACCCGGCAACAGTATTCAGTTCCATTGACATTCATGGCCGCTATGCCTATGGCAATCAGCCGAATATTGGCGGGTGGAATCTCGCGCGATTTGCTGAAACCCTGTTGCCGCTGCTGCATGTCGATCAGGCGGAGGCTATTAATCTGGCCCAGGATGCAATTTCAGATTTTGCTGAGTTGTATCAGCGTAATTGGCTCGCGGGAATGAGAGCAAAACTAGGAATATTTAACGAAGAGATGCAGGATGAATCCCTTGTTGAAGACCTCCTCAGTATGATGCAGAAGTATCGTGCGGACTATACGAATACCTTCCGAGCATTGACCTTTGGTACGCTGGAGGGTATGGATCTGTTTGGGACCCCGGAATTTGCTCAGTGGCATGAGCTGTGGCAGGCGAGACTAGGCAGGCAGCAGGAATCGAAAGCCTCCTCGCATCAGTTGATGCGGAACAGCAATCCTGCGCTAATACCTCGGAACCACCGTGTAGAAGCCGCACTAGAAGCCGCAGTGAAACAAGGAGACTACAGCGTAATGGAGCAGCTTCTTGAGGTTCTTTCTAGCCCCTACGCCCACTCTCCCGAACAGGCTGATTACTCGACACTGCCTGCGCCATCAACCCGTCCTTACCGAACCTTTTGCGGTACTTGATGTAGAAGCATTAGACCAGCTAACTGATGTCAAGAAAAGATTTGCAATAAATGTTTATAGAAAAGAGCATGCTAATTGCCCCTTTTGCTATGCGTGAAGACAAGTCGACCTCCTGTATTATTGCGCTATTTTCCAGGGCCGGCCAACCAATTGCTGAATGGTAATAGCAGGTGGGAGAAAACTTTTCCAAAGGAAAAGCGGCTAATCAGCTTATTAAACTGGTTAGCCGCTTATTTTTTTATAAGTGAGGGAATTGGGTTATAATAAAATAAAGAAAAATTTGGTATCGAAAGGTGGAGTTTATATGACACATAACAATCCTCATAGTCATGCAAATAATCGTAAACCAAACGCTTTAATTAATTCGAAATCTCCATACCTGCTTCAGCATGCTTATAACCCGGTTAATTGGATGGAGTGGTCACCTGCTGCCTTCCAAAAAGCTAAACGGGAAGGTAAGCCGGTTTTCTTGTCAGTAGGCTATTCCTAGCCTGCGGGCTAATATAATGAAATAGAGGTATTGCAAATTTACATGCCATTGGTGCCATGTTATGGAACGGGAAAGCTTCGAAAATCAGGAAGTAGCACATATTCTCAATCAGCACTATATCTCCATTAAAGTCGACCGTGAAGAACGCCCAGACGTCGACCATATCTACATGGAAGTCTGCCAAGCCATGACGGGACACGGCGGTTGGCCTCTTACTGTTATTATGACCCCGGACAAAGAGCCGTTTTTCTCTGGTACGTACTTTCCTAAAGAAAGCAAATACGGTCGTCCGGGCTTGATGGATATCCTTAACCAAATCCATAGTAAATGGACCGAAGACCGGGAGCGTGTTGTCCGCACCGGTCAGCAAATTGTCAATGCCCTTCAAGAGCATCGTATCAAAACGAAGGGGAAAGGTGAGCTAACGGAGGAAACGCTTGCGAAAGCGTACGAGCAGTATGAAAGTACATTTGATTCGCGATATGGTGGCTTCGGACAAGCACCGAAATTCCCGTCACCGCATAATCTGGCTTTTCTTCTGCGTCACTGGAAATTAACCGGAGAAGCACATGCGCTGAACATGGTAGAAAAAACGCTTGAGTCAATGCAGCGTGGAGGGATTTACGATCAGATCGGACTGGGCTTTTCCAGGTATTCTGTCGACGAAAAATGGCTGGTTCCGCATTTTGAGAAGATGTTATATGACAATGCATTACTTGCGCTCATTTATCTTGATACGTATCAGGCTACAGGTAACGAGACATACGCAGACCCCGCTCGGCAAATCTTTACGTATGTACTGCGTGATATGACCGATCAGGAAGGTGGCTTCTATTCAGCGGAAGACGCTGATTCGGAAGGGGAGGAAGGGAAGTTCTACGTCTGGCGTCCAGAAGAAATCAATGAAATTCTCGGAAAAGAAGACGGGGAACGCTTTAATCGCATTTATGACATTACGGATTACGGTAATTTCGAGCACAGCACGAGTATTCCGAATCTCGTAGAGAAGTCGCTTGAACAATCAGCACAGGAAGAAGGCATGGAGTTGGATGAATTAAAGCAATTCATCGAGAAATGCCGTGTCAAGCTGTTTGAAGTACGGGAGAAACGCATCCACCCGCATAAAGACGATAAAATTCTGACTGCCTGGAATGGTCTCATGATTGCAGCATTGGCTAGAGGCTCGGTCGTGCTTGACGATGAGAAATATGCAGAGGCGGCAGCACGTGCAGTGGAGTTTATCAAGAGTAAATTACTGCGGGAAGACGGACGGCTTCTAGCAAGATACCGGGACGGAGAATCCGCATTTCTCGGTTATCTGGATGATTACGCCTTCTTAATTTGGGGGCTGCTGGAGCTATATGAAGCGACATTTGAGACGGATTACCTAATGTATGCGCTGAACTTACAGGAGCAACAATTCGCACTGTTTTGGGATAAGGAAGACGGCGGTTTTTACTTCTATGGCAGTGATGCAGAGCAGCTGTTGACGCGTCCGAAGGAACTGTACGACGGAGCCATGCCATCCGGCAATTCGGTGGCGGCGATGAATCTTGTCCGTCTGGCGCGTCTGACTGGAAATGATGATATTGTCCGTCTTGCCAGTGAGCAGGTTTCCGCTTTTGCAGGGGATGTAGCGCTGTATCCGCAGGCACATGCTCACTTTATGATGGCTGTGCAATTCCTGTTCGGACCGACGCAGGAAGTTGTGATTGCGGCTCCAAGCCAGGCAGCGGCACAGGAGATGGTACAAGAAGTCCGGAAACATTTCATGCCGAATGCCGTTGTGTCGGTGGTTACAGATGAGACACGAGAAAAATTTCTTCTTCTCGCACCGATGTTAACAGATAAAACGACACAGGATGGAAAAGCCACCGTATATGTTTGTGAAAATTTTGCCTGCCAGGCTCCTGTAACGACAGTAGCGGAGCTTAGGGAAAAGTTAACATAATTGATGATAAAGGAAGAAGCGAAGATAAACGTTTGAGTTTATTCTTCGCTTTTCTTGTTATCTGACGTAATATGCATATCTTTCTTTTACTGTCTACTTAAAGGGGATAATCACACCTGTTGATTATCCACATATTGGAAGATATAAGATGCACGCCGTACGCAATCGATTTATCACTTTCATAAATTTTTGTACAAAGTTCTCCGTAATAATCAATCATCTTTATCCCCCATATCACTAAATAGATTATTCTATATCCTTGTTCAACTATCCTACACTCTTTGGTTAAACAAGTACATATGATAATAGCTTAACTATATAGCGGTTATCCCTCCTGTCCGGGGGGCAGTTAGGATTATGCGAATATACCACAATAAGAGTATCAAGAATTTTAGTGAATACCTCAATAAGGCTTAATCTATTGAGAAAACCTGCTCTCCCCTACTAAAAACAAAAGGGAAAGGTAAACATTATTTTCACCTCTCCCTATATGACAATATTCGTCAAAAATGATTTTTTATTATAACCACTTTTTTATTATTAACTAACCCTGCCCTTTTCATCGCAATAGAATTCTATATATACATGATGATTCGTTTTAATACTATTTAATACATATCTACCACTAACAGTAATAGCATATGTACGACCACCATCAATTCGATCTGGGGTATAACCTGTTTGTGTCCAAGATCCATCCGTTGCTCGCGAGGTTAAAGAGTTAATCCCCATAAAAACTTGGCGTTGAAGACTAAAATTATACGCTGTTTCAAAATCACCTGTAATATTTAAAGTTACAGTATGGCCATCTGCATCAAAATTTTTTGATTTCGTTTTTGAAATTCCAGCAAGAGTAATTGGACTTGATTGACTTGATTCTTGTGAATCAACAAACGTTAAATTAGCTCTTTCAATTGCTCTTTTTCTAAATTCACCCGGCTCAACCCAATCTTCCTCAGCATACTTGTCAAAAGGTACAACCTCCATTGACACACCCTCATGATCTGCCACTACTTCTTCGATAATTTTAACATATTGCTTATAATACGCTTCTTTTTGTTCTTGTGTTAGTTTTGCCTGCCCCACCGATACACCTTCAACGTTTTTAGTAGTGATTTCCTCTGCGAAAACTGATGAAGAGGCGATTGGTGCTACCATTAATCCTAATAATGAAATACCAGCTACATACTTTTTTAGAGACTTATTCAAATTTAATCCTCCTTTTTAAAGATTAGTAATATATTAACAATTAACACCCTACCATAAGTTGTAAATAATTAAAATACTTTATTTTACATTTTAGGAAAAAATAGTAACATGAGCATTGATTATCCATTTTCAGACAGATTATTCCCATACAAGTTGATAAAATTTGGGAGGGGGAATCGCTTTTTGTCGTACCGAATACGGCTAAATAAAAAACACTATCCTTTTCATTATTTTAGAGAAAAGATAGTGTTTTTTTCGTTTTGGGGGTACCAGAAAATTTTAGCTTGATAGCGATGTGGCTGAACCCTAAAAATCAATTAACGCTTGACAATGCTCGGCCTTTATTAAAATAGTCGTTTTGAAAAAAACTAACCTTTTATAAATATTGATAACAGGTGTAAAGATTTTTTGTTTTTTTTAGCCTACTGACTAAAAAAGACGGAAAAGCATGTGTACAAACAAGTAAGTCCGGCTGTTCTTCTTCTAGCAGCTGCTCTATTTTTTCTATCCGTTCATTTACATAGCTCAGGAATTCGATTTTTTTACACAATATTTCAGGCGCTCTTTTTTCCAGCGAACAGATGAGCGCATCGGCGACTTGATGGTGTCCTGAAGCCATTTGTAGGAGTGGTAAAAAAAGAACTTT
>SNQW01000190.1_pt1 | contig 38936 bp, 29 predicted proteins | sample 2580511 | NCBI WGS metagenome assembly SNQW01 (sample SAMN10953775, study PRJNA522744) | food fermentation metagenome | isolation source: 8-hour incubation of native-enriched microbial consortia from nixtamalized... | place: Mexico | collected 2017-09-24 | reverse complement strand
TCGCGACCTACGCATTAGGTAACCTTGACTTTTTGGTCTTAAGCTTAAAAAATGACTGTAAAAAAATCCATTTATAGTTTCAATAATCCAAATGTGGGTTTTGCTGAAAATTGATGTTAGTGTTCTTGCAACGCTAGTGCATTTTATGTTCTTATTATCCGGATAAAAGCATGCTCATCACCATTAGCGGCATTTTTTGTACTTATTTTCCCGCGAATGCCCCGGAACGCGGACATTTTCTTGCTAGTCAAGAAAATAGAGACACAAATGGCTCCTATTTCTTCCAAATGGGTACATAGCGCCGGAATAACGGCGTTTTTTGCCTTTATGTTCCGGGGACCTGCCGCCCCGTCGCCCCGCCGCCCCGCTGTTCCGTCGCTTCGCCACTTCGCCACTCCGCCACTCCGCCGCTCCGCCACTCCGCCGCTCCGCCACTCCGCCACTCCGCCACTCCGCCGCCCGGCCGCCCGGCCGCTCCGCTATACTCGCGTTATTCTAGGAACCGCCTTGGACTTACGAAGTGTACTGTTTGCGGAACTGCCGCGGCGAGCAGCCGTTTTTGAGCGCAAAGCGGTTGGAGAAATACGGCGTGCTGCCAAACCCGACATAAGCGGCGATGACCGAGATCGGCCATTCGGTTTTCAGCAGCAGCAGCTTGGCCTGTTCGAGGCGGTAATGCAGCAGATAATCGTTCGGCGTCATCCCGTATACCTGCTTCATGCAGCGCGTAATGTAGTTGTAGTGGTAGTGCAGCGCCTCGGACATCTGCCCGCTGCTGATTTCCGCGCGGTAATTGTTCTTGATGAACGCTTCGGCTTTTTCCGCCACGGTGACGACCGGTGAAGCGTATGACTCCAGTTGCCTAAGGTCCATTGTACGCAGCAGTTCCCCGAACAGCTGCTGCCCGGTCCAAAAGGCGCTCGACTGGCGTTCCCCCGAATGATGCAGCAGTTGGCGAAACAGGCGGTAGGCCTGCTCGGGGTAGGGCATCGTCCACATTTTGGGCAACTGGATGGAATAAGGCGAGGCCAGGAACCGCCGATAGTGCTCTTCCGCGCCGGGGTACGGGAAATCCGGTTCCTCCCCGGGAATCTGCTGCCAGGAGCTAACCGTCTGAAAATGCAGCCAATAAAAAGCCGTAGGTTCCTCGCACGGCCCCGCCGCATAATGATACTGGTCAGGGAGCAGCAGCAGCGATTGCCCCGCCGTCAAGCTCCACCGCCGCCCGGCTTCGCCGATATGCAGCGTCCCGCTCTCCATAACGAGCAGGTCGAAAATACCGAGATTCCTGCGGCTCGGATGCTCCTCCCCGGGCTCGTAAACGGTATACCCGCATTCGAGAAAATAGGGCAGGGGCGGAGCGGCGATTTGCACGATTTCCGCTGTTTTCAGCATCGGACGATCCCTCCGGGATAAGTGTGAAATATTATAACTTTTAAGTTGCTGACATCCATATTATGAAGCAAATCTATAAGATAGAATAGGGTTGGTTAGTATGATATTTCAAAAAAGAGGAGGATCTCTGGTATGTTCCAAACCGACAAAACGCAGCGGTCCGAAAGAGTGCCGTTAAACCGGGTGCGGATCCGGGACGATTTTTGGAGCTACTATATTGGGCTTGTGCGCGACGCGGTCGTTCCCTATCAATGGGAGGCCTTGAACGACCGGGTGGAGAGCGCCGAACCAAGCGGCGCCGTCCGCAATTTCCGGATCGCGGCCGGGCTTGAGCAAGGGGATTTCTACGGAATGGTGTTTCAGGACAGCGACCTGGCGAAATGGCTGGAAGCGGTGTCTTACTTATTGGAAGCGGATGCAAATCCGCAGCTGGAAGAAACCGCCGACGGGTTAATCGACATTATTGCCCAGGCCCAGCAGGATGACGGGTATTTGAATACGTATTTTACGGTGAAAGAACCGGACGGACGTTGGACCAATCTGACGGAATGCCACGAGCTCTACTGCGCGGGGCATATGATCGAGGCGGGTGTGGCGTATTACCGGGCTACGGGCAAAAGAAAGCTGCTCGACGTCGTCTGCAAGTTTGCGGATTATATCGGGACCGTGTTCGGAAACGAGCCGGGGCAGCTGCCGGGCTACGACGGGCACCAGGAAATCGAGCTGGCGCTAGTTAAGCTGTACGAAGTGACGGGCAATGAGCGGTATTTGCGCCTGAGCAAGTATTTTTTGGATCAGCGCGGACAAAAACCGAACTTTTTTGAAGCGGAGCTGCAAAAACGGGGCGGCAAAACGCATTGGCCGGGAAGCGGCAAGCATGTGGACTTGGCCTACCATCAGGCGCATCTGCCGGTGCGGGAGCAGGAGACCGCGGCCGGGCATGCGGTGCGGCTCTTGTACATGCTTACCGGGATGGCCGATGTGGCGGCGCTGACGGGGGACGAGTCCATGCTCGCGGCGTGCCGCAAGCTGTGGGACAACATCGCCGGCAAGCAGATGTATATCACCGGCGGGGTAGGCTCGATGCCGCAGGGCGAGGCGTTCTCCTTCGACTACGATTTGCCGAACGATACGGTGTATGCCGAGACGTGCGCTTCGATCGGGCTTGTTTTCTTTGCCCAGCGGATGCTGCGGCTCGCGCCCGAATCGAAATACGCGGACGTCATGGAGCGGGCGCTTTACAACACGGTCGTCGGCGGAATGGCGCGGGACGGCAAGCATTTCTTTTACGTCAATCCGCTTGAGGTGGATCCGAAAGCCTGCCATGGCGCCAACCATAAATACGACCATATCAAAACGGTACGCCAGGAATGGTTCGGCTGCGCTTGCTGCCCGCCCAACGTCGCCCGGCTGCTCGCCTCGCTCGGGGAATACATTTATACGGTGCAGGAGGATACGGTGTACGCCCACCTCTACATCGGCGGGGAAGCCGAGCTGCAGGTTGGCGGAAGCCGGGTGAAGCTGGTGCAGGCGACCGATTATCCGTGGGACGGTCTGGTGCGCTTTACGGTCCACCCGCAGGAGGGCGGGGAGTTCGCGCTGGCGTTGCGCTTGCCGGACTGGTGTCCCGAAGCGAGCCTCACCGTCTGCGGCGAAACGGTGCCGCTGAACGGCAGCACGGTCAGGAACGGCTATGCGCGGGTACAGCGGCGCTGGCAGGAGGGCGACGTTGTGGAACTGCGGCTTTCCATGCCGGTTACGCGCATGTACAGCCATCCGCTTGTCCGCGCAAACGCCGGAAAGGTCGCGCTGCAGCGGGGGCCGCTCGTGTACTGCCTGGAGCAGGCGGACAACGGAGCGAACCTGCACGAGCTGGCGCTGCCGAAAACGGCGGAGCTTACCGTCCGGAGGGAGACGGAACTGCTCGGCGGCGTGGTCACGATCGAGGCTGCGGCTGAGCGCCAGGACGAAGCGGCGTGGACCGGCGGCTTGTACAGTCCGCAGCCGCCTTCAGCCACGCGGCCGGCGGCGCTGAAATTTATCCCGTATTATGCCTGGGCCAATCGCGGGGAAGGCGAAATGACCGTGTGGGTCCGGGAGCAGTGACGATTCCCGCACCGCATCGATAGGCGCTTAGCCGCGGATGTCTACGGATTGCCGGACGGATTGCGCGTTTCATGTTGTGCGTTCGTTGCTCCATGTTCAAGAGGCGGATTCGCAAATATACGAGCAGGACGACCCAATAATTTTTTTCTCTTTTTTGCCGGATCTTCGGCAGATACGGGGGAAGTCGTCTGTGACGAGTGCCTAAACGTCCGCATATGATACCAGAAGAGACGATCATCTTTTTGGTAAAGGAGCGAGCGGTCCTTGAGAAAAGGCAAAGGCATGAAATCCGGCAGGGCGAGAAAATCCTCACTCTACTATGTGGATAATCCGGATATGAACGAGTTAATGTTGTTGGAAGAAAGTAGAGCGGCACGACCGGAGGAGCCAAAGGAAATAAAAATTCATCAGAGCGCCTCTTCGCTATTGTCCGCACTCGGAGAGGAAGAGCTGGAACTCCCTTCACCCGAAAAGGAGGCGGTAGAAGACCTTCCGCCCGGGAAGGAGGCGATTGCGGCCCCGCTGCCCAAGAAGGAGGCGGTGGCAGCTCCTCAGCCCGGGAAGGAAGCGATGACATTTCCTCCGCCTTGGCAGGAAGCGCCGGAATACCCTACCGGCGAGCGTGTGCCGCAGGTACAAGACAAACCGATAGATAAAAACGTCCTGAAACAGGAACTGGGAATTATTTACACGGATGATATTATGGATGCGGCGGTAACCGGGGAAAAAATCGCGCCCCATACGATCGACGCTTCGCGGATTATGCGCGGCAGCATCGGTACCGCCTGGATCGCCGATTATGCAGTGGACACCATCAAATTGGCCGATGGAGCCGTCACTTCGAGCAAGCTTGCCCCTTTGTCCGTAACCGGCAGCCATCTGGTGGACAGCGCGATCGAGGGCAGAGCGATCAAGGATCGCTCCGTCGGCGGGGAAAAGCTGGCGGACGGCAGCATCACCTCGGATAAATTGGCCGACCGGGTCATCGCCGGGGAGAAGCTGGCGGACGGTTCCATCGAAAGCCGGCATTTAAGCGAATGGATCGTCACGACCAATTTGATTCAGAATCAAGCGGTGACAAGCGAAAAAATCCGCAGCGGGGCGATCGAATCGGTCAACCTGGCGAACGGAGCCGTGGATACCTCCAAACTGGGCGATGAATCGGTTACGACGTCCAAGCTGCGCGATGGCGCTGTGACGAGCGCCAAGCTGCGGGAAGGCGCGGTGGAAAGCCGGCATCTGGCGAAAAACACCATAACCGCCAGCCACCTCGCTCCCGGACTGATCGGCGGCGAGATGCTGGCTCCCGCCAGCGTCGGTACCAAGCAGCTGCGGGAGGGAAGCGTCGGCACCGGCCATATCTGCGACCAGGCGGTCGAATCCCGCCATATTCGCTCGGGAAGCGTCGGCACCGCCCATTTGCAGCCCGGCAGCGTCGGAGCGGAGCAGCTGGCGGACGGTTCGGTTAAAGGCCGGCATTTGGCCGACAAATCGATCCTGTCCACGAAATTGTCCGATCAATCCATCGGCACCGCGCAAATCGTCGAACAGGCCGTCACTTCGTCCAAAATCGCCGATCAAAGCATTTTGCCGGGGAAAATCGCCGACGAGGCCGTGCAGACCCGCCATCTGGCCAAATCCGCGGTCCATTCGCCGCAGCTCGCGCCATCTTCCGTCACCGGAATGCATTTGGCGCCTGCCTCGGTCCAAGGGGAGCATGTGTTGCCGGAATCGATCCAGGAATGGCATCTGGCGGATGGGGCCGTCACGGGAGAAAAGCTGGCTTTCGGCGAGATTGCCGGACATCACCTGGCGGAGGGCGCGGTTACGGCGGCCCACCTTCAGCCCGGCAGCATCACCGCCGACAAGCTCACGGAGGACAGCGTGACCAGCCGCAGCCTGGCTCCGGGCGCGGTTACGGGATACGCGATCGGCCCTCGCCAGGTGTCGTCGGAGCATCTGGCCCCGGGGGCGATTCAAAACATTCATCTGGCCAAACAGAGCATTGACGGCAGCCTGCTGCAGAACGGGGCTATCCGGGAGGAGCATTTGGGGGCCGGATCGATCTTTTCTCCGCATTTGCAGGATCATGCGGTCACGTCCCTGAAGCTGTCGCCGGAAAGCGTTACGACCGACAAACTGGGCGATCTGGCGGTAACCACCGCCAAAATGGCCGACGGCAACGTGACGGCCGCAAAAATCGCCCCGCAAGCTATCCAGCCCCGGCATCTGGCTCCGGGCGCCGTGCAGTCGGAGAGTCTGGCTCCGGGTGCGGTTTTGCCCTTGCATCTGGCGGATAACGCTGTCTCCTCGGCGCATCTGCAAACGCATGCCGTTGACGAGAATCATCTCGCTTCCGGAGCCGTTTCGCCGCGGGTGCTGCAGGATGGCGCCGTTTCGGCCGGAAAATTGGCCGCCGAAGCGGTCCAGGCGCGGCATCTGGCGGAGGAAAGCGTCGAGGGCCGGCATATCGGCGAGGCGGTGGTCGCATCGCGCCATCTCGCGCCCGAAACGATCGACTTCTGGCATCTGTCGCCCGAACTGCAGCGAAGCGGACTGCTGCCGGAAGACGGTGTCGACGGGGAGGATATCCAGCCGCTGTCGATCGAGCGGTCGCATCTGCAGTCCGGGGCCGTGGATGCCGATGTGCTGGCCGGGGAAGCGGTCGGTTCCGAGCATCTGCAAAAAGGGGCGGTGCAAAGCGGCCACATCGCCGGTGAGGCTGTTCAGAGCGACCACCTGGCGCAAGAGGCCGTGCAAGCGGAGCATTTGGCGGAGGAGAGCGTAGAAGGCCGGCACATCGGTGAAGGGGCGATTGTATCCCGCCATATTGCGGCCGAAGCAATCGACTTCTGGCATTTGTCGGCCGAATTGCAGCAAAGCGGGCTGCTGCCGGAAGACGGGATCGATGGGAAGGATGTAAAACCCTCATCGATAGGCCGGCCGCATCTGCAGTCCGGAGCCGTGGATGCCGATGTGCTGGCCGGGGAGTCGGTTGGCGGCGAGCATTTACAGCGGGGCGTCGTGCAAAGCGGACATCTCGCCGCCGAGGCCGTGCGGAGCGCGCATCTGGCCCCAGAGGCCATACGTTCGCTGCATCTGGCGGAAGCCAGCGTAGAGGGGCGGCATATCGAAGAAGCGGCGATCGTATCGCGCCACCTCGCGCCCGAAGCGGTTGAGAGTGAGCACCTGTCGGCCGAACTGCTGCGAAGCGGGCTGCTGCCGGCAGAAGGGATCGGCGGGAAGGATATTCATCCGTTATCGATATCCCGGGCGCATCTGCAGTCCGGAGCCGTGGACGGCGACGTGCTGGCGGAAGAGTCCGTCGGCGGCGAGCATCTGCGGCGGGGCGCGGTGCAAAGCGGACATCTCGCCGCCGAGGCCGTACAAAGCGATCATTTGGCCTCCGGGGCCGTACGTGCGCAGCATCTGGCGGAGGCCAGCGTAGAGGGGCGGCATATCGGCAAAGCGGCGATCGCATCGGAGCATCTCGCACCCGAAGCGGTCGAAGGCTTTCACCTGTCGGCCGAACTGCTGCGAAGCGGGCTGCTGCCGGCAGACGGGATCGGCGCGGAGGATATTCATCCTTTGTCGATAAGCCGGGCACATCTGCAGTCCAGAGCCGTGGATGCCGACGTGCTGGCCGAGGAGTCGGTCGGTGCCGAGCATCTGCAGCGGAGCGCGGTGCAAAGCAGGAATCTCGCCGCGGAGTCGGTGCAGAGCGCCCATTTGGCTCCCGAGATCGTAAGATCGCTGCATCTGGCGAAGGAGAGCGTAGAGGGACGGCACATCGAGGATGCAGCGATCGCATCCCGCCACATTGCCGCGAAATCGGTGCAGGGCGCTCATTTAGCTCCTGAGGCCGTACGATCGCAGCATTTGGCCGAGGCTAGCATAGAGGGGCGGCATATTGGAGAAACGGCGATCGCATCGCGCCACATTGCGCGCGAAGCGATCGGGAGTGCGCACCTGTCGGCCGAATTGCAGCGAAGCGGGCTGCTGCCGGCAGACGGGATCGACGGAGAGGACATTCATCCGATGTCGATAGGCCGGGCACAGCTTAAGTCCGGAGCTGTGGACGGCGAGGTGCTGGCCGTGGAGTCGGTCGGCAGCGGGCATCTGCAGCGGGGCGTGGTGCAAAGCGGACATCTCGCCGCAGAGTCGGTGCAGGGCGCTCATCTGGCCGCAGAAGCCGTAGGGCCGCAGCATCTGGCGAAGGGGAGCGTAGAGGGGCGGCATATTGGCGAAGCGGCGATCGCATCGCGCCACATTGCGCGCGAAGCGATCGGGAGTGCGCACCTGTCGGCCGAACTGCAGCGAAGCGGGCTGCTGCCGGCAGAAGGGATCGACGGGGAGGACATTCATCCGATGTCGATAGGCCGGGCACAGCTTAAGCCCGGAGCCGTGGACGGCGAGGTGCTGGCCGCGGAGTCGGTCGGCGGCGAGCATCTGCAGCGGGGGGCGGTGCAAAGCGGGCATCTCGCCGCGGAGTCAGTGCAGGGCGCTCATCTGGCTGCTGAAGCCGTAGGGCCACAGCATCTGGCGAAGGGGAGCGTAGAGGGGCGGCATATTGGGGAAGCGGCGATCGCATCGCGTCACATAGCCGCGGAGTCGGTGCAGGGCGCTCATCTGGCCGCAGAAGCCGTAGGGCCGCAGCATCTGGCGAAAGGGAGCATAGAGGGGCGGCATATTGAGGAAGCGGCGATCGCATCGCGTCACATAGCCGCAGAGTCGGTGCAGGGCGCTCATCTGGCCGCAGAAGCCGTAGGGCCGCAGCATCTGGCGAAGGGGAGCGTAGAGGGGCGGCATATTGGCGAAGCGGCAATCGCATCGCGTCACATCGGCCCCGAGTCGATCGATGTCTGGCATTTGTCGGCCGAACTGCTGCGAAATGGGCTGCTGCCGGCAGAAGGGATCGACGGGGAGGATATTCACCCGCTGTCGATAGGCCGGGCGCATCTGCAGTCCGAAGCCGTGGACGGCGAGGTGCTGGCCGCGGAGTCGGTCGGCGGCGAGCATCTGCGGCGGGGGGCGGTGCAAAGCGGGCATCTCGCCGCAGAGTCGGTGCAGGGCGCTCATCTGGCCGCTGAAGCCGTAGGGCCGCAGCATCTGGCGAAGGGGAGCGTAGAGGGACGGCATATTGGCGAAGCGGCGATCACCTCCCGCCACATCGGTCCCGAGTCGATCGATGTCCGGCATTTGTCGGCCGAACTGCAGCGAAACGGGCTGCTGCCGGCAGACGGTATCGGAGAAGAGGATATTCATCCGATGTCGATAGGCCGGGTGCATCTGCAGGCTGAAGCCGTGGACGGCGAAGTGCTGGCCGAGGGAGCGGTTGGCGGCGAGCATCTGCGGCGGGGAGCGGTGCAAAGCGGTCATCTCGCCGCGGAGTCGGTGCAGGGCGCTCATCTGGCCGCAGAAGCCGTAGGGCCGCAGCATCTGGCACAGGAGAGCATAGAGGGACGGCATATTGGCGAAGCGGCGATCACTTCCCGCCACATTGCCGCCGAGTCGATCGATGTCCGGCATTTGTCGGCCGAACTGCAGCGAAACGGGCTGCTGCCGGCAGACGGTATCGGAGAAGAGGATATTCATCCGCTGTCGATAGGCCGGGCGCATCTGCAGTCCGAAGCCGTGGACGGCGAAGTGCTGGCCGAGGGAGCGGTTGGCGGTGAGCATCTGCAGCGGGGAGCGGTGCAAAGCGGGCATCTCGCCGCAGAGTCGGTGCAGGGCGCTCATCTGGCCGCAGAAGCCGTAGGGCCGCAGCATCTTGCACAGGGGAGCATAGAGGGACGGCATATTGGCGAAGCGGCAATCGCATCGCGTCACCTAGCCGCAGAGTCGGTGCAGAGCGCTCATTTGGCCCCTGAGTCCGTGCGGGCGCTGCATCTGGCGAAGGAGAGCGTAGAAGGCCGGCATATCGAGGAAGCGGCGATCGCATCGCGCCACATCGGCCCCGAGTCGATCGATGTCTGGCATCTGTCGGCCGAACTGCTGCGAAACGGGCTGCTGCCGGAAGAAGGGATCGACGGTGAGGATATTCATCCGATGTCGATAGGCCGGGCGCATCTGCAGGCTGAAGCCGTAGACGGCGAGGTGCTGGCCGAGGACTCGGTCGGCGGCGAGCATCTGCAGCGGGGAGCGGTGCAAAGCCAGCATCTCGCCGCAGAGTCGGTGCAGAGCGCTCATTTGGCTCCTGAGTCCGTGCGGGCGTTGCATCTGGCGAAGGAGAGCGTAGAAGGCCGGCATATCGAGGAAGCGGCGATCGCATCCCGCCACATCGGTCCCGAGTCGATCGATGTCCGGCATCTGTCGACCGAACTGCAGCGAAACGGGCTGCTGCCGGAAAAAGGGATCGGCGGCGAGGACATTCAGCCATTGTCGATAGATCGGGTACACCTTCAGGCCGGTGTTGTGGATGCCGACATTCTGGCCGAGGAGTCGGTCGGCGGCGAGCATCTGCAGCAGGGAGCGGTGCAAAGCGGGCATATTGCAAACGCGGCGGTCGGCAGCGCACAGCTTGCCGATGAAGCGATTGCCTCGCGCCACCTGAAAACCGGCGCGGTCGGCGCGGAGCACCTTGCCTTTACTCCGGTCCAGACGCTGCTGGACCAGCCGGCCAAACAGCTGTTTGGAATGTCGGCGTTTTTGTTGCAGCGCGATGAGGCCGAAACGCAAGTGAAGGTTGAATTTGAAGAGCCGTTTGCTAATCCTAACTTTGTTATCGTTGCAATGACGAACCATTCGGCTTTTTACGCCACGCTAAGCGAACAAACTCAGGAATCGGCCGTCATTACGATTTCCAAGCTGAAGGAAAGCCATGTCCACTACGGCTTCGTCATGTGGATTGCCATCGGAAACGCGCATTAGAGTGTAGGGCCGATAAGATCGTAGCAGGGCCGCCGAGTTTATTCGGCGGCTTTTTGCCATGCCAGCCGGGCGGGGATTTATTCCTGTCTGTGCCTTATTCGTAGTGGGACTGACGGCATGGGCTGCGTATGCAGCGATGGGCCATATCCATTGGAAAAATCCAATAGATTGACGGAAATCAAACACAATTTTGAACTCACATTGGAAGTATCCAATAAACTTCGCTTAAATCGCCCATTTTGCACCTTGCCGAGTCTCATCTATTGGAAAGTATCCAATCAAGCCTCCATATTTACGATTGAATTTCCATTTTAATTGGATATATCCAATGAGGTTTCGCCGGGGCTGTTTGTGGCTTCGCTGATCCGCCCTGAATCTGTCCTGAAGCTGTCCCTGAAGTTCCTTAAAACTGCCCGGAACTGCGTCGGATTACCTAAGGCCTGGCCGTGATTCCGGCTCGAAAAACGGCTGCATATTTCGCCGGTCAATCGGGCTTTCTCACGGCTCAGACCGGCCGTTTTTAGTATTTACACAATCTGCTCAAGCGTGTTAGTATGAAACCAACTAAAAAATAGCAAAGACTAGAAGGGCAAACTTGCCGAAAGACAAGGACGCAAAGCCACGGGCCTAAAGTACCAGCAACAGCTACGGCAGCCGGGTTTCTATAGTTGGATAGGCGTCCTCTCTTTCTTCGGGTTCTCTTTCTTCGCTAGAAGGTTCATGAAGAAGGAGTTTTTTTATGTCTGAAATTTGTCGAAAAAGAATCAATAATGTCGAATTATGTAAAACGGGGAGATAGTTTATGGCAGAACGAGAAAATAGCGATCCGTTATTAGAGGTCTATCTTCACGAAAATTCGCAGCTGCTCGAGCAGTTGGAACAGATCATCCTGGAATGCGAAGAGCTTAACGCTTTTCCGTCCGCCGCCATCCACGACATTTTCCGCATTATGCACACGATCAAAGGCTCCTCCACGATGATGAATTTCGATAACATCGCGGCTTTGTCGCACATCATGGAAGATCTGTTTGCGTTTATCCGCGAACATCAGCCCCGCTTGGCCGATTGCACGGCATTGTCCGAGCTGGTGCTGCAGGGCGGCGATTTCATTAAGCTTGAGCTGTATAAGATCAGGCAGGGCCGATTCTCCTGACGGAGACGCATTTTCGCTGAAAAGCAGCATTACCGGATATTTGGAAGAACTAAAAGCCGCACAGCATCCCGGGCCGGCTGTTTCCCCTCTTCAAGGCCCCGAAAGCGGCAAACGTCAGGACGGTGAGGATTCCGCTTCCGGGGCTCATTTAAAAGCCGTTCTTTATTTTGACGACGATTACAACATGGAGAATGTTCGGGCATATCAAGTCGTCCACAGCCTGCAGGAAATGACCGAGCATTTCGCCTATTGGCCCGAGGACATTGCCGAAAATCCCGAAACAGCAGCGCTCATAAGAGAGCAGGGCTTCCAAATTCTGTTCCGGAACGGCGAATCCGCGGACACGGTAGCTGCTTACCTGTCGCAGGCGCCATCCTTAAAGCATTTGGAAATGATCAATTTGCCGGAACAAAGCCGGGCAGAGCCTGAGGCTGAGACGGCCGCCGCGGCAGAGACGCTTCAGCCCATACCCGAAGCGGAAGCGCGAACTGGAGAGTCTACGGCGGCACATTCTGCAGCGCACGCAGCAGCACTTTCTACGGACGCTGCACCAGCCTCCCCTTCCGAGCCGGGCGCCGCCGAACCCTCCCAGGTGCCGGGAGCGGCTGCCCGCACTTCGCAGCCGCCGGAGGCCAAACGCAGGATATTGCCAGAGCTAATGCCTCGCAGCACTCCAGCTTCATCAGCGTGAATTTGGCCAAGCTCGACGAGTTGATGGACCTGGTCGGCGAGCTCGTCATCGCCGAATCGATGGTCACGCAAAACCCGGAATTGGCCGGACTGGAGCTTGAACAGTTTCAGAAGGCCGCCCGGCATCTGCGGAAGATCACCGGCGAAATCCAAGACAAGGTCATGTCGATCCGCATGGTGCCGCTGGTTAATACGTTCCAAAAAATGAACCGCATCGTACGGGATATGTGCAGAAAACAGGATAAGTCGGTCCGGCTGGAACTGCTTGGCGAGGATACGGAAGTGGACAAAAACATCATCGAGCACATCTCCGATCCGATCATGCACCTTGTGCGGAACGCGATCGACCACGGCATCGAAACGCCGGAGGAACGCTTGGCGGCAGGTAAGGAAGAATCCGCGACGTTGACCCTTGAAGCGAAAAACGTCGGCAACGAGGTATTCATTATCGTGCGCGACGACGGCAGGGGGCTGAACAAAGCGAAAATTTTACAGCGCGCCCGCGAGCGGCAAATGCTGTTCAAGGACGAGTCGGAGATGAGCGACCGCGAGATTTACAACTTGATCTTTCTCCCCGGCTTCTCCACGAAAGAGGTCATTACCGAGTATAGCGGGCGAGGGGTCGGCATGGATGTCGTGATGCGCAATATCGAAAGCGTCGGCGGGAATGTGTCGGTGGACAGCGCGGCGGGCGAAGGAACGACGATTACGATCCGCATTCCGCTGACGCTGGCGATTATCGACGGCATGAACGTGAAGGTGGGGAAAGCGAGATACACAATCCCGACGACGGCGATCAAGGAATCATTCCGCGCCGCCCCCGGCAGCGTGGTCACCGATCCCGACGGCAACGAAATGGTCATGGTGCGCGGGCAGTGCTACGGCGTACTGCGCCTTTACGAACGGTATAAGGTCAAGACCGAGATTACCGCGATGGAAGACGGGATTTTGATCATGGTGGAGCAGGACGGCACGCCGTTTTGCGTTTTTGCCGACGAATTGCTCGGGCAGCAGCAGGTTGTGGTCAAGAGCTTGCCGGCGTATATCCGTAAAATTCGGAACATCGGGGGCTTAGCCGGCTGCACGATGCTCGGGGACGGAAGCATCAGCCTGATCCTCGATGTCGGGGGACTCGTTAAGGCATCGGCATCATAGGACAACCAAGCAAAGGAGAGGGAGACATGGCGAATCAAGAGGCAAGCCTGCCGCTGGAGCAGGACGACGACACGCAGAAAGGGAAGTTCCTCACGTTTATGATCGGGAGCGATGTTTACGGCATCGAAATCAAATTCGTCACCGAAATCATCGGCATCCAGGCGATCACCGAGGTACCGGAGCTGCCGGAGCATATCCGCGGCATCATCAATTTACGCGGCAAAATCATTCCGGTCATGGATGTGAGGCTGCGCTTCAAAAAGCCGTTCCGGGAGTATAACGACCGGACCTGCATCATCGTCGTGGATATGAAGGACATTTCGATCGGGCTGATCGTCGACAGTGTCGCCGAGGTCGTCACGATTGCGGAAGAGGATATCGTTCCTCCGCCGGAAATCAAAAGCGGCAGCCAGCAAGGTTTTATCAAAGGGGTGGGAAAAGTAGGCGGCGAAGTCAAGCTGCTGCTGGACGGCGACAAGCTGCTTCATCATGATGAAGCGGAAAATTTAAGTCAACTGTAAACGAAAACCGCAACGGGGGTTATGGAAAATGATGAAGCTAACGATCAAAGCAAGATTAATCCTGTCCTTTAGTCTTTTGGTTCTCTCCCTGGTCGGCCTCGGAGTGTATTCGATCAATTCGTTAAACCAAGTGAATCAGCAGTCCACGGTCATCAGCGATACATGGCTCCCGGCGATGGATGCGGCCCATGTCATGAACACGGCCACTTCCGATTACCGGACCACCGAATTGCGGATTATTTTGGCGGAGAACGACCCGCAGGGATTGAAAGAGATGAAAGAGCGTTTAAATAATAAAGTCCAGGAATTGCAGCAGCTGATGACCGGTTACGAGGAGCGGACCCAAAACGACGAAGAGGCCGCCCGGCTGTATAACGTGTTTAAACAGGAGTGGGCCGGTTATTTGCAGATCAGCGACCAAATCATCGGATTGGTCGATCAGCATAAAGAGGCCGAAGCGCTGGAGCTCATGAGCGGAACCTCCGAGAAGGAATTCGATCAGGCTTCAAACGCTTTGCTCGATTTGGTGAAATACAATCAAACGAATTCGCAAAAAGCGAGCGATGATGGTGATAAAGCTTACGCCAGCACGATCACCATCCTGACCACACTTATTATCGTCATCACGCTGATCGCCATCGGCCTGGCTTTCCTGATCGTCCTCGGCATCACGAAGCCGATCCGCAAGCTGTCCGAGGCGGCCGAGGAAATGGCGCTGGGCAATGTAAACATCAACGTGGAGACGAAGAGCAAGGACGAGATCGGTCAATTGATGCAGTCGTTTGCCCGCATGATCGCCAGCATCCGCGAGCAGGCCCAGGCGGTAGAGATGGTGGCGAGCGGGGATCTGACCGTGCAGGTGAGAGTAAGATCGGAAAACGACCTCATGGGTAAAAAAATTCAAGAAATGATCGAACGCAACAACGAGATATTGACCAGCATCAATACGGCCGCGGACCAGGTGGCTTCCGGCTCGAAACAGGTGTCCGATTCCAGCATCGCGCTGTCGCAAGGGGCCACCGAGCAAGCCAGCTCGGTCGAGGAACTAACCGCCTCGCTGGAGGAGATATCCTCGCAGACAAAGCTGAACGCGCAAAACGCGAACGAAGCGAACAAGCTCGCGGCCGACTCGAAAAACAGCGCGCTCCAGGGCAACGAGCAGATGAAGGACATGCTGGCGGCGATGCGCGAAATCAACGACGCTTCCAGCAACATTTCGAAAATCATCAAAGTCATCGACGAAATTGCTTTCCAGACGAACATTTTGGCGCTTAACGCCGCCGTGGAAGCCGCCCGGGCCGGCCAGCACGGCAAAGGCTTCGCCGTCGTGGCGGAGGAGGTCCGCAACCTCGCGGCCCGCTCGGCGAACGCGGCCAAGGAAACGACGGATATGATCGAAGGCTCGATCGACAAAGTGCAGGAAGGCACGAGAATCGCCGACCAGACGGCCGCAGCGCTGCAGTCGATCGTGGGCGACATCGAAAAGGTGGCCAACCTGGTTGGCGATATCGCGATGGCCTCGACGGAGCAGGCGGCCGCGATCACGCAAATCAACCAAGGCATCTCGCAGGTGTCCCAGGTCATCCAAACCAACTCGGCGACCTCGGAGGAAAGCGCCGCCGCCAGCGAGGAGCTGTCCAGCCAGGCGGCTCTCCTGAAGCAGCAGGTTGCGCAGTTTAAGCTGAAGCGCAGCGGGTACGGAGGTTTTGCGGGATACAACGGCAGCCTTGAGGAATTGAATCCCGAAGTGCTTCGCGTCCTGGAAAACATGGGTCCAAAAGAGCGGAATCACGAGCCCTCCGGCGCTTCCGCGGCGCCCAAGATTCTCCTTAGCGACTCGGAATTCGGTAAATATTGAGGTATGATCCGCATTACGAACCAGGAGTTTCGGCAGCTGTCGGATTACATCCGGCTCCATTACGGGATTCATCTCAAGGAAGAGAAGCAGGCGCTGGTGATGGGCAGGCTGAACAACGTATTGATGAGCAAAAACTTCACCAGCTTTAAGGCCTATTTCGAATATATCGTCTCCGACCGAACCGGAGAGGCGGTCATGACGCTGGTGGACAAAATCACGACGAACCACACGTTTTTTATGCGGGAAAACGATCATTTTCAGTTTTTTCGCGACAAGGTGCTCCCTTACCTGGAAGCCACGGTGAAGGACAAGGACCTCCGCGTTTGGAGCGCGGGGTGCTCCTCGGGGGAGGAACCCTATACGCTGGCGATGCTGATGAATGAATATTTTGCCCGGAACAAGCCGCTGTGGGATTCGCAGGTGCTGGCGACCGATATTTCGCGGCAAATTTTGGACAAAGCGCAGAGAGGCGTTTACGCCAATGAAGATATCGCCGTTCTTCCTCCCGCCTGGCGAATGAAATATTTCACCGGGGTGGATCAACTGCACAGCGTCGTATCCGATAAATTAAAAAAAGAGGTTATTTTCCGCAAATTCAATTTGATGGAGCCGGCGTTTCCGTTTAAGCGGAAGTTTCACGTCATTTTTTGCCGGAACGTCATGATCTATTTCGATGCGCCTACCAAGCAGGCTTTGGTGGACAAGTTTTACAGGCATTTGGAGCCGGGCGGCTATTTGTTCATCGGCCATTCCGAATCGCTGCAGCGGGAAACGACGCCGTTCAAATACGTGATGCCCGCAGTTTATCGTAAAGAATAAGATTTGTGAAAATGAGGAGATCGTATGGGAGTGCCCAGGAAATTGCGCGTGCTGATCGTTGATGACTCCATGATGTACCGGGAAGTGCTCTCCCTGGGGCTTTCATCGGATCCGAATATCGAGATTGTCGGAAAAGCGGTTGATCCGTTCGACGCCCGCGACCAAATCGTCAGCCTTCGCCCGGACGTGATGATTTGCGACGTGGAAATGCCGAAGATGAACGGGATCGAATTTATCCGCCGCCTGCTTCCGCAATACGCTTTGCCCGTCATCGTGGTGAGCACGATCAGCGACGCCGTGTTTGAGGCCATGAACGCCGGGGCCGTCGATTTTGTCGGTAAGCCGGATCCCCGGTCGCCCAGGAGCGTGGAGCTGTTTATCCGGGAATTGATTGAGAAGGTGAAGATCGCCGCCGTCACGAATGTTTCGCGGCCCGGGTTCCGCCCCGCCGGAACCGGCAACATCCCGGAGCAGACGTTCAACTCCGACCGCATTATAGCCATCGGCGCATCAACAGGGGGGACGGAGGCCATTTCGTATATTTTGAAACAGTTGCCTTCGACGTTTCCGGGCATGGTGATCGTACAGCATATCCCGCCGTTGTTTTCCAAAATGTTTGCCGACCGCTTGAATCACAGCACGAAATTTACGGTCAAGGAGGCGGAATCGGGGGATATCGTGGAACCGGGAAAAGTGCTGATCGCGCCCGGAGACCGGCATATGCGCCTTCGCAAGCTGGGCGGCCGGTTCAAGGTCGAATGCTTCGAAGGCGATAAGATCAACGGGCATTGTCCGGCGATTGACGTGCTGTTCGAATCGGCGGCCAAGGAATGCGGCTCCCGGGCAGTTGGCGTGATTCTGACCGGCATGGGATACGACGGCGCCAAAGGGCTGCTGTCCATGCGCCGTAAGGGCGCCCGCACGCTTGGGCAGGATGAGCCGTCGTCCGTTGTATACGGCATGCCTAAGGTCGCTTATGAGCTGGGCGCGGTCGATAAGCAGGTTTCGCTGGAGCGGATGGCGCGGGCGTTATGTTCGCTGGTGATTGAGGATTAAGGCAAGCAGAGAGTTCTCCCGGGTGACGGGAGGGCTCTTTTTTTTGCTCCATGCCGGTTACCCGATCCCGTAGTATAATGGATGTATCATTTGGGGGAGGAATTTGGAAGTGACTTTAATCAAGCAGCTCAAGAACCAGGATGAATTCGTAGGCTTTTATCTGCTCAAGGAGCTGGAAGTGAAGCAGACGAACGCGAATCCGCCTAAGGATTATTTGGATATCGTATTATGCGACGCAACCGGGGAAATGCCGGCGAAATTTTGGGACGCTTCGCAGACGGACAAAGAGACGTTTTTTCCGATGGGGCTCGTGAAGATACGCGGGGTTGTCCAGACCTACCGGGAAAAGCTGCAGGTCAAAATCATGCAAATCCGGCCGGCCAAAGCGGAGGATGGCGTAACGCTCACGGATTTCATCCGCTCCGCGCCGATTTCGCCGGACGATCTGATTTATACGATTCAATCGGTTATCGCGGACATCGACGACGACGAAATTCGCGAAATCGTCCGGTATTGCGTCGGCAAGGTGAAGGAGAAGCTGTCCCATTACCCGGCGGCGAAAACGCACCATCACGCCTATTTCGGCGGGCTTGCTTACCATATGGTGCGGATGCTGGAAATCGGCGATTTTCTGTGCCGGCAGCGGCCGTTTCTGAACCGCGATCTGCTGAAGGCGGGCATTATACTCCACGACATCGCCAAGCCGGAGGAGATGGTCGCGCAGCTCGGCATCGTGTCCGAATACAGCGTGCAGGGCAAGCTGGTCGGGCATATCGCGATGGCCTCGAGCTGGATCACCGAGGCGGCGATCCGTCTTGGCATCGATCCCGATTCGCCGAAGGTGCTGGGGCTGCAGCATTTGGTGCTCTCGCACCACAACCTGGGCGAATGGGGCAGCCCGGTGCAGCCGCAAATGGCCGAAGCGGTCGCGCTGCACCATATCGATGCGCTGGACGCCAAGCTGCAAATGGTGGAGGACGCGTTGAATACGACGCCGGAAACCGAGGAGTGGACGCCGTTCATCCGCGGTTTGGAGAACAAGGCGATCTACCGCTTGAAGTGGTGACGCCTAAGACCCCGTTATTCCACATCAAAATCGAAATAGGTCGAGGGATAAGGTTCGTTTTTTAACGTGTAATGCCACCATTCCTTGCTGTAAGGTTTAAAACCTTGCTTGACCATCGCGGTCTTCAGGATGTAGCGGTGTTTGCGCTGCTCCTTGGTCAGCCCTTTGGCTCCGTGCGCGGAAATCGCCCCCAGGAAATCGACGCGGCCGCCCATATCGACTTCTTCCCCGGTCCGTTTGTACACCATGGTCAGATCGACCGTGCTGCCGCGGGAATGTCCGGATTTGGAAGAGAGATAGCCGAGTTTGAACAGGTTTTTCTTATCGACGTCGGGGTAAAACTTCTCTTTCATCAGTGTGTCCTGCGGTTTTTTGGACCAGGCGATGAAATGGTCGACCGCTTTTTGCGGGCGGTAGGCGTCGATGATCTTGAGCCGGTAGCCCTGCTTCTCCAAATCGTCGTTGACCTTTTTTAAAGCGCGGGCCGCCCTTAAGGTTGATATGGCAAAAGGGGCGTTATATCCGTCGATCCGCTCGCCGATAAAGTTGTCCCCGGTATAATAGCGGATGTCGTAAACCGCATCCGGGATCACTTCATCGAGATAGACGAATCCTTTTCCTTTGGGCAGTTGATTCAGCTTTTCGATAGATTTGTCTTGTGATGCGTCCGGCGATGTACCCGGGGACAGTCCGTCTTGCGGCGAACCGGGCGGGGCCGTTTCCGCTTGCGCGGCTGCGGCTTTGTCCGGACTTGCCGCGGTTTTCCCGGTTCCGGCGGTATTCCAGCTGATGAACAACAGCAGGGCGGACAGGCCAAGCAGGATAGTCCGCCGCAGGCTTCGCCGGGCAAAGCGGTACATACTGGTGCGAGGTTGAGGTTGGACGGAAGTATAGGGGTCGGTAGAATTGCGGTTACGGGAAAACATGGTATGGCTCCTTTCGTGTCTGCTTTCAATGGGGAAACAGAATGACGTAAATTTTTTATATCGTTTTGTGAAAACGCTTTATAAAAGTGGCTGCTCCGGTTGTTTTTAGGTGGAGGGTTTCTCCTCAAACCGCAAAGCTTCCCGGAACAGCCGGTTCAACTCAAATGAAAGACAGGGGAGCAGCGGCGAGGTGATCGTTCCCTGATCGTCATGCGTGGCGGTGAGCGTGTACGCACCGTCCGTAAGCACAAATTGATCGACCGTGGCGTACAGCGGGTCAACGATCCAGTATTCTGTGACGCCAAACCGCTCGTACAGCGCTTTTTTGACGACTTTATCCTTGGAGCCGGTACTGGGGGAGAGAACCTCGATCAGCAAGTCGGGAGCGCCTTTGACAAAACCGTCCCGGATAATGCTCAGGTTCTCGTGGCGGATGAAAATCAGGTCGGGCTGGACGATGTTCTCCTCGTCAAGGTGGACGTCCATCGGCGCAACGATGGTGATCCCCTGGGAATGGCACGTTTCCCTGATTGATGCATTCAACTCCGTTACTAAAATCTGATGGGGCATTTTGGGGGAGGACAGGAAATCGTAACGCACGCCTCCGATAATTTCGAATCGCTCTTCGATCCAATAGCTGCCTGGAGTTTCTTTGACGAAAGTGCGCGGCTTGTCCTGCTTCTTTTCGCTCATAGTGGACCTCCTTAGGGCGTATTTACTTCTATTTTAATGCATACAGATAAGGGCGTACAGCCTATCTGAAGTGAGGCGCGGGACGTGAGACTTTGATCACTACCACGAAAGAAAGTTCTATTATATTCTCGTAGGAGGGATTGTCTTGGCAAAGATCAGGATCGGGAAAATCAGCTTTTGGCATGTGCATGCTTGGGATTATGAAAGAGGCCGGGAACCATGCGCGGGCCGTTCCTCAAATAATCGCTGAGGCGCGGTCCGCTCCCATGTTCGCTCACGTTTTCATGCTCATGGTTGTGGCGGTTGTCCCCCCAGAAAAGAAGCCAATTCAAAACTCCTTGAAAATGCCATTAATGCAAAATGCGGTAAATTGAAAGAAGATGAGATGGTTGGGAATTTTTTGGAAAGGGGTTATCGCGTGTGAATGGTTCTTCTCTGGGAACGGACAAAGAGGCTGTTTTGGTGGAGATGAAGCGGTTGAAGCAGAAGGCGGACCGGCTGCTCGCGATGTCGATCAGGCTGGGCCAGCCCGGGCTGGTCGTGGAAGCGGAGCAGTTGTACCGGGAACTCGACAAGCTGTCGGAATATTCGGGATAAAGCGGATAATGTTATATGTATGTAATGTTAAATAACATATATAAAAATATGTTATTTTTTTTGACATAAATATATTGACAAGTCCTCGGAATCGCCTATAATTAAACACAAGATTCATCGTTTTAAGGATCACACCCGATTAATATGACATATTATCTTACATGAAATGGGGTGTGAGGATGATTACTTCGGCGGGCGAACTGAAGCAGGAAATTTTGAGGATTTACAACGCGATCAATAAGCGGATTTTTAACGTGGGTGTAAAACAGCAAAAGGTGGATTTCGTCGGCAACAAAATCGTGATCGTCTCCTTAAATGGACGAGTCCCGGTGTTGAAGCTTTTGGACGAGGAGTACCGTTTTTCGACAAGACAGCTTGATTATTTGCTGTTTCAGGTCTTTAAGCGGGAAATCAAGGCGGCGCTTGAGCAGCAATTTCAATTGAATATTGTCGCAGTACTCAAAGATTACGATGCCGAGACCGAATTTTCCGGTACGATCGTGGTCTTGGATCGCGACGTGGAGCATTATCTGAAGGAACCGCCGGAACTCCGGTAGCGGAGAGCCGGTTAATCGTCAGTTTGGACTCGTGGGTGCATCGAAGGATGCGCCTGCGGACCTGGGCTGGCGATTTTTTTGTACCCGAATTTGCTATTAAAAAAAGGGCTCAACCTAATAATCAGCTCAACATCCGCTGTCCGGACGCTTTGCACGATTATCCCGTTTGATCCGGAAGCAGAAAGGAAGATAAATTCAGGAGAAGAGAATAGGTTTGGGAGCAGCAGACATGTTCGAAATCATTAGTTCGAAATCATTAGTTCGAAATCATTAGTTCGAGATCGTTAGACAGGTTTGTGAGAAGGAGGTTTAGGAGAAGGAGATTTAGGAGAAGTGAAGCAGACCTGACGGGAGGAATGGGGCAGGACACCGGGAAATGAAAGGGCCGTGATCAGCCCACCCTCCCCCCTGAACAAGAGGGATAATCGTGTAAAGCACCGTGCAGGGATACCAGGACACGAACGCTATCATAATTTATTTTGACAAGCACTGATCTCGGCTTTGAGCCAAACAAAGATTTGCACTTTAAGGAGGATGGGGAGCATGCAGCCGAAAATCGAAATTTCCGGGGTCAGCAAATGGTTTCGCCGAAACGGTCAGGAGATTCCCGCGATGCGGGAAACGAGCCTGACGATCGAGGAGGGCCGGTTCGTCAGCATGATCGGTCCGAGCGGATGCGGAAAGTCGACCTTGTTCAACATTATCGCCGGCCTGATTCCGCCCTCGACCGGGCAGGTGATCGCGGACGGGCGCAATATCGTCGGTAAAACGGGTTATGTCGGCTATATGCTGCAAAAAGACATGCTGCTGCCGTGGCGGACAATTCTGGACAACATCATCCTCGGCATGGAGGTGCGCGGCATTCCGCGCAAGGAGGCCGCAGAGCGGGCCTTGCCTTTGATGGAGAAGTACGGGCTGAAGGGGTTTGACAAGCATTATCCGCAGGAGCTGTCGGGAGGCATGCGGCAGCGGGCGGCGCTGCTCAGGACGCTGCTGTACGATCGCGACATCATTTTGCTGGACGAGCCCTTCGGCGCGCTGGACGCGCAAACCCGGCTGACGATGCAAAACTGGCTGCTGCAAATCTGGACGGATTTCGGCAAAACGGTGCTGTTCGTTACGCACGACATCGACGAGGCGATTTATTTGTCCGACGACATTTACGTATTTTCCCCGCGCCCCGGGCGCGTGAAGTCGAAAATTACGGTCACGATGGAGCGGCCGCGCAAAACGGAAGACATGACCTCGCCGGATTTTATGGAGCTCAAGCATCATCTGCTTGATGAGCTTGCGGCGGGGCACGCGGAAGAGGACATCGCTTTATAACCGAGCTTAACACATCACATTTATCCAGGAGATTTAGGAGGCGATTCTACGATGGAAACGGTACGAAAATCGGCTTTTGTGGTTCAGGCGCTGCCGGCGGAGACGGCGGGGGCTGCGGGAAAGGCGGAAAAAGAGGGAAGGGCGGCCAAAGCGGCGAAAGCGGCCAAGGCGCAGGCCGCGTCCCGTTCCGCTCCGCTGATCCACGATGAGGAAGCGGCCGCCCGGAGGCGGGCCCGCGTGATCGGCTGGGGCAGATTTGCTGTAGCGGTCCTGTTGTTTGTCGTATGGGAGGTGTTTACCCGGCTCGGCTGGCTTGATCCTTATTACTGGAGCAGCCCGAGCGTTATTTTGCAAACGACCTGGGTACAGTTGACGGCAGGCACGCTGCTTTCCGACATCGTCTACACGTCCGGCTCCACCGTGCTTGGCTTCGTGTTCGGGACGCTGCTTGGCGCGCTGCTCGGCCTCTCCTTCTGGTGGTCAAAGAGCTATGCCGGCATCAGCGAACCTTACCTGATCGTCCTGAACGCCATGCCGAAGCTGGCGCTGGCTCCGGTGCTCGTCATTTTGCTCGGGATCGGATTTTTTTCCAAAGTGGCGCTCGCTTTTTCGATGACGGTCGTCGTGGCCGCCCTATCGGCTTACAGCGGGGTCAAAAGCGTTGATCCGGACATGGAAAAGCTGATGTATTCGCTGGGCGCCAAACGGATGCAGGTGTTCACCAAAGTGGTGATTCCGTGGTCGATGCCGTGGATCATCAGCAGCCTGCGCATCAACATTGCGCTCGCGCTGGCGGGAGCGATCGTCGGCGAGTTTATCGCCTCCAGCCAGGGCGTCGGCCGGATGATCATGTACGCCGGCACGATTCTCGACATCAATCTCGTGTGGGTCGGCGTGGTCGTCCTGTCGGTGCTGTCCATGGTCATGTATTGGGGCGTGGTGCTGCTGGAAAAAGGACTGTCAAAGGGACTAGGCGTGAGGTAGTGCATCGCACCGTCATCCATTCAACTTGAGGGGGAAACCGTATGAAGAAAAGAATCGCATTGCCGCTGCTGCTGACTTTGGCGCTGGCCGGCGGACTGCTCGCCGGATGCGGGGGCAAGAAGGACGAGCCGACGGCGGAAGCCGCGCCCGGCGGGGAAAAACTCAAAAAGATCGTCATCGCCGAGCCGGTCCATTCCACAGGGTATTTACCGCTTTACCTGGCTCAGCGGGAAGGCTACTTCCAAAAACGCGGGCTCGATGTGGAGGTGATCCAGGCGTCCGGCGGGGCGCACGTGACCGCCGTCGTCAGCGGCGACGCCTGGGGCGTTATCGGCGGCACGGAGTCCAATGCGCTGGCCAACAACAAAAACTCCGACCCGATCGTGTCGGTCGTGAATGTCGTCAACCGGGCCAACGTGTACCTGGTCGCGAAAAAAGGGCTGGCGCCCAAAAGCGGATCGGAAGCCGATCTGAAGGAATTTTTCCAAGGGAAAAAAATCAACGCGGGGCGCCACGGCGGAACCCCGAACCTGCTGATCCGTTATTTGCTGCTGTATTTGGGGCTTGATCCGGAAAAAGACGTCACCCTGCTGGAACCGGCCGACGCGTCGACCGTGGTGACGATGGTGCAGCAGGGCGCGGCCGATATCGGCAACGGCGCCGAACCGCAAATCAGCGACGGGATCTCCAAAGACGTATGGGGCGAGCCGTTTTACAAGTTCCACGATTTCGGCGATTTCTCCTATTCGGTGCTGAGCGTCAAAAAATCGACGATTGCAAACGATCCGGAAACGGTGCAAAAATTCGTCGATGCGATCAAAGAAGCGCTGAACGCCGTCAACAACGACAAGGAGCTGGCGCAAAAAAATATGAAAGCCGAGTTCCCGACGCTGTCGGACGAGGCGATCCAGGCTTCGCTTGACCGGGCGTATGAGGACAGCTTGTGGAGCCGGGACGGGTTTATTACGGAAGCGGCCGTTAAGCAGGATATGGACGTGCTGATCAAAACCGGCATTTTTAAAGGCGATTATGCCTATGACCAATTGGTGGACATGCAGTTTGTGAACAAATCCAAATAAACGATTGCGGGGTGAAGATTCGTGGACAACAATCTGGAACAAAAGCTTCTGCACAGCCGTCCGGCCGTTTTGGTCGTCGATGTGCAGAACGATTACTGTCATCCGGAAGGGGCGCTGGCCAAGGTCGGAAGCGACGTCAGCGGCGTGCGCGGGATGATGCCGAACCTGCATCGCCTGCTGGCGGCGGCCAGACGTTATGAAGTGCCGGTCATATTTATCCAGACGTTCCATGAAGAAGCGACCGATTCCGAGGCCTGGAAAGCCCGCTCGAACGGACGGTCGCTGGAGGTGTGCCGGACGGGCACCTGGGGGGCCGGCTTCTATGAAGTCGCCCCCGAGCCGGGCGAAACGGTGGTGAACAAACACCGCTACAGCGCGTTTGTCAATACGCGGCTCGATTCCGTGCTGCGCAGCCAAAAAATCGAAACCCTGATCATGACCGGGGTCAGCACCAACGTTTGCGTGGAATCGACGGCGAGGGACGGGTTTATGCTCGATTACCACATCGTATTGCTCAGCGACGCCTGCGCTTCTTACTCCAAGGAGGCTCATGAAATGACGATGGAAAACATCAGAGGGTATTTTGGCGATGTAACGGAGTCCGGGAGCGTCATTGCTCTCTGGGAGCGGGAACGGAAAGCACCGGAAATGCTGCTGAAGGTCGCGAAACAACGGTGACGGAAGCGGCGCTGCAAAAAAGCAAGGCCGCCGCAGGCCGCCCTTTAGGGAACCCCCCGCTGAACGGCAGGCGGCGCCTGCTCGTTCAATACATCATTTGCACCGGGGCTTTTTTGTCCAACCTTTCCGCCGGTCTGTTCAATATCGCGTTGGTGGACATCGCTCATGACTTTGGGGTGAACATGGCTGTCGCGCAATGGGTCGTTACGGTGTATTTGCTAGTCATCTCGGTGCTGCTGCCGATCATGGGGCGGCTTGGCGATACGTTCGGCAGGCGGACCGTGCACAACCTCGGGTACTTCTGCTTTGCCCTTGGGGCGCTCTGCTGCGCCCTGGCCCCGTCGCTCGGCTGGCTGCTCGCCTTCCGGGCCGTGCAGGGCGTGGGCGCCTCGATGTATCAGGCGACGAACATGGCGCTGATCGTCTCGGTGTTTCCCCCGGAGAAGCGGGGCAAAGCGCTGGGCCTGATCAGCACGTTCGTCGCCGCCGGCTCGATGACCGGTCCCAGTCTCGGCGGCGTGCTGATCCAATGGTTCTCCTGGGAGACCAGCTTCTGGCTGCTTGCCGGAGCCGCGCTCCTGGCTTGGGGGCTGGCCCAGCGGTTTATTCCCAAAGATCCGCCTGTGCTTGAAGGGCGGATCGATGCGACCGGAGCGTTCTTGTTCGCAGCCGCCTTGGCGGGGCTGGTGACGGCGATCAATCTCGGCTCCGCGTGGGGCTGGTTTTCTCCGGCGGTACTGACTCTCCTGCTGCTGTTCGCCGCCGGCGCGGCCGGCTTTGCCGCCTGGTGCCTTTCTTCCCGGTGGGAAGCTAGACGTGTGAACAGGTCGGGCGGCGCGGCCGGAGGGAGAATATTTCGCGGGCGCGCAAGCTCTCCGTTCATCGACCTGCGGCTGCTTGCCGACGGGGCGATGAATACGGGCATCTGGATCACCATCGTCACGTATATGGCGGCCTTTTCGGCCCAGCTTGTCCTGCCGGTGTTTCTGCGCAGCGAGCTGGGCATCCCGCCCGCGTTGGCCGGGCTGATCATGATGGGCTATCCGCTCGCGCTGATCGTCGCTTCCCCGGTGTTCGGCAGCTGGTCGGACAAGCTGGGTCCTTTGCCGCTGCTGGCGGCGGGGCTGCTGACGATGGGCGGCGTGCTGGCGGTCCTCGGATTTTTGACGCCGGCGCATCCGCTGCTGCTGCTGATCGCGCTGATCGTCCTGCTCGGCATTTCCATGGGCATGATCACCTCGCCGAACAACAGCCTGGTCATGGGCCGGGCAGGCAGCAGCCAACTGGGTTTGATCAGCAGCCTGCTCGCTTTGTCCCGGAACCTCGGCATGATGTTCGGGACAGCTGCGGGCGGCGCGCTGCTCGCCGGCGGGGCGGGCAATGCGGGAGATTGGGGAAAGGCGGGGACGAATGCGGCCGGCGGCGCCGGAACGCCCGGAATGGCTCAAACGGCCGGGGCGGCGCAGATGCTGGAGCTGGCCGGCTTCCATACGGTTTTTGCCATTTGCCTGGTGCTGGTGCTGTTTTCCCTGCTGCTTCTGCTCTTCACCGTTCGTCAGGGCAGACATCGCCGTAAGGAGACGGTATCATCGAAAATTTAAAATAAACCACGAGAAACCTCGCCGGCGGCGAGGTTTTTTAAGATTTTTGAAGGAATTTGCTGAGTTATGTAGAAATTTCACATCTAGCATCGTAACAGGAAGCGGGGTGAAATGAATTGGATTTTTTCGATAAACTGAAAGCGGGCGTTGCCGAGGCGGGCAGCAAGGCCAAGACGGTGGTGGAAATCAACCGGCTAAAGATGCAAAACAACACCCTGCAGGGTCAAATCGATCAGCAATATCAGGAGATGGGCAAACGGGTTTTCGAAGCTGCGCAGGGAGGCAATTGGCCTCTCGGAAAGGAAGCGTTCACGCAAAATATGGAACAGATTCTTAAGCTGAAGGCCGAAATCGATGGGAACCTGGCGCAAATCGCCAGCCTGTCTGAATGAAAATATGATGGGGAGCATGGTGCAAGGTTGTCCACGAACATCCGATTAGGAGGAATTATATCAAATGCAGCAATTTTCCGTGGTTCTCCGCGAGCTGCGAACCTGGTTTGAGTCATTTAAATGGTATCCGCGGATTCAGGCCTATTCCCTTCATTTGCTGTTCGGCGGGTTAGGCGTCAAGTTTTTGTATGAATTGTTGGCGGCGGTACTTCCATACGGCGGCTACAGTTTTATCCATACGGTATTCTACACCATTCCGCTGGTATCATTGGCCAATTACGCTTTTCTGCTCGGCGCCTGGTTGACCTTAGTCTCGAAAAACGTAAAATACTTGCCTTACGGACTATGGGCCAATGCGGTATTGATGATTTTTCCGTTTACCGCGATCTCGCTTTCACTTCTGATCCCGGTCGCGGTGTATGCGTTTTTGGGATATGCTTTGTTTAAATACACGGCGTCGGTTTATGCTGAACAGTGACGGTTAGTATATGGCTTTAACGATAGATGCCCGAGGTTCCGGCCTCGGGCATCTTTATTCCGTTATCCCAAGTGTCCAGGGTCAGTTCATTTCGTCTCCTGCACTCTTTCCGCTAGTCCGTTTAAATGGGGCTTCAATTCAGGCAGCGAAAGGGAATGCTTGATCGCTTTGGCCACAAGCCTGGCGATATGGCGGGCCCCGGTGTCGGAAAAATGGGTGTCGTCCCGGATGCCGTCCGGATAGTTGGGATGGGCCCCTTCGGGCAGATGCATAAACAGATGGCGGGACCCTTCCTTACCCAGCGCCCGGTACAACTGCTGCGATGCCGCAAAAATATCGAGCAGCGGCGTTCCGGTCTCCGCGGCGGCCTGCCTCATCGCTTCGGGATACGCCCCGACGGCTTCGGGGTCAGGGCTTCCGTCCGCGAGAAAGCGCCTGCGGCTGACCGAAGTCAGCAGCACCGGCGTCCCGCCGCGCTGCCTGGCGCTGGCGATAAACCGCTTCAGGTTGCCCGGGTACGCCTCTTCCGGATCGGCGTAACGGGAGGGGTCCTCCTGTTTCCCGTCATTGTGTCCGAATTGGATGAACAGGTAGTCCCCCGGCCGGAGATCCCGCTCAATGTCGGCGAGCCGGCCTTCGTCCAGAAACGATTTGCTGCTGCGCCCGTTGACGGCGCGGTTGTCGACGCGGACGGACGAATCGAAATAATCCTGCAGGTATTCGCCCCAGCCGGTCATCGGCTTCTCGGCGGCGCCTTTCAGCGCAGCCGTGGAATCCCCGGCGATAAATACGGTGATTTTCATGTTTACCTTCCTCCTGCGGGCCCGTTTACAACGTAACCCCGGTTTTGAAAATCGCCAGCTCGCGCACTTCGTTTTGCTCGTTGCGGGTTTTTTGGCCGCTGGCTACCGCGATCACATAAGCGATAAATTCCTCGAGCACTTCTTCCATCGGCTTTTCCAGCAGCGGGCCGGCGTTAAAATCCATCCAGTGCCCTTTGCGGGCAAACAGCTCGTTGTTCGTCGCCACCTTCACCGTCGGGACAAAGCTGCCGAACGGCGTTCCCCGCCCGGTCGTGAACAAGACGAGCTGGCAGTCCGCGGCCGCGAGTGCCGAGCTTGCGACCAGATCGTTGCCCGGCGCCTGGAGCAGGCTGAGGCCTTTTTTGCGCAGCTTTTCGCCGTACTGCAGCACGTCGACGACCGGAGCGGTTCCCGCCTTTTGCGTGCAGCCGAGCGATTTGTCCTCCAGGGTGCTGATGCCGCCGGCCTTGTTGCCCGGGGACGGATTTTCGTACACCGGCTCGCCGTGAGACAGGAAATACTGCTTGAAGTCATTGATGAGGGCGACGATTTGCGCAAAAACATCCTTATTCGCGGCGCGGGCCATCAGCATGTGTTCGGCACCGAACATTTCCGGTACTTCGGTCAGCACCGTCGAGCCGCCCTGGGAGATGAGAAAATCGGAGAACGCCCCCAGCAGCGGGTTGGCCGTAATCCCGGAAAAGCCGTCGGACCCGCCGCATTTCAGGCCCACGTTCAGCTCGCTGAGCGGCACAGGTTCGCGCCGGTCATGCTTGGCCGCTTCGTACAGCTCCTCCAGCAGCGCCAAACCGGCTTCCGTTTCGTCCTCCACCTCCTGGGCGACGAGGAATTTGACCCGGCTTTCGTCTATATCGCCAAGCAGGCCGCGGAATTCGGCGACCACGTTGTTTTCGCAGCCTAGGCCGAACACGAGCACGCCGCCGGCATTGGGATGGCTCACCGCGTCCAGCAGGATGCTGCGAGTCATCCGGTGGTCGTCGCCGAGCTGCGAGCAGCCGTACGGGTGCTTCAGCACGGTCACATTGTCGAAGGGGCCAAGGTCCGGATGCAGTGCCTTGAATTCGGCGATGATCTGCTCGGCGATGCCGTTGACGCAGCCGACCGTCGGCACGATGTACAAATCGTTGCGGATGCCGACTTTCCCGTTTCGGCGGCGATAGCCGTCGAAGGTCAGATTGCGTTTGGGATAAGTGACCGGATGGAGGTCGGGCCGGTATTCGTACGTTTCTTCCCCGGCCAAACCGGTTTTTAAATTGTGGGTATGCACCCATTCGCCCTGGGCGATATCCGCCGCCGCGCGGCCGATCGGATAACCGTATTTGATCACGGCGGAGCCGGCCGCCAAATCGGCAAGCGCGATTTTATGGCCTTGCGGGATCGCTTCCCGGGCTTTGACGGACAAAGCGTCAAACGCGATTTCTTCCCCGGCTTCAATCGGGCGCAGCGCCACCGCCACGGTGTCCCGGGGGTTCATTTTCATCAGTCGTTGCATGTGATTTCTCCTCCTAAACGCTGCCGCAGGACAGCGCGGCAGCCCATTTGGTCAAGCTGCATTAAATCGTCCTTCAGGGCTTCGGCGAGCTGCGGGATGTCCGACAGGTCCAATCCCCATAAGACTTCGCTCTTCAAGATTGTCCGGATAAACGAGTTCGGATCCGGGGTTTGCCAAGCCTCGTCAAAAACGGCCAGCACTTCCGGGCTGTCCTTCCGCTCCAGGCGGTCTCCCCGGTAACCGAGCAGCAGGGCGGCGAAGGAGAGGGTAAGGAGCCCCGGCAGCTTCCGGCTTTCCTGAACATGCCGCAGCAGGACGGGCAGCAGACGGGTTGTGAATTTGGAAATGCTGTTCAAATAAATCGACGCCAGCTCATGCCGGACAAACGGGTTCATAAACCGTTCCCGCACGGCCCGGGCGTAAGCTTGCAGCTCAGGTTTGGGCAAATGGAGCCCCGGCAGCAGCTCGTCGTCCATCAACCGGCGCACGAACGCGGAAAAATCCGCGTCCTTCATAACCTCTTCCACCGTTTGCAGCCCGGCGAGCAGCCCCAGCGAAGCCATCGCCGTGTGCGGGCCGTTCAGCAGATGGACTTTTTGTTCGCGGTAAGGCTTCAGATCCTTGGTGAAAATAACATCTAATCCCGCTTGGGCGAGCGGCAGACGCGCGGGCAGCCAGGACGGGCCTTCGATCACCCAAAGCAGGTACGGCTCGGATGCCACCATCAGTTGGTCCTGATAGCCCAATTCGCGCTCCAGTTCATTTGCTTGCTCCTGCGGATAACCGGCGACGATCCGGTCGACCAGGGTGCAGCAAAACGTATTTTCCCGGTTCAGCCAGGTTGCAAATGGTTCGCCGAGCCGCCAATCCGCCGCGTAGCGGAGCACGATTTCCCGCAGTCTTTCGCCGTTGCGGTCGATCAGCTCGCAGGGGAGGATGACGAAGCCTTTTTTCCCGAGCCGGAAACGCCGGTAAAGCAGGGCCGTCAGCTTGCCGGGAAAGCTGCTGGGGGGCCGGTCGTTCAGCGTGTCGGCGGGATTGTAAGCGATTCCGGATTCGGTCGTGTTGGACGTGATGAACTCCAGATTATCGTCTTCGGCCAAAGCCAAAAAACCTTCATAGTCGCTGTAAGGGCTGATAAGGCGGCTGACGCTCGTGATGATTTCGCGTTCCCGCACCGTTTTTTGTCCGGCGATGCCGTCGATCACGACCGTATAAAGGCAGTCCTGCTTTTCGAAATCCTCGCTCACCGGGCCGTTCCGGGGTTTGACCATCACCACGCTGCCTTGAAACAGCCCTTGCTTGTTCATCCGCTGCAGCTGCCATGCCGCAAAGGCGCGCATAAAGTTGCCTTCCCCGAATTGAATCACGCGCTCGGGATAGATAGGCAAGTCCGGGTACATGGTTCTGGAAAGCAATCGTGCCATCCGTCATCGCTCCTTAGCTGAAATGTATGGTTTAATGCACACGTTAACAATTTTGCGTAAATTCTGAGTTGGTTTCAGAACCTTCCCGTCCATTCGGTACGTTGGTTCGTAGATTGTGGCATCCGTTAGAGTTAGTTTGTGGCCTAACTTTTGCAGGTTATCACCGTTAAACTTTCGCCACCGTTCCGCGCACCATTAACGACGTGGGAACCAGCAGCTGCTCCGGCGGGGAGTCCGGTTCCTGCATCAGTTCGATCAGTTTGCGCATGCCGAGCTCGCCGATGTCGGCAACCGGCCTGCGGATCGTCGTGAGCGCCGGGTTGGTGTATTTGGCAAACAGGATGTCGTCGAAGCCGATGAGCGAAACCTGGTCCGGTACGGCCACCCGCTGTTCGAAGCAGGCGTTCATCGCGCCGATCGCCATATCGTCGTTGGAGCAGAACACAAGCGACGGCGGCTTCGGCAGGGAAAGCAGCCGGGCCATCATCCGGTGCCCGCTTTCGATGCTGTAATCGCCAAGGACGATATAATCGGGCGAGATCGCGACGCCATGGGCGAGCAGGCTGTCGAGAAAACCTTGCCTCCGCTCCGCCGACGATTTGAAGCCGGGTTTGCCTTCGATGATCGCCAGCCTGCGGTGGCCTTGCGCCAGGGCGTAGTCGATCGCTTCCCGCACCCCGTCGCGGTCGCCTGCCGCCACATTGGGAATGCTGCGGTCCTCCAGCAGCCGGTTTAATACGACCAGCGGAATGCCCATGCTTTTAACGTGATAAATGAAGGCGTTGTCGGCGTCGCTTTGGCTCATGACGAGAATGCCGTCAAACCGGTGCGGAGAAATGCCGTCCAGGTGGCGGATGCTGTCGATCCCGTGCACCGTCAAGCTGTAATTTTCGTCCAACGCGGCGTTGATGCCTTTGATGGCGTCGACGAGAAAGCTGGACGAGGTCCCTTGGTCGATGCTGGAAAAAAACAGTCCGATCGTATACGACTTTTTCATGACCAGGCTTTTGGCGTTGACATTCGGAACATAGTTCATCTCTGCGGCGATCTTTTCGATTTTGTCGCGCGTTTCCTTCTTGATCAGCGTACTTCCGTTCAGCGCCCGGGATACGGTGGTGTGCGATACGCCGGCGACGCGTGCGATGTCTTTGATCGTGACCATACAACCTCTTCTTCGTCAATTAAAATTTTCACGTTTTCATTCTAAATCGCGTTTTATTTTAAAGTCAAGAAAAATATCATTTTGCACACGTGAAAATAAATTGTCAGCAAAATCATGTAAGCGCTATAATAAAAATAATCCCTTGGGAGAAGGAGCGCCCGTCGATGCATAAAGGAAGCTTGTTCTATAAAATATTCATCCCGATTCTCGTGCTCGGCATTGGTCTTGTGGCCAGCTTTGCCGGTTACATTTATTTCAGCACGGTCAACTCCGTTAATGAGCGGATCGCCGGCGGCAAACAAAGCTTTATTTTGCAGACGAAAAATAATTTGGAGCAGCAGATCCGGTCGATCGAATATGCGTTTGACACGTACAGCACGACGACATCGTTTAGCGAAATTGTCAAAAACCCGATCACGGAGCAGGATTTCATCGCGTACCGGAACGTGAACAGCCAACTGAACTACATCGCCACCTTGGGGATGGAGCGAACCGAATACGCGCTGATCAGCCTGGAGCAGAACTGGCGGATTTCGAACGGCAGGCTGACGAAACTGAGCGAAGCAGAAAGAAACGACCTTATCGCAGCTTATATACAAAATAAAAACCAAAGCCTGTTCTGGATCAAAACGGACACGGGGATCCGGTTCGTCAACACCTTGCCGGTGTTCTCCAAGAACAAACAGGCGATCGCCATGTCGGACATCTCGCTGGAGACGCTGGACCAGACGATCCAGACGGGTGACGGCAGCGGCGTTTATATTTTGAATAAGCAGGGCGAGCTCATGTATTCCGGCGGCCATCCGCAGGACCCCGGGCTCGCTTCCGGACAATTGAAAGAGGTTGTCTCCCGGATTGACGAGAACCATGAACCAACGGGGGTGCTGTCCCTGCAAAAGGCCGGCGGTCATACGTCCGCGCCGAAAATCATTTACGCCGTATCGGAATATAACCATTGGATCTATCTGACCTTGCTGGATCAAAAAGAAGTCGCCGGCGCCCTGAAGCTGGCCAAGTTCGGGATCATCACGATGGGGGCGGTGCTGACGTTACTGATCGTCATTGTGGCTTATATCCTGGCCGTTTACTTTACAAGGCCGATCCGGCAAATCAAACGCAGCCTGTCGCTCGACGATCTGGCCGCCTCCAAAAATGAAATCGAAACGATTATTCATTCCATCGATACGATCATAACCGAAAAGGAAAGCCTGGAGAACTTGATGGAAGCGGAAAAGCCGCAGTTGGAAACGCAGCTCGTCATGAATCTGTTCCGGGGGCGCGTCTCGGCGGACGAACTGGCCGTAAAGCTGCCCAGGCTGGGATATCGGCCGATGGAGGACCGCCTTTACGTAACGATGCTGATCCAATTGGACAATTTGGGCGAACGCGAGGCGTCGGATAAAGATGTGTTGCTGCTGGCGGTCAATAAACTGGTGGAAGAGCAAATTCCGCCGGAGCGGCGGATGCTGCCGATTATTTTGAACGATAAGACCCAAGCCACGATCCTGATGTTTACGGGCCAAACCGAACAGGAAATCCGCAAACCGCTGTTTGAACAGGCGACGGCCTTGATGAAAAGGGCCCGGGAATATTTAAAGGTGTCCATCAGCATCGGCATCAGCGATCCGTACGACAGTTTGCTCGGCAGCAAGGAAGCCTGTGAAATGGGCAAGCAGGCGCTGCATCACCGGCTTAATTTGGGCAAGGAATCGATCATCTTTTATGAGGATATTTCGCAGGGCGTTTCGGGCCCGGTGCTGCTTTATTATCCGGCGGAGCTGGAATCCCGGCTCTTCGACGCGATTCGTCTCGGCGATGAGGAGCAGGTCAGCCGCAGTTTGTATTTGCTGCTCGCGGAGATGATGAAGAAAAACAAACATTCCATGAATTTCGAGGTAGCCCTGGTCCGGTTCGTGAACAATTTGATTGAGCTGGAGCAGCTGCTCGGCATCGAGGTCCTGCTTAAGCAGGACAATTACGCCCTGTATCATGTGCTGCTGGATACGCGGAATCCCGAAGAAATCGAACGGATGCTGGTGGACGAAATTATTTTTCCAATGGTCAGAAGCATGAAGGATAAGACAAACAAGCAATTCCGCAGCTTATCCGAAGAAATCGCCGTCATCGTCAGGGCCGAATACGATCAGGAACTAACCTTGGAGCAAATCGCCGACCGGCTGCATTATAATCCGAACTATTTAAGCAACATTTTTAAAAAGGAACACGGCACGACATTTACCGAATATCTGTTGAACTACAGGCTGGAAATGGCCAAAAAGTGGCTGGTCGAAACCGACATGACCGTCAGGGAGATCGCGGAGCGGCTTCAGTACCATAAACCGCAAAACTTTATCCGTTCGTTCCGCAAAAAAGAGCACGTCACCCCCGGCGAATACCGCAAAGCAAGGCAAGCGGTTTGACTTTAATACAAAGGAGCTTTTCCATGGCGGAAGAGCTCCTTTTTGACAGGTTAGAAAGTGAAAATCCCAGGATAGTTCCCCGTTCCCTCCAATGTTGGAGCCAGTGGAAGTGTTAGCCCTTGACCGAACCGAGCAGGGCCCCTTTCACGAAGTGGCGCTGCACGAAAGGATAGGCGATCAGCATTGGCAGGGTGGCGACGACGATCACGCCCATTTTGATCGCTTGGGCCGGCGGGACGATATCGACGACGCTGTTGTCGCCCTGCATGCCGCTGGACACGATGACGATCTGGCGCAGCAGCACCTGAATCGGCCATTTCAGGGAGTCGTTGAGATACAAAATCGCATTCATGTACGTATTCCAATACGCAACCCCGTAGAAGAGGGAGATGGTTGCGACTGACGGCAGCGACAGGGGCAGCATGATTTTGAAGAAGACGCCGAAGTCGGTGCAGCCGTCGATTTTGGCCGATTCCTCCAGACTGTCCGGCAGCGCCTGAAAGAAGTTGCGCATAATGATCAGATTAAACGCGTTGATGGCGGTCGGAATAATCATGGACCAGTAGGAATCAATCAAATGTACGCTTTTTACGACGAGAAATGTAGGAATCATCCCGCCGCTGAACAGCATGGAGAAGACGACGATAAAATTGATGGTACCGCGGCCGAGCAGATATTTGCGGGACAATCCGTACGCCATCAAAGCGGTAAGGGCCATGCTTACCAGGGTTCCGACCAAGGTGACTCCGACCGATACGCCCAATCCTCTAAAGATCGTTGGCGTTGAAAAAATGTACTTGTAGGCGTCCAGGGAAAACGTGGTCGGAAACAGGATGAATTTCTTTGCTACAATTTCCTGGGTTGAAGCAAAAGAGCTGGCGATGACATTAATGAAAGGCAAAAGACAAGCCAGAGCAATGAGGGCCAACAAAGCGCCGTTGATCATCGTAAAGATCCGATCGCCGATGGAATGTTTTTTCCGCAAAGTTTGTGCCACTTGAGTTTCCTCCTCTTTATCGTTTGACATTTCCACCTTACCAGCGAAAGGAGAATTACGTATATAATCTCCAATTGAGGTCTTGTTCGGACCGGAAAAAGAGGGCCAATAATCCGCATGCTCCTCAGCTTAGCCCGTAATCAGCAACTAAGGTGAAATCACCGAAAAAGCCCGCTCCCGGCCGGTTTTGCAACCGCTGTCATCTGGTGATTATATACGGAACGTCCCCTATCAATTACGCTTAAAAACGTAAAAAGGGTAGTTCCGAGCCCAAGCTTTCGAAGCGAGTTTTGTTCGAAGTCTACTCAGGAAGCAACGCTCACAAAACTAGGCTTATGCTTACGAAGCGAGTTTTGCTCGAAGCTCATGCAGGAAGCAGCGCTCACAAAACTTTGAGGAGGTTGCTCTAGTGAAAGCCTTAAACCGCAACAAACTTTTATATCTGATGATTTTCCCCGGGCTTGTGTACTTTATTGTTTTTAAGTACTTGCCGATGGGGGGGCTGGTGATCGCCTTTCAGGATTATCAGCCTTTCCTGGGGATTGCCGGAAGTCCCTGGGTGGGGCCAAAGCATTTCCTCCGTTTGTTTACGGAGCCCACGTTTTTTATGCTGCTGAGGAATACGCTGATCCTGTTTGCCATGAACATCGTATTTTTCTTTCCGCTGCCGATCCTTGTGGCGCTGATGCTGAACGAAGTGCGGAACAAATGGTTTAAAAACGCGGTGCAATCGATCATGTATCTTCCCCATTTCATGTCCTGGGTCATCATCGTGTCCATCACGTATGTGTTCCTGAATGTGGACGGCGGGGTATTCAATGAACTGCTGGCCGCGCTCGGCTTTCACAAGATCAGCTTTTTGACTTCTCCGGAGTGGCTGCGGACCGTGTATATTCTGCAGATCATTTGGAAGGAGCTCGGATGGTCGACGATCATTTATCTGGCCGCCATCACGGTCGTGGATACGCAACTATATGAAGCGGCTGAAATGGACGGCGCCGGGCGCTGGAGAAAAACGTGGCACATCACCTTGCCGGCGATCCGCCCCGTGATCATTACGCTGTTGATTCTGAAAATCGGCAGCACGCTGGATCTCGGCTTTGAGCATATGTATTTGATGCTTAATTCCTTGAACCGCGAGGTGGCGGAAATCTTCGATACCTATATTTATACCGCCGGCTTAAAGAACGGACAGCTGAGCTTTAGTACAACGGTCGGATTGTTCAAGGGCCTGGTCGGTTTGATACTGGTGATGCTCTCCAACAAGCTGGCCAAAAAATTCGGGGAAGATGGAGTGTACTAATAAGTGCAATTTTCTATAGATTCATTAAAAGAGAGGGGTATGAAAATGAAAAAGAAAATGAAGCAAATGGCGGTTTTGTCGTTCGCCCTGATCCTCTTGTTGTCCGCCTGCGGCGGCGTGAAAAGCGTAACCACCGGCGCGGGCGAAGGTGGCGGCAGCCCGGGAGGCGAAGAACCGGCGACCATTACCTGGATGAATATGCTGCATACGCCTACTACGCCGACGGGCGATATCCAGAAGCTGATCGAGGAAAAAACGAATACGAAAATCAAATTTTCCTGGGTTCCCGACGCGAGCAAGGAGGAGCGGATCAATACCGCGCTGGCGTCCACCTCGCTGGCCGACATCGTCTCCCTGACGATTCTTGAAAACGCATCCGTACGCAATGCGCTTAAAGCGGGAATGTTCTGGGAAGTCGGGCCTTATCTGGATGAATTCCCGAATCTGGGGGCGATTTCCGAAGAACAGCGGCGGGCCGCTTCGATCGGCGGCAAGCTGTACGGGGTTCCTTTTCTCAAGGACGTGGCCCGCAATGGCGTGGTGATCCGCAAGGACTGGCTCGACAAGCTGGGCCTCGAAGTGCCTAAAACCACCGGCGAATTGATGGCCGTGGCTAAAGCTTTCACCGAGCAGGATCCGGACGGCAACGGGAAAAAGGACACTTATGGATTTATCGACCGCAGCGATTTGATTTACGGAGCATTTAAGACATTGAGCTCTTATTTTGGCACCCCCAACTACTGGGAAGTCAGCGAAGACGGTAAATTTACGCCGGAGTTTGAAACCGAGGGATACCTCAAAACGATGGATTACATGAAGGAATTATACGTTAACGGCTATATTAACCAGGATTTTGCCGTTACGGCCAAGAAGGACCAGCAGGACGGCTTCTCGCAAGGCAAAGCGGGCATTTATGTCGGCGCCTTGTTTGACGGCAAAAACTTGCTTAATAACGCGATCGGCATTCAGGACGGCATGGAAATAGCGCTTGTCAACGATATTACTTCCACCGGCAACGAAAGCGACCGGGCGATCTGGGCGGGGAACGGAGGAATCGGCGGTTTGCTGGCCTTCCCCAAATCGGAAGTCAAAGACGAGGCGGAATTGAAGCGACTTCTAAAATTCGTAAACGATCTGATGGACGAAGAGATCTTCACCTTGATCACTAGCGTTGCATAAAACCTAACGCGAATAATCAAATATTAGTTAAATATGGGTAATTATGATCATTTTTCATGGAAAAAGCATAAAAAATCTCCTATTGTAAAGAGGTAGGTACGTTGTCCATAACTCTCTACAAAAGGAGACCAT
>SNQW01000186.1_pt1 | contig 39173 bp, 35 predicted proteins | sample 2580511 | NCBI WGS metagenome assembly SNQW01 (sample SAMN10953775, study PRJNA522744) | food fermentation metagenome | isolation source: 8-hour incubation of native-enriched microbial consortia from nixtamalized... | place: Mexico | collected 2017-09-24 | reverse complement strand
GACTTGAAAACAAAATATCCAAAAAAATGGATGAACGCGTCATTTTCTGGTGCTCTCAACTTTTTGGCCTCTTCCCTCAAAATAACACTGGAAAATTATTACACATATTAAATGTTAATCTTATGTTAGGGTCTTTGCAACGCTAGTGATTTTTTTGCCGTTATTTTTGGAAAGTGAGAACTTAGAAGGGTACTTTTCCAAGATTGGTGAAAAATAGGTACCAAAAGTGCCCCTATTCTTCTGATGAGGGGCACAATATGCAAAATAGCGACCAAAATTGCCGTTATCTCCGAGTAGCTCCCACAGGGCCAACTGTCTGTAGCTCAGCTTTCCGCAGCACGGCTCTCCTTAGTTGACTCCCCGGGCAGCTCTCCGGATGGCTTCCCGGACTGGCCCTCCGGTTTGCCCCTCCGGATTAACTCTCTGGTTCCGCTATTGCTCTCCCGCTGCACCCGTCGCAGTTTTTCGCCGCTCCCCCCGCACTACCAAGGTTCGGCGAGTAGCAGAGGCGCTTTGCCCCCGCACTACCAAGGTTCGGCGAGTAGCAGAGGCGCTTTGCCCCCGCACTACCGAGGTTCGGCGAGTAGCAGAGGCGCTTTGCCCCCGCACTACCAAGGTTCCACGAGTAGCAGCGGCGCCTTGCCCCGCACTTTCGCGAGTTACCGCGTGTCCCCGCATCCGCTTCTTACCACGGCGTCCCGGCCTTTGCCGCTTAACGCCGCGCCTCGGCGAACCGCTGCGCGAGCTCGCGGTAATTCAGCCCGGTAGTAGCGGGCAGCACGACGTCCGCTTTCGGGAACTGCGAGCCGCTGCCGATCGCTACCGCGAACATGCCGGCCGCCTTGATCGCGTCGATGCCGGAGACGGCGTCCTCGATGCCGATGCAGGCGCCGGGCTCCACGCCCAAGGAAGCGGCCGCGGTCAGGAAAATTTCCGGATCCGGCTTGTTGTTTTTCAGCTTGGTCACGTCTACGACAGTGTCGAAGCGGCCTGAGGCGCCAAGGCTGCGCAGCACCGCCGGCGCGTTTTTGCTGGCCGAAGCAATCCCCGTCTTGATGCCAGCTTCCCGCAATTCGCTCAAAAACCGGTCGATTCCCGGCAGCAGGTCGGCGGGCGTAATGCTGCCGATCAGCTCGACGTACAGCTTGTTTTTGCGGTCGGCCAGCTCGTTCATTTCCGCTTCACTGTAGTCCGCGGGCGGATTCGCTTGCCCCAGCAGAAGCTTTAGGGAATCGATCCGGGACACGCCTTTGAGATTTTCGTTAAACTCGCGCGTGAACGGGATGTTCAATTCCTCCGCGATTGCCCTCCAGGCTTGATAGTGGTATTCCGCAGTATCCGTAATGACGCCGTCCAGATCAAAAATGACCGCCTTCAAAACTTGATCCATTTACACAAACCTCCTTCAGCTCGATCCATTTGCACAAAACTGCTTGATCCATTTGCATAAAACTCCCTTGGCTTGGTCCATTTCCACAAAATTCTTTAGGCTAGATCCATTTGCACAAAACTCCTTCGGCTTGATCCATTTTGCATAAAAACCTTCGGCTTGATCCAACCGCATAAAACTCCTTCGGTTTTGACTCCTCATTGATGATTCTGACTTGATTCCTTGGTGTTGAAGGGTCAATCCTTATGCATTAAATTATTTATCTTTATGCAATCTGCTTTCAGCAGTTAGCCCTGCAACTCCCGGGTAAGCGCAGCGCCCGGCTGCAGCGTCACGTCTTCATCGTACAGCTTAAGTCCGATCGCTTCGCCTTCGGCGAGCTCCAGAACGACGCTCTTTTGGCCGATGCGCACGTCGATCAGGCGGCCGCGGAACGTCAGGCGGAAGGCATATTGCTCCCAGTCCTGAGGAATGGCCGGAGCCAGCGAAAGGCCGGATTCCTTGAGGCGCATGCCGGCAAAGCCGTACACGATGGACATCCACGTTCCGCCCATGTTGGCCAGGTGCAGACCGTCCTTCGTATTGCCGTGCGTATTGTCGAGATCGAGCCGCGCGGTTTCGATGAAGTACTCGTACGCTTTTTCCATATTGCCGATTTTAGAGGCCATGATGCTGAAAATGCAGGAGGACAAGGACGAATCATGGGTCGTAATTTTTTCATAATAATCGTAAGAACGACGGATCGTTGCAAAATCTTGCTCGTCCTCCAGCAAAAAATGCGCGAGCACGGTATCCGCTTGCTTGCACACCTGATAACGGTAAATCGTCAGCGGGTGGTAGTGCAGCAGCAGCGGATAGTTTTCCTTTGGCGTGTTTTCGAAATCCCACACCGCTTTGCGCAGGAACGTGTCGTCCTGCGGGTTAATGCCCAGGCTGGCGTCGTACGGCAGCAGCATCGCGGCGGCGGCTTTGTCCCAAGCGGCGATTTCCGCTTCTGTCACTCCAAGGCGTTCGCAAAGCCCGCGGTAGGCGGCAGGATCGTAGTCCTGCAAAATGGCGCAGCTTTTGGCGGCCCATTTTAAATTGTGCTTGGCCATGACGTTCGTGTAATAGTTGTTGTTGACGCAGCATGTGTACTCGTCCGGCCCGGTCACCTCATCAATATGAAAAGCGCCCTGATAATAATGGCCGATGCCGGCCCACAAGCGGGCGGTTTCGATCAGCATCTCGGCTCCATAGTTCAGCAGAAAATCTTTATCCTGCGCGGCGAGATAATATTGAATGTAGCTGTAGGCGATATCCGCGCTGATATGGTACTGCGCCGTGCCCGACGGGAAAAAGGAGGAGCATTCTGTTCCCGCAATGGTGCGCCAAGGGAACAAGGCTCCCTGCTTATGCCCCATTTGGCGCGCTCTCGCTTTGGCGTCGTCCAGCTTGGAGTAGCGGTAGAGCAAGAGCTGGCGGGCGATGTCCGGCCGGGTCAGCAAAAACACCGGGAACATGTAGATTTCCGTATCCCAGAAGTAGTGTCCTTCGTAACCTTCCCCGCTCAGGCCTTTGGCGGAGATGTTGCTGTGTTCGTCGCGGCCGGCCGATTGCAGCAGCTGGTACAGGTTGAAACGGATGCCTTCCTGCAGCTTGTCGTCGTTTTGAATCATACAGTCGGCCGATTTCCAGTAACTGCTCATATATTCCGCCTGCTCGGCCAGCAGGTCTTCAAAGGACAGACCCGACAGCGGCTCGTGCAGCTCCAGCGCCCGCCCCAGGAAGCCGTCGCCGTGGCGCAAATTGTCGGTATATACGTTGTATTTCGTAAAATGCACCGGCCCGGTCAGGGACAAAACGGCCGTGTACGTCACTTCGCCGCTGTTCTCGCCGCTGCCGGCTTCAAGCGTGACGGAGGCTTCGCCGTCCAGCAGATGGCGCGTAACGCAGGCGGCTTTCATTTTGGACACCATCGTTTCATCGACGACGTAACCATATTGGCCTTGAACTCCGGCATCCGCGATCGTCATCCGCTTGGCATGGCCGGCGCCGACCCGGGGATCGTTCGGGTTGGTGTAATTTTCGACCTTGCCGTTTACGGTGGACACGATTTTCAAGTTGCCGGTGAAGTTGACGGGCTCGATAGAAATATCAATCGCAAACAATTCGCGGCGCGTGAAAGACACCAGCCGCCGGAACGTCAATTTGACCTCTTTTCCCTGCGGGGATTTCCATTGTACGATCCGCTCCGAATACCCTTTGTCCATGTGCAGGGTCCGTTCGTATCCGGTAATCGTTCCATGATCGAGCCGGAACGGAGCAGCGTCGCCGTCGAAATAAAGCAGCACCGTTTGCGCGTCGATGTTGTTCACCAGCTTTTGCTGCGTGTCCGGAAAGGCAAACAGTTTTTCGCCGTAAGGAATTTCGATCACATCGTGAAAAGCGTTTAAATAAGTACCGCGAATGCTGGTCATTTCCGGGCCGTACGTTTCCTCAAAATTACCCCGCACGCCCAAATATCCGTTGCCCAGCGCAAAAACGCTTTCCAAATTGAGCAGTTCGGACTGGGTTAAGGCGGAATTGGCGATTTTCCAGGTCATGGGTTATGCTCCTCTCAGGAAGTGTTATGGTTGAATTTTAGAATCTAAAAAGGTAATGTTATACTAAATATTTTGGATTTTTATCAATATTTTTAGGTGGAGGGAGGATTATGAATCGAATGCGGTACCTGCGGGAAAATTTCGTGCATCCCCCCGTTGATTATGAGGAAGAGCTGCTGGAAGCGATCCGGACGGGCAACGAACAGGGCGCAAAGCAAGCGCTGGCCAAAATCAACGAACTGGAGGCCGCCGTGCTGGCCGCTTATCCGCTCCGTTCGAAAAAAAATGCGCTGATCGCCTCGTGCACGCTGTTCACCCGCGCGATCATCAAAGGCGGCGTCGATCCGGAAATCGCCTTCCACCTTAGCGATAAAATCATTTTGGACATTGAAAAAATCGGGGACGTGGACCGCGCCGTTCAGTTTGAATACGAGATGCTGGTGCAATTCGTGTCGGTGGTTCGCCGGGAACAGGAAGAACTGCCTTACTCCCATCTTGTCAACCTGGCGATATACTATATCCGGCAAAATATCTTTGAAGACCTAGCGCTGCCTCAAATCGCGGCCCATTTGAACGTACACCCCAGCTATTTGTCGGACCGCTTCGGGCGCGAGACCGGCATGTCCCTGACCCATTACGTCAACAGCCGGAAGATCGAGGAGTCGAAGCATATGCTGCTCTATACGAACCGCCCGATCTCGGAAATCGCTTTTACATTCAAATTTTGCAGCCAAAGTTATTATACGCAGCTGTTCAAAAAATTTACGGGAGTCACTCCCAGGCAGTTCAGGACAAGCCGGGCCGGGGCCGGGTTATCCGGGCAGGGGTGAAAGGCAAAGCCCAGGGTTATACTTTGAAAATAAACCTAATGTGATGATGGGGGATGGTTATGGAATATCGCGTCATTAAAGAAGGAGATCTGTTTCTGCTGACGGATTTAAGCGGCGACATCGCCCCCGGCAATGAACAGGGGCACGGCTTGTATTCGCAGGATACGCGCTTTTTGAGCCGTATGGAGCTGCGCATTGACGGAGATAAGCCGGCGGTGCTGTCGTCCGCCGGGGACAAAAGCTATGTGGCCAACTTCCGGCTGATGAAGGACGTTAAGGATGAAGGGGCCATTGAGGTTAAACGCGACTGCTTTATCTATGACGGCATTTTATATGTTCGTATTGCGATTACGAATTATTTTGTGCATGACAGCCGGTTCGGTCTGTCCGTCGCCTTTGGCGCGGATTTCCAGGACATGTTCCTGGTGCGGAAATACCGTGCCGGGGAAGTCGGCTTTATGGAGGAGCCGGTCATCGGCGATGGGGAAATCATGCTCGGTTACGTCGGCGCCGACCGGGAACGGAGGCAAACCCGGATTACCTGGGACGCGCAGGGCGGAGCGGTTCATCGGGATGGGACGGTATCGTTTCCCCTATCCCTTAGGCCGAAAGAGGAACGCGAAATCACGTTTTTTATTGCACCGGTGTCCAAACGGCATCCTGAGGGCAAGTTGCTCGGCTTTGAGGAAGGGCTGCGGAAGCTGGAGCAATCTTACGAGCGGTGGTATGAAGACAACGCCCGCGTGGAATCGGATTTCCCGGTATTTAACGGCCTGTACCAGCGGGGCTTGCAGGATTTGCGCATGCTGACGGCCGATATCGGCTTCGGCGAAACGACGGTGGCCGGACTGCCGTGGTTTGCCGTTCCGTTTGGCCGGGACAGCCTGATCACTTCGCTGTTTATGCTCCCGGCGAACCCGCGCCATGCATCCGGGACGCTGCGCACGCTGGCGGCTTACCAAGGGGAGAAAAGCGATCCTTGGCGCGACGAGCAGCCCGGCAAAATCATGCACGAGATCCGCTTCGGGGAATTGGTCACGACGAAGCAATCGCCGTTTTCGCCTTATTACGGGACGATCGACTCCACGCCGCTGTTCCTGGTCCTGATCGGTGAATATTACCGCTGGACGGGCGACCTGTCGCTGGTCAAGGAGCTCAGACCGAACATCCTGCGCGCCCTGGAATATATCGACGCGTCGCTGCAAGCGGGCTCCGGTTTTATGGCGTACAAGCAGGAGGCGGAAAAAGGCTTCCCGAACCAAGGGTGGAAGGATTCGGCCAACTCCGTCATCCACGAGAACGGAACGTACGCGGCATCGCCGATCGCTTTAGCGGAGGTGCAGGGCTACGTCTACCAGGCGAAGCGGTCGCTCGCTCCCTTGTTCGAGCTGATGGGCGAGCCGGAGGCGGCCCGCAGGCTGGCCGAGGAAGCCGAGGCGTTAAAGGAGCGGTTCGAGTCGGCCTTCTGGATGGATGACGAGCAAAGCTACGCGATCGCTCTTGATAAAGAGCTGCGGCAGGTGCGCAGCGTGACTTCGAACCCGGGGCATCTGTTTATGAGCGGTTTGCCGGAGGGGTCCCGGGCCAAAGCCCAGGCGGAGCGGCTGCTGCGCCGGGATATGTATAACGGCTACTATCCGATGAGCTATCATAACGGCAGCGTCTGGCCGCACGACAATGCGATGATTTTGCTAGGCCTAGGCAAAATGGGCTTCAAAGCCCAGGCGCAGCAGGTGATCGAAGGTTTATTGAAGGCTTCCCGGTACTTCGAATATCAACGGTTCCCCGAGCTGTTCTGCGGCCACGATTCCGAGCTGGGGTATCCGGTTCCGTACCCGACGACCTGTTCCCCACAGGCCTGGGCTGCCGGAACTTCGCTTGCTTTCCTGCAGGTGATGCTCGGTTTGTACCCGGACGCGCTGCGGAAGGAGATCCGGCTGTCGCCGTTCCTGCCGGATGGTATGAACACGTTGCGGGTGCGGCGCATCTCTATCGGAAACGGACATCTGTCCGTGAACGTATCGCGGAACGAAGACGGCGTTACGTTCCGGGCCGAAATTGCGGAAAACACGACCGGATTTGCCGTCGCCGGATTATGATGCTTGGAGTCTATCAAAATGCGGACAACCCTGTTCCCGAAAAGGAGGGAATAGGGTTGTTTTTTGCGCGAAATTGTTGCCAATCCCGGGTAAATCGCGGCCAAGGTTCAATTTATGTACGAATCTATGATATAATCTAAAGCCAGTAGTGATTAACAATAAAGGATGGTAATGCCTAACATGATTAGTACAAACGGTGTAACGCTCCGCTACGGAAAACGGGCACTTTTCGAAGATGTAAATATAAAATTTACGCCAGGCAACTGCTATGGCCTCATCGGCGCGAACGGGGCGGGGAAATCGACGTTCCTGAAAATTTTGTCCGGGGAGATCGAACCGAACCAGGGCGAAGTGTTTATGACGCCGGGGGAAAGACTTGCCGTGCTCAAACAGAACCATTTCGAGTATGACGAGTATCCGGTGCTGGAGACGGTTATTATGGGCCATACGCGACTCTATTCGATCATGAAAGAGAAGGACGCCCTTTACGCCAAACCGGATTTCACCGAGGAAGACGGTTTGCGGGCCGGCGAATTGGAAGGCGAGTTCGCCGAGCTGAACGGCTGGGACGCCGAGCCGGACGCCGCCGCGCTGCTGATCGGCCTCGGCATTCCGCGCGAGCTGCACGATAAGAAAATGGCCGAGCTGAGCGGCAACGAGAAGGTCCGCGTATTGCTGGCCCAAGCATTGTTCGGCCGGCCGAACAATCTGCTGCTCGACGAACCGACAAACCACCTGGACCTCGAATCGATCCAGTGGCTGGAAAACTTCCTGATGGACTATGAAGGCACCGTTATCGTCGTATCCCACGACCGCCACTTCCTGAACAAGGTGTGCACGCATATCGCGGATATCGATTTCGGCAAAATCCAGCTGTACGTCGGCAACTACGATTTCTGGTACGAATCGAGCCAGTTGGCGCTGCAGATGCAGCGGGATGCCAACAAGAAGAAGGAAGAGAAAATCAAAGAGCTGCAGGCGTTTATTCAGCGCTTCTCCGCCAACGCTTCGAAATCGAAGCAGGCGACTTCGCGGAAGAAGCAGCTGGACAAAATCACGCTGGAGGACATCCGTCCGTCCAACCGGAAATATCCGTTCCTGCACTTTAAAGCGGAGCGGGAAGCGGGCAAGCAGCTGCTGACGGTCGACGGGCTGACGAAAACGGTGGAAGGCGAAAAAGCGCTGGATAACGTCAGCTTCGTCGTGAACAAAGGCGACAAGATCGCTTTTGTAGGTCCGAACGGCCTGCCGAAAACGACGCTGTTCCAGATCCTCATGGGCGAACTGGAAGCGGACGGCGGGGAGTATAGCTGGGGCGTAACGACTTCGCAGGCGTATTTCCCGAAAGACAACTCGGATTATTTCGACGGGGTGGAGCTCAATCTGGTGGAATGGCTGCGCCAATATTCGAAAGATCAGGACGAAACGTTCCTGCGCGGCTTCCTGGGCCGGATGCTGTTCTCGGGCGAAGAAGCGCTGAAGAAGGCGAGCGTACTGTCCGGGGGCGAAAAGGTCCGCTGCATGCTGGCGAAAATGATGCTGAACGGCGCCAACGTGCTGCTGTTCGACGAGCCGACCAACCACCTCGACCTGGAGTCGATCACCGCGCTCAACAACGGGCTGATCGATTTCGACGGGACGATTTTGTTTACGTCGCATGACCACCAGTTTATCCAGACGATCGCCAACCGCATCATCGAAATTACGCCAAACGGCATCATCGACCGCGTCATGACGTACGATGAATATCTGGAAAGCGAAGAAATCCAAAACCTGCGCAAATCGATGTATCCGGAAGAGGTTAATGCTTAAACCGGAAAATTAGTTGAGTCATTCAAGCCGCATGGGGGTCCGCCGGACGCCTATGCGGCTTTTTTGCCCAGGATATAGAAAGGGCGGGATTGGATGCTGGTTACTGATTGCTGGTTGCTAGCTGCTGTTTGCTGGCTACTGGTTACTGGACTAGTTATTGGCTGGGTTGAGCGAAGCGTGCAGAGAGATAGCGGCAAAAAAGGTACTTATTTCGGATGGATGATGGGTGCTGGGCAAAATAAAGGCATTTTATGACGTTATTTTTGGGAGGACCTGGTAAAAGGCGGTTTTTTTGGAGGTAGAGGAGAAATAAGGACCAAAATGTCCTCTATTGCCGGGGGTTGGCCAAGGATTTGAAAAATAGCGGCAAAAATGTCCGCTATCCGGATGGGGTTGAGGCGGGCGGCAAGATTTTGTGCGGGTTAGCGGGCCAAACCTGGCCTAACTAAGGCCGGCAGCCCGCGCCCGCTGGGCCGGGAGGCTGGCACCCGGATAGCCGGAATCGTGGCATCGGCATTCCAGCGCGGCGCCCGGCGGACATCCGCGGGCAACCGCAACCTGGCATGGCAGCCCGCGCCAGGAAACGGCATGCATAAAGGCACGGGCTTCCCGTGCCTTTATGCGCTGCGGCAACTTTTTGCCGGGCGAATTGCCCTAAGCGCCGCCTTACCAACCACCCTGCGAACCCGCCGGACGGTCCGCCCTACGGCGTTCTACGACCTGCCGGAAGGGCCGTTCTACGAGCTACCGCACGGGCCGCCGTACAGCCGCCCAACGAGCTGCCGTACGATCCCGTACGAGCCGCCGTACGGACCACCCTATGCGAGCCGCCGTAAGAGCCGCCTAACGAGCCGCCGTACGGACCGCCCTACGCGAGCCGCCGCAAGAGCTGCCGTACGGAGGACCACCCTACGAGCCGCCCGTACGGCGGCGCTGGTTGTTGGGTTTTTTGTTGTTTTGGCTTTTCAGCGTTTTGGTTTGAAAGCCATCCTTCATTCCCGGCTTGCCTGCGGCTTGCTGCTGCTGTTTTTTCTGGGCCAGCTTTTGCCGCATCGCTTCGGCCAAATCGATTTTGCGCGGTTCATTATTTTCGGTCATGGTGATCATCTCCTCGAAATTAGGAAAGGGGCTGTCCCTATTCTATACGTTTTTAAAAGCGTGTACAACGGGAATAATGGAGGCTGGAGCGCTTTTGCCTCGGCCAACACTGTTTCTCTGGACTCACACGGGGGGGATTTGTTACGATGATTAAACGTTTTAATTCCTGACTGGTTCGGGAGAGGTCTGGAGGTGCGGGACTTGGTGGATATATATGAAGATATTCGAAAAGGGGAACGCGGGGCTTGGGTCAGCATTGCCGCTTATTTGGTGCTGTCCGCCTTTAAACTAATCAGCGGTTTTTATTTTGCCTCAAGCGCGCTGCTTGCCGACGGGTTTAATAACTTGACGGACATCGTGGCGTCGGTGGCCGTGCTGATCGGGCTTAAAATTTCGCAAAAACCGCCGGATTCCGATCACGCTTACGGCCATTTCCGGGCGGAAACGATCGCCGCGCTGGTCGCTTCTTTTATTATGGCCATGGTCGGCATTCAGGTGATCGTCGACGCGGTCCGCGCCCTGGCGGCCGGCGAACAAACAGAGCCGGATGTGCGCTCGGCGCTGATCGCCCTGGTCTGCGCCGCCGCGATGGGCGGCGTCTATTGGTTCAACCGCCGGTTGGCCAGGCAGATCAACAATCAGGCGCTGATGGCGGCGGCCAAGGACAATTTGTCCGACGCTCTGGTCAGCGTAGGGGCGGCCGTCGGCATTTTCGGGGCCCAATTCGGGCTGCCTTGGCTGGACACCGTTGCGGCTATCGCCGTCGGTATATTGATTTGCAAAACGGCCTGGGATATTTTTCGCGATTCCACTCACAATTTGACGGACGGTTTTGACGAAAAAGAATTGCGCGATTTGCGCAGTTCTATCTCGCGAATCCCCGGAGTAGAAGGGATTAAAGACTTAAAAGCCCGCGTGCACGGCAACCATGTGCTCGTGGACGTCGTCATTGAGGTGGAACCTCATCTGACGGTGATTGAAAGCCATGAAATCAGCGACCGCGTGGAGGAGCGGATGCGGCGGATCCAAAACGTGATGCATGTCCATGTGCATGTGGAGCCCAAGGGAACGGCCTAAGCGGCTTGAGCCGCCGTAAATAGATATTCTTGTTCATGCGGACAAGCGGTCGCCTCATCAAGGGATGGCCGTCAATTTAGAAGAACAGCCGGGACAGTTTTTGTATGGCAATCACCATGCGAGAACCTGTACCGGCTGTTTTTTTTGGAGGCAGCGCGCCGATAGAACTTCTTATCAGCTTGCTGGATCAAATGCAAAAGTGCATTTCTTTTTTACTGGATTTCTATTCTAGAGCGATTGAAATGTAAAAGTGCATCTGAGTTGGGGGCGTTTCGATTAAAAGGGGGTCTTGACCGGAAATGAGCTGCCCTTTCGGCTTTTGCATTTGGCGAACCGTTTTCGGGAAGTTCCGGCAAAAACCGCATGCCCTTTTGCATGTCGTGGGAGGATGCACTTCCTTGGTATTCGCAGATCGCGGTTCTCAAGCGTTCCGGATTTTTAGCAAATAGGGATGAACCCGCTTCCGTGGACTCCCAACAAACGTCCTAAAGCATAGGTCTTTTGGGAATTGATCCAAATTTACCCATGATGTATCTTCAATTTCACAATAAAACCCTCCGCAAGTCAACGCCCCCAACGATCTGCGAGATTGTTGGCGGCTTCACATCCGTTGGCTGGAACGCGGAATAAATAGGACATGTTCCTCTTTTCTTGAAGGATCATTTGGGAAATATGTCTTTGAATACGCTTTCCTATAATGCGAGAATCGACCGATTTAGACATCTTTCGACAAAGGATATAATGGGGACAAGTCCAAAAGAAAGGAGAATTGAACGAAAACTAGAGACAGCAAGAATTACACAAGGAGGCACAAAACCTATGAAACGAAGCGTCACCATTGCTTTATTGAGCGCCATTTTACTATCTTCCTATACAGCGTTACCGGATCAAGCGTCCGCATCCGCGGCGGCAACCGCTGGATCGGTCGCCAAAGGACATATCAACAGCGGGGTGAATCTGCGCACCAAACCTTCTCTTTCCGGAAAGGTGATCGGCCTGGTGAAAAAAGGCTCCCAGGTCACCGTTTTGGACCGAAGCACCAAGTACTTCTATAAGGTGAAAACGCAAGGCGGAACGGTCGGTTATGTCAGCGCAAACCCGAAATACATTACGGTTTCTTCCGGCTCTTCCGCTCCGGCGCCAAAGCCTGAGACTTCGGGGAGCGTAAGCCGGCAAATCGAGCAGGTGATTCAAACGGGGATGAAGTATCTCGGCACCCCTTACGAGTTCGGTTCGAACCGGAATACGACGACGACGTTTGACTGCTCCGATTTCGTCAGACAAGCCTATAAAGAGGCGCTTGGCATTACTCTGCCGTCCGATTCGCGCAAACAGGGGGCCTGGATCAAGGACAACGGCACGGCCGTTTATGACATCGGCAGCCTGAAGCGGGGCGATCTCGTTTTCTTTATGAGCTATAGAGGTTCGAAGGCTTCGGACTACGCGGGCATCGACAAGCAGAGCCAGCGGATAACGCATGTGGCGATGTATCTCGGCAATGGACAATTGCTTCACACCTATTCGACCAAATCGGGCGGGGTGAAGGTAGACCAGCTTGACGGGGCGTGGGTGCACCGCTTTATGTTTGGCGGAAGCGTCCTGAAATAAGCCGGCTTTAGGCCGCCTCCCCGAATTCATATATATTGTTTTCTCGGCCCTTTCTCGGAAAGGGCCGATTCGTTTTTCGGCACCATACGAGCCTGCCTTCACATGAGAACCGCCGGCGGCACATAGATTGAATTATGGCATGGCATGATGGCCCGGACCCGCGGGGGGATTTCGATCATGGGAACGAAAGCGAGGGAAACGGATATGATTTGGGAAATCAGTGTGGCGTGCATTGCGGCGGTATTTGCGGTGGTTGCGGTTTTTTTGGCGAGAGTCTTGAGGGCGGCGGAACGCTCGATGCGGCAGGCGGCAGAAACGCTAAACGTTATGCAAAACACGGTTGCCGATCTAAGTTCGGACGTCAAACGCCTTGTGCATCAGGCGAATGATCTCGCCGCCGATGCGCAGCGCCAGCTGAAGCTGCTGGAACCGGTCCTGGAAGCGGTTCACCTGGCCGGCGAAGCATGGGGTGAAACGGCGCTGACGGCCAAACAGGTGTCCGCGGCGCTGGCCGGCCTCCTTCGGAGCCGTTCCAAAACGGCCAAAGCTTCGGCGGCCGCGGCTTCCAGCGCCAAAGCGGCGGAACCGGAGCAGCGGAGAGCGGGGGATGCTTCAGCGGCCAGTCCGGCAACCGGTTCAGCAAACGATCGGGCATTAGGCCAGGCCGATCCGTCCATGAGCGAAAAGGGAACGGATGACGGCTCCGAAGCAGGCTGGGTCAAATGGGCGGATCTTGCCGCCGAGATATGGCGGAAATACCGGAGTTAACCTGGCGGAAACGGCCTCCGGAAGTTTTTTTTCGGTTTCACCCCGCAGCCAAGCGGGTAATGTAAACGAGTAGTGCGCACTATAGTTCGCTTTATTTTAAGGGAGATATATATGAGAATTTTAATCGTCGACGACAACCCGACCAACATCATTATCATTCGGGAAATTCTGAAAAAAGAGAAATACCGCAACACCGTGTCCGTTTCCTCTACGAAGGAGATGTTTGAACGTTTGGGAGTGCGAAGTCTGGAGCGGATCGAGGAGTGCGGGCCGTCCGATATCGATTTGATTTTGCTGGATATGATGATGCCCGATATGGACGGGCTTGAGGCCTGCCGGCTGCTGCAGCGGTCCGAGCATTTGAAAGAGATACCGATCATCATGGTAACGGCCATCGGCGATTCGAACAAGCTGGCGGAAGCGCTGGATGCGGGGGCGAATGATTTCGTCACCAAACCCATTAACAAAGTGGAGCTGATGGCCCGAATCCGTACGGCGCTGCGGCTGAAGCTGGAAAAAGACTGGCACAGGAACCGGGACCAGCGGATCCAGGAGGAACTGAAGCTGGCGGCGCTCGTACAGAATGCGGTGCTCAGCACCCCGATCCACGATCAGCATGTTGAAATCGATGCCATCTATAAACCTTCCAATGAATTGGCCGGGGATTTGTATGCCTGGTATTCGCTTGGCGAAGGCAGGTACGGCGTTATTTTGCTCGACATGATGGGGCATGGCATTTCCTCGTCGTTGTTCTGCATGTTTATCTCCTCGGTCATGAAAGACACCGTTCATAATTTTGTCGAGCCGGAAAAAGTCATTCAGGAATTAAACCGGCAATTTAATCAATTACATATCGTAAGCAAGCTGATTCAATATTATTTTACGGCGATTTATCTTGTCGTGGACACGCGGCGGAAAAAAATCGACTACGTGAACGCGGGGCATCCGCCGGCGCTGTTCTACAAGCATGACGGATCGCTCGTCAAGATGGACCGGATCGGTCCGCCGGTCGGGTTGTTTGACGAAATGGAGGTGTATCCTCAAACGCTCTATTACGAGGAAGGCGGGCATATCGCGCTTTATACGGACGGTCTGACCGACGCGCAAAGGGGCACTTTGGAGGAGCGCCAGGCATGGCTCGAACATTCGCTGAAGGGCAGCGGCCACCGCTTCAACCGGGAGGAGATGAACCGGATGTTTTTTGACGAAGGTCTGCCGCGCGAGCGGGAAGACGATAAATGCCTCGTTTGGATCTATTTGAAATGACACAGGAGAGCGGCTTTTTTTGTTTCAGCTTCGGACATGCTGGGTTATCTTGTAGTAAGAAACTTATTTCAGGAGAGAGTAGCGATGAATACGAGAAAAAGTGAAAAGTTTTCCGCAACGCCGCAATTTGAAAACGGGGTGCGCACCGTGGTTTTGCGCGGAGAGCTGGATTTGTCCGTGGCTCCCGACCTGCGTAAAGTGCTGGAACCTTTGGTAGGAAACGAAGATGAGGACCTGATCATTAATTTGAAGGAGCTAAAATATATCGACAGTACCGGGATTGGGATTCTGCTGTCCATTTTGAAGGCAAGACAAGGGATGCCCGGCCGATTTTTCGTCAGAGAAATCCCCGATCATATTCACAAGCTGTTTGAATTGACCGGGATTGCCAAATTTTTTGCGGAATAGGAGAATTCCCATTAAGTGAGAGTTCAAAAAGTCGGGTTTTCAGCACCGAGAAGGCTGAATGAAGCTAGGGAGTGAGGAGCGGAACGTACGTTTTAGGTACGTGAGCACCGGAAGGCCCTGCTGAATTCAAGATTCGACGTCGAATCACTTCATGATCTGCTTCTTGATCAAAAGCGGACTTTTTGAACTACCTATTAAGGAAAGGATCGAGTATCATGATAGAGGAAATAGAAAGAATCGTCATCAATTTGCCGGCAACCGCGGAGTACGTGGATATTGTCAGGTTAAATTTGTATGGTGTAGCCTCGAAAATGGGTTTTTCGTACGAAGAAATTGAAGACATGAAAGTAGCCGTATCCGAAGCCTGTAACAATTCCGTGCTTTACGCCTACAAGCAGAGGGCGGGTATGATGGAAGTCACGTTCGAAGTTTTGGCCGATGCTTTGTCGATTACGGTCAGAGATGAAGGGGAGAGCTTTGAACCGTGGGACAAGCCGGAAAAGCGCGCCAGTTTGCACGATAAAAAACTGAGCGAGGTGACGGTTGGCGGATTGGGCTTCTATTTGATGCAAGCGCTGATGGATGATGTCGTTGTGGAAAACGAAGTCGGACACGGAACGAAGGTGACGATGCTGCGCCGGCTCCAAAAGAGCGAGGAGAAAGTATGACCGAAAAGCAGACTCCCCATGAGTCGTGGCAAGCAGCGGTTTGTCTGATCAGAGTTTATCAAGAAACGAAGGACAATGAAGTCGCGACGGAATTGATCCGGAAATACGATCCCATGGTCAAAACGGCCGCCAGCAAAATTGCCCGGAACCGGCCCGATTTGTATGAAGACCTGTATCAGGTGGGAGAAATGGCTCTGATCCGGCTGCTTCAGCAGTATGACACCAGCCTCGGCATTCCGTTTGAGCCTTATGCGATGAAAAGCATGATTGGGCACATGAAAAATTATTTGCGGGACAAGTCCTGGTATATCCAGGTGCCGCGCAGAATCAAGGAAAAAGGCGCGCTTGTGCAGCAGGCCATCGACGAGTTGACCGTAAAGCTCGAACGTTCGCCCAACGTCAAAGATATCGCCGAATATTTGGAGCTGTCGGTGGAGGAAACGGTCGAAGTGCTTGCCGGACGCGAATGCTATCATTATGTGTCTCTGGATTCGCCGCTTTCCCAGGAGGAAAGCGCAGCAACGCTGGGAGAACTGCTTAGCTCGGAAACGAATGACTATGAAGCATTGGAGAAAAGGATGGATTTGCAGCAGGCGCTTTCGTTTTTGAAAATGCAGGAACAGCAGGTGCTGCTGCTTGCTTTTCAGGAGGGGCAGTCGCAAAGAACGATCGCCCGCAAGCTGGGCATGTCCCAGATGAGCGTTTCCCGCATCCAGAAACGGGCGACGGAGAAGCTCAAACAAATTATGGACCAAATGAACGCGCATTAACAACCTGACATACTAACCTACGAGAATCCGCGCTGCCTTCCGGTAGGAAGGCGGCGTTTTTGGCTTTTTTATTCCACTACTGCAGGGGATCGGGCTTAAATCCGTCATTCGCATCTTCACGGCCTTTTTCCAGCTGCTTCATGTCCTCGCCGAGCTGGATCAAATCCTCCATATCGTTGACCATCGAGCCGTTTTCGGCCTCGGAAATATCCTTGTGGCCGGGAAATTCACCGGAAGCGGCGTCCTTAATTTGCTTGCTGACGTATTGCTCCTGCTTGTCTTCAGGTTTCATGGCCGATTTGCCTCCTCTGACTGAGTATGGGGTCATGACAAGTAGTTTGCGCCGATTTCACAAATCACATGTACTATATACATGTCACAAGGACGCCCTTAACCGCACATTCGTCAGGCAACTTATATTTAGAAGGATCTATAGCCTTTATGGTAACACTATACTATACTGTAGTGATGGAATCCGGATTATAAGGGGAGAACGAGCCGTATGGAAACAGTACTGGTGAACGAATACCGAGGGGGCCTTTTGGAATGCACCCACTTTGGACATATATGCATCGTGAATGGCCGGGGCGAGGTGGTGAAACGGGCTGGGAATCCTCATCAGCTTATATTCACCCGGTCGGCGGCCAAACCGATTCAGGCGATTCCGGGAATACGGGCGGGCATCGTAGAGGCGTTTGGCCTCGGCGATGCGGAGGTCGCGATCATGGCCGCGTCCCACCGGGCCGAAGCGGCGCATGTCGGAACGCTGGAGCGGCTGCTGGACAAAACCGGGCTTAAGGAAGAAGCCTTGGTATGCGCGCCAAGCCTGCCGCTGGATGAACACGCCAGGGAACGGGTGCTGCGCCAAGGCGGGAATCGGAGACGGTTATACCATAACTGCGCGGGCAAGCATTTGGGCGTGTTGGCCTACTGCAAGCTGAAAGGCTATCCCCTGGACGGCTACAATCGGCCGGAGCATCCGGTGCAGAAAGAGATTCTGGCAACGCTGGCGGAGCTCGCCGGCTGCGCGCAGGACGACATCTCGCTCGGCACGGACGGCTGCGGTTTTCCCGTTTTCGCGCTGCCGCTGTCCGCGTTGGCGGCCGCCTACGTTAAGCTGGCCCGCCCGGAATTGATTGACGATCCAAAAACGGCGAAGGCCGCCGCGTTCATCGCCTCCGCTATGAACCGGCATCCTCAGCTGGTGGCCGGTTCGGGGCGGATCGATTCAATTTTGCTGGCGGATCCGAATATCGTCGTCAAAGGCGGCTTTAAAGGCGTGTATGCCTTCGCTTTGCGCAAAGAGCGGCTTGGCGTTGCGTTTAAGGTATTGGACGGTTCGGAGGAGGAATGGGGCCTGATCGTTACGGCCATTCTGGAACAGCTCGGTTACGGCAACGAAGAAACGCTCCGCAAGCTGCGGAGCGCCTTTCCGTCTGCGATCAAAAATGATGAAGGCTGGGAGGTCGGTCATGCGGAGACGGCCTTTTCGTTGGGGAATCCGGTTTGACACCCGCCTACCAGGCGGGAGAGCCGGCAGAACGGCCGAACGAATAAACGAACAAACACGCCGAACGAACAAACCGGACGAACGGACAAACGAACGGACTGACGAACTAACTTGTACAGGTGCCTTTAGCCGTCAAGCCGATGTAGCCAACGGCCGGCCAGCCTGCAGCCCTAACGGACTCCAGCGTCGCTATTTCGGTAAAATCCACCGTTTTCAAAATGTAACAGACACCACGGGCCTTATTCGGCGTGAATGTGTCCGTTTTCGGTTTTTTTGCGCAAATAGGGGCTCCCCTGTCCGTTGCTGGAAGTGAAAACTGTGTTTTTTCGGGCAAATAGGGTCGTTTGGGTCCCTTAGCCTTGGGGCGTCCATGTGGTCCGGCCTGCTGTCACCAACGTTCACGTTATTGTTCGCGCTATTGCTGGGAACCTTCCGCTAGGCCTTGCTGCGGAGCCGGCCCAACTCCTGGGCGAGCGCTTCGACCTCGGAAATGCTGAGGCGCTCCTTGCTCATCACGATATCGTAGACGTCGCGGATGTCGTCGTATTGCTCCACGCTGAACGCCGAAGCCGACATGGCCGCTCCCGAGGCCATTTTCAGCTTCGTTTTGATCGCCTCAATCATAAATTCAACATTAGCCTGGCTTTTTATGGACAAATCCATCTTCTTCATCCTTCCATAACTTTCGTAGTTCGTATGATACACGACCTCTATGAGCTATTGTATCATGCCGGGGTAAAATTCATGAACCTTTGCGGTGATCCGGCGCAATGCGTTACAATCAGGGTACATATATACGGGAGGGGGCGAGCAGGGGAACGTGGAGGTTTGGAAGGGATGGCCGCAGGCCGGTTTGGAGCCAACCAAGCTAGGCGGCGGCGAACTGGACTCTTTTTTTCAAAAAATTTATACCAGGCATCAAGGGAAAACGATCACATTTCTGTGCATCGGCACAGACCGGTCTACGGGTGACGCGTTGGGCCCGCTCGTCGGCACGAAGCTGGCGGAGCGGGGAATAAAGGAAGTCGTCGGCACGCTCCGGGAGCCTTGCGACGCGGGGAATCTGCAGGCACGCATGGCCGCCATACCGCCGGAAAATATCGTCGTGGCCATCGACGCCTGTCTGGGGGCTCCGGGATCGGTAGGTTATTACCTCGTTTCGGAACAGCCGCTGCAGCCGGCGCAATCGGTGGGAAGCAGCTTGCCTGCGGCCGGGCATTACAGCGTAGCCGCCGTCGTCAATGTGAAGGGGCCCAAGCCCTACTGGACGCTGCAGATGACCTCGCTGTACAAAGTGTTGCAAATGGCCGATGAAATCGCAGCCGCGGCGGCTGTGTCTTTTGGAAAATAAAACCAAGAAGAAAGAAGGTAGCGTCATGGACAAGATAACGGTTAACGGATTTACGATCGCCTATGAGCGGCAGGGACAAGGCGAAACGGTAGTGCTGCTGCACGGATTTTGCGGCAGTTCCGCATACTGGGAGAAGGTTCAGCCGCTGCTTGCCTTACAATATCAAGTGATTGCCCCGGATCTGAGGGGACACGGCTTCACGGATGCCCCGCTGGGGGCTTATTCCATCGATCAGATGGCCGATGACGTCGCCGGACTCATGGAGGCGCTCGGCATTCCGAAGTATACGCTGCTCGGGCATTCCATGGGCGGGTACGTAACGCTGTCTCTCGCGGAGCGTTACGCTTCGCGGCTCGATGGATTCGGGCTGATTCATTCCACGGGATTCCCGGACAGCGAGGAAGCCAAGGAGAAACGGCTGCAGGCGGTGTCGCTCATCCGCGCCGAAGGGATGACCGCGTTTGCGGACGGGCTCGTTCCGGGCCTGTTTGCCGCGGAAACGGCGGCCAAGTCTCCGTCCGACGTGAATCGGGCGAAGGAGATCGGCTACCGTACGCCGCCGCAGGGCGCGGCCGGAGCCGCCCTGGCGATGCGGGAACGCCCCGACCGCCGGGACGTGATGGCCGATACATCGCTCCCGCTGCTGCTGGTGGCCGGCGAAAACGATACGGTCGTTCCGCCGGCGCGGTTATTTACGGCGGAAGGCCCGCACGTAACCAAAGCGGTCATCCCGGGGGCCGGCCATATGAGTATGTATGAGGCGCCGGAGCAGCTTCACACGGTCATCGCCGATTTCCTGCGGCAAGTTTACGGCGGGAAATAAGCGGAAGACCGCGCTGCGCTGCCTTAAGGCCGCCGGAAAGGAATGGAGAGACATGCTGCGGAGAGATTACCTGGTTCGCATGATCGAGGATATGACGGAGATTTTGGGAAAAGTATTTGCGCTTAAACAGGAGAAAAAGACGGTGGAGGCCCGGACCGAGCTGGACGAACTGTACAAAAGGCAGTTTCGCCTGAATTCACAGCTGCTAGGAACCTTGGCGGCCAAGGATATCGTGCAAATGTTCCGGACCGGCGGAGAGATTGAAGCCGATAAGCTGCAGAGTCTTGCCCGGCTGCTTAAGGAAGAAGGCGATTTGCTCATCTCCTCCGGGGAGCGGGACGAAGGGATTTCGCGCTGGATGAAATCGCTGCATCTGTATTTGACGTCCGCGCTTAGCGGCGCGGATCGTTCATTATGGGACTGGGAGAATAAAATCGCCGAGCTAAGGCCGCTGTTAAAAGAGTACCGTCTCCCCGCCGAAACCGGCGTTCTGGTCTTCCGTTACGAAGAACAGGAGGGCCGTTTCGACCAGGCCGAAAACGTCTTGTTCCGGCTGTTGGAGGATGGCGAACTTTCCAAAGACGAAGGAATCGCTTTCTATCAACGGCTGCTGCAGCTTCCGCCGGAACGCCTGGAGGCGGGCGGGCTGCCGCCGGACGAGGTCCGGGAAGGGCTTGCGGAATTGGAAAGCCGTTTTTAGCGGGGCCCGCGTTTGAAGCGGACGGCCGCTATTCCGGAAATAAATAAGAATAACTAAGTCAGAAAGGCAGCTGGCATCAAATATGGAATCACTGCAGAATCTCGCGGGCCAACTGGCCGGGCAGGGCAGCCTGATTACGGCGACGATCAGCGGGCGCCGCAAACCGGGCGAAACCGAATACAGCAAAGTGCAGATCAAGCCCGTGGAATTGAAGGGGCGTCTGCATTATCAGTTTGCTTATCACTATCCGAATAAAGTGACCCACCGGAATATTCCGGCCGAATCGTTTGCGGACGAGCTGATGAAATTGTTTGGGGAAACGTTCCGGCAAGGATTGCTTTGTACGGCGGAGGCCGACTATCAGGTGCTCATCAGCAAGAAATTCAAAGTGAACATTCTGAAAAAGGCCCCTTCCCGCAAGCCATTGGGTACGCTGACGCATAACCGCCGCAAACAATACGTGCTTGAAGAGGGAACGCCGGTGCCATTTCTGGTCGAGCTGGGCATCATGAACGCTGAAGGCAAAGTGCTGGCCAAAAAATACGACAAGTTCAGGCAGATCAACCGTTTCCTCGAAATGGTGCAGGACGTGCTCCCCCATCTGCCGCAAGGCCGCCCGCTGACGATCATCGATTTCGGCTGCGGTAAATCGTACCTGACGTTTGCGTTGTATCATTATTTGGCGGTGCAGCAGCAGCGGAAACTGAAAATCGTCGGGCTCGACCTGAAGGCGGACGTCATCGAGCATTGCGGGGCGCTCGCCCGCAAGCTGAACTATGACGATTTGCGGTTCCTCGTCGGCGATATTGCCGATTACGATGAATTAAGCGAAGTGGATATGGTCGTCACGCTGCATGCGTGCGATACGGCTACCGACGCGGCGCTGGAGAAAGCGGTCCGCTGGAACGCTGCGGTCATTTTGTCGGTCCCCTGCTGCCAGCACGAGCTGTATAACCAAGTGGACAGCCCCGTGTTGGAACCGCTGCTTGGACACGGCATCCTGAAGGAGCGTTTTTCGGCGCTTGCCACGGACGCGATCCGCGCCAAGCTGCTCGACGTCATGGGCTACAAGACGCAGCTGCTGGAATTTATCGACATGGAGCATACGCCGAAAAACATCCTGATCCGGGCCGTCAAATCGCCGGGCGGGAATACGGACAAGCTGTGGCAAGAGTATGCCGCTTTCCGCGATTTTTTGAGCGCCTCTCCTTATCTGGAGCGGGCGTGCCAGGATCTGCTGCCGGGGGTGGAGGTTCAAAGGGAGCGCTAATTCTGGCCGGGTAAGTTGTTGATAGTATGGATAAATATTAGGTAGGGCTAATAGGGGAGCTGCTTCATGGCTCCTTTTTTCTTTTAAATCATCACCTTGCGGGTTGCGGAGATTTTAGCGGTCTCGGCTCGGCTATGGCTCCAAGCTTTAGCTGCCAACTGCAAAAGTGCCTCTTATTTTCCGTATCTGGCCCGTTCAAGGCCATTGAAATGCAAATATGCAGTTGTTTTAGATGGATGTGGTAAAAAATGGTTGTATAGCGGAAATGAACTGCACTTTTGCATTTCATTGACTATTCTTTCATATTTGCTCGTGCTTATATTCGCTCGGGCTCGTATTCGCTCGTAAACATCGCTACTCCCTAGGCTCCCTCTCAATTTACGGGCAAAATCGCTTTACTCCCCCCACAATATGGCAAACCGTGTTGCTTTCATTCCAATTCCATTCCGCATCATGAGCAGAAGCACATTACTCTATTCAACCATGAAACCCGCATTTAGCAGCCTCATTATGCAACAAGTATCTAACATTACCAAATCAATGAAATTAAGAATACGCATGGACGGAATGGACAATGACTGTAGGTGTGGGCGAAGGATGCCGTGCGGAAACATGCTGTTGGAAAATGTTAGAAGGGGAGGGCAGGAATGAGTGGATTCGGGTCATCTGTGCCGGCAGCCGCGGTTTGCGGGACGGGCCTGGCGCTTTGCGGGCTGAACGGGTTGTTTTTTATGGATACGGAACCCGCCCTGCTGCTCGTTTCGGGATGGCTGGCGGTTTCGGCCGCGATGGCCGGGGGGTGGGTTTTAAGATGGAGAAAATCAGAGCGGCGGCGCTTGCTTCGCGAAAGCCCTTTGGACGGCTGGCTGCTTGCGGGTCCGTTTGTTCTGGCTGCGCTGTACGGATTAACCTTGCTTGCCGCCAAAGCCTTGTCGGTTCAAGCAACATTTGAGGCCGTTTTGGGCTGGGCTTTTTACGGCGTTGTTGGCGTTGCTGTTTACTTGGCGGCGGGAGAGAAGGGCGGCAGGCGCTTGTTGGAAACAGGCTGGCTGGCGGTCGGGGGGCTGCTGGCCGTAACGGGGCTTGCGGCCGTATACGGCTTGCTGCCGCTGCCGGGAGCTGTTTTGCGGACCGCCGACCGGGAGATCGCCGCGGCGGGGGCGAGACTTGGCGGCTTGCTGCAATATCCGAACGCCTACGGCGCGGTCATGGCCGCGTTTTTGCTGGAGCGCCTGGTCAGGCTGGCCGGCTGGAGCGCGGTGGATTTCAGCCGGGAGCGCCGTTGGCGCGGATACCGGGCGGCCGCATGGGCGCTGCTTTACGCGCTCTGCCTGCTGCTCAGCGAGTCGCGCGGGGCTTTCGCGGCCCTGCTTATCGGCTGGGCGGCGGGTTGTGCCTTGCTGCGCGGGCCCGCACGGCGGCGCTACGTGCTCCACAGCGGCGTTATCGTTGCCGCCGGAGCCGCGCTCGCCCGCCAGCTTGCCGCCGCGCAGCTGGCCCCGGCGCCGCTGCCGGGGCTGCTGGCGCTGGCCGCGGTGCTGGCGGCGGAGCTGCTGCTGGCGGGGCTGGCCGCCCGCTGGCGCGAGGTGCGCAGCAGCAGCTCCGCCCGCGTTGGCGCCGCCAATGTAGGCGTCGCAGAGCCGCGCCGCAGCGGGCCCGGCGGCCCGGACGCCGCTGCACGCGGCTCGGGTGCGGCCGGCTCGGGCTCGCGCCTCTGGCGGCGCCCGCGCGGCCACCGCAGCAGCGGCGCCACGCGAAGCGGCAGCCCTGCCGGCCGCTTTAGCCCGCGGCGGACCGCGCCGCTCGGGCGCGCGCTGCTTTGCGCCGCGCGCGGCCGCCCCGGCGCTCGCGCCCCGCAGGCGCCGCCTCTGCGGCCTGCGCCGTGCCCGCGCCGCTCCGCCGCCCTGCCCCGCAGCGGAGCCCTGCGCCGCGCCGCCGCCTGCGGCGGAGCCGCGCTGCTGCTCGCGGCGCCGCTAGCGGCGCTGGCGGCCGCCGGTTTCCCGGGGCGGCTGTTCCGCCCGGAAACGTGGTTCGCCCGCGCCGCGATGTACGGCGACGCCGCGTTGCTGCTGCGGCAGTCGCCGTGGCTCGGCCAGGGCGGCGATGCCTGGCGCCAGGCGTTCCGCAGCGTGCAAAGCCATCCTTACGTCGGCAATGAAGCGCACAGCGGCTACCTGGACATCGCCCTCGATCTTGGCTTGCTGGGCCTCGCCGTCATGGTGCTCTGGCTTGGCGCGGCCGCAGTCCGCCTGTTCCGGGCGAGAAGCCCCTTGCTTCCGCCCTTTGCGGCGCTGCTGCTGCATAGCGCCGTCGATTTTGATATGAGCTACGGCATCGTTTGGCTGCTCATCATCGCGATGATCGGCATGGCGAAAGCGGGAGGCGCAGCCCAAACGGAGCCCGGGAAGGAGCGCGAGCCCAATCCGCAGACTGAGGTTTTGGGGCAGATCCGGACTTTGGGAGGGCACGCTAAGGTCCGAAATAAAAAGCGCGAGCCGGATGTGACGCCGAACGCGCGCACAGCGGAGAAATTGCCGCGGCTTATGCGCGCCGTTTCCGGCTTTGTGCTCTGCGTACTGCTGCTTGCGGCAAGTACGGCCGGCTTTCTGCAGGCGGAGAGCCTTCGGCTGTACCGCTCAGCTTTGTCCTTGGAGGAAGCGGCGGGCCGGAACTCACCCTCTGCGTCGACACAATCACAAGCTGCGGCAAAAACGCAAGGAAATTCCGGCCTTTCCGGCACATCCGTCTCCATTGTCGTTTCTTCTGCGGATGCTGCGGATGATGCGAATGCTGCCCGGAACCGTCAGGCCGCACTGCTCAAACGGTCGTTGGCCTGCTGGCCGTACCGGACACCGGCGCGGCTGGCGCTGGCCGGCTTGTCCGCTCCGCCCGAGGCGGCGGCCATTCTGCGCGCCGGGCTCGCTTACGATGCGGCCGATCCCGCTTTATGGCTGGCGCTGGGCGGCGCTTTGGCCCGCCAGGGAGACCTTGGCGCCGTCCCCGCCATGAACCGGGCGCTTGAACTGGACCGGTTCGATCCGCATCTCCAAACCGCCGCTTTGCGCGGCTTGGAGCAGCTGGCCCGGCGCCTGTCGGAGCAGGGGCGGCCGGAGCAAGCCAAGGCGGCCGCCGCGGCGGGAGCGCGGACCTACGCCCGCTACGCTGAACTGGCCGACTCGGTCAGAACGTCCGTGCAGCGAAACGACCGGCGATTTCGCCTGACCGCCGAAGCCGTCATTCTGGGCGAAGCGCTGCGGCACATGGCCGATTCCGCCGCTTCCTCCCAGGCGCGGCTGAATTAGCCCGAGCTGAACGGTTGCCCGGCGGCGTCTCTTACCGCAAGTTTGCCCGCCGCGCAGCGCGTTCGCTTAACCTCCAAAGGCCGCCCGGAACGCCGCGGCCAGCTTTTCCCGGTCGATCCGCCACAGTTCCGCCAATTCCCCGCTGACCTCCCGATCCCACCAGTCGGCGAGCACTTTCCGGTTGCTGTGGTTTTCGTGGATCCAAAGCAGGTTGCCGATCACTTTTTTGTAATACAGCGTTTCGCCCTCCCGAATCAGGTTTTCGGGAATATATACGCCAAGCCTTTTTATGGCGCGGTACAGCTCATTGTTGCAGCTCCGGCGGATTTTGCGCGGACTGGGGAGGGACTCCTGATGTTTTGCGGAGAAGTTGCCTGCCATATTGCGAGACCTCCTTTTTCACCAACATATGCACCCGCTCCCGCCTGAGTTCGCTTTGCTCCTAAGCCGAAGTAGAATGCATGTCCCCCGCTATGATAGAATAGACTTTGATCATAGGGATATTTTTGCAGGGCGGACAAGAAAACAAGAAGCGACGAGGAAAGAGGACGAAACGGTGGAGTGGATATCAAATCTAATCAGCACACTATTGGATTGGGTTCAGCAATTGGGGTACTTCGGCATTATGCTCGGTTTGATGATCGAGATCATTCCCAGCGAAATCGTGCTGGCTTACGGCGGATATTTGGTGCATATGGGCAGCATTAATTTCGTGGGGGCGGTGTTTTTCGGCGTTGTCGGCGGCGTTATCGCCCAGTTGTTCATTTACTGGATCGGCCGTTACGGCGGCAGACCGATTTTGGAAAAGTACGGGAAGTACATTTTGATTAAGAAAAAACATATCGACGTGTCCGAAGCCTGGTTTTTGAAATACGGGTCAGGCGTCATTTTTACCGCCCGGTTTATCCCGGTGGCGCGGCATGCGATTTCGATTCCGGCCGGGATGGCCAAAATGCCTGTCGGCAAGTTTTTGCTGCTGACCACGCTGGCGGTGATTCCCTGGTCGATCCTGTTCGTGTATTTGGGGATGCTGCTCGGCGAACAATGGCAGCATGTCGATGAGAAGGCCGGTCCTTACATCATGCCGATTTTGCTTTGCGCTTTGGCCTTGCTGATCGTGTACGTGGTCGTTAAAATGTTCAGCAACAGGAAAAAAGCAGCGAAATAACGCTGCGGGCGCGTTAGAGGCGCAAAGGTACCGAGAACTAACCGAGAACTAACCGAGAACAAAGGAAGAAGGCGGAAGGTATGCTGAAAATAGAAACATTTACGTTGGGGCCGCTGCAAACGAACGCTTACCTGGTCCGGGGCGACGATGAGAAGCGGGCGATCGTGATCGACCCGGGCATGAACCCGGGCCCGCTGCTGCGCGCCGTCGAAGGGCTGGAGATCGAAGCGATTTTGCTGACGCACGCGCATTTTGACCATATCGGCGGGGTCGACGAAATCCGCAAGCTGAAAAAATGCCCGGTATACGTCCACCCGCTCGAGAGCGAATGGCTGACCACGCCGAAGCTGAACGGCTCGCTCATGTGGCCGGAGGTGTCGCCGCCGATTTCGACCGATCCGGCCGAATACGATCTGGCCGAGGGGCAGAAGCTCCGGCTGATCGGGCGCGAATTTACCGTCTATCATACGCCGGGACATTCGCCGGGCAGCGTTAGTTTTTTGTGCGGGGACGAGCTGTTTTCCGGAGACGTGCTGTTTCGTTTAAGCGTCGGGCGGACCGATTTGCCGGGCGGCCGGGAAGCGGATTTGTACAATTCGATCCGCGGCAAGCTGTTCCGGATGCCGGATGAAGTTAAGGTTTACCCGGGGCATGGCCCCAAAACGGCGATCGGTTTCGAACGGGCCAACAATCCTTACGTTTCCTGAAAATTGTGTGAGAAAAACGTCTATCGACGTATTTTCAAGGAAGCCAAACCTTCGCTGTACCGGGGTTCGCGCCGCAACCTGATCGTCGCCGAGCAGATGATGCCGCGTTACCCCTATTTAACGGAAATAGAATGGTTTAAGAAGGACGACCCGGCGGGATCAGCTGCAAAAGTGCATTCTATTTTTCGGCAAATCCTCATTTTAGGCGGTTGAAGTGCAAAAGTGCATCTCATTTCGGATAGTACGACAAAAAAGTAGCTTTTGCCCGGACACGAACTGCATTTTGACATTTGAAGCGCCGGTTTAGAGGAGGTTCGACAAAAACCGCCTGCACTTTTGCATTTCGCGGGCTTCCCCGTCAACGGCGAAATTACAACAAATTTCATGAAAAAGTGCAAAAATAGTGGACAAAAGTACATAGCTTTGGTAGGATGTACTTAATTAAAACATTGTAACTTTTGCGAAGCACGCAAGCTGTGGAATTGTCCCGGTTTGCGTTCTTTTTTTGCTTTTATTTCCAATCGTTATGTTCGCCGCTTTCCTTTGCCGGTTCGATTTTGCTAAAATAAGGATAACAGATTGCAAACCGGAGGACCTCTAACGTGGATATCGAGCTGGCATTGCGCGTCCTGATCGCGGGGATATGCGGCGCCCTGACCGGGTTCGAACGCAAGAACCGCATGAAAGAGGCGGGCGTTAGGACGCACTATGTCGCCCGCGGCCGGAGCGGCGCTGATGATCATCATTTCGAAATACGGCTTTCAGGACCAGATCGGCTGGAGCAGCTGCATATTTCCGTACCCGGCTTTGAAGCGGAGCGCAGGGATGAAGAAATCGAGCTGGAACTGCCGGTGAAATTTAAGTCGGGGGCGAATCTGGAAACCTTGCTGTCGTCCATGAATGAAGATATTAAACGGATGAAAGTAGAGTAACATGCTGTGAGGTTGCCTATCTTTCATTTTTTTAGTAGGATAATAAAATAACTTATTATTGAATGAATCAGGGAGGTAGACGATGCTTCATTTGGGAGAGAAAATTGTGATCGTCGGCGATGCCTTTGAGCAGAATCTTCCTGTTGGGGAATATGGCTACGTAATTGCTTATGACCGCAATCCGGATAACGCTTTTGACTATGTCATCAGATCTCCTAAGACGGGGCGGAATTACTTCGTTCCGCAGAGCGATATAGAATCCGAAGAACGGCTGATTGAGCAGGAAGTAGAGCGCAGAACACAGGAAGCACTGATCGATTACGCTTTGGCTACGCACAACGAGAAGCTTTTCCGGCAAATCATGAACGGCGAAAGCAACGATGCAGGCGAGCAGAACGAATCAACAAAGGAAGTAATGTCCCAGGTGGAATTCATCAAGCAGGTGAATTTGCGGGCATGGATATAAAGAGCCGGCGTTTGCCGGCTCTTTTTCTGTCCAACGCAGTCCAATTCGAAAAAACACCTCCGTCCCTTTTGAAGCTAAATGGGGAGCGGAGGTGTTTGCTTATTTATAATACGAAGCGATAAGCGGGACCATGTAGCCCGCGTTGTCACCGACTTGATTGCCATGATCATCCAGTACCCAAATATCATAGTAAAATTGAATGGACTTTTAAATAATGCATATTGAACTATTTTTGGGGTTGGAGCGGGATGGCCCGCGAATATGTAACGGATTGAATTGAGGGGGATTCTACAATATAATTTAAATCAATTGTATGGACATGGTAGAATGGAGCAATCAGGTTTTCCTGGCTTGAATAAAGGAGGGCAACAAAGTGAGTATCCAGATGAAAGACGTTGAACATGTGGCCAAGCTGGCCCGCTTGCATTTGACCGACGAGGAGCGGGAAATGTTCACGGAACAATTGAACGCTATTTTACAATATGCCGAGAAGTTAAACGAGCTGGACACCGATCAAATCGAGCCGACGACGCATGTGCTGCATCTCAGCAACGTCATGCGGGAGGACGTGGTCAAAGAGAGCCTGCCGCCGGAGAAAGTATTCCTTAACGCGCCGGACGAAGAGGACGGGCAGTTTAAAGTTCCGGCCGTGCTGGAATAGGAATAGGTCCTGCATTCGGACCGGCATTCATTTGGGCGACATTTAGCTGAAACGTGAAAATTGAAGGAGGAAATAAGCTTGGCGCTGTTTGATTTGCGTTTGCAGGAGATACATAATCAACTGCACAACAAGGAGCTGTCCGTATCCGATTTGGTCGGCGAAGCCTTCGCCAAAATTCGGGAACGCGACGAGAAGATCGGGGCGTTTTTGACGCTGAACGAAGAAGGAGCCCGGGCCGAGGCCTCGCGGCTTGACGATAAGCTGGCTTCCGGGGGGCAACGGGGACTGCTGTTCGGTTTGCCGATCGGCATCAAGGACAACATGGTGACGGAAGGGCTGCTAACAACATGCGGCAGCCAGTTTTTGAAGAACTACAATCCGATCTACGATGCAACGGTGGTCACGAAGCTGAAGCAAGCGGAAGCGGTGACGATCGGGAAACTGAACATGGACGAATTCGCCATGGGCGGCTCGAACGAGAACTCTAGCTTCCATCCCGTGCGCAATCCGTGGGATTTAAGCCGCGTTCCCGGCGGTTCAAGCGGCGGATCGGCGGCGGCGGTGGCGGCCGGGGAAGCGTTTTTTGCGCTGGGTTCCGATACCGGCGGTTCGATCCGCCAGCCGGCTTCGTACTGCGGCGTCGTCGGCCTGAAGCCGACTTACGGCCGCGTATCGAGATACGGGCTGGTGGCTTTTGCCTCCTCGCTGGATCAAATCGGTCCGATTACGAAAAATGTCGAGGATGCCGCTTACGTGCTGCAGGCGATCGCCGGACACGACCCCAAGGACTCCACTTCGGCGGATGTCGAAGTTCCGGATTACCTGTCGGCGCTGACCGGGGAAATTTCCGGGCTGAAAATCGCCGTGCCAAAGGAATACCTGGAAGGCGTCGACCCGCAGGTCAAAGCCGCGGTGCTGGAAGCTCTGCGCGTGCTGGAAAGCCTTGGCGCCGTGTGGGAAGAAGTTTCGCTGCCGCATACCGAATACGCCGTGGCGGCTTACTATCTGCTCGCGTCCTCCGAAGCGTCGTCCAACCTTTCGCGGTTTGACGGCGTCCGTTACGGCGTGCGCGCGGACCATGCCGGAAGCCTGCTCGATCTCTATTACGACTCGCGCAGCCAGGGCTTTGGTGCGGAAGTGAAGCGCCGCATCATGCTGGGGACTTACGCGCTCAGTTCGGGTTACTACGATGCCTACTACTTGAAGGCCCAGAAGGTCAGAACGCTGATCAAACAGGACTTCGACCAGACCTTTGCGAAATACGACGTCATTATCGGCCCGACGGCGCCGACGACGGCCTTCCCGTTGGGCTCGCAGGTCGACGACCCGCTGACGATGTATTTGAACGACATTTTGACGATTCCGGTCAGCTTGGCCGGCGTTCCTGCGCTGAGCGTGCCGTGCGGTTTTGCCGAGGGAATGCCGGTTGGCCTTCAGATCATCGGCAAGCCTTTTGACGAGAGCGCGATCCTGCGCGTGGCCCACGCGTTCGAAGCGAATACGGATCATCATCTGAAGCGTCCGGCGTTGTAAGATCCCCATAGAATTCATTCAAAGTTTGCAGGAGGACAGGCCATGTCAATATCCAATTATGAAACGGTGATCGGGCTGGAGGTGCACGTGGAGCTGCATACGAAAACGAAAATTTTCTGCGGCTGTTCCACCGAGTTCGGCGCACCGCCGAACACGCATACCTGCCCGGTATGTCTCGGGCATCCCGGCGTTCTGCCCGTGCTGAACCGCCAGGCCGTCGACTACGCGATGAAGGCGGCGATGGCGCTGAACTGCGAAATCGGCGATGTAAGCAAATTCGACCGCAAAAATTACTTCTACCCCGACTCGCCGAAAGCTTATCAAATTTCGCAATACGATCAGCCGATCGGCTTGAACGGATATATCGATATCGAAGTGGACGGGCGGACGAAACGGATCGGCATTACCCGCTTGCACCTGGAGGAGGATGCCGGCAAGCTGACGCATGTTGACGGCGGGTTCGCCTCGCTGGTCGACTTTAACCGCGTCGGTACGCCGCTGATTGAAATCGTGTCCGAGCCGGACATTTCCTCGCCGGAGGAAGCCAGAGCTTATCTGGAGAAGCTGCGGGCGATCATGCTGTATTGCGAAGTGTCCGACGTGAAGATGGAAGAAGGCTCGATGCGCTGCGACGCCAACATCAGCTTGCGTCCGCACGGGCAGCAGGAGTTCGGCACCCGGGCCGAACTCAAAAACATGAACTCGTTCCGCGGCGTGGTCCGCGGGCTGGAATACGAGCAGCTTCGCCAGGCCGAGATCTTGGACGAGGGCGGAGAAGTCGTACAGGAAACGCGCCGTTGGGACGAGTCCCAAGCCAAGACATTTTCGATGCGCGGCAAAGAGGAGGCGCATGACTATCGTTACTTCCCGGACCCGGATCTCGTGACTTTGCATATCGACCAAGCCTGGAAGGACCGGATCCGCGCCTCGATTCCCGAGCTGCCCGATGCGCGGAAGGCGCGGTACACTGCGGAATACGGGCTGCCGGAATATGACGCCGGCGTCATCACGTCTTCCAAGGCGCTGGCCGATCTGTTCGAGAACAGCCTGGAATATACGAAGGACGCCAAAGCGGTATCCAACTGGATCATGGGCGATTTGCTCGGCTTTTTGAACACCAACGGCCTGGAGCTGGCTGATGTGAAATTGACAGGGCAAGGGCTTGGCGAAATGATCGGGCTGCTGGAAAAAGGCACGATCAGCTCGAAGATCGCCAAAACCGTATTCAAGGAAATGCTGCAAAGCGGCAAGCTGCCGCAGCAGATCGTCGAGGAGCAGGGCCTTGTGCAAATCAGCGACGAAGGCGCGATCAAGGCGATCGTGGACGAGGTGATCGCGGCCAATCCGGCTTCCGTCGAAGACTACAAGGCGGGCAAGGAGAAGGCGATCGGCTTCCTGGTCGGCCAGGTGATGAAGCAAAGCAAAGGGAAAGCGAACCCGGGGCTTGTCAACAAGCTGCTGGTGGAAGCGCTGAAAGGATAAGCAAGTCGGATTGCGGGCGGCCGGCGGCGAGCGAAGCAAGCTGAGTCCGGAACCGCACGGCTGGGGGGGAAATTCGATGATCGCGAGATTGCCGCTGGAGGAAGCCGATATCGTGGAGCAAATCTGGAGCCTGCAGCATCAAGCCTACAGGCTGGAGACCAGAGCCGTAGGGCTTGCGGAGGCTCCGCCCCTGCCGGATACGTTCGATTCGATCCGGAGCAGCGGGGATGCTTATTACGGCGTGCTGTCGGAAGACGGGGAGCTGCTGGGGGCCGCCGCCGTTCGCAGCGAAGCTCCCGGCACATTGGATATCACCCGCCTGATGGTGCACCCCGAACGCTTGCGGCAGGGCATCGGCTCCTCCCTGGTGCGGTACGTCCTTGACAACCATCCGGAAGCGAAGCGGTTTACGGTGGCGGCCAGCTCGCAAAACGCCCCGGCGGTCGCTCTATACCGCCGCTGCGGCTTTGTGCCGGGCGAAACGGTCCGCTCCGCCGCCGGCGTGGAACTGACGCTATTCCGTTTGGAAAGATAAATGGGTTACGGCTAATTAAATATCCTGTGGCATGGGGATTGCCGGAACCTCGTCAAAGCGCGGGTGACAGGAGCTAAAGCGGCTTCTGGCACCCGGCGCTTTTTCTTTTTCTCCGCCTTTTCGCGGGTTCTTTTCGGGCGGGCCCATTTCATCCCATGTTACAGGCGGAGGCGATATCGGTTATTATTAAAAGATAAGGGTACTCCCGTACGGATGTGACAGGCTCATAGAAAGGGGGAGGGAGAGATGACGCCGGATATGATGCCGATGCAGCCGCCGGCCGGGCCTGAGCGGACAAAAGGCTACAAGCCGCGGCGGCGTAAACGCAAAGCGATCGCCTGTTTGCTGTCCGCTCTGTTTCCGGGTTTGGGCCATTTGTATTTGCGCCTGTTTTTCCGGGCTATCGCTTTTATTTATTTTGTGCTTATCGACGCGTCCGCACTGATTTACTTTTCTTCCGTGCGGATGGCGATTAACGTACCGCTGCTTGTGTTGCTGGGATTGCTGATTCCGGCCGCTTATTTTTACAGCATTTATGACGTGCTTCAATCCACCGACGCGCTGAACGCCCGTATGAGAAGAGAGCCGGAAGCGCACGGGGAGCGGCCGCCGGAAGCGGGCCGGAACCCGGGCTCGGGGCTGGGCCAGGGGATTCGCGCAAGCATCCTGCTGGTTGGCGGAGGCACCCTGATGTTTTTGCTCCGGCAAAAGCCGGTTTGGCTGCAGGATTTGATTCAATACGGCGCGGAGTATATCGTAGCGGCCGCTTTGATCATGACGGCGCTGATTATGATGGTCCGCGAAGGGCGGCGCCGTTATTGGCGTTCGGGGCGTTTGACGGCTGCTGCGCTGCTCCTGTCGGTTGCCGTTCTTTTGCTGCTCGACAAGTTTACCGGCCTGGACGATATGCTGCTCCTTCGCAAGTGGTGGCCGCTCCTGTTCGTGTTTTGGGGGCTGGAGCATATTTTGACCCTGGTCTGGAACTTTCGGAAAAAGCTCCGTCCGCAGCGCCTGCTGCGGGTGGATGCCCAGGGGCTGTTGCTCTCCATGTTTATTTCTTTTTCCGTGTTTGCCGTGACCCAGCAGGATCAGTACATGCACCTCTGGAACCGGGTAAGCCTCGATTTGACGGCGGCCGGGACGGAATACAGCGCTCAGGAGGGCTACCGGGTCGAGAAGCCGGAGCTTGAAATCCCGATCGACCTGGATACCGGCAAAATCGCGATCGACGGAATCAACGGGGATATCGAAGTGAAAAAGGCGAGCATTGAAAATGTCATCGTCAAATATACGGTTTGGGTGGATCAACTGGGAACGGAGGATGCCCGGAAAATCGCCGCCGGGACGTCCGTTGCCGCGAATGAAGGGAGCACGCTGGGGCTCTCCGTGCAGGACAAGGCGTACGGGGAGAGCGGCCGGCGCCACCCGCGCGTGGATCTGACCGTCGTGCTGCCGGAAAACCGCTTTTTGGATTTGGATATTTCCACCTCCAGCGGCGGCATTACGCTGACGGGGGTTCAGGCCATGAAGCAGGTCAAGCTGCAGACCGGAAACGGGGATTTGCGCCTGTGGGACGTCATCGGCGATGTCTCGGCGAAAACGCTGAACGGCGATATTGAACTGTACCGGATTTTCGGCGACGCCCAGGTTGACACCCAAGGAGGGAATGTCAAGGGCAGAGGAATTACCGGAAAAGCTTCCTTGTCCACCCTCGTTGGCGATATTACGCTGACGGAGGCGCAGGACGCGATTAAAACGAACACGAAAAACGGGAATATTCGCGTGGACGGCGTGCCGTCCGAGCTTCAGGCCGAATCCTTGAACGGCAAAGTGCATATTTCTTCCTCGTCGGTGGGGGGAGACTGGGACGTGTACAGCGCGGTCGGGGAAATACGCTTCGATCTTCCGGAGGTTGGCGACTACACTTTGGAAGGTTCCAGCGGATATGGGGATATTTTTACCGAAATGCCGTTTACCGTAGAGGATAAGGAAATTAAAGGAGCCGTCGGCACCGGCAAATACCGGGTGAAAGTCGATGGGAACAGCAATTTGATCGTGAACCGGAACTGAAGATTTTGCAAAATAGTTCTTTTGTTCGGGAAGGCCTGGTTTATACTGCGTTGACAAAAGTTTTATCCTAAACGTACAATAAAATTACAGATTCTTGGAAAGTTGCTTGATCTGGAATGAGCTTATTTAAAGGCGGTGGACCTATTGACAACGCGCGTACAGCATGCTTTGGAGCAGCTGAAAAATAACGGTGTCCGCATTACGCCGCAGCGTCACGCCATACTCACTTATCTTATGGAATCGCTGAGCCATCCTACTGCGGATGAAATCTACCGCTCCTTGGAACCCCGTTTTCCGAACATGAGCGTGGCGACAGTATATAATAATTTGAAAATGTTAATGGAAGCAGGTATGGTCCGCGAGCTGACCTATGGCGACAATTCGAGCCGCTTTGATGCCGATGTATCCGACCATTACCATGTGATTTGCGAACGATGCGGCAAAATCAAGGATTTCAGCTACCCTTCGCTGGAGGATGTGGAGCGCAAAGCGGAGGAAGCGACCGGGTTTCAAATCCGCGGCCATCGGCTGGAGCTGTACGGCGTTTGCAGCGAATGCCGGATGGAACATTGATATAGCGAGTTGTTTGCCTGCGGGTTTTGTATAACGTGCGGGATTCCTTGGGGAATTCTTCACGTTTTTATTTTTAGCAAGCAGCGGGGAAATCTAGTATGCGGAGGTAGGGCATTGAGGAGCAGGAAAAGCACTTATCGCAGAAAAAGACGCGGCGGCAAGCTGAAATGGTGGTTTGGACTCGTAATTGTGATTGCAGGCATCTATTGGGCGGCTACGGCATTACTGCCTAACCGCAGCCATGTCAACCCGGAATGGTACGGGAAGGTGGAGAAACCGATATTCCTCGGCGGGGAGCTGTTGGACGGTTCGGCCATGGGTGAGGGGGACGGTTTGAAGCTGCCGCTCCCTGTCATTCAATCGGCCATTGATCCGAATGTTAGGTATGAAGAGGGGACGAAATCCGTTATTCTGACCACGCCGCGGAAGCTGGTTTTCCTTAAGGCGAATGAAAAGATCGCCAAAATCAACAACAAGCCGACGGAGCTGCTGTTTGCTCCGGAGGAGAAGGACGGGGTTCTGTACCTGCCGGCTCATCTGCTTGCGGAGATTTACGGAGCCGAAGTGCAGGAAGACCCGGAATCGGGAGCCGTCTTGCTGGCCAAAGCGGGGGAGAGCGTGCAGCAGGCCAGCGTGCAGACGTCATCGCGGGACAAGGATGCCACGGTGACGGTGCCGCTGCGCACGGGGCCGAACATTCACCAGCCGATCCTGGCGGATATGAAGCCGGATACCGAACTGCGCATCCTGCAGTCGGCCGATGATTGGTATTATGTCCAGATGGACAACGGCTATACGGGATATGTACGCCACAAGAACGTGCTCGTCGGGGAGAAAAGGACGGTTCCGGAACTGAAGCTGGAGCTCTCTGCGGACAAGCAAAAGCGCATGTCCAAGAAGATCAGCATGACCTGGGAGGCCGTATATCAAGTCGCGCCCAATCCCGCCTCCATCGGCAAGCTGCCGGGCGTGAATGTGGTGAGCCCGACCTGGTTTTCGCTGGCGGACAATGAAGGGAATGTGCAAAGCAAGGCCGACTTCGCGTATGTGAAATGGGCTCATGCCCAAGGGATGCAGGTGTGGGGGCTGTTCAGCAACAGCTTTGATCCGGACCGGACGACGGAAGCGCTGGCGAATTTCGACCGGCGGCTGACGACCATTTTGCAAATGCTTCATTACGCCCAAATTTACGATCTGGACGGAATTAATATCGACTATGAAAACGTATATACCGAGGACAAGGAAAATCTGATCCAATTCGTTCGCGAGCTGCGCCCGCTCGCCGAGGAGCAGGGACTAATCGTCTCGATCGACGTCACCCCGAAATCGAACAGCGAGATGTGGTCTGCTTTTCTGGACCGCGCGAAGCTTGGGGAAGCCGTGGACTATATGATTTTGATGGCTTATGACGAGCATTGGGCGGCCAGCCCGGTTTCCGGCTCGGTTGCTTCGCTCCCGTGGGCCGAATCCTCCGCGACCCGGATTTTGCAGGAGGATGGTGTTCCTCCGGAGAAGCTGATCCTCGGCGTTCCGCTCTATACGCGGATCTGGACGGAAACCGAAAAAGACGGCAAAACGGAAGTCAGCTCGAAAGCGATCGGCATGAAGCGGGCTCAGGAAATTATCGCCGAAAAGAAGCTGAAGCCCCGCCTGGCCGAAGAAACCGGGCAGAATTATGTGGAGTACAGCGATAAGGAAGGTCTGCACCGAATATGGCTGGAGGATGCAACGTCTCTGGCCCGGCGCGTGGAGCTGGCCAAATCGCTTGATCTGGCGGGCATCGCCGCCTGGAACCGAAGTTTTGCTTCGGATGAGGCTTGGGATGTGCTTAGTGGAATCATAAAATAGTTTATAGCAAAAAAAAGCGGATCGCCCCCCAAGCGATCCGCTTTTTTGCATAATTCTATCCGTTTTTGGCCGTAGTGGCGGTTCCTTGCTGCTCAAGTTGGTCCGCCGTGATATTGGCCTTGGCCGGGTCAAGGGTAAGCATCGTTTTGCAGAACATACAGCGGTCGGTTTTCCCGAGCATTTTGGTCAATTTATGGCATTCCGGACATTCCAGTTGAACGGCCGAGGTCGACAGCATGCCGGCCCAAAAATAGACCGCCAGGCTGCCCAGCATCGAAATTAACCCGATGACCAGGCCGATGCCGGCGACGATTTTGCCGGATTGTCCCCAAAATACGATCCCCGCGGTCCCAAGCACCATCAAACCCATGCCAAGCATGGTCAGCAGCAAACCCCAAAGCCGGAATTCATTGATTTTACTTGATTTAAAAAACATCGGGCAAACCTCGATTCTTTATAAATTGCTCCGGTATCTGTGTCCGGCGCGCTCCCGTCCAAAACCTTCGCCAGCCAAAAAAATGCAAGAAGGAAACTTTAACTAGGCGTAGAACTATATTATAACGAATTGGCAGGAATACGCCAAGGTGGGAGGCTATTCGTGGAACCAACCATTTTTTCGATAATGGACGAAGAGAAGGCCGGCCGTCAGGCGATCGGAGCGATCGGATACCGCCAGGACAACGGAAGTTCTCACGACACGCTGCTGCACGATTTCGAGTTTCTGATCCTGGTGGTGCATCATGGATTGGAGGAGCGAGGGATTCGGGTCGAGCATTGCCTAAGCGGCGACGCTCATTATCAGCTTTTGCATCTCGATTGCAGCGACATTGAAGACTGGGTCATTGCCGGGGATAACCGGGAACTGGTCAAATCCTTTTTGCATGGGGAGATTATTTGGGACATTGCCGGGGAATTGGCGGCTTTCCGTTCATATATCAATCAGTTTGAAGACGGCATCAGGGAAAAGCGCAAATTGAAAGAGTTCGCGAAATTCCTTAAGATGTACAGCGAAGCCAAGAAGCTCACTGCGGCCCAGGACTTGCTGGATGCGTATTACAGCGTGCTGCAGGCGCTCAAGCATTATGCCCGGATCGAGCTGATCGAGCAGGGGATACTGCCGGAGAGCCGGGTGTGGGAACAGGTGCGGTCCTTAAACTCGGTCGTTTACAAATTGTTCGACGAGCTGACGGATAATTCGGAGACGCTGGAGCAGCGCATCCAACTCGTTCTGCTGGCTTGCGAGTTCTCTTTGACAAGCAAAATGGAAAGCTGCTGTTCGCCGCTCTTGCGCATATTAGGCAGCCGCAAGGAAGCCTGGAGCATTCAGGAACTGATGCAGCTTCCCGAACTTGCTCATGTGAAGGACGAACTTCCCCTCGTGCTTCGAAGATTGGTGTATAGGGGGCTGATAAAGGAGTCCGCCAAGACCCAAAAAGAAAGCAAAGGCGAACAACGCGAATTGCGGTATTGGGTTTGAAAAGGCCGTTTGAAGTTCCTATATAATTCCTGCAACTTAGGGGGTTGACTCCTGGGTTGAATCTGTGATACATTATATCTCGCCCTTAAAAAGGCAACGAAGTTTTGAAGCGTCAATCGGCATTATGCCGAAGATTTTTTCAAAAAACTTCTTGACTTAATAAAGGCTGATGTGATATATTAAAAAGGTCGCTGCTGAAATGAATTAGCGACAAATAAGATGAGATTGAGCTCGGCATTATGCCGAATTGAATATCATCATGAATGGTTTGATCTTTGAAAACTGAACAACGAGTGAGTATTAAATGAGAATTAAAATTCTCGTCAGTTTTTCTAAATGAGCAAGTCAAACAACCTTTATTGGAGAGTTTGATCCTGGCTCAGGAC